>Ga0180432_10002916_pt1 | contig 25148 bp, 26 predicted proteins | sample SS_ome_10_FD_132414 | JGI IMG/M metagenome (GOLD analysis project Ga0180432, IMG submission 132414) | Hypersaline lake sediment archaeal communities from the Salton Sea, California, USA - SS_1_MS_2 metaG | ecosystem: Environmental > Aquatic > Non-marine Saline and Alkaline > Hypersaline >... | reverse complement strand
TCTCACCCATTATCGTCGGTCTCCTCGGCCTTCGGGACAACACCCCGTTCCCCTCTTGCCAGTCTTTCTTTCATGTCCTCAGGCAAGTCACCGAGCGCATCCGCGATCTCGAGCACTTCCAAGGAATAGTGTGCTTCTGGATTGGCGTGGAGAGCCTGCCGTACTTGTTCCGAACGTGAGAAGCGACCACGCAGCGGAAAATCCTTGCGCAACGGATAGCCCTCGGCGTAGGTCTCCCACATCAGGATGCGTCGGTGGTCCGGATGCCCGCGAAACTCTATGCCGAACATGTCGTAGGTCTCACGCTCCAGCCAGTCGGCTCCGCGCCATATTGACACGACGGAGTCTACGGCGAGTTCCCCGGTCTTCGGGAGCGCTATCTTGACGCAGAGTTGAACTTTGCGCTCCAGCGACCAGAGAAAGTACACGACTTCGAGCGGCCGGCTCAAATCTCTGTGTTCAACCGCGGTCACATCGATCAGGTAGTCGTATGATTGATCTGGCGCATCCCTGAGCCAGCGAAATATGTCGAGAGCGTCTTCGGAGTCGATGAACACGACCGTATCACCGCAAGACACGTATGCCTCACCGATTTTGTCGCCGAATTCATTCCTCAGTGCATCGACCGAACTGTTCAACTCAGTCATCCCGACCGTTCCTGGTGAACTGACGAACCGAAACCCTTCGATAGTTCGTCCACATCGGCGAGGGGCATCCGGAGTGCGCCAGGGGCCAGCGGGTGCTCGTCGCGTATTTCGCTGTCGAGCATGGTCTCGCCACGAATCTTCTTGTGGAGGAGCATAATCGCATAAAGCAGCCCCTCTGGTCTAGGCGGGCAGCCGGGGACATATACGTCGACAGGAATGACCGTATCGATACCTTGCGTCATCGCATAGGTGTCGAATATGCCCCCAGTCGAGGCGCAGGCACCCATGGAGATCACCCATTTGGGTTGCGGCATCTGATCGTAGATGCGCCTCAGTACCGGCGCCAACTTGAACGGTACTCGACCTGCACACAGTAGCATGTCAGCCTGCCGCGGCGAATAACCCATACGCTCCATCCCAAATCGGGACAAATCGTATCGCGCAGCAGCGGTGGCCATGAACTCGATTGCACAGCAAGCAGTTCCAAACGGCATCGGCCAAAGGCTATTGGCCCGTGACCAGTTAACCAACCAATCGAGACTCGTTACGATCCAGTTGGGCGAGGGTTGTGACAAGTTGGATTGTCCGCCTCCGGATCCAACGTCTCCTGTTGGTGCTACTCCCATTCGAGCGCACCTCTTTTCCATACGTAGACGAATGCAATTAGAAGGACCAATACAAACACGAGCATTTCCACAAGCCCGAACAGGCCCAGATCACGGAATGCAACCGCCCAGGGAATCATGAAGACCACCTCGATGTCGAACACGATGAACAACATCGCTACCAGGTAGAATTGTACGGTGAAACGATGCCGAGTGCCTCCGAGCGGAGTCATGCCCGATTCGTAGGGCATGCCCTTTACGGCGGTTGGGCGGCGAGACTGCAGCAAGTGCGAAAGCACGATCATCGCGACCGCACTGACGACTGCCAAGCCTATCATCAATAGAAGGGGAGTATACTCCCGCATTGTATCCCGTAAGTTTCGTGAAAGAAATCACAAATTTCGAGCAGTGAAGTTACTCAGGTGTTTCGGAAAGTGTCAAGCAAGTGAAATTCTGTTTCACGGTACCTGGAAACCGGGATATTGGGCACCTGAACACGCTGCCGCATTGTGCTCAAGGCAAGTCAGGTGTGGATTTCAGCCGCGATGGCGACGATATTTGTGAATCGTGAACAATGGAATTGTGGGACTAACTCAATCCCGACACGGCATCTGCCCGCGCTCGTTTTAGGTTAGATAACAGATGGCACTCGTTCGCTGCCCAATTCACAAGATCCCATACAACGATGAGAATCCGAGAGGTTGTCCCGCTTGCGCTCGAGAAAAGGAGGGCACTGGGCGCGTATCGGTGATGCAGGAACTAGCGAAAGCACAGCGCATTGAGGCTCCACCCGAGAAGCCGCCTGTCGAACCCCGCCGTTCATCCGCCAGAATGCGTCTCGATGAGAGGGGCGCACCTCCGATGCATCCGGCATTCAAGAGGCCGTCCACGGGTGTCGTTCAGGTGCCTTCTGTATCCACTGTATCTGATGAAGGAGGAGGGTGGCTATCCCGGGATGTGCTTCAGGAGAGATTCAAGCAGATCGCAATCGTCACCATCATCGTCTTGACCATTTTGGCGATCGTTCTCACGGGCCCGAGTTTTCATGAGGGACTGTATCCAATGGAGGTTGCCGGCACACCAAGGCCGCTTCCGCTCAATCCCAACGTTAACATCACTACCGCATTTGCTGCGTTGGGTACTCGGGCGCCCAAGGCTAACCCCGATTCGCCACAGCTCGCTCGGTACACATACGGCACTGATCTCTCGGTAGATGCTCTGAACGGAGTCATTTACGCCATCACCATTCGCATTCCCAATCGCAGCTGGAGGGGATTGCACGCGGGTATGTCGGAGCAGACAGCCAGTGGAGCGCTGGCCCTGCTTGGTACCCCTACAGAGCCGGTATCTGCGGCGCCACCGGAGCCTCGAGAAATGGGCGGCTATTGGGTATATCCGTCACTCGACGAACGGCCGCGACGCACGCTGCAGGTGGAGGTCAGACCTCCCAACGGCTGCTTCGATATTCAGGTTGAGATGCAACCGCAGGCATACGGCACTTTAGATGATGGCGAGAGGCGACATGCCGTCGTAGGCATAGATGGCCCTGCCCTCAACTGGGTAGTGACCCAGGTACGCGTGGTATCGAGGTCGCTCCGAGGTCCTTACTCCGGCGTGCCCGCCTGCTGACAGGCGGCACACTCCAACGCCGAGGTACATGCGCTGAATCCGAGCCCGAGCGATGCGCAACTGGCACTAACCGTGCGGGCACTCTCCGGTCAGGCGGAGTACGAGCAGGCGGTCGCCCTACAAGAGCAGATATGGGGAGCGGATGTACGGGACACAGTTCCAGCCTGCGTTCTGCAGATATCCCAAGAGGTTGGGGGAATCGCGGTCGGCGCGTTCACGCCGGACAATGACCTAGCCGGATTCGTTTTCGGCCTCACGGGGTTTCGCAATGGGTTTCCAGCGCACTGGTCGCATATCCTCGCAGTGGCAATACCGTGGCGAGACCGGGGTGTAGGCCGAATCCTGAAGGAGCACCAGCGCGAGTTGTTGTTGGAGATGGGTGTTGAGACAATGCACTGGACGTTCGATCCACTCGAATCGCGCAACGCCCACTTAAATCTCAACGTGTTGGGTGCCACTGTTGAACGCTACGTTCCGCACTTCTACGGGGAAACGGCTGTAGCCGCTACGGACACGGTTATCGGCACAGACAGGCTCGTCGTGCGTTGGTACCTACGAGGTAAACGAACTCCGCCCGCGCATCCCGATCTGAGCCTGGCGGTCATCCCTTCCACCACTCGCGGGGCCGCTTTGGGCACCTCAGATTCGCTGCCGGACGCATGCTCTTCGAGTACTGTTCGGATCGATGCGCCCGCCGATATCCAGACGCTGAAATCCGCGGATCCGGAGTCGGCAGCCAACTGGCGTCGGCTGACCCGTCGAGCGTTCATCCATTACCTTGATGCTGGATACACCGTCACCGAATTCAGAGTCGAGCGAGGAGGACGTGGCGGTTCGTACATACTTGTCAGGCAACGATAGTCGGACGGATGCCCAGTGATGAAGGAACCTCGAGTCGATAGCATAGTGCCGCTGCAGCTACGCAAAAAGCTCACAACATTGCGTCACGACCTTCACCGCTACCCGGAATTGTCAACCAAAGAGTCGAGGACTGCCGAGCGTCTCGAGGCGGAACTACGAGGGATCGGCCCGATGTCCATACGCAGGGTTGCTGGAACCGGCATTTTGGCTCGTTTCCCTGGCCGAGATTCGTCCGCCCCTACGGTTGCCATCAGAGGTGACATCGACGCCCTTCCCATCCAAGAAGAAACCCACGTCGATTTCGCCTCCGAGAACGACGGTGTCATGCATGCATGCGGTCATGATATTCACGCTGCGTGGACCGTTGGCGCTGCCCACCTCTTGAGGGAAGACCCGGCGGCAGGCGATGTCCTGGTCTTGCTTCAGCCTGCGGAGGAAACCGCAGAAGGCGCAACGGCAGTATTGAATGAGGGCGTACTAGATGGTGTTGCAGCCATTGTTGGTGGACATGTGGACATGCGCTATCCGCTTGGGACCATAGTTGCCGAGAGGGGGGCGATGGCAGCGTCCGCGGATGAGTTCCTCATTCAGTTGACCGGTTCAGGTGCGCACGCGGCTCGGCCACACGAAGGGAACAATCCGATCACCGGGGGGGCGGCGTTGGTTTCTGCATTGCAGAGCGTCGTTGCGCAGATTGTAGCGCCGGGGACTCCTGCCGTAATAACGGTGGCGACATTCAATGGTGGAGTAGCCTCGAATATCATTCCGGCAAACGTGACAATCTCGGGGTCGGTGCGTGCGGTAAGCGCTAGCGACCGGCAATTGCTTCATCGAGAGATAGCGCGTGTCGGAGAATCGATAGCGCAAGCATTTGGCTTGGGAGCATCTGTCGAGTTCCTAGCGGGGACACCGCCATTGGTGAATGAACCTAGGTGTGCCGAATGGGCGCGTCAGGCAGCTCGGAACGTGCTCGGAGATGTCTCTCTGCGGCCACTTGCTGAGCCGAATTTGGGTGGCGAGGACTTCGCATTCTACTTGGAGAGACTCGCGGGATGTTTCTTTCGAGTAGGTGGGAGAGCATCTAGCCAGCAACCCATACCGGCCCACTCGTCGAAATTCCTTCCCTCCGACGACGCGGTGGCATTGGGGGCCGCGGTTCTGGCAGAGACGGCCCGAATAGCCTCAGCGCAAATCGCAACGGGTGGCTCTCAAGCTTCATCCTGAGTTTTTGGTCTTTTTTGTAGATACGAAATCAACGCTCTCCATCCTACCACGGCAACAAGCCCACCCACGAGCCCGCCGACAACGAGCCAGGTTAGGCTGTCACCAAGCGACGCACCCAGCCAGCCCATGAGGAATGCACCTGCACACACAACAACGGGTGTGAGCATCCATGCGGCAACCACGAGCCGCTTTCTCATGAGCGATGTCTCATCGAATGCCGCCGGGCCTGGTTGTGTCCGGTGATTCCACGAAAATCGAATTCGATGCTGAGCTCATCGCCCGCATTCATGATCACACATTGCTCGGCTCCCTGTCCTGCGAAAGCTTCTTAGAGTGCCTATTGACGATATATCGCAGTCGCCGGCTCGACCCGCCAAGGAGAAATGGGCTCACCACTTCAGTCCGACATAGGACGCAACGATCTTCAGACCAAACAGCGTCAAGTTTGGTTCTATCTCGTCGATCTCTTTTGAGAAGGGGACGACTTTGTACGCCAACCCGCCTGTTGCAACCGGATACGGGACAGCATCGGTAGGCCACTCTTCCCGTATCCTCCGGATCAGTCCGTCAACGGAGTCCGCGGCTCCATAGAGCACGCCTGATCTAATGCACTCTTCCGTTCGGCGTCCAATTACTCTGTCCGGGGCAGTCAGGTCAGTGGCCGGGAGCATCGCCGCCCGGTGGCTGAGTTCGTCCGCAGCGGCACGCAAACCGGGTGCGATAACTCCTCCCAAGAAGCGGCCTTCCGACGTGATACAATCAAACGTGGTGGCGGTTCCAAAATCCACAACAAGCGTGTCGCGCTTGTATATGCGAGCGGCAGCAAGCGTGTTGATTATGCGGTCTGCGCCGACTTGCTGTGGGTCTTCGACGTCAAGAACTACGGGCAGATCTAGCGACGGTCCGATCTGCACCGCATCGATGCCGATAGCTTTCTCGATGCCCGAGGATACCGGCTCTGTCACCCTCGGGGCGACCGATGCTATCACAGCCGCACGAACTTCGTCTGTGGAATAGCCGGCGTGCCTGAGATACGATGTAAACATGGCTGCCCACTCATCCGGCGTGCGTCGGACCACTGTTGTGAGACGCCAATGGGTTGTGCACCGATCACCAGAGAAAAGTCCCAGCGTAATCTCGGTGTTCCCTATGTCAGTTGCTAATAACATGCCTCGAGGTTGCCTCTTTGAGATTTCCCAAGAAACCGTGTTTGCGGAATACTACGGAACAGAGCAACAAGCTAACGACTGACGCGGCAACCAGATAAGTTAAAGAGACTACCCACCCCTCAGCTGGCGTGCCGACCGGCGCATTCGCCGCCGCAGCGCTAATGTTGCTGGCTGCAAAAGCCGCACTGAAGATTGCGGAGGCCACAAGTGACTTCGACAGAACGTAAATGCAGCCGGCTGAAAGAGCACCCACCGCCCCTGCCACGACAGATCCTGTGGTTCCCACTCCAGACCGTGAAAGCACCAAATACCAGGCTAGTGCTACGAGGCTGGAGAAGAGTATCGACGATATCCCGGCTCGCGCCGCCGCTCCTATGAGCAACCTCCTGAACGCCAGCTCCTCGGTTACCAATTTCGATGCGACACCTACTGCCGTCAGGAATATTGCAGAGGGAAGCACTGCGATAGTGCAGCCGTTCTCACTCGACGGCGCCGACAATAGGCAGAGGGGTACAGTTCGGTCGGCCGTGTTGAACGACGTCACGACGAGATCGCTGAGGAACGGAACGATTCCGAGGGCCAGCGCAAACCCATACCAGGCTAGGTACGTCCTCTGTCTCACGAATCCAACGCCAAACCCGAGCCCGACTGCGCCAATTACGCACAAAACCCCAGTGCCCAGGTCGAGTTGATCGACCATAGTGTCGATGTTCGCGATTCGGGCGATGAGGATCAGTGCGGCAAGACCGATGGCGGTACCGATTACCGCTGGTGCTGCGAACCGTTTGCGCCATGGACCTTCAGACCAAATCGCGAGCGGGAGATGCATGCCCTGGAGAATCGAGGCTGCGATAACGCCGATACATAGTGCGCCGATCGATTCTCCAACCAAACCGCGAATGCTATTCGTGTTCAGCAACCACCAGGAGGCAACAAGCAAAAACGCCGCCGCCACACCTCGCGCCCAGACCGGCGGGTCACGCACTGGCATGTGCGTCCCTTCCTGCAATCACCCGCATATACAATTCTTCATACTGAGAAACTACGATGTCAGGATGAAATAGTCTGGCGCGTTCGATAGCTGCGTCTCGAAACGACTCGAATTTCTTTTCGTTTTTGAGTAGGTGCACCGCGTGTTTCGCCATCTCGTCTACGTCACCGACTTCATCCAAATATCCGGTCTCTCCGTCCAGCACTACTTCACCCAAGCCTCCCACCCGGCTACCAATAACTGGTACCCCGCACGCCATCGCCTCTAGCGCGCTGACCCCGAATGATTCGGTGCGGCTTGGCAACAAGTAGAGGTCCGCAGCTCTCAACAGGTCAGCTACCGCCTCGACCTTCCCCAAGAAGAGGACGTCGCTCGATACTCCGAGCCTTTCCGCCTCGGCCTCGGTCTCGAGGCGTTGCGGTCCATCGCCGGCCAGGAAGAGAACCGCAGGCACATCCTCGCGAACTCTAGCGAATATCTTGACTACATCGGGGACACGTTTCACCTCTCGGAAGTTCGAAATGTGCGCGAGCACCTTGCAGTCCGCTGGGCCAAGGCGTTGAGTGTCTACGTCTGCTGCGGAACGTGGGTAGTACTCAGCGGGGCTGACAAAATTCGGAATCACGTCAATCGCGCACTTTCTGCATCCGAAAGCACGGTACGTTTCTTCCGCCAGAAATTCCGAGACTGCCGTTACGGCGTCTGACCTCTCAATTGAAAACTTGGTGACCGTGAAGAAAGAACTCTCCAAGCCTACCAGCGTGATGTCCGTGCCGTGCAACGTGGTTACGACCTTAATGTCGTGATCTTCCTCGAGCATCTGTTTGGCGAGAAAGGCTGCGGGGGCGTGAGGAATCGCGTAGTGCACATGAAGAACATCGAGATTCTCCCGAAGTGCGACTTCGTGTTGCTTTACCGCTAAAGCGAGAGAATAGGGGAAGTACTCCAGCAGCGGGTAGGTGCCACTTAGGTCGACCTGGTGTAAGAACACCTTATCGGAGATCCCGCGCAGTCGAAATGGTGAGGCATACGAGATAATGTGTACTTCATGACCCCGCTGACCCAATTCCATCGCAAGCTCGGTCGCAACCGCTCCCGACCCACCGTAGGTGGGATAGCACGTTATTCCGATGCGCATTTTACCTTCCGTTTCTCCCAGAAACCCGCAAACCGTTCAGCCAGCATAGGTGCTTTTTCGGTTGCGTCCAAAAGCACGACATCGGCACCGCGTAGCTGGTGTCGGAACCATGTCTCTTGACGCTTTGCGTATCGCCTGGTGCTCGTGGTAATCTTGCCTTCAAGCTCGCTCCGATTGATCTCTCCTCGCAACAGTGCCACTACCTCACGGTACCCAACTGCGTCCAAACCTGGTGCATCCGGCGGGGTGCCCTCGTCGATCAACTTCTGGACCTCCTCGATCAATCCCGCAGCAATCATTCTTCGGACGCGATCCTCAATTCTCTTGTGTAGCACCGGTCGCGGCAATGTTAGCTGCACATACCACGGGATAATGGGACTCTCTACGTTCGCCTGCCGCTGCCACCACGACAGAGGCCTACCGGTTAGAACTGCTACCTCCACGGCTCGTGCCGAGCGCTGTCTCCCCCCACCCTTGAATGCTGGATCGAGACGAGTTGCCCATCGGCTCAGCCCTTCGGCGTGCTCTGCCCAACGTCTGATTTTTTCTCTTCGCACCCGATCCATCGGTGGTTCGCGAAACAAGCCCTCGGCGAGTGCTCGCACATAGAACCCGGTTCCTCCAACGACAATTGTCTGTCGCCCGTCCGGTACGGACGCAATCCACTGGGCCGCATCGGACGCGAATCGGCCGGCGCTGTAGCGCTCCCCTGGGCTCACCACATCGATCCCGAGGTGCGGTACGAAGCTCAACTCTTCCGGCGTTGGTTTTGCGGTGCCGACATCCAAACTCCGGTAGATTTGCCGAGAGTCAGCAGAAAGCACCGTGATTGGGAAGATTCGTGCGATCTCAACAGCCATTGCAGTTTTCCCAACGGCGGTCGGCCCCACTATGATCGGGATCAGTTGCCTACGATCGGCCAAAGCGTCTCTCCAATTCGTCCCTAGGCAACCTCAACATGGTCGGACGCCCATGCACGTCGTGTGGGGGTAATGCACACGCGAACAACCGATCCAACAGCTCCCTCATCTCCTGCACATCGAGCTTCTGTCCAGCCATGATAGCGGCCCGGCACGCATAGGTTGCCGCAAACCGCTCGAGTCGGTTCAAGCCGTTGAGTCGTCCTCCGGTGAGGTCCGCCACCAGTTCCTCCAGACATCTGCGGGCGTCAAATCTTGGGTGAGGATTGGGGACGGCATGCACGATCACGGAATTTCCACCGAATCCTTCGATCTCGAAGCCGATTGCGGCCAGCAATTCACGTTGGCTATCGATGACGTCGAGCTCGTTCGGCTCAAAGTCCAGAGTAAGTGGCAGCAGGAGGTGTTGGGCTGCGCTTCCCTTTCCCTTCAATGTGGCCATCGCTTGTTCGTAGAGAACACGCTCATGCGCGGAGTGCTGGTCTACTATCGCCAGTCCTTCGCCGTCCTCAAAAACGATGTATGTGTTCAATACCTGGAGTAACGGCACAGTTGAGTGTGAGTGACTCTCTTCCGCATCCGAAGGGAAGAGAGAGCCCGGGTATGCCGCATTAGCGAAATGGCTCTGCGATGAAAAAAATGGGCGTTCCGAAGTCCCCGATTGGGTTGATACGGCACCGAAGTCGCCACCGCCGTCGCTCGGCACATCATCGATCGTGGGAGCGGCCGCCATGGGCCTCAATGCATCACGCACCGCCTCTTCCACCGATCGCTCGACCAGCATCTTGTCGAGGAACCGAACCTCTAGTTTAGCGGGGTGGACGTTTACATCGACTCTGTCACCCGGCAGCGCGAGTGCCAAAAAAAGGGTCGGTCTGCATCCGGGCGTGAGCGTGGCACGGTACCCGGACTCCGCCGCGCGAATCAAGAAAGGATCGCGAAATGGGCGGCCGTTCACAAAGAAGTAGGCCTTCCTGCCGCTGGCCTTCGCATCGGCCGGACGTTGCACGAAGCCCCGGACCGATATAGGGCCTGCGTTGTAGTCAACGGGTATTAGCTGCTCGGCGGTGTTCCGCCCGAATAGTGCAGCAATACGATCTGCCACACCGGACACGCGTGGCGCCTCCAAAGTGACCTTCCCGTTGTTCGTGAGCCTGAAGCCGACATCGAGGCGCGCAAGGGCGAGAACCATCAACGACTGTTTGATGGCGCGTGACTCACTTCTTTCTGATCGTAAGAACTTGCGGCGGGCTGGAGTGTTGAAGAACAGGCGACGCACCGTAACGGTCGTGCCACCGGCACGGGCTACGTCTTCCACGGATTCAAGCATTCCGCCCTTGACGTAGACTCTAGTACCGCCGCTCTGGGAAACGTCGGGATCCGGTGCTGTCTCCATTTCGAACATCGATACGGAGGCAATCGAAGGCAGCGCTTCTCCCCTGAAGCCATATGTCGGTACGCCGATCAGGTCTGCAACCGAGGCGATCTTGCTCGTCGCATGCCGGTCGAGAGCCAGTACCGCATCGTCACGATCCATGCCATACCCGTCATCGGACACTCTGATCATGGAGCGTCCTCCATTCTCGATCTCGACGTCTATCGAGGATGCACCTGCGTCCAGGGCATTCTCTACCAACTCCTTCAAGACGGATGCGGGGCGTTCGACAACCTCACCCGCAGCAATCTGATCCGCCACGAAATCGGGAAGGATCTTCACTTTTGTCATTGTAGCTGGATTGCCTCCTCACGCAGGAGCCATCCCTTCTCGGCACCTCTTTCCACGAGCATCCACGGCCCATCTACTCGAGTCACTCTTACCGCTAAGCCCGCAGTCAAGAACTGTCGCGGCTGAGCCGGGCCATAAGGGGCTGCCCTGAGAGGTACCTCAGGCGTAGAAATGAGCGCCACAGGTACCGCGTAGAGATTACTCACATGCAGGCCGTAGGCGGCTAACGATAGGGCGACGAAGATGGCCGGCATCGTTATCAGCTTCCGCAGGCGGAATGCAACGCCCGTCCATGCAATGATCCAAAGACATATTGCGGCAAGAAGTGCCTCCGCAGGAGTAATCGGAGAGACTGGCATCATTCGGTTTGAAGTGATGTCTGCTGGTGGAAGCTGACTAAGTGCCGCGCGCACACGATCGTTTCGTGGCGAAAGACGTGCTGCGCGAATCCACGCTCTCCGCGCGTGTTCGGTTTGACCCGCCCGTTCCCACGTTGCACCGAGGTTGTACCAGTGGGACAGAACCAACGGTTCTGCGCTTGTCCTCTCCTCGAATCTATCTGCTGCCGCCCTGAGAGCACCTGTCTCGTACAGGCGTTCTGCGCTTTGTGCTGATACTGCAGTGCTGGTGCCGATCAAACAGAGCAACACCAGCGCAAACCCGGCCACAGAACCCGAAAGCGCTTTGAGTATCTCCTTGACCTCAGCAGTCAATTCCTCGGGATCTACTTCGCTCTCTGGTCCGTAATTCGCCTGCCACATTCGCTCTCGCACTTTGGCGGCGTGGGCGGCAATTGGGGCTTCGATCCCCGCCGCCCTCAACGCGGAGGATAGCTCAACTGTGCCGGAGCGTTCTGCATCACCAACCAAGTCAAACAACGCACCTCTGAACTCCTGCTCCAACCGGTCGAGCATCCGTTCCGACGAAGGAGGGGCTCTGCGACGCTTCGTCGTCAGTTTGGGAACTGCGACCACGGCGCCTGCAAGCAACGGCGGCAGAAGAGCCAACACGATCCATATCGGCAGCGATATTCCCTCGACCAGCCAAACTAGGATGCCACTTCCACCACTCGGCATCAAGGGCCGTGATGCGGTGGGGCCTGGCGTTGCTGAAGTCGACGCGAATTCCGCAACAATGGGGAACTCCGGTGCGTGCAGGACTTCGTAGCGGCGAGTCCCGAGATCGTAGTATGCGTAGGAGACCCGACTGATTTGGTGGGTTCCAGACGAATCCGGGACAACGAGGTAACGGAATACCTTGCTACCAGTGATGCGTGATGCGTCGGGCTGCAGGTCTACCTCGACACCTTCGGGATAGGCACGGACTCCATCTGGCCAACCGATTCTGGGTTCTGGCCACAATGCCACATTTCCCTCTCCCTGGAGTGTAGCGGTCACTACGCTCGCATCCCCGACAACGAGCTGGGCGGGGTTTGCGTCAATTGCCAATGTCAGCCCCGACCCCGCCGCGCCTTCAAATAACGTAGGTCGACCTTCAACCGGTTGCTCTGCTACTCGAACCTGAATGCTCTCACTCTGCGGTTCGTGCCGAACCTCACGGCTCAAAAACGAGTATGACATCGGGAGACTGTACGATACGGTCGCCGGCCCGATCTCGAGATAGCCAGGCGTTAGTGGGAAAACCACGACCGGGTGCACGTACACCTGGTACCTAGTGCCACCCAAGACCCTGCGCATGTCGACGGCGTGAGGAACGCCCTGGCTGTATGTCCAGGCGCCCTGCAGTTCGGGAGGTTGGAGTATAGGTGGAGTTCTCAGCTGCGAGCGAATGTCTTGCGGAAACCAAGCAACTACCGCGACGTCGAGTTGTTCTCCGAGCACTACCGAACTGGTAGACGTGAGAACCTCGACGAATACTTCGTCTGCTGGCCGTCTGGCAGGCTCATGCCGTTCAACCATGCGACGAATATGCGGGGGCAACGTGGCTCGGTCCCCTTCTTCGTCCGCGACCACCGACACTTCGATCATCTCTGTCTGTGCTACGGACTCGCCCGCGCGTACCGTTGTGGCTCCAATCCTGGCGGTGCCCGCCGCATTGGCTCGAAATCGCAGTTTTCGAGTGAAGATCCTCGTGGCAACACCGTCGCGTATCGATACATCGGACTGATCGGTGGATCCCAGAATCTCGAGACCGACGGTGGATGGATTGAGAATCTGTACCGGCTCGTTTCCAGTCGCTTCTACCGTAATGGTGAGTACCACCGTCGTTCCCAGCATGACTCGATCGCGATCGACCACAGCCTCGATCTGGATCTGTTGAAAGGCGAGTAACGTCAGAAGCAGAGCGGTCACCAGTCGCGTCTTCCTCTCGCTTGTCGAATGCTGGAGCGGCTGCGATTGCGCCTGAGCAAAGTCCTACGCTCTTCCTCGGCTATCGAATTTAGGATCTGCTCGGCCTGACCAACGCTCAGTCCTTGAGGCTCTGCTTGCGGTGAGTCTTCCTGTCCTGACCCGATGTTCTGTTGATCGTCGGGCGGGGCGTTCTGAGGCGGCGGCATCATCAGGTTGGCGAGTTCCAAATTCCACTTCGATGACGAGTCGGTCGGCCTCAGCAGCAGTGCTTCGCGGCAGTGGCTCTTGGCTGCTTCGAGATGGGGCACACGCTGCGCTGAGTCGGCGACCGCGAGCCTGAGATCCAAAACGCCCAGATTGTACTTCGCCGCAAAACGTATGTCGGGTTCGAGTGAACTGGCCGCCGTCTCGAGTGCCGATCGAGCCAGTGCGGTGTCACCAGCTGCCAACGCCGCCGTACCGACGTTGAACCACGCGGTGTCGCCCCCCTGCCCAGCGAGCGCCTGAAGCCGATATAGTGCGGCGGCGCGTTCAAAGCGTCCGTCGAGCCATGCCTGGTCGCCCATGTTCTTTGGGTTTTGCGCGTTCGCTCCGTCGCCGAACACGACTGCCAGCAACAGACCAGCCAGTGCGGTCGTCCGTCGACTGAGCGTATGTAGGATCAGCAAGGCAACCGCGGCCAAGATTGGTACCCAAGCACGCGAAATGTCCTGCGCGGCGGTGGTCGTCGCCATCGGGGTGCGCTTGAAGGCGGCAACGAGTTCACGTACGCGCCCAGCCTGGTCGCCGACCTCAGCGGATACGACTATGCCCTGAGCGGCGTCGGCGACCGACATCAGAACATCGTCCCTGCGTCTCGTCTCCACGTATTCTCCACCCGGATCGAGTTGGTAGCCGACGAGTTCTCCGTCCAATCCTCGAACAGGTATGCGCACGCCGTCGGGATTGCCCTCCGCTACGAGAACGAGGTGAATACCATCGCGCCGCAGGTTCTCTGCACGTTCAATGATCTGCGGGATAGAGTCATGAGCCTCACCGTCACTGAAAACGACGAGAATCCTATCCGCGACCTCGTCGCCGGCGAGCAGCAGATCGTGACCTTGCCCCAGTGCGAGGGCCAAATCACTTCCGCCACTGCTTGCGATATCCGGTTCGAGCGCGTCTATGAGAAGATGTAGTGCACTCCCGTCTACAGTGAGAGGTGACATGACATAACTCTGCCCTGCGAAAGCCACCAACCCGATTCTGTCACCGCTCAGGTCATGAACCAACCGGCGAGCCTCACGTTTCGCTCGTTCGAGGCGAGAAGGATCGGTGTCCTCCGCAAGCATGGACCTCGAAATATCAATGGCAATCACCATGTCCAGGCCCTTGGTCTCGGTCTCGACGACCCGCGTACCCCAGCGTGGCCCGGCCAAGCCTACTGCAGCCAAGAGTGCAATGAGACCGATGAGTGGAACTCCCCAGCGGCCGTGGCTCGCTGCCTCTCGTCTCAACTCTGACGACCATAAAGACGCTCTCCTGATGCGAGTGCGACGAGCCAAGTGCGCGAACACCAAATACACAAGCGCGATCGCGGGCGCAGCGTAAAGCAGTAGAGGTAGGTCGAATGCCATCAGGGAACCTTCACCACAACGGTGGCAGATAGCATCAACTCCAGAATAAGTGTGATGCACCCAAGCAGAATGAATGGGGCGACAGTCTCGTCGAAGTCAGTATATCGCGTCACTGTCACCGGGGTCTTCTCAAGTTCGTCGATCTGGCCGAATATCCGGTTGAGGGCCTCAGCGTCAGTGGCCCGGAAGTAGCGCCCTCCTGTGACGCCAGCCACGTCTCTGAGCAATTGCTCATCTATCTGTACCGGGAGGGTTTGGTAACGAGTCTGTCCCAACGGCCCTCGCCCAATGGGCATGCGTGCCTCACCGTCCGTCCCTACTCCAACGGTATAGAGTCGGATACCCAACTTCCCCGCCGCTTCGGCTGCAGTTCTCGGGTCAATGGTGCCTCTATTGTTCTCCCCGTCTGTGAGGAGCACGATCACCTTGCTGATTCCAGGTGCGCGACGCAGCCTGTTCGCGGCGGTTGCGATTGCCGTTCCGATCGCGGTACCATCCTCCAGCTCGCCGACGCCGGAACGATTCACATACTCCTCGAGGACAGCGTAATCGACAGTGATGGGAACTTGTGTCAACGCTTCTGCCGCGAACAACACCAGGCCGATCCTGTCAAAATTACGGCCGTGAATGAACGCTATTGATTGCTCCTTGGCAACGTCGAGTCGGTTGGAGGGAGTGAAATCTTCGGCGAGCATGCTGCTCGAGATGTCTATAGCCAGGACTATCGCTATTCCCTCGCTCGTTATCTCACTCATTCCCTCACCGATTCTCGGGCCGGCAGCCGCCACTATCCAGAATCCGATGGTCAGGGACCTCAGTACGGGAGGGACCTTCGAAACCCAGCGCCTTTGCATGCCGGAGGCCGACAATGGTGCAACGTCGCTGTACCGGGCTACGACACGTTTGCGTCGAGCGCGCCAAACCCACACAAGGGGAATGACAAAAAGTAGCAAGAGCATCCAGGGGCGGGCGATGCTCACTGGTCAGATTCCTCAACCGGATCGGCATTGATCGATTTCAGGAGGTCTTCGATTTGATCCACCAGCAGTGCGACATCACTGGGCACCGCCGGCGCATACTGCGCACGGTCGAGTGAACGCAATACCTCCTCGATGCCGCGTCGCGGCCAATCAGGGCGGCGTTCCTGAATTACTGATAGACACTCCTGTGTACTGAGCTGTCTACCGGCCTCCGGCAACCTATGCTCGATCGTGCCTCGCAGTTGATCAGAAATCACCCCCACAGCAGCCTTTGCTTCCCCTGCCATGATCCACTGCTGGAGTGGAATGTCGATTGGCTCATGTTCCGAGTTGACCCATCGGGGCCTTTTAGATGTACGCCTGCGCAGCACCGCCCAAATGCCCAAGCCAATTAGGATCGTAGCCACGATGACAACCGTTGGCGTGGCCGATCGGTGCGTGCGGGCAACTGGCCCCAGAGATGGGCGAGGTACTGGTCGGTCCTCCCCTGCCGGAAACACGGAACTGACGTGTACCCAAGCGGTGTCACCGGGAAAGACATGGGTTCGACCGTCAGGGTACCTCAACTCCAGGTCGGGCATCGATACCGGGTGATCGCCTGTCTCGAAGAATGCGAGCTGGTACCTGACCACTACGGCACCCTCTGAGTAGGCGGCTAACGGCGCCGCCAGAGGTACGTAAGCGGACGTGGCAACCAACGGCAAAGCGGCAGTCCTGGCATCGGGCTCGGCGGGAAAGCGCCTCGTTATTCGCACCGTATCACCCAACGTTACGGTCGGAGGCGAAGTCGTCCAAACCGCGACTTGAGTTGCGAACAACAGAAGAGCCAGAGCGTTCATCTTCTCAAACGGCGCGCCCGGTCTGCAAATGCCTTGTGGAGCGGCTCGGCGTACGGGCGATCTGTCCAGAGTGAAATGTGATCGACCTCAGCTCGCTTGAGCGTTTTTGCTCGGACGAGTCGTGCCTCTTCGGCGGCCATCTGCAACTTGAGGCACGTAGCTTGGCTGGAGGTGTCAACAACGAACCGCGTGCCCGACTCGCTGTCCTCGAGCTCAATCCACCCGACTCGCGGCAAGGTGGTTTCGCGGCGGTCGTCGACAGTAATCGCGACAACCTCGTGTTTGGCCGCAATGTTTCTCAGCTGTTCTTCCCAACCCTTGGCTCTGAAGTCTGAGAGAATCACAACGATTGAACGATGACGCAGAAGTCGGGATACGTAAGCCAGCGCCGCGCTGATGTTGGTCCCGCGATCGCGCGGCGAGAACGCCAACATGTCCCGAATCACGCGAAGAGTATGGCGGCGTCCCTTCGCGGGCGGTACGACGTGGTCGATCCCTTCGGAGAACATCACGGCTCCGACTCTGTCGTTCTGTCGGGCTGCGGCCAGAGCCAGCACCGCTGCCACTTCCACCGCCATCTGTGCTTTGGTGTAAGGCTGGCCGAATTCAACGGAGCCAGAGCGATCGACAACGAGTAACAGGGTTAACTCACGTTCCTCCTCGAATGTCTTGACGTATGGCGAACCCATACGCGCCGAGACGTTCCAGTCGATTGCGCGGAAATCGTCGCCACTTTGGTAGCCTCTGACCTCAGCGAATTCAATCCCGTGTCCACGAAAGACGGACCGGTACTCACCTGAGAAGAGAGTCGTGACCAGGCGGCGTGCTCGGAGTTCTATCCGCTTGACCTGCCGTAGAACATCGGCGCCTACGACGGAAGCCGGGGTGGTCACGGAATGTCCACTGCCTCCAAAATCTTGACGATCACATCATCCGATGTCACATCCTCGGCTTCAGCCTCGAATGTGAGCAAGACTCTGTGTCGAAGCACATCAGGAGCCATCGCTTTGACGTCCTCCGGGACGACGTATGCGCGACCCTGGAGGAAGGCGTGAGCACGGGCTGCCTGAGCCAGATAAATCGTCGCTCTGGGGCTGGCGCCGAATGCAATCAGGGGACGTACCTCGTGCAAACCAACTGACTGTGGCTCTCGCGTAGCCCGAACCACGTCGACCAGATAATCCACGAGCTTCTGATCCATATACAGTTCGGCTATGGCGCTGCGCATCGATAGAATTTCACTCGGTTCGGCAACGACCTGCAATTCAATCGGGCGTCCACTCGACATGCGCCACAGGATTTCCTTCTCTTCCTCACGTGAAGGGTAGCCCACCTTGATCTTGAGCATGAACCGATCCAGTTGCGCCTCAGGCAGGGGATAAGTTCCCTCTTGCTCGATGGGGTTCTGAGTGGCCAGCACCAAGAACGGTTGAGAGAGATCGTGCGTCTCCCCTCCAATCGTCACCTGCATTTCCTGCATGGCTTCCAGAAGGGCCGACTGCACTTTTGCGGGCGCACGGTTGATCTCGTCAGCCAAGACGAAATTCGCAAACAACGGCCCCCGTCGCGGATAGAACTCATTGGTCTTCTGATCAAAAACCATGGTGCCGATGATATCCGCCGGCAGCAAGTCGGGAGTGAACTGAATCCTCTGAAACTTGGTCCGGACTACTTCGGCAACTGACCGCACGGCGAGTGTCTTGGCCAGTCCGGGCACACCTTCGAGAAGAATGTGGCCACCCGTCAAAAGTCCGATCAGAAGTCGGTCTACCATCGCTTCCTGTCCTACTATGCGTTTGCCGACTTCTTTCTTGACCTTGGCGGGAAGTTCAGCGGCGGCCGTCGATTGCGGGCGTGAAGTCATTAACCTTCTCCGATTCCCTAATACTCCAGTTGAAGTTGCGATTGGACGATGCCGTTCAATTGGCTCTCAGTCAACCGTCGATTTGGATTGTGCACAGCTGTCGGAGGTCTTCCTGTTCAACAGGGGACAAGTAACGCCACTGTCCGCTACCGAGATCTCCCAACTCAATTGGGCCGTGGCTGAGGCGCACTAGTTTCACGACGCGCAGGCCGATGGCCTCACACATTCTGCGGACAATCCTGTTTCTTCCTTCTGCAAGAGTGAGAAGCAACTCACATTGTTGTTTCTGTTTTCCCTGCCGAACCCGAGAAGAGACAACATTCACCGCTCGTCCATCAATTTCTATCGGTTCGGCAAGTGCTCGTCTGACAATCGAAGCTGTGAGGCCGGTTACGTCGACCATGTATGTGCGGTTCACCTCGTAGCGCGGGTGCGTCAGCTGGTTCACGGCACCGCCGTCATTGGTCATCAGCAAGAGCCCCGAAGTCTTGATGTCGAGGCGACCCACGTATGTGAGACCTGGGATTGAAGGCACTAGGTCGAATACCGTAGGCCTTTCTCTCTGGTCGTGTTTGGTTACCACATACCCGACAGGTTTGTGCAGAGCTATCCAGGCAAACGCCACAGGGGTTACCCTGCGGCCGTCCAGCTCCACAACGTCTTGCGATGGATCGACGCTCATACCGATTTCGGCTATCGAGCCGTTGACGCGGACCCGCCCTTTCCGAATCAACTCTTCCGATTCACGCCGTGATGCGATTCCGGCTCGGGCCAACATGCGTTGAAGCCTCATCGAGGCCATCATCACCCCATCCCGTGCACATCCTCGGGGGATCGCAGTGCTACCGACAGTTCTTCGAGTCGCGGAAGTTCCTCGAGATTTCGAAGCCCCAATAGCTCCAAAAAACCAGGCGTAGTCCCATACAAGAGTGGGCGCCCAGTTCCCTCGCTCCGACCGACCACGTCAATCAGCCCCCGGTCTTGCAGGGACCGAAGAACGCTTTCCACGGATACTCCGCGAATCTCTTCGATCTCTGCCCGCCCTACTGGTTGACGGTATGCGACTATCGCCAGTGTTTCGAGTGCGGGTCCCGACAGGCGCCGCGGTCGGGTCACGAGCTGAGCCCTGGCAATAGCATCTGCGAATTCGCGTCTGGTGAGCAACTGGTACCCACCTGCCACCTCGACCAATTCCACACCGTGACCTGCGTCGGCGTAATGTCGTCGGATCTCTTCCAACGCATCGAGGACCTCAGACTTCTTGACGTCGCGTTCGAGCCCGCATAGCGTGTTGGCTGAGATTGGTCCATCGGTCGAGAAGAGCGCGGCTTCAACCAGTTGTGCCAGACGGTCCATCGGATATTCCCATATTGCCAAAGGGTTTTCGTTGTCTCAACCGGACTTTGCCGACCCGTGCCAATTCCAACAGTGCCACAAGCGCCGAGAGCACGTCTGTTATCGTAGAATCTTCGTCGAACAGCTCTGTGAAATCGACCTTGCCACGCTCTGAGATCATCGTCAGAATGCGTTTGGTGGCTCCCTCTACGTCGAGCGGCCGAGGCACCACTCTGTGCAGGACGCGTCGTGGGATCGCCTCGAGTACACGATCGACAGCCTCCAGAATCTCGTTGAGGTCGAGTTCGAATGGGGCTGGTTCAGGTTCGGGGGGGTCTGGCAAGCAACCATGGCTGAATTGCGCCGATCGCAGATCCGCCTGATCCTCGAGCCACCGTGCGACTTCGCGAATTTGCTCGTATTCGAGCAGTCGCCGCACCAGCTGAGCGCGCGGATCTTCCCAGTTCTCGTCGTCGAAAGGCCTCGGCAATAACACCTGGATTTTGATTCTCAGCAGCCACGCGGCCATTTCCAGATAGTTGGCTGCTTCGTTGAGCCCAAGAGTTTCGATGACGTCCAAGAACTGGTCGGCGATTTTCGCTACTGGAATGTCTGTAATGTCGATTTCCTGTTCGCGGATCAGATGCAGAAGCAGATCAAGAGGACCCGAAAACGCATCCAGCTCAATGAGGAACGGTCTTTCTGCGTCGACGAGTGCTGAGGTGGTCATCTCAGATAGCTGCCGCGAAAAGGATGAAGGGTTCAATCAAATCAAAGGCGATTCGTGTTGCAAAGATCGCCGGCGCGAGCAACAGAAAGAACTGGTCCCTGAACACAATCATCAGGCCCAGCAAGATCAAGAAACCGAAACGTGCCAATTCACGATACCTCTTTGCCAACTCGGGCGGCAGAAAATGTATGAGTATGTGCGAACCGTCCAACGGCGGTATCGGAATGAGGTTGAAAAATGCAAGCAGAGCATTGAGCCAAATACCAGTCAGACACATCTGCTGTAGGACGCTGAGGCCGCCGTCAGCAATTGGCATCATTTTGCCGAGGATACCGACAGCAACGGTTAACGCGATGAAGGCCAAGTAAAGCAGCAGGTTCGCGACGATCCCTGCGCTCGAGACGATGATGTCGCCCCGTTTAAAATCTCGGTAGTTGCGAGGATTCACGGGCACTGGTTTCGCTCCGCCAAAGACGAATCCGCCGTTCGATCCAAACCACAGCATAGCCGGCAGGAGGACACTCATGAACGGATCTATGTGTTTTATTGGATTGAAGGTCAACCGGCCGTGCTGTGCTGCGGTTGAGTCACCTTGACTCAAGGCGGCCAGCCCGTGTGCATATTCATGCGCCACCACGGACAGAAGCAGTACTGGTAGAGCTAAGAGAAATCCCTGCACGCGAGCACCTCTTCCCGTCGGGGTCGGAATGAGGCCGAATACTAACGGCGGCCAAACCGGGTGTCAAAGCCCTATCGCCTTGACTAGGATACACTTGCGGGATACAATTCGTGCTCTGTTCGAAGCTCGATGGGCGTCTATATGTAGGAGTTAGAGTGCCACACAGTAGTTCAGCGAAAAAGAGAATGCGGCAGGCCCTGCGCCGCCGGGAACGCAATAGAGCAGCGCGCACCGCTCTCAGGACGGCGATCAAGAAGGTTAGGACTGCACCGGACGGTGCAGGTGAATCTGAGTATCGCTCTGCTGTGCGACTGCTTGACAGAGCAGCCCGCAAGGGGTTGATACACAAGAACACCGCTGCCAGGGGCAAGCGGCGTCTTGGCAAGCTCGTAGCGACCAAGAGCTGATCTGCAGCTCAAAGCGCTGCGAGTTCAGCTCCGCAGCGTTCGCAGTACCACTCTGTCGGCAGATTCATAGCACCACATTCCCCACACTTCAGCGTCTTCGCAACGCCTTTCTTGGGCTGTTCGGCGTTATTGGAAAACGATGTCACACCGGCTGCACCAACGGAAGCACCCGCTGGCGCGCCGGATCTAGCGGCAGCGGCACGCCCTTCGCTTAGCTGCTCCGCTGCATCGGGAGGCATGTGCGTTGTTTCAGCCTGCTGTTCTTGCGCCGGTTCTGCGTCCTTCTCATCAGCATCAACGTCCAGGAACTCGAGCGAATCGCTCGTGCTTTCGGTCGCCGGAGACGAATTCGGCGACGGCTGTACGTGCTCAACCTCCTTGAGCGGCGGAGGCAGGTCTTCCGGAGTTTCTTGCGCCGGGCTAACCGTTGCGAGTGATGCTTCCTCGGTCGGTGTTGCGGACGTCTCTGGACTTGATTCGATTTCTGGGCCGGCGGTAATCGAATCGAGTGCCTTTTCCAAGTCGGCTACTTCGTCTTCTACTCCATTGAGTTCTTCACCTATCTTTTTCAGCGAGCCGTCTATCTCGTCCCGAATTCCGCCCCACTTGGTATCGTCGAATTCTCCGACCGTGTGTCGCAATTCCGCTTCTGCGCGACGTTCTGTTGCATCGGCTTGTTGCTTGAGCAGTTCGTCTCTGACCTGACGATGCCGTTCTAGAGCGCCGGTGATCTCATCACGGTGCCCGTTCAGTTCTCCCTGCACCTCGTCGAGGCGCTTCAGATAGTCTGCCTGGACGCGTTCACGAACGCTCTCAGGCGTCTTGTCGCCCGATGCTTCGAGTTTTTTCAACCAATCTTCTATTTGCGATCGCTCTTGCAGCAAGCGCTCAAATTCAGACATAGAACCGTTCTCCGCCATTCACTCCTCTTTCTTCCCTGTGTTGCAGCCAGGGTACACCCCGGTAATGTCGCGGCTCCTGCGCAACACTTCAAGATGCTCTACCTGCTCAGGCTTCAATTCGTTCACGTTGCCCAGGACTCGTGCCGTCAGGATGATCTTGGCAGCGTGTTCGAGACTTTCCATGCGGATGCGAGCGGCATCCAACGTGGTCCCAAACGTCACGGCTCCATGGTTCGCCAGAATCAGGGCGTCGTATTCGTTTATGTACGGTTCAACGACATTCCCCAGGTCTGGTGTACCTGGTGTTCCGTACGGAACGAGCGGCACGTGCCCCATTTGATATACGAGTTCCGGCAAAACACAATCGTCGAAAGCCAGCCCGGCTACCCCGAATCCCGTGGTAACTGGTGGATGTGCGTGCACCACCGCACCGACGTCTGGACGCCTGCGGAAAACTCGCAGATGCATATCCAGTTCGCTGGATGGCTTGCGGTGCCCACGCAGACGATTACCTGAGAAGTCGACCTCGACCATGTCCTCGGGGGCCAAACTGGACTTGAGAATGCCGCTCGGAGTCACCAACGCACGTTCAGCACCGCTCCTCACGGCAATGTTGCCGTCGGCACCTGCGATGAGGCCGGCGTCATAAAGTGCGCGGCTACACTCCGCGATTTGCCGCGCCGTGTCGTAGCGCATCAGGTTCCTTGTGCCGAGTGGACTACTTTTCCACCTACCATGGTAAGTTCAACCTCGCCAACGAGCTCTCTGCCGGCAAACGGAGTATTCCTGCTCTTGGACTTGAATTTCGACGGATCCACAGTCCAAATGGCCTCAGCGTCGAACACCACAACGTCGGCTGCCGCTCCCTTTGCCAAGGTGCCGCCAGGTAGGTGGAAAACCTTCGCCGGTATGGTGCTCATCCGCGCAATTAGCTCTGGCAAAGTTAGTAAACCCTGCCCTACCAATTCTGTGAGGCAGATTCCCAGTGACGTTTCCAGTCCAATGACTCCCATTGGCGCATCGTCGAAGTCTCGTTCCTTCAACTCGTAGTGGTGGGGAGCGTGGTCGGTGACAATCAGATCGATTGTTCCGTCTTTGAGTCCCTCGCGCACTGCCTCGACGTCCTTCCGTGTTCGAAGCGGCGGATTCATCTTTGCGTTGGTGTCGTAGCCCTCACAGGCAATGTCGGTCAGTGTGAGGTGGTGTGGAGTTGCCTCAGCAGTGATATGGGCGCCACGTTCTTTGCCTCTTCTGATCAACTCGACTGCCGTACGGCATGATACATGGCAGATATGAGCATGTCCTCCAGTCAGCTCCGCCAGAAAGACGTCCCGCGCAACCATGATGTCTTCGGCTGCCGACGGAATACCTTTGAGCCCCAGCCTGCTAGAGACCAGACCTTCGTGCATCGCGCCGTTGACCGCCAGCGTTGGATCTTCACAGTGGTCGGCAACTGGTATTCCAAAAGTCAATGAGTATTCCAGTGCCGTCCGCATGCGATGACTGGAGACCACTGGATGTCCATCGTCACTTACGGCGACCGCACCCGCTTGCACCAGCTCGCCGAACTCAGCGAGCCGTTCCCCTTTTTGGCCTATAGTGATGGCTCCGTATGGGTAGACACGCGCCGCCTGAGCAGCTTCGCCTTGCTTCACCACAAAACCGACTGCGGCCTGATTGTCGGTGACCGGATCCGTGTTTGGCATGGGACAAACCGACGTAAACCCACCTGCTGCGGCTGCCCTCGCCCCAGTCGCCACGGTTTCGGAATCTTCCTGCCCAGGCTCGCGGAAGTGAACGTGGACATCTACTAGTCCGGGAGCCACTATCTTACCTGTTGCGTCTATCGTCTCCGCGTCATCAGGTACTCCGAGTCCGGTACCCAGTGCCTCAATTTTACCGTCCAAAATCAGTAGATCGGCAGTCTCATCGCGATCCTGGGAAGGATCGATGACTCTTCCACCTTTGATTAGCTGGGGTTTCATTCTGCATCCTCCCTACCGCGCCCTTTTGCCGCTTCGGCGGATTCTGGTGCGCCGCCTGCGAGTAGGTAAAGTATCGCCATTCTCACTGCTACCCCATTCGTAACCTGCTTCAGGATTACGCTGTGTGGGCCGTCTGCGACCCTTGAATCGATCTCAACACCCCGGTTCATAGGCCCAGGATGGAGGATGACGATGTCCTTGGAAGCTCTCTCCAGGCGTTCGACAGTTACACCAAAGACGCGGTAGTATTCGCGCAATGAAGGGATGTATCCCGCCTCCATCCTCTCGAGTTGGAGCCTGAGAATATTGAGGACATCAGCCCATTCAATTGCTTCTTCGATCCTCCGAAAAACGGCGACTCCAATCTCTTCCAGACCCAAAGGCATCAGCGACGCAGGGCCGCATACGGCAACCTCAGCGCCGAGTTTCGTCAACCCCCAGATGTTGCTTCTAGCAACGCGGCTATGGAGTATGTCGCCGCATATACAGACCTTGAGTCCCTCGATGCGCCCCAGCTTGTCTCGGATCGTCAGCATGTCCAAGAACCCTTGCGTGGGATGCTCATGCTTGCCGTCACCGGCGTTGATGA
>Ga0180432_10002915_pt1 | contig 25148 bp, 24 predicted proteins | sample SS_ome_10_FD_132414 | JGI IMG/M metagenome (GOLD analysis project Ga0180432, IMG submission 132414) | Hypersaline lake sediment archaeal communities from the Salton Sea, California, USA - SS_1_MS_2 metaG | ecosystem: Environmental > Aquatic > Non-marine Saline and Alkaline > Hypersaline >... | reverse complement strand
CTCGGCCACGTCGCGCGGCGTGACGGCGATGAAGATGCCGACGAGGAGGCCCACCGACAGGAGCATGCGCAGGGCGGCCTGGCCCAGCACCCGGCGGCGCTCGCCCCTGTCCAGCTGTGCGTACGCGAGATGGGCGGCCTGCTTGGGGTCGGCCGGCGGCTGCGTGGTGGGCCCGGATTCATCCATCGATGTGAGGCTAACGGCGCCCCCGGACCACTCAGGGCGTCAGGATGGCTCGGTGCCCGGCGGGTCGATCTCGCCGGCGCGCATGGCGATGCTCACTGCGTGCGCGCGGGTGCGGGCCCCCAACTTGGCCATCGCAGACTCCATGGCCAGCCGCACCTGCCCGGGGGTGTCGCCTACCTCCTCTGCGACTTCGAACCAGTTGCGGCCCATGGCCAGCAGGGTGATGACCTTGCGCTCGGTGGGGTCGAGCAGGGTTCCGCTTCCCGCGTTGACCGCGGCCACCGGCTCCTCGAGGTTCTTGTCGGCGATGTCGTCGTCGTCCAGCCCATCGGCCTGGCCGCTGACCTCTGGATTGATGAAGATGGACAGGTGCAGGCCTGGCGCCACGTTTGCCGTGGCGTTGAACTCGACCTCGGCGCGCGAGTCGTCCGCGCAGAGCACGGCGAACCGGCCCACCGTGCCGCCGCGCGCGAGGAAGTCCTGCCAGACGTCATCGAGGAACGGCCGGTACTCAGGGATGGTGATGTCATCGATGCGCATGGTGCGCAGCGTGGCGAGGTCGTAGCCGAGCAACTCGCATGCGGCCACGTTGGCATTGACGTACCGGCGCTGGTCGTTGGCGAGCAGCATGGGATTGCGCGACTGGGAGAAGATGTTCCAAAGGGCATCGTCGTCGGCGCTTACGCCGGCGAGGTCAGGCGGTGATACCCAGCCTTCCGTGCCGCTCACTGCCCCTCCCGATGCGTCTCGTCCCTCCCCATGAGTCTAGGCGAGGATTGAGCGGGCTTACGGTCGCCGGCGTGGCGCGGCTAGATCTCGCGGCGGCCCAGGAGCGCGCGGCCGAGGGTGAGCTCGTCCGCGTGCTCGAGATCGGCTCCCACCGGCAGCCCACTGGCCAGGCGCGTCACCCGCAGGCGACCGCGCACGCGGTCGGCCAGGAACAGCGCCGTGGCCTCGCCGGCCATGGTCGGGTTGGTGGCGATGACCAACTCGGTAACGCCGTCGCGCTCGATGCGCTGGTCGAGCTCGGCGATGCGCAGGTCCTCGGGGTCGACGCCGTCGATGGGCGACAGCGCGCCACCCAGCACGTGGTAGCGGCCGCGGAACTCGTGCGTGCGCTCGATGGAGATGATGGCCGAGGGCTCCTCCACAACGCAGATGAGGGTGGGGTCGCGCCGCGGGTCGGCGCATACCGGGCACAGGTCGCCCTCGGCGAACGAGAAGCATTCGGTGCATGGCTGAACCCGCTCCACCACGGCCATGATGGCCTCCGCCAGGGCGGCGGGGCGGTCGGGCGGCGACTTGAGCAGGTGGAAGGCCAGGCGCTGCGCGGTGCGCGGGCCGATGCCGGGCAGCCGGGCGAGCTCGGCCACCAGCGCGTCGACGGATGGGGTGAGGATCGACGCCATGCGCGCGGCGGCGGGCTAGAAGCCCGGCAGACCCAGGCCCGACAAGCCGCCGGTCACGGCCCCGAGGCGTTGGTTGGCCAGGTCCTGCGCGGCGCGCATGGCCTCGTTGACGGCGGCCACGATGACGTCCTGCAGCATCTCGATGTCCTCGGGGTCCACGGCGTCGGGGCTGATCTCCACGCTCACCAGTTCCAGGGCGCCGGTGACGGTGGCGGTGACGGCGCCGCCGCCCGCGGATGCCTGCACGGTCTCGCGCGTGAGTTCGTCCTGCACGCGGGCCATGTCCTCCTGCATCTTCTGCATCTGCTTCATCAGCTTCTGCTGGTTCATCGCCATCGCGTGCTACTCCCTGTTCTCGGTATCGATCAGCTCAGCGTCAAACGCCGCGCGGATCTCGTCGATGATCTGCTGGTGGTCAACGGGGCCATCGGCGGCCGCGCCGACCCCGGGGGACGGTATATGCGCAGCGGCTGCCGGAGCGGCCTCGCGGAACTCCACGGCCAGGTCCTGGGCGCAGACCTCCCTCACCGCGGCGGTGATGCGTGCCTTCTCGTCGGGCCGGCCGAGCATGGTGACTGCCACGCCTCCGTTGACCGCGATGGTGACCGTGCCATCGGCCACGGCCTGCACCTCCGAGCCCTGCAGGAAGGCGTGCAGGTGGGGAGCGCCTTCCTCGAGCCGGGCGAGGATGGTGGGCCACGCCCGCCCGATGTGCTCCGCGTCGGCCGGCACGGGCTGCGCTGGCGCGGCCGGCACCCCGGGCACGAGGGGGTCTTCAGGGGACAGTCCCGCGTCGGGGACAGTCCCACCGCCGGGACTGTCCCCGGGCTGGGACTGTCCCCTTGGGGGAGGGGCTGGCTGTCGTTGGCGCGGGGCCGCGGGGGCGGGGTGCGCGTGCGTGGCGGTGGTGAGCAGCGCCGGGTTCGAGAGCTTCGCCGCCACGAGCTCGAGCTGGATGCGCGGGTCGGCCTGGCCGTGGCGGATGCGCACCTGGGCGTCGGCGATCAGGTCGATGGCGTGGATGACCTGGCCGGGGCTGAGCTGGTTCGCCTGCGCGTGCAGGCGGTCGAGCTCCTCCGGGGACAGGGCCCAGTCCTCGCGTGCCTGCGCGCCCTGCTGCAACAGACAGGCGTAGCGGAGGTGGGTGATGAGGCCGCGCATGAGTTGCTCGGGGTCTGCTCCGCCGTCGAGCGCCGACTCGAGCATCTCGAACGCTCCGGCGGCATCGCCCTGCGCCATCAGGTCGATCAGGTCGAAGAGCGCCTCGCGGCTGACGACGCCCAGCAGGTCGAGCGCATCGGCGACCTGCACCGTGCCGCCCCCGAACGTGGCGATCTGGTCCAGAAGGCCGAGGGCGTCGCGGTACGAGCCGTCGGCGGCGCGCGCCACCAGGTCGAGCGCCTGGGGGCCGGCCTCGATGCCCTCGGCGTGGGCCACGCGCTCGAGGACGGTCATCAGGTTGGCCACGCCGGGCTTGCGCAGCGAGTAGGTCTGCAGCCGCGACCGGATGGTGGGGAGGATGTCCCAGGGGTGCGTGGTGCACAGGATGACCACCAGCTGCGGCGGGGGTTCCTCGAGCGTCTTGAGCAGCGCGCTGGCGGCGCCCTCCTGGATCTGGTGGGCCTCGTCCATGATCGTCACGCGATAGCGCGACGCCACGGGGGCATACCGCACGCTCTCCAGCCACTCGCGCATCTCGTCGATGCGGCGGGCGCTCGATGCCGCGTCCACCTCCACCACGTCGAGCCAGTCGTCATGCCCGATGCGCCGGCACGAGTCGCACTCGCCGCAGGGGGTTGCCGTGGGCGCGGGGAACGCCTGGCAGTTGAGGCACCGGGCCAGGATGCGCGCCGTGGTGGTCTTGCCTGTTCCGCGCGGGCCCGAGAACAGGAAGCCGTGCGCGATGGTGCCGCGCTCGAGCGCATTGCCCAGCGTGCGCGCCACGTGCTCCTGGCCCACGAGGTCCTGGAACGTGCGCGGCCGGTACCGGTTGTAGAGGCTCTGTCCTGGGTCTGTCACGAGGGAAGAGGTGTGACCGTGCACCCGCCGTCGAATGCCTGCCGGGAGGTGGTGCCCGGGGACTTGGCTCCGGCGAGGTGGCCCCACTGCGCGTGGCCGGGTCCGCTTAAGGCTGCTTCCTTCCGGACCTGACCTGGTTCACGGTCGCCCACCGAATGGGACCTCGCCTTCAATGCCTCGTCGTCCGAGCCCGTGCCTCCGAGTAGGACCCTCGGGCGGGGATTCAGCCCCGCTGTAGCGGATTGCGGATACAGGGCACCGCTAGCTCCCCGCCTAGCACGGTCACAGGGGTGACCATACCTCAGTGGGACTGCTTGCGGGCGTCCGCCTCGGCCTTGGACTGCGCGCGGGCCTGGGCCTTGGCCGCCTTGGCCTCGGCCTTGCGCTCGGCCTCGTCCTTGGGCATGAGGCGCGGGCTGATGCGCTCGCCCTTCTTGCGGGCGTTCATGGCGCCGAAGATGGCCGCCACGCCCCCGCCGATCATCGCCGTGGTGAGCGAGATGTACAGCCACACCGACACCCCGCCGTTGGCTCCCGTGACGGCCCACATGATGGTGCCCCACACCAGGCCCAGCAGGAACCCCCACAGCACCCAGCGGACCCGGCTGTTGCTGCCGCCCTTCTCGCCCATGCGCTGCAGTACGCCCATGCGGGGAAGTGTACGGATGCCAGCGGCGGGCACTACAATCGCCCGCTGGCCCGCCCCGAGGAGGTCTCCATCGCCATCAGGGTCATGAAGTTCGGTGGCTCGTCCGTCGCCGATCCCGAGAAGATCCGCACCGTGGCGCGTCGCATCGCCGATGCGCGCGAGCAGGGCGACCACGTGGTCGCCGTGCTCTCGGCCATGGGCAAGACCACCGATGGCCTGGTGGCGCTGGCGGACGAGATCTCCGACCGCCCGTCCCCGCGCGAGATGGACATGCTGTTGTCCACGGGCGAGAGGGTGTCGTGCGCGCTGATGGCCATGGCACTCCACGACCTGGGGCATGAAGCCGCGTCGTTCACCGGTTCGCAGGCGGGGATCCTCACCGACACCGCCCACACCAAGGCCAAGATCATCGAGATCAACCCCGAGCGGCTGCGGCAGGAGCTCGCCAGCGGCAACATCGTCCTGGTGGCGGGCTTTCAGGGCATGTCCACCGACAGGAATGTCACCACGCTCGGCCGTGGCGGCAGCGACACCACGGCGGTGGCCCTGGCCGCGGCGCTCGACGCCGAGGTGTGCGAGATCTACACCGATGTGACCGGCGTGTTCACCGCCGACCCGCGGGTGGACCCCAGCGCACGCAAGCTGCCGCTCATCAGCCACGAGGAGATGCTCGAGATGGCGGCCTCGGGGTCGAAGGTGCTGGCCCTCAGGTCGGTGGAGGTGGCGCGCCTGCACGACGTGCCGCTGCACGTGCGGTCATCGTTCGCTCCCGACGACGGAACCTGGATCACCAAGGAGACTCCCATGATGGAGAGGGCATTCGTGTCCGGCATCGCCCACAAGAGCGACGAGGCCAAGATCTCGCTGCTGGGCGTGGAGGACCAGCCCGGCGTGGCGGCCAGCGTGTTCACCGCGCTCGCCGACGCCCTCATCAACGTGGACACCATCATCCAGAACGTGGGCGTGGACGGCCGCGCCGACCTGTCGTTCACCGTGCCGCTGCCCGACCTGCCCAAGGCGCTCGACGTGATCAACGGCATGGGCGACCGCCTGCCGCACCGCGAGGCCATCGCCGATGACCAGATCGGCAAGGTGTCGCTGGTGGGCGAGGGCATGCGATCGAACCCGGGCATCGCCGCCACCATGTTCCGGGTGCTGGCCAGCGAGGGCATCAACATCCAGATGATCGACACCAGCACCATCCGCATCACGGTGGTGATCGGCCGCGGCGAGGTGGAGCGCGCGGTGCGCGCCCTGCACGAGGCCTTCGACCTGGCCAGCGAGGCGGAGCGCCGGGGTGTTTAACGTGGCCGTCGTCGGCGCCACGGGCGCCGTCGGCTCGCAGATGGTCCGCGTGCTCGAGGAGCGCGGGTTCCCGGTCACCGAGCTCCGGCCGCTGGCCTCGGCCCGCAGCGCAGGGAGGGTGGTGGAGTACCTGGGCAAGCCGTTCGAGGTGCAGGAACTCACCGAGGATTCCTTCGAGGGCATCCAGATCGCCCTGTTCTCGGCCGGTGGGCAGCGCTCGCGCGATTTCGCGCCCGCCGCGGTGGAGGCCGGCGCGGTGGTCATCGACAACTCGTCGGCGTTCCGCATGGACCCCACCGTGCCGCTGGTGGTGCCCGAGGTGAACGAGGCCGACCTGGAGGGGCACCAGGGCATCATCGCCAATCCCAACTGCGTGGCCGCCCCGCTGGTGGTGGCGCTCAAGCCCATCGCGGATGCCGTGGGGCTGGAGCGGGTCATCGTGTCGTCCTACCAGTCGGTCAGCGGCACGGGGGCGGCGGCCATCGAGGAGCTGCGCACCCAGACGGCGGGCAACCTGGCGGGCGACGAGCCCGCGCCGCAGGTGTACCCGCACCCCATCGCCTTCAACGTGCTGCCGCACATCGACGTGTTCGACGACAGCGGCTACACGGGGGAGGAGGTGAAGGTGGGCAACGAGACGCGGAAGATGCTGCACCTGCCCGACCTCGCGGTGTCGGCAACCTGCGTGCGCGTGCCCGTGATCCGCTCGCACTCGGAGGCGGTGCACATCGAGACCACCGATCCCCTCTCGGCCGACGCCGCGCGCGAGTTGCTGATGCTGGCCCCCGGTGCGGTGGTGGTGGACGAGCCCGCGAGCAACTCCTACCCGTTGGCGCGCGACGCCGAGGGGCGCGATGAGGTGTTCATCGGGCGCATACGCAGGGACGCCTCGCACCCCAATGGCCTGGCCATGTGGATCGTGGCCGACAACCTGCGCAAGGGCGCGGCGAGCAACGCCGTGCAGGTGGCCGAGAGCCTGGTCACCAAGGGCTGGCTCTAGGGGGCATCGAACGGCACGGGCCCGGCAGGGCCCGGCACCATGCGGCGCATCTGCGGGTGGCCCTCGTCGGCCTTCTCCCTGCAGGCGCGGCACGAGGGCCGCGTGATGCCATCCGGGCGCATGGGCGCCTCAGTGCTGCTGGGGCCGTGCGCGGGGTCGCAGCGGCAGAGCCCCTCGAACGGGTCGCCGGGGTCCGGTACCCCGGCCTCGCGCTCGGCATCGCGCAGCAGGTCGAAGGCCTCCGCCACCAGGTCCTCGGCAGCCGGGACCTCCTCCGTCGACCGCGCGCGGTCGAGCTCGGCCTGCGCGCGCCGGGCCACGCGGATGGCGGCATCCAGGCGGTCGTCGGCCCGCGCGTTGGGCCCCGGCAGCACGGCCAGCACATCCAGGCGGGCCCCGATGGCATCCAGCCGCACCCGGGCCACGGCGGTGCGCTCATCCATCCCCTGCCGTCGCACGCGCCGGTTGCGCCGGATGCCGAACGCCGCTGCCCATACGCCCCCCACCATCGCCAGGCCCAGGAGCGCCAGCAGGGTGCGCGTGGTGTCGGTGGCCTCCGGCTGCAGGAGGGGCCCGGCCGCTGCGCGCGCAGCTACCTCGGCCTTGCGGATGGGATCGGTGACCGACCCCACCCGGGCGGCGCGCAGGTCGCGGGTCATCGCCGCCTGCGTTCGGGGCCCCGACACGCCGATCGCCCGTCCGGGGGCCACGGCCACCACCAGGCCATCGAATCCCAGCGCCCGGCGCAGCCGGGTCGCATAGGCCTTCATCGAGGGAGCACCGGTGGGGCCGGGTATCACCGCGATCCGCACCGCCCGGCCGCCGCGGGCCAGTTCGTCGGCCACCTCCTCGAGGCGGGCCTGCGCCTGGCCGGCCCCCGCTCCGGCAACCACGGGGCTCACGTACGCCGATCCCTGCTCCAGCGGCTCGCGAGCGGGATCGGCCGCGGCTGCGCCGACGAGCGCCAGGGCCGAGGCGAGCATGGCCACGAACGCGCCCAGGCGGCGGATCATGCGGGCAGGGGCGTACCGCCCGGCGACGGGGTGAGGTCGCCGATGGCCGCGCGTGCTCGGGCGGCCAGGCCGGGTACCAGCCCGCCGAGTTCCATGCGCATCAGGCTCACCTGGCCACGAGACCTCACCGCCCGGAAGCCCAGGGCCTCGAGCATCTCGAGGTCGAACAGGGTGTGGTTGAGCGCGGCGCGCTCCGCCGCGGGCACCTCGTCGGGGTAGCGCATGGCGAACGCCTCGATGGCCTGCATGCCGCGACCCTTCACATCGGCCAGGGCCTCAAGCACCAGCCGCTCGATCGCCCCCGTGGGATCGTCGCCCGTCACATAGGCGCAGGTGATCAGCACGGCGTCGCGCGCCGGCGGGCCGGCGGGCAGCACCTGCGCGCGCGGGAATGCCTGCGACGGGCCGTACTGCAGCACGCCCAGCACCTGATCGCCATCGCTCAGCATGCGCCCCCACGGGCCGAATGACTGCTCGGTGCGGTGCGCCCACTGGTCACGCTTCAGCTCGTCCGCGGTGCCGCGGAGCGTCTGCCAGAACACGCAGCGCGTGCAGCACTCGGGCAATTCGCCGGTGGACGCGCGCGTGAGAGGTACCGGTCGCACGGGCGTAAGGCTATCGCTACCGCCAGCCGCCGCCGCGCGGGCCGCGCAGCGCCGAATCGAGGGTCATGGCGCCGTACAGCAGGCCGCTCAGCGGCAGCGCGAATCGCCACGGCCAGCCAAGCCCGAACTGCCGGCTTGCCGGGCCCGAAGCCACCGCCATGGCAAGCCACGCGGCAAGGCCAACCCCCAGGGTCCACGCCGCGCCGGTGCCGGCGCCGGCGGCGAGACCCACGGCGCCCGCCACCACTGCCACCAGCGGCCCGGCGAACATCAGCAGCAGCACCAGCAGCACGCCGGCCAGCAGTGGCCACGAGCGCCGCAGCTGCGTGAATGCGCTGCGACGCACCATGGTCCATATCGATGCGAGGTCGTCATAGGGCCGGGTGCTCGCAACGCGGCCTGCGGCCAGGGCCAGGCGGGTGGGCATGCGGGCCCGGAACTTGATCAGCCGGGCCATCGCGAGGTCGTCGATGAGGGCCCCGCGGATGGCCCGCAAACCGCCCGCGGCGCGCAGGGCATCGCGGCGCACCAGGTTGCACCCCCCCGCCGCCGACGCAATGCGCGAGCCCGGCCGATTGGCCCAGAGCGGGGGATAGAGCAGGAAGAAGAACAGGACGAACGGCGGGATGAGCAGCTTCTCGGCGCGTGAGCTGCAACGCAGGCGGGCCATGCGGCTCTCAAGCCCCACGCAGCCATCCATCGCCGATGCCATCAGCGCCCGCAGCGAGTCAGGTGCGTGGTGGATGTCGGCGTCGGTGAACAGCACCCACTCAGGCGGGTCGCCGCCGTCCTCGAGCACCCGCAGCCCCTGTTCCATTCCCCACACCTTGCCCACCCACTCCTCGGGTAGCGCGGCCCCGGGCACCACAACGGTTAAGTGCCTGGCACCGGGGTCGGCGGCCGCTCGCCGTGCGGCGTCGGCCGTGCCGTCCGATGAGCGCTCGTCCACCACCACGATGCGCATGTGGCCGGGGTAGTCCTGGTCGTGGAGGGCCGCCAGCGTTCCGGCGATGGACTCGGCCTCGTTGCGGGCCGGGATGACCACGCCCACCGACGGCCAGTGACCGTCCGCCGGGCCGGGCCCAGGGGGCTGGTCATCGATGGGGCGCAGCAGCCACGGCCGGGCGGGGTGCAGCAGCACCCCCGCCCAGCACGCCAGGGCGAGCGCCCCGATGACCAGCGCCCAGGTCAGTGCCGGAAGTGGCGGTGCCCCGTGGTGACCATGGCCGCGCCCAGGGCGTCCACCGCCTCGATCACCTCGTCGTCGCGGATCGACCCGCCCGGGTGCGCGATGGCCGTGGCACCGCCCTCGATGGCCTGCACCGGGGCGTCGGGGAACGGGAAGAATGCGTCACTCGCCATGGCGCTGCCCTGGATGGGCAGGTCGTAGTCGGCGGCCTTCGAGGTGGCGATGCGCACGCTGTCGACCCGGCTCATCTGGCCGGCGCCGATGCCCACCGTGGCGCCGTCCTTCGCGAACACGATGGCATTGCTCTTCACGTGCTTGGCCACCTTCCACGCGAACACCAGGTCGGCCCACTCCTGCTCGCTGGGCGCGCGCTTCGTGACCACGCTCATGGTGTCGCGCGCCTCGCGCACGTCGTCGGGGTCCTGCACCAGCACACCGCCCAGCACCCGGCGGTACACCGGCTCGCCGGGGTTGCCCGGACGCACCTGCTCGCCGCCGGTGTCGAGCAGCCGCACGTTGGGCTTGCGCGTGAGCACCTCGAAGGCGTCCTCGTCGTACCCCGGCGCCCACAGCACCTCCACGAACATCTCGGCCAGGTGATCGGCCAGCGCCAGGTCCACTGTGCGGTTGACCGCGTACACGCCGCCGAACGCCGACACCGGGTCACATGCCTTGGCCCGAAGGTAGGCCGAGGCCAGGTCGTCACCCAACGCCACCCCGCACGGATTGTTGTGCTTGATGATCACCACGACCGGGTCGTCGAACTCGGCCGCAAGCCCGCGCGCGGCGTCGACATCGAGCAGGTTGTTGTACGACAGCGGCTTGCCGTGGCGCACATCCACCCCGCCCAGAAGGTGCTGCGGCGCGCCGATCTGGCGGTAGTACGCCCCGCGCTGATGGGGGTTCTCGCCGTAGCTGCACTCGAGCTCCTTGCGGAAGCCCACGGTGAAGCGATCGGGGAAGTCCACGTCGGCATCACCCTGCCCGGCCATCCACGCGGCGATGGCGGTGTCGTATGCCGCGGTCTTGCGGAAGGCCGCGGCCGCCAGCGCGCGCCGCGTGGCGTCGCCCACCCAGCCGCCCCCCGTGACCTCGGCCAGCACGTCGTCGTACTGCGACGGATCGGTGACGATGGCCACGCGGTCGTGGTTCTTGGCCGATGCCCGCACCATCGCCGGGCCGCCGATGTCGATCTCCTCCACCACGTCGGCTCGGCTCAGGCCGTCCCGCGCCGCGGCCTCCTCGAAGGGATAGAGGTTGACCACCACCATGTCGATGGCCTCGATGCCGTTGGCGGCCATGTCGTCGGCGTCGCCGGGGTGGTCCCGGCGGGCGAGGATGCCCCCGTGAACCCGCGGGTGCAGGGTCTTCACCCGGCCCCCCATGATCTCGGGGTGGCCGGTGACCTCGCTGACGTCCGTCACCTCCAGCCCGGCATCGCGAAGCGCCGCGGCCGTGCCCCCGGTGCTGATGAGCTGCACGCCCTCGGCGGCCAGCCCCCGGGCCAGCTCCACCAGGCCCGTCTTGTCCGATACCGACAGCAGCGCGCGGCGTGATGCCACCTCACGAACCTCCATCGTCGACGATCATGCGGCGAGGGCGCGCGGGGTCGCGGCGCACCTTGCCCTGTGCGTACAGCGTCACGCAGCGCACCAGCAGGCGGTGCTCCACCCCGTGCACGCGCTCCTCCAGCACCTCGAGGGTGTCGCCCGGCAGGATGGGCACGGGTTCCTGCAGGATGGGCGGCCCGCCGTCCACGGCCTCCTCGGCGATGTGCACCGTGACCCCCGTGACGCGGGCGCCCCAGTCCATGGCCTGGGCGATGGACTCCATGCCCGGGAACGCCGGCAGCAGCGACGGGTGCAGGTTGATGACCGTGTCGGGGAAGGCATCCAGCAGCACCGGGGTGACGATGCTCATCCACCCGGCCATCACCACCAGGTCGGGCGCCACCAGCCGCAGCAGGCGCACCACCTCGCCATCGCGCCGCTCGCGGTCGCCGCCGCGGCTCTCGAGCGTGACCACCTCGGTGCGGATGCCCGCCGCCTGCGCCCTCTCGATGGCCTTCACGCCATCCTTGGAGCAGATGACCATCACGATCTGGGCATCCACCCGCGGGTTGGAGTGGACGTTGTCGATGAGCGCCTGCAGGTTCGACCCATTGCCCGACACCATCACGGCGATGCGGTACATCACGCCTCCCAGGCCAGTCCGGGCGGGCCGGGCTCCACGCGACCCACCACGTGGCTGCCGTCCACGATCGACAGCGCCCTGTCCGCCGCGGCCTGCGGCAGCACCAGGCACATGCCGAGCCCCATGTTGAAGGTGCGCCAGGCGGAGTCCTGGTCCACCGCGCCGGATGCCAGCACATGCGCGATGGCCGGTGCCTGCGGCCACGCGTCGCGTTTCAGCACGGGGCGCAGCCCGCCGGGCAGGGCGCGCGGCAGGTTTTCCTCCAGGCCGCCCCCCGTGATGTGGGCAGCGGAGTGCAGCTCCACCCCCGCGGCCTGCAGTGCCTTGATGTCGGCGGGATAGAGACGGGTGGGGGCCAGCAGCAGGGGGTCGGGGGCCACCGCGCCGTCATCCACCAGCCTGCGCACCAGCGAGTAGCCGTTGCTGTGGATGCCGCTGCTCTCGATGCCGACGATCACGTCGCCTGCCTGCACCTTCTCAGGCCCCAGCATCTCGGCGCGCTCCACCGCGCCCACCGCGAACCCCGCCATGTCGAAGTGGCCGGGCTGGTAGAGCCCCGGCATCTCGGCGGTCTCGCCGCCCAGCAGCACGCAGCCGCTGTCCAGGCAGGCGGTGCGCACCGCGGCCACGATCTGCGTTGCCTCGTCCGGGTCGAGCTTTCCCACCGCCAGGTAGTCGAGGAAGAACAGCGGCCGCGCGCCCGTGCACACGAGGTCGTTCACGCTCATGGCCACCAGGTCCTGGCCCAGCCCCGACACATCGCCCATCTGCCGCGCGAGCAGCACCTTGGTGCCCACGCCGTCGGTGCATGCCACCAGCACGCCGTCGCGCATGGGCGGCATGGGCAGCGTGCCCGCGAACCCCGTGGTGCCGCCGTGCACCAGGTCGCGGATGCCCTCGGTCAGCGCCCGCGCGGCGTCGAGGTTGACGCCCGCATCGTCGTAGGAGGTTCCGCCCTCGGCCACGACGGGCAGGCTACCGGCCGCGCAGGGCGCGCTAGGGGGTTCGGGAAACCCCCGCCGTGGCCTCGAACCTCTCCTTGCCCGAGGCGTCGGGCACGGGGATGGGGTACTCGCCCGTGAAGCACGCGCGGCAGTAGCCATCGGCGGGTCGGCCCATGGCCACCTGCAGGCCATCGAGCGTGAGGTAGTGGAGCGAGTCGGCACCCACCGCCGCGGCGATGGCGGCTTCGTCCTGGCCCACGGCGATCAGCTCGTCGCGGTCGGCCATGTCGATTCCGTAGAAGCACGGCCACGTGATGGGAGGGCTGGAGATGCGCAGGTGCACCTCGGCGGCGCCGGCGTCCTTCAGCATCTGCACCGTGCGGCGCGTGGTGGTGCCGCGGACGATGCTGTCGTCCACCACGACCAGGCGCTGGCCCTCGATCACCTCGACCAGCGGGTTGAACTTGAGCTTGACGCCGTTGGCGCGGAGCTCCTGGTCGGGCTGGATGAACGAGCGCCCCACGTAGCGGTTGCGCACCACGGCCTCCGAGAACGGGATGCCGCTTTGCGTGGCGAACCCGATGGCCGCCGGGGTGCCGCTGTCGGGCAGGCCCACCACCAGGTCGGCTGCCGGCGTGGCCTCGCGCGCCAGTTGCATGCCCATGTCGCGGCGCGCCTGCCATACCGAGCGGTCGTCGATGATGCTGTCGGGGCGCGCGAAGTAGATGGCCTCGAAGATGCACAGCGATCGCGCGGTGGGCGGCATGGCCTGCCGGCCCTCGGTGCCCCCGGCCGTGATCCGCATGGCCTCCCCAGGGCGCACCTCGCGCTCGAACTCCGCCCCCACCTGGTCGAGCGCGCAGGTCTCGCTGGCCACCACCCACCCGCCGTCCAGGCGGCCGATCACCAGCGGGCGCACTCCGTTGGGGTCGCGGAACGCCACCAGCTCGTCCTCGGTGAGCGTGACGATCGAGTACGCCCCCTGCAGCAGGGGCATCACGTTGCACACGGCATCGAGGAGGTTGCCGGGCTCGTGGGCGATGAGGGCCGTGATGAGCTCGCTGTCGGTGGTGGCGCGGAGCTCGTGCCCCAGTGCCTCCACCCGGCGGCGCAGGGCGTCCGAGTTGGTGAGATTGCCGTTGTGCCCCAGCGCCACCAGGCCGTCGCCGCGTGGCAGGGCCACGGGCTGGGCGTTATCCCACTTGTTCTTCCCGGTGGTGGAGTAGCGCACGTGGCCGATGGCGCTGTGGCCCACCAGGCTGCGCAGCGACGGCTCGTCGAACACCGACGACACCAGGCCCAGTTCGCGCTGCACCATCACGTGCTCGCCGTCGCTCACGGCGATTCCGGCGCTCTCCTGGCCACGGTGCTGCAGCGCGTGCAGGCCGAAGAAGCAGACGCGTGCCACATCGCGGCTCGGCGCCACCACGCCGAACACTCCGCACTCCTCGTTGGGGTGATCCCCGTCCGGGGGATCCGCGAGCCGGATCACTGGGCCTCCAACGCCTCTGGAATCGAACCTTCCCACACGCGGGCCAGATCGGAAAGCGGGACCCGTGCGGTGGAACCCCCGGCCTCGATGGCCACGTCATCGCCCCCCACGGTGCCGATGCGCGCAACGGTCACCCCGTCCGTGGCCAGCGCGGCGATGGCGTCCAACTGCGCGGGGTCGCACGAGGCGATCACCCGGCCCCCGCCCTCGCCGAAAATGGCCTCGTCGGCGCGGCGCCCGGGAGTGATGGACACCTCGGCGCCGATGCCGCCGCCGATGCAGCTCTCGGCCAACGCCACCGCCAGGCCGCCCTCGCTCACGTCGTGCGCGCTCGTCAGCAGTCGTCGCCTGGCGCATTCGGCAAGCAGCTCGAACAGCGTGGCGTCCGTCGCGGGCTCGGGCGCGGGAGGGGCCCCGTCGCACCGGCCCAGGTAACGGCTGGCATCCACCCGCGGCTCGCCGTATCCGATGAGCAGCACGGCGTCGCCATGCCGGCCGAACGCCGATCCGATGCTGGTGGAGGCATCGTCGAGCAGGCCCACGATCCCGACGACGGGGGTGGGGAAGATGGGGCCGCGCGGGCTCTCGTTGTACAGCGACACGTTGCCGCTGACGATGGGCGCCCCGATGGCCGTGAGGGCGTCCGCCATGCCGCGGATGCTCTCGGCCAGCCGCCAGCCCGTGCTGCCCTTCTCGGGGTTGGCGTAGTTGAGGCAGTCGGTGGCCGCGATGGGCACGGCTCCCGTGCAGGCCACGTTGCGCGCGGCCTCGAGCACCGACGCCATGCCACCGGCGTACGGGTCGATCTCCGTGTGCCACTCGGCGCAGTCGAGCGTGACGGCGATTGCCCGGTTGGTGCCGGGAATCCTCACCACGCCCGCGTCGCCTCCCGGCCGCCGCATGGTGTTGGCGCCCACCAGCTGGTCGTACTGCTCGAACACCCAGCGCTTGCTGGCCACGTTGGGGTCGGCCATCAGTGCCAGCCACGCCTGCCCCAGGTCACCGGGCTCGGCCACGGAGGCCAGGTCGATCGGCTGCGCGGGCGGGGCGGCATCGCGTGGCACGTCGTAGAAGGGCACGTCGTCGGTGAGGTACGGCGAGGGGATCCTCACCACCTCCTCGCCCTGCCACAGCGCCTCGAGCTCACCGGTGTCCGTGACCTCGCCGATGTCGGTGGCGTCGAGTTCGTGGCGCCGCGCCATCTCCACCACGGCGTCCATGTTCGCGGGCTCGACGATGGCCAGCATGCGCTCCTGGCTCTCGCTCACCAGCACCTCGCCCGGGGCCATCCCCTGCTCGCGCAGCGGCACGCGGTCGAGGTCGATGGCCAGCCCCACGCCGCCGCGGCTGGCCATCTCGCTGGCCGCGCTGGTGAGCCCGGCGGCGCCCAGGTCCTGCAGCGCCACGAGAAGCCCCGCGTGGTTAAGTGCCTGGCACAGATCCATCAGCTTGCGCTCGGTGAAGGGGTCACCCACCTGCACGCTCGGGCGCTTGTCGGCGTCGTCGTCCCCCAGTTCGGCGCTGGCCAGCACGCTCGCGCCGCCGATGCCGTCGCGGCCCGTGCGGTTGCCGATCAGCACCAGGCGGTTGCCGATGCCCCGGGCCGCGCAGCTGAGGATGGCATCGTGCGGCACCACCCCCACGCACATGGCATTGACCAGGCACGAGTCCTCGTAGCGCTCGTCGAACTGCACCTCACCGCCCACGTTGGGGATGCCGATGCAGTTGCCGTAGTGGCCGATGCCCTCTACCGCACGGCGGAAGAGGAAGCGCGACCGCGCGGAATCGAGCGTGCCGAACCTCAGGCTGTCGAGCAGCGCGATGGGCTTGGCGCCCACGGCGATGATGTCGCGCACGATGCCGCCCACGCCGGTGGCCGCACCCTGGAAGGGCTCCACGGCGCTCGGGTGGTTGTGGCTCTCCACCTTGAACACGATTGCCAGTCCGTCGCCCACGTCCACGGCGCCGGCGTTCTCGCCCGGCCCCATCACCACGCGCGGGCCGGTGGTGGGGAAGCCCGTGAGCAGTGGCTTGCTGTGCTTGTACGAGCAGTGCTCGCTCCACATCAGGCTGAACATCACCAGCTCGGGGTCTGTGGGCGTGCGGCCCATCAGCTGCACCACGCGGTCGTACTCGGTGTCCAGCAGGCCCAGCTCCTCGTAGAGCGGCGTGCCGCTCTCGCCCATGGTGGGAGCGCCGCTCATGCGATGAGCGCGGCGAACAGCACGCGTCCGTCGGTGGAGCCCAGCAGCGGGTCCTGGGCCTCCTCCGGATGGGGCATGAGCCCCATCACGTTGCCGCCCAGGTTGGAGATGCCCGCGATCTTGTCGATGCTGCCGTTGGGGTTCCCGCCCTTGTAGCGCAGCACCACGCGGGCCTCGCCCGGGGTGCCGAACCACGCGCCATCGTGGTGCTTGAACGGGATCGACAGCACCTCGCCCGCCAGGCGGCCGCCGGTCCACGGGGTGCCCGAGTCGGCCACCTCCAGGTCGGCCTGCCGGCAGATGAAGCTGAGCGACGCGTTGGGGCGCAGCACGCCGGGCAGCAGGCCGCTCTCGCAGAGGATCTGGAAGCCGTTGCAGATGCCCAGTACCTTGCCGCCGTCCTTCGCGTGGCCGGTCACCGCGGCCATGATGGGCGTGCGGCTGGCGAGCGCCCCGGGGCGCAGGTGGTCGCCGTAGCTGAAGCCGCCCGGGATCACCACCGCGTGGGTGCCCTGGGGCAGCGCGGTGTCCTCGTGGTGGGTGAACACCGGTTCGGCGCCCACGCCCTCCACCGCCCGCGCCGCGCTCTCGTGGTCGAGGGTTCCCGGGAACCTCAGCACCGCCACCCGCGTGGCGCTCACCCGGGCACCTCCACGTGGAAGTCCTCGATCAGCTGATTGGCCAGCAGGTCCTCGCACATCTTGGTGGCCTGGCCCGCGGGGTCGTGGCCCGCGATCTCGAGCTCGATCCGCTTGCCCACCCGCACGTCCGACACGCCCGCGAACCCCATGTGCGACAGCGCGCCCTGCACGGCCTGGCCCTGGGGATCGAGCACGCCCTTCTTTGGCATGACGGTGACGACGACAAGGGTCATTCAGCGGCCTCCTCGAGCCATTCATCGAATGAGCGCCCCGTGATGCGCTCGTATGCCTCCACGTACCGCGCACGCGTGCCGGTCACGACCTCGGGCGGCAGCTCGGGGCCTGGCGGGGAGTGGTCCCATCCGCTCTGGTCGAGCCAGTCGCGCACGTACTGCTTGTCGTACGACGGGGGGCTGGCGCCGGGCCGCCACGTGTCAGCCGGCCAGAACCGCGACGAGTCGGGCGTGCACACCTCGTCGCCCAGCATCAGCGCGCCGGCGTGCAGGCCCATCTCGAACTTGGTGTCGGCCAGGATGATCCCCGCCCGCCGGCAGTCCTCCGCCGCGCGGCGGTATACGGCCAGCGACACCCGCTCCAGCTCGGCCGCGCGCTCGGCCCCCACGGCCGCCACCACGTCGTCCATGGTGATGTTCTCGTCGTGGTCGCCCTGCTCGGCCTTGCTCGCGGGGGTGAAGATGGGCTGGGGCAGGGCGTCGGCCTGCTGGAGGCCCGCCGGAAGCTGCACCCCGCTGGTGGCGCCGGATGCCTGGTAGTCGCGCCAGCCGCTGCCGATCAGGTACCCGCGCACCACGCATTCCACCGGCAGCATGTCGAGCGCCTGCACCAGCATCACCCGACCCGCGAACTCCTTCGTGCGGAACGCCTCGGGCATGTCGCTCAGGCGCCAGCCCAGCAGGTGGTTGGGCACGATGTCGCGCATTCGGTGGAACCAGTGCACGCTCAGGGCGGTGAGCACCTGCCCCTTGCCCGGGATCTCCGTGGGCATCACCACGTCGTAGGCGCTGATGCGATCGCTGGTCACCATCACCAGCCGGCCGTCGCCGACGTCGTGCACCTCGCGCACCTTCCCCCGGAGGATCACGCTCACAGGGCCTCCACCCGCTCGAACACCTCATCCAGGTGCCGCAGGTGGTGCGAGGGGTCGAACAGGGCATCCAGGCGCGAGGGGTCGATCGTGCCCACCACGTCCTCGTCCTCCGCCAGCAGGTCGCGCAGCGGGCGGCCGGTGTCCCAGGCGGTCATGGCGTTGCGCTGCACCGCGGCGTAGGCCTGCTCCCGCGTGAGCCCCTCGGCCACCAGGCCCAGCAGCACGCGCTGGCTGAACACCAGGCCGTATGAGCTGTCGAGCACCTGCTGCATGCGATCGGGCCGCACGACCAGGCCGTCCACGAGCGTGGTGGTGGTGGCCAGCAGGTAGTCCATGAGGGTGTAGGAGTCGGGCAGGATCACCCGCTCCACGGAGGAGTGCGAGATGTCGCGCTCGTGCCATAGGGCGACGTCCTCCATGGCCGGCAGCGAGTTGGCGCGGATCACTCGAGCAAGGCCCGTGATGCGCTCGGCCGTGATGGGGTTGCGCTTGTGCGGCATGGCCGACGAGCCCTTCTGGCCCGTGCCGAAGGCCTCCTCGGCCTCGCGCACCTCGGTGCGCTGCAGGTGGCGCACCTCCACGGCCAGGCGCTCCAGCCCGCTGGCCGCGATGGCGAGCGCCGTCACCACCTCGGCATGGCGATCGCGGGGGATCACCTGGGTGGCCACCGGCTCCACCTGCAGGCCCAGCTCGTCCATGACCTCGGCCTCCACGCCGGGCTCCAGCATGGCGTAGGTTCCCACCGCGCCCGAGAGCTTGCCGAAGGCGATCTGGGCGTGTGCCTCGTCGAGCCGGCGCTCGTTGCGCTTGCTCTCCATGGCGAAGCCGGCCAGGCGCAGGCCGAAGGTGGTGGGCTCGGCGTGCACGCCGTGGGTGCGGCCCACGCACAGGGTGTCGCGGTGCTCGAGCGCACGTGCCTTCAGCGCCTGGGTGAGCGCCCTCTGGCCCTCCACGATGATCCGGCCGCTCTTCACCATTGCCAGCGCCAGCCCGGTGTCGAGCACGTCGCTGCTGGTCATGCCGTAGTGGATCCACCGGCTCGCGGGGCCGATGTTCTCGTTGACGTTGGTGAGGAAGGCCACCACGTCGTGGTTGGTGGTCTTCTCGATCTCCAGCGTGCGCTCCACGCTGAAGGCGGCCTTCGACTCGATCTCAGCGAGGTCCGCCGGTGGGATGACCCCCCGGCGCGCCCATGCACGGCATACCGCGAGTTCCACATCGAGCCAGCGCTGAAGCTTGGCCTCGTCGGTCCAGATGGCGGCCATCTCGGGCCGCGAGTACCTCGGGATCATGCGTCCATTTCCGTCGCAGGAACGGGGGCCACCCTACCAATGGGTGCCACGGCCGGATGGGGGCGCGGCGGCGGTCGCTGGGCCTAGGCGCCGTCCATCCCCGCGGCGATGTCGCGCCGCATCTGCTCGCCATCGAAGTGCACGAGGTCGGCCGCCGCGTAGGCGGCCCCACGGGCCTGCTCCACGGTGTCGCCCAGGGCCTGCACCGCGAGCACGCGGCCACCGTTGGTCACCAGCTGGCCGTCGGCGTTCAGCGCCGTGCCCGCCTGGAACACCTCCGCCCCCGTGGCCTGGGCCTCGGCGATTCCGGTGATCACGTCGCCCGTGCGCGGGTCGCCCGGGTAGTCGGCGGCGGCCAGCACCACCGCCACCGACGCCTGCGGCGTCATGGGCACCGGCTGGTCGGCCAGCCCGCCGCTGGCGGCGGCCAGCAGGATCTCGCCCAGGTCGCCGCCCACGCGCGGCAGCAGCGCCTGCGTCTCGGGGTCGCCGAACCGCACGTTGAACTCCAGCACCTTGGGCCCGCCGGGGGTCATCATTATCCCCGCGTACAGCACCCCGCTGAACGGGATGCCGCGGCGCGCCATCTCGGCGATCACCGGGCGGTGCACCTCGTCCACCAGCTGGTCGGCCAGGCGGTCGGGGATGTCCGGCACGGGGGAGACCGACCCCATGCCGCCGGTGTTGGGCCCGGTGTTGCCCTCGCCGATGGGCTTGTAGTCGCGGGCGGCGGGGAATCGCGCCACGGCCGTGCCGTCGCTGATGGCCAGCAGCGAAACCTCGGGGCCGGTGAGGCCCTCCTCCACCACCACGGTGGCGCCCGCCGCCCCGAAGGCGGCATCGTCGATCATCGCGACCAAGGCGGCCCGGGCCTCGTCCTCGGAGTGCGCGATCACCACGCCCTTGCCCGCGGCCAGGCCATCGGCCTTGATGGCCACGGGCAGTCCGAAGTCGGCGACGGCCCGCATGCCGCCGTCGACGCTGGTGACCGTCTCGCTGCGCCCGGTGGGCACGCCGGCCGCCAGCATGACCTCCTTCGCGAAGGCCTTGCTGCCCTCCAGCTGCGCTGCGGCCTTCGAGGGGCCGAGCACGGCGGTGCCGGCGGCGCGCAGGTCGTCCGCAAGCCCAGCCACGAGGGGGGCCTCGGGGCCGATCACCACGAGGTCGATGGCCTCGTCACGCGCCAGCGCCACCATCGCGGCGTGATCGCCGACGGGGATGGGTCGCACATCGGCGTCGGCGGCGATGCCGGGGTTGCCGGGGGCCGCGAACACGGTCCAGCCACTCGCGCCCAGCGCGCGCACGAGCGCGTGCTCGCGTCCGCCGCTGCCCACTACGAGTGCCCGTCGCGCCACGGCGGCCACCCTACCAATGCCACTCGTGCTCCGGAGCCGTCGCACCGCACCCCGATGCCCGATGTGCCCCCGGGGGCCGCTAGCGTTGCGCGCCGTGCACGCACTTGGCATCCACGACCTCGACAAGGTCTACGGCGACGGCACCCGGGCGTTGCAGGGCCTGTCGCTCGCGGTGCCCGACGGGGGCTTTCACGGCCTGCTGGGGCCCAACGGGTCGGGCAAGAGCACGCTCATCGGCATCATCACCGGCCTGGTGCGGGGGCCGGTGGGCCACGTTCGGGTGTTCGGCCACGACGCCGTGGCCGACCCGCGCAGGGCGCGGACGCTGGTGGGGCTTGCCCCGCAGGAGGTCCACCTGGACCGGTTCCTCACCGCCCGGGAAGTGCTCTCGTTCCACGGGCGCTACTTCGGCATGAGCACGGCCGATGCCAACGCGCGCGCCGACGAACTGCTCGCGGCCTTCGACCTGGAGGGCAAGTCGGGCACCCGGCCCAATCGGCTCTCGGGGGGCATGCGCCGCCGGCTGCTCATCGCCCGCGCGCTCGTCCACCGACCGCGCCTGGCGATACTCGACGAGCCCACCGCGGGCGTCGACCTCGAGCTGCGGCAGGACCTGTGGAAGTACCTCAGCCGCCTGCGCGAGGAGCAGCGCACGTCGATCCTGCTCACCACGCACTACCTCGAGGAGGCCGAGGCCCTCTGTGACCGCATCTCGATGATCCGCGACGGCCGGATCGTGGCCGAGGGGACAGTCCCCGAGCTCATCGCCCAGTTCGGCGGCCCCCGCCTGGAAGACGCCTACCTGCGCGTGATGCGCGCCGAACCCACCGAGGCGCCCCGATGAGAGGGACAGTCCCAGGCGAGGGACAGTCCCAGCCCGGGGACAGTCCCAGCGCTGGGACTGTCCCCGATGGGCGGATGGGTGATGCCGCGCTTCGGGCGGCGTCCCGCAGGGGGACCCTTGCGCTGTCGGGGCGCGAGGTGCGGCGCGTCACCAAGTTGTGGAGCCAGACCATCCTTCCGCCGGTGATCACGGCCGTGCTGTTCATGGCCGTGTTCGGGGGGGCGCTCGGCGGCGAGCTGCGCCAGGTGTCGGGCATCCAGTACCTGTGGTTCATCCTGCCCGGCCTGCTCATCACCACGGTCACGGGGCAGGCGTTCGCCAATGCATCCACCAGCCTCTACCAGGCGCGCAACGAGGGCTACATCGACGACGTGCTGTCGTCGCCGCTGCGCTCTGCCGAGGTGGTGATCTCCTACATGGTGGGTGGCCTCTACCGCGGCTGGATCGCCGCCGGGCTGGTGCTGGTGGCCGCGCTGCCGTTCGTGGAGGGGGTGGAGAACTGGTTCCTTGCCCTGCTGGTGATGGTGCTCACGGGCATCATCTTCAGCGCGCTCGGGGTGATCACCGGCATCTGGGCCGACTCGTTCGACCAGCAGGCCTTCATCGCCGCGCTGATCATCACGCCGCTCTCGCTGCTGGGCGGAGTGTTCTACAACGTCGAGGACCTCGCCGAGCCCTGGCGCACCCTGTCGATGTTCAACCCCATCTACTACCTGGTCGATGCCGAGCGCGCGGGCATCACGGGCCTGCACGAGAGCGCCGTGTGGCTGTCGATCGCGGTGGCTGCGGTAGTGGCCGTGCTGGTGACCCTGTGGGCAATCCGCATGTTCCGCACCGGCAGGCGCCTGCGCCCCTGATCGCAACCCGGGCACCATGCAATCATCGATGTCGCACGACCACGCACCACGATCAAGGGGTACCCATGGGCACCGGGCTCGGAATCTTCGACGACGCCAGCACCGCGAAGCGCGATCAGATCATCGGCATGCTGACCACCGCGTACTGGATGGAGATCGAGACGGTGATGTCGTACATCCAAGCCTCCGCGAACCTGGAGGGCGTGGATGCGCGCGAGGTGGCGGCATCGCTCGAGGCCGACATCCAGGATGAGATCATGCACGCGCAGCAGTTCGCGGCACGCATCCACCAGTTGAGTGGCGTGGTGCCCGGTTCGATGGACTTCCGCCCCGTGCAGGGCACGCTGCAGCCCCCGGCCCCGACGACCGACGTGATGCACGTGGTGAACGGGGTGATCGACGCCGAGCGTGGCGCGGTGCTGCACTACACGGAACTCATCGAGGCCTGCGGCGATGCCGACCCCGTCACCGCGGACATGGTGACCACGATCCTCGCCGACGAGCAGGGGCACCTGCGGTTGTTCGAGGGCTTCAAGCGCGGATACGAGGCCCGCAGCTCCTAGAGCTCGACGCTGTCGATCACCTCGTGCCGGCCCTGGCCGGTGCCGATGAGGGTGATGGGCACGCCCGTGAACTGGGCGATGCGCTCCACGTAGTCGCGGGCACGGGGAGGCAGGTCGTCGAGGCTCGTGACCCCGACGATGTCCTCGTCCCACCCCGGCAGCGTCTCGTACACCGGCGTGCAGCCGTGGAAGTCGCTCTGGTGCCAGGGGAAGTCCGCGCTCACCTCGCCGTCGGGCTTGGTGTAGGCCGTGCACAGGCGCACTTCGGGCAGGCCCGAGAGCACGTCGAGCTTGGTGAGCCCCAGCTGGGTGATGCCGCTCACCCGCACGGCGTAGCGCAGCGCCACCAGGTCGAGCCACCCGCAGCGCCGGGCGCGCCCGGTGGTGGTGCCCACCTCGTTGCCCACCTCGGCCATGTGCCGGGCGGCGTCGTCGTCGAGCTCGGTGGGGAAGGGCCCCTCGCCCACCCGGGTGGTGTACGCCTTGCTGATGCCCAGCACGTGGTCGATGCGCGTGGGGCCCACGCCCGTGCCCGTGCATGCCGCGCCCGCCGTGGGGTTGCTGCTGGTCACGAACGGGTAGGTGCCGTGGTCGATGTCGAGCAGGGTGCCCTGCGCGCCCTCGAACAGCACGGTCCTGCCGTCGCGGATCGCGGTATCGAGCAGCAGCGAGGTGTCGGCGATGAACGGCTGGATGCGCGGCGCGAGCGCCAGCACCTCGTCGGCCACGGCGTCGGCATCGAGAGCCTGCTCGCCGTAGATCTTCGTGAGCACCTCGTTCTTCTGCTCCAGGGCGATGGCCACCTTGCGCCGCAGGATGCTGGCGTCGAGGAGGTCCTGGACGCGGATGCCGATGCGGGCTGCCTTGTCCATGTACGCGGGCCCGATGCCGCGCCGCGTGGTGCCGATGGAGAGCTTGCCCAGGCGGATCTCGCTCTGGGTGTCCAGCTGCACGTGGTACGGCATTATCAGGTGCGCCGCGCCCGAGATGCGCAGGTTCGAGGTGTCCACCCCGCGCTCCTCGAGCTGGTCGAGTTCGCGCACCAGCACCACCGGATCCACCACCACGCCGTTGCCGATGATGCAGGTGGTGTCGGGGTAGAGGATGCCGCTGGGGATGAGGTGCAGCGCGTAGGTCTGGTCGCCCGCCACGATGGTGTGGCCGGCGTTGTTGCCGCCCTGGTAGCGCGCCACCACGTCGCTGCGCTCGGCCAGGAGGTCGACGACCTTGCCCTTGCCCTCATCGCCCCACTGGGCGCCGATCACCACCGTCGCCGGCATTCAGGTCCTTCGCTGGAGTGCGTCCATGCATGACGCGACCCGCGTCGCCGCGGGCCGGGAACGGCGGGAATACTAGGCGAACCGCCTGCGCGGGAACCGCCGATCCGGTGGCCGCAATGGGAACGCCCCGCCCGCCGGGTTCCGAGCCGGCGAACGGGGCGCATCCCCATGACTCTTCAAGGGGGTCCCCCGGGCCGCGAGGGCCCGGGGGACACCGTCTACTGCGTGCTCCTCGGAGCTCCTGGGATCAGACGCCCGGGGGCTTCGGGAAGCGGTGACGCATGGTGTACTGGTACGGGGTGGCGAACAGCAGGTCCGCGATGTCCTCGTCCGTACGCTCGACCGTCTGGGTCCAGATGATGTCCGCACCCGGGATGATCAGGTCGAAGTTGTAGGACATGAGGCCGATGAGCTCCTTGACCGGGAGCATGGCGCCCATGTTGTCCCACGGCGTGGCCTGGAGGGCCCACGACCGGATCGCCTGGGGCGATGCGGTGCGGATGGTCTCCGGCTTCAGCTGGAAGCGGTGCTGACCCTCGGTCTCCGGGCGGCCCATGGCAGCCGCGGTGGCCTTGGTGACCTCCGACGGGAGGTACGTCAGGTCCCACTTGGTGCTCTTCAGCGACGGGTCGGTGATCAGGCGCAGGTTCATGCGACCGTAGTTCGGGTCGCCGTAGAACGTGGGCTTGGCCGACAGCTCGGCGTCGTCGTAGCGACCCGTTGCGGTGTGCAGCAGGTAGCCGCGACGCTCCATCGTGAAGTTGAAGTAGTCGTTGCCGAACCCGCCGTAGCCGTCGTCCTCCTTGCCACCGTGCTCCTGGGTGACGATGTAGGCGATCTTCTTCGGGAATCCGAAGGGCTCACGGCCGGCGAACACGGCCGAGTCCTGGGTGAGGTACATGTACGGGTAGTACCCGCCGTAGTACGTCTTGCCGTCGCCGGCCTTGTGCGAGACGGCCATGGTGAGACCCATCTCGCCGTACGGGCCGAGGCCCGTGTG
>Ga0180432_10002914_pt1 | contig 25153 bp, 16 predicted proteins | sample SS_ome_10_FD_132414 | JGI IMG/M metagenome (GOLD analysis project Ga0180432, IMG submission 132414) | Hypersaline lake sediment archaeal communities from the Salton Sea, California, USA - SS_1_MS_2 metaG | ecosystem: Environmental > Aquatic > Non-marine Saline and Alkaline > Hypersaline >... | reverse complement strand
GTGGCGTTCCGAAACCCGGAAAACACGCTCGTTGCTGCTTCCCGGAACGCCACAGAGGGCGTTCCCTACAGACTGAACGTGTCAAACGCCAAAAAGTCACAGCCTCAACGGTCGCGGCTTTATAGGCCAATGGCGAAGTTATTTCCGAGCGGCCCCTATGTCGGTCGTCAGTTGCCGGCACGCTTGCCGGCATTCTCTCGCCCTTCGATCACCAGCAGCAACACCAACACGCCGAGACTCCTGGTGATCCAGCCGAAGAGGAAACTGTACTGATAGAAGTCCAGTCTCGCGTGGCCGAGCCAGGTGAACGTCTCGTCGCCGAGCCGATCGAGCATGGCCCCGCCGAGGATGGTGCCGGCGGCGTAGCAGAGCCCGGTGACGGTAAAATACGTGGCGATAAACGGCGTGTTCGTTTGGGCCGGCGAGTTTTTCAACATCAAATTCGGCAGGCAGACGTTCAACCCGGCGTAGGCGATCCAGACGACCCATGCCCCGGCAAACCACCACGGCTGCCCGGGTGTGGAAAAGAAATAGAACAACGGCCCCTGGGCAACCAGCAGCAGACTGAACATCATCACCGGCCGGTTGCCGACGCGGTCGGCCAGTCGCCCCAAGGACGGGCTGACGGACAACTGCCCGAGGCGCATGCCGGTTTGCAGTGCCAGCATGGCCAACAGGCTGATGCCCAGCATTTCCTTCGGATAGATGAACTGCACCGATTGCGTCACGCCGTTGAAAAACGAAAACCAGCAGCCGAACATCAGCAGCGAAAGGAACCGGCGATCGAAGAACGGGGCCAGCACGTTCGACAGCGACGCCCCGTGCCGGGCAATCCAGCTCGTGGCCACCCGGGGTATCTTGCACAACGGGACCAGCGCCGCGAGCATGAAAAGTGTTCCGACGCCGGCCGAAATCGCGTAGCCGATCCAGCGGTCCGGGGATGCACGGGTTTCCTGCCACCAGTACGTGAACAGCCCGCTGGCAACCATGGCACACGCCCCGCCGGCGACCATCCACCGCTCGCGATGCCCCAGGAAACAACCGCGAATCCTCAGCGGCACCAGGTCGGCCAGCCACGACCACAGGGCAACCGTGGCAAGATACTGCATCAGGTGGTACAGACACCAGAGCACGACCAGCGCGGCCAGCGACGCTTCGGCCGACGGCAAACGCCCGGGCGCGGCGACAAGCGGCAGTGCCATTAGCAACAGCGTGCTGAGAAAGAATGACGCGATGCAAAACCACTTGCGATCGACCCAGCGGCCGATTACCACGGGCGCCCCCAGCCGCAACACGCCCACCAGATGTCTTGCCGCAAGGATCAAGCCGATGCCCAATCCGATTTTCTCGGCACCGAGTTCGCCGGCCAGGTAGACCACCAGCGTCGTGCTGGCCAGGCCGTTGCCGATCGACCAGACGGCCCCGTTCCAATAGGCCAACCGCCGGGCGCGGCGGCGCTCAACGATCGTCAACGGTTTCTCGGCGTACTCGGGCATGTGGGCAGTCTAGCGGCGCAGAGAACCGTTGACAAGAATCGCAAAGCGGCTTGCGCGGCAGCGGCCGGCTTGCCGCCTTGACCGAACTCCCCGCAGAACGGGTACAACCCGCAGAAATCGATCCGACGCCGGGTTGTTTGGCTGGAGTTCGCCGCGAGAAACAACCGATACGACTAGACAATACGAATCTCCCCCTGCAAAGAGAACTCCGTCGATGTTCGGCACGGCCTTCACAAGAATCGGGCTGGTCTTCTGCCTTTTGGGGCCAGCCGGACAGGTGCTCCCGTGCCCGTGTCAGTTGGCAAACGGTCACGACCTTCAAAGCATCCGAGTTGCACCTTCGGAATCCGGTGCTACCCACGCGCCTGAGGCCACCTGCGCACTGTGTGCAGCAAGCAGGACGGTCTTTTGGCCTCAGCGTGTCCGCCGGAATCCTTCCCGGGACAAAATGCCGGCGCTATTGGGGCATGTAACGGGTACCGTTGCCGAAAAGGGAATTCTGTATCGTCTCCCCGCGCCGCACCCGGACAACACGGTGCCGCCTGACATCTTCGAGATGCAGATCTTGCGGCAATGACACTGCGCGGCTTGACGGGCGATCGCGCGCCCCCCGGCCCTCTCGCGGTGCGTCAAGCACCTGCCTTCCAGCGCGGTTGAATCGTGCTGCATTGTGCAGACCTCGGGCATCGTCTTACAAAGGCTCAGGAGTCTTATTGCGCTATGAAAACTACGGACGGAATCAAGAGGTTTATCCCTTCAAGCTTTGGACGTACCGGTTCCGTGGCTGTGGCCGCTACGTCGGCCTCGGTCCTTGTTTTCCTGCTGCTTCTACAGGGTAGTCGCTCACCGGCCGTGTCAGAAAGCACTTCGGCAATCAGAGGATCCTATCGCGACAATTCGGCGACGCCGACTGCGCCGAAGCCCGTGTCAGGGCGAGAAAACTCCGTGTTCAGTATCAGCAAGAGCAAGCTCGTCGCGCTCGGCTTGGAGATCCAACCGGTTTGCCGTGGCGATTGGCCCCGGCGGCTGAAGGTCACCGGCCAACTCGAGCTGAACAGCAGCAGGCTGGCTCGCGTCAGCCCGCTTGTCAACGGCGTTGTCCGCGAGATTTGCGTGGAACTGGGGCAAGAAGTCAAGGCGGGTATGATTCTCGCGTACATCGACAGCCGCGAAGTCGGCGAGGCCAAATTGAAATTCACGAAGAGCCGACTGGACCTCCAGGCCGCCAGGAAAAACTGCGATTGGTACGAAACCATCCACGAGAACACGTGTGACCTGTTAGCCGCCCTTGAGGACGGGCAGTCGATCTCGATGATCGAGGAGGAGTTTCGCAATCGGCCGATCGGCGCCTACCGAGAACAGCTTGTTTCCGCACTCGCTCGCCTCGAACACACCACGGCCGACCACCGGCGCGTCCAGGCCCTCGGAACCAGCGGCGTCATACCCGAAAAGCAACGAATCCTCACCAAAGCGGAGTATGAATCTGCGACCGCCACCTATCAGGCCCTCCACGAGCAGATACGGTTTTCCTCCCAGCGGCAGGTTCTCCTTGCGCAACAAGCGCTCAAGGCGGCAGAAACGGCACACGCCATCAGCCGTTCGCAGTTGCTCATCCTCGGCTACCGCGCCGGGGACATCGAGGGGATGGACCCGATCGCCGAGGGACAACGGGTGGCCTACTACCCTGTACGTTCGCCGTTGGACGGAACGGTCATCGCAAGACACGTTGTCCGCTCGGATTGCGTCGAGGCCAACTCCGAATTCATGACCGTGGCCGATCTGTCTTCGGTATGGCTGCGGGCCGATGTGTTCGAAAAGGATCTCGGGGCCGTTCGCGGTCTGAAAGGCAAGTCGATTACGTTTCGGACGACGAGTTATCCGGGTCGGGAATTCTCGGCCGAGGTCTTCTCGTTGGGAGATATTGTCGAGGAGAAGACGCGTGCCGTCCGCCTGCTGGCGGTGGCCGACAACCCCGAGCGGCTTTTGAAGCCCGGCATGTTCGTCGCGATCGAACTCAGCGGGGGCTGCGACGACAGCGTCGCGCAAATCCCGGCGTCGGCGGTTCAGCACCATGAGGGGGCGGCGTTCGTCTTTGTGCCTTGCGGTGACACGACGTTCGAGCGCCGGGACGTCGACGTTGGCCGGGCGACCGCCGATTCGGTCGAAGTCAAGGCCGGCCTGGATGTCGGCGAGCCGCTCGTAGTCCGCGGCGGATTCGCCCTGAAATCGGAGATGCTGAGCGAACTGATGGTTGAGGAATGAAATGATTCGGTCCCTTATTGATCTGGCCCTGGACAATCGCTTCGCCGTCATTTTGCTCACGGCGATCCTGGTCGGCATCGGGCTGTGGTCGATGACTCGCCTGCCGATCGACGCGGTACCCGACGTAACGAACGTCCAGGTGCAAATCTTGACGAAATCACCCGCGCTGGGAGCGGAGGAAATCGAGCGATTCATTACCTATCCCGTCGAAGCGGCGATGAACGGTATTCCCCGGGTCGAGGAAATCCGCTCCGTCTCGCAATTCGGCCTATCGGCGGTCACGGTTGTCTTCGAGGAAGGAACGGACATCTACTGGGCGCGGCAGATGATCAGCGAACGGCTGGGTGAAGCCCGCGGAAACATCCCGGAAGGAATGGGATCGCCGGAAATCGGCCCGATCAGCACCGGGCTGGGAGAGATCTATCAATTCGAGGTCCGCGCCGAGCCGGGCTACGACTATTCGCCCATGCAACTGCGGGAGATCCTCGACTGGCAAATCGCCTGCCAGCTTCGCGGCGTCCCCGGCGTCGTCGAGGTCAACACCTTCGGCGGCGAGCTGAAGACCTACGAGGTCCGGATCGACCCGCAAAAGCTCCAGAGTTTCAACGTCCCGCTGAGCCGCGTGCTGGAAGCCCTGCGGGAGAACAACTCGAATGCCGGCGGCGGCTACCTCGTCCATTTCGACGAGCAGCGGATCGTTCGCGGCGAGGGGCTGATTACTTGCATCAGCGATATCGAAAACGTCATCCTCCGGACCAGCGAAAACGGAACGCCCGTCTTCGTGCGAGACATCGGAACCGTCCAGTTCGCACCCCTGTTGCGTCAAGGGGCCGTCACGCGGGACCGGCAAGGAGAATGCGTGATCGGCATCGTCATGCTGCTGATGGGCGAAAACGCCCGGGTGGTCGTCGATCGGGTGAAAGAGAAAATCGACGTCATCCAGAAAACCCTTCCCGAAGGGATCGTCATCGACCCCTTCTACGATCGAACGGACCTGGTGCGCCGCACGATCCGCACCGCCGGCATGAATCTGCTTCAAGGCGGTATCCTCGTTATCGTCGTTCTTTTGCTGCTTTTGGGCAACTTTCGCGCCGGGCTGATTGTCGCCCTGGCCGTGCCGCTGTCGATGCTCGGGGCATTTGTAGGACTGCTGTTCGCCGGGCTGACCGGAAACCTGATGAGCCTCGGAGCGATCGATTTCGGGCTGGTCGTCGACGGGTCCGTCGTCATGGTCGAGAACCAGGTGCGGCGTCTGTCGGAATTCACGAAACGGCACGGCCGTGGCGTCGCCGTTCCGATGCAGTTGCTTCGCTCGGCATGCCACCAGATGGCGCGCCCGGTTCTGTTCGGTGTCGGTATCGTCATGCTGGTCTATCTTCCCGTCCTTTCGCTGTGCGGTATTGAAGGCAAGATGTTCCGGCCGATGGCGTGGACTGCGATTTTTGCCCTGGGGACGGCGCTGATTCTCGCATTGATCCTGATGCCGGTTCTGGCGTCGCTCCTGCTGCGGCGAGGCGTTCGCGAGCGAGAAACGCTGCTGATCCGATGGGCGAAGAGAATCTACGAGCCGTCGCTCCGCGTGGTCATGGCACACCCCGCGGCCGTTCTCGTGGCAGCGGGGGTCCTGTTCGCCGCAAGCCTGTTGATCGCCCGGAATCTGGGCGCGGTCTTCGTTCCCAAGCTCGACGAAGGAGCACTGGCCATTCAAGCGATTCGACTGCCGAGCGTGTCGCTGGAATCCTCGGTGGAAATGACGAGAGAAATCGAGGAGACGTTGCAGCAGTTTCAGCCGGTCGATTCGGTGATTTCCAAGACCGGACGCCCGGAAATCGCCACCGACCCGATGACCGTCAACCTGACGGATATCATCATCAATCTCAAACCGCGCAACGAGTGGATCGGTTTCTCTTCCAAGGAAGATCTGGTCGACGCGATGCAGGAAGCCCTGGATGCCAATACATCGGGCAATGCCTATAGCTTCTCGCAACCCATCGAGCTCCGCGTTCAGGAATTGATCGCCGGCGTGCGGGCCGACATCGGGATAAGCCTTTATGGAGACGATCTGGGAACCTTGGCCGCCAAGGCGGAAGAAATTGCCGCTGTCCTGGAGACGATCCCCGGCGCTGCCGACGTCGGCACGGAACGCGCGGCCGGGCTGTCGTACCTGAAGGTCCGCATCAAGCGGGCCCAGCTTGCCCGCTATGGGATCAACGCGAAAGAGGTCCTCGATGTTGTGGAAGCGGTTGGCGGGACCGTCGTGGGTCAAATCTTCGAGGGGCAGCGGCGATTCCCTCTGCAAGTGCGGATTGCGCCCGAGTGTCGTGAAAACCTCGAACAGATCCGGCAGATCAAGATTGCGGACCGGCGAGGACGCCAGATCCCGCTGGAAGAGTTGGCCGACCTGATCGTGGAGGACGGCCCCGCGCAGATCAGCCGAGATTCCGTCCGGCGGCGCACGCTCATCCAGTGCAACGTGCGAGGCCGCGATCTGGCAGGCTTCGTGGGCGAGGCCCAAGCCGCTGTCGATGAAAAGGTCGCGCTCCCCTGTGGATACGAAATCACCTGGGGTGGTCAATTCGAGAATCTTCGGGAAGCCACCACGCGGTTGGCAATTGCCGTACCCGTCGCACTGTTGCTGATCTTCGCCTTGCTGTATCTCACCTTCCGTTCGACACGCCTTGCGGTGTTGGTCTTTCTGAACGTGCCGATGGCGGCCACCGGCGGAATCATCGCGCTGTGGCTCCGCGGGTTGCCCTTCTCGATTTCGGCGGGCGTCGGGTTCATCGCCCTGTTCGGCATCGCGGTTCTCAACGGTGTGGTGCTGATCAACTACATCGTGGAGTTGCGCCGCTCCGGTACGCCTTCGAACGACGCGGCCTTTCAGGGTGCCATGACGCGGATGCGCCCCGTGCTCATGACGGCACTGACAACAATCTTCGGGTTCATCCCGATGGCAATATCCACCAGTGCCGGCGCCGAGGTCCGGCGGCCCCTGGCAACCGTGGTCATTGGAGGATTGGTGATTTCCACGCTGCTGACGTTGCTCGTCGTGCCGGCAATTTACCGGTTCTTTGAACCGCGGACAAATCGCAAAAAGAAAGAAGTTCCCCAGAGCGAGCATCGGCCGGCGGAAATGCCGGTCGCGACTGCCGGTGGCGGTATCCCGGCGCCGCACATTCTCTGCGACAAAGTCGGGGAAACGCCGGCCGCACTACCACACCACAATCATTCGCACGGCCGCCGCGCCGGCAAGGGTTAACGCAATCGCTTCAAAGAACCTTTGCGGAATCTTCTTCAGCACGTAGACACCCAAGAGCCCGCCCACGATTGCCGCCGGCGCCACGACCATATCGAACTCGAGTGTGACCGGTGTGATCATGCCGGCCTTCCAGTAGAAAGGCACCTTGCTCAGGTTGACGATGAAGAAGAACCAGGCAGCCGTCCCAATGAACTCCTGCTTGACCATCTTCTGGCTGAGCAGGTAAATCACCATCACCGGAAAGGCCGCATGGGCGATGATCGTCGAGAAACCGGCCAGTATGCCGATCATCAGGACAAACCACCACTGGTGCGGCATGTCCTGCCAATCGTACCGGCGACGGCAGATCTCCAACGCCACCAATCCGAGCACGAACACGCCGATGATCGGACGGAGCTGATTCCCTTCTCTCAGGAAGTGCAGCAGCAGCCCGCCGGGGATCATTCCAAGGACTACATAGGGAAAGAGTTTCCAGAGCCGGTCCCATTGGGCGTGATGACGGTACCAGGCGACTGCGAAGACGTCGCCGACCAGCAATACCGGCAGGATGGCCCCGATCCCCAGCCGGGCGTCGTCGCGAAACGCTTCCGTCATCAACAGGATCGCCGGGATCGAAACGCCCGGCAGCCCCGTCTTCGAAAGCCCGACCAGCAAGGCTGATATCCAACCAAGGAGATAGGAAAAGAAGCCGAGCTGCATGTTACCTCAGATATCATCCATTTGCTCATCCTGTCCCCTGGCACGCTGGGACAGATCGGCCAGGGTGATGTCGTTGAGCATTTGCCGTTCGGCGGCTTCTACTTGGTTCCATATCTGCTGCAACACCTGGACGATGTTTGAATCGGGTGAGGCGTTCGTGGTTTGGCCGTCTTTGCGGGAGGCTCCCTTGATCACGTCGACGACCTGGCCCAAGGAGATGTTGCCGGGCGGGTGCCTTAGTTGGTATCCACCTGCCGCGCCGCGGACGCTCGTTACCAACCCCGCCTCTTTCAGCTCCAACAGGATCTGAACCAAGAACCTCGACGGCACATCGTGGCGGTCGGCAATCCAGCGAATGCGCACCGGCTTCCCCGAGCCGTATTGCAGCGCCAACTCGAGCATTGCGACGCAAGCATATTCCATTTTTGCAGATATTTTCATGGGCAATCCGGTGGGTTTTTCTGCGGTGGACTGATTTATTCCTAATAAAACTGGCTAAATACTAAATAATGCTGACCCAATCCTACATAACGTTTGGTAATGAAGTCAACTACAAACACTGCGATCACCATTATGGGCGATAAAACCCCCTTGCAGATTTATATCGAACGGCCCATCTGTGGCATTTCGCCCCGGCAGGGACGGGGTGATTTCTCGCTCGGTAACGTAACGATAGGAATAGTCGGGCACTTGACCACCGGCCTTTGAGGCGGCACTATGTCGGTCGGAGACCGTCCAACCATTTTGTGGGCATTTCGTGACAACGGGGCGATTCACCCATCGGAAAGGCAAGCAAGTCATGGTGGAAAAGGCTTATCTGGCGATTGACATGGGCGCCTCCAGCGGCCGGCACCTGGCGGGGCTGTTTGACGGCGAGCGGCTGCGACTGGAGGAGATTTACCGCTTCGAGAACGGGGCCGTCGAGGTTCACGGCAGCCTCTACTGGGATCTTCTCGGGCTCTGGACACAAGTCCGCGCCGGGCTCCGCGCCGCCGGAAACCGATGGGGCGCCGAAATCGCCAGCGTCGGCGTCGATACCTGGGGCGTCGATTTCGGGCTGCTCGGCCGCGGCGACGTACTGCTGGGCAACCCCTACCATTACCGCGACAGCCGGACCAACGGCGCGATGGAAAAGGCCTTTGAGATCGTGTCCCGCGAGGAAATCTTCCGGCACACCGGATTGCAGTTCATGCAACTCAATTCGCTCTACCAGTTCCTGGCGCTGAAGTGGGCGAACTCGCCGCTTCTCGAAGTGGCCGAGACGCTGCTGATGGTGCCCGACCTGTTCCACTGGCTCCTGACCGGTGTGAAGTGCAACGAGATGACCGAGGCCAGCACCTCCCAGTTCTACAATCCGGCAACCGGCGATTGGGCCGTCGAGCTGCTGGAGAAGTTCGATCTGCGGACCGACATCCTCGGCAAGATCGAGCAACCCGGCGCCAACCTGGGCCCGCTCCGCAAGGTGTTGATTGACGAGACCGGGCTTTCTGCCGCCGGCGTCGTCTTGCCCGCGTCGCACGACACGGGTAGCGCCGTGGCGGCCGTGCCGGCCAAGGGCGCCGCCGGAGGGCAGCCCGACTGGTGCTACATCAGCCTGGGCACCTGGGCGCTGATGGGGATCGAATCGCCCGAGCCGGTTATCAACGACACCGTGCTGAAGCTCAATTTCACGAACGAGGGCGGGGTGAACCGCACCAGCCGCGTCTTGAAGAACATCACCGGGATGTGGCTGTTGCAGGAGTGCCGGCGGATTTGGAACCTCGCGGGCAAAGACCTCGACTGGGAAGACATGAACAAGATGTCGGCCGCGGCGAAGCCGTTGGTCTCGTTCATCGATCCCGACGCCCCCGAATTCATGGCCCCGGCCAGCATGCCCGAGTCGATCTGCGAGTTCTGCGAGAAGACCTCTCAGACGGCGCCGGCCGGCGACGGGGCCGTTCTCCGCTGCGCGCTCGACAGCCTTGCGATGCGGTTTCGCCAGGTGCTGGCGATGTGCGAGGAACTGGCCGGACGCCGGATCGAAACCATCCATATCGTCGGCGGAGGGACCCGGAACCGCCAGCTCTGCCAGCTTACGGCGGACGCTTGTGGGCGGCCGGTCTTGGCAGGCCCCATCGAAGCTACCGCCATCGGCAACGTGATGGTCCAAGCGGTCGCCGACGGCGACGTCGCCGATCTGGCCCAGGCCCGCGAGGTCATCGCCCAAAGCTTCGAGATGGACGAGTACGAACCGCAGGATACCGCCGCGTGGGACGACGCGTACGAAACGTTCAAGAGGGTTACATCCGTCTGACTTGATTCACGAATACAGCGGCAGGAGAAAACCATGACGAATATCGGCATCATCGGCGCCGGGTTTATGGGGATGATCCATTACCTGGCATATCAGAAGCTCGGCGGGGCGAAAGTCGCCGCCCTTTGTGAAACGGATGAGAAGCGCCTGGCCGGCGATTGGACGTCGATCAAGGGCAATTTCGGCCCGCAGGGTGAAATGATGGACCTGACCGGCATCGCGAAGTATCCCGAAGTCGAAGGGATGCTCGCCGATTCGAACGTCGAGATGGTCGACATCTGCTTGCCGCCGTCGCTGCACGCCCCGACTGCGATCGCGGCGCTGGAGGCCGGCAAGCACGTCTTCTGCGAGAAACCGATCGCCTTGAACCCGGCCGATGCCGAGCGGATGGTCGCCGCGGCCGAGCGTGCCGGAAAGATGCTCATGATCGGCCACGTGCTGCCGTTCTTCCCCGAGTACAACTTCGCGTACAAGGCGATCACCGGCGGCGAGTTTGGCAAGCTGCTGGGGGGCCATTTCAAGCGGGTGATCTCCGATCCCACGTGGTTGCCCGACTTCTACAACCCGGCGACCACCGGAGGCCCGATGCTCGACCTGCACGTCCACGACGCCCATTTCATCCGCCTGGTCTGCGGAATGCCGGCGTCGGTGCAAAGCGTCGGCAGCATGCGCGGCGAGGTGGTCGAGCGCTTCACCACCCAGTTCCGCTTCGCCGATCCCGAGTTGGTGGTCACGGCCGCCAGCGGTGTGATCGATCAACAAGGGCGGCCCTTTACGCACGCGTACGAAATCTACCTCGAGAAGGCGACGATGTTCTTCGAATATGCGGGGCTCGCCGAGACCGACGACATCGTCACTCCGCTGACCGTCTTAACCGAAGATGGCAAGGTCGACCGTCCGGAACTCAGTTCGGTCGACGCCTTTGAGGCCGAGCTGGAAGAGGTCGTCAGTGCCGTAGAAGCAGGCACGCCGTCGCCGATTCTCACCGGCGAGCTGGCCCGCGACGCCGTGATCCTCTGCCAGAAGCAGACCCAATCGGTCGAGCAGGGCCAAGCAGTGCGGCTATGACAAATGACAGGAACTTGCAACGTTACACCTTGTCACAGACACACCGGAAGACTACGATATCATACAGCGGCCGGAGGGTACGCGAATTGGCTAGCAGCCTGACTCGAAATCAGGTGCCGACTTGTCGGTTGAGGGTTCGACTCCCTTGCCCTCCGCATCGAAAAACACGTGTTTTGCGGCATAAGCCCGCAACCAGTCGAAGGTTGTGGGCTTATTGCTGTTCTTGAGAAGATGCCCTCTATCTCGCCCCCTCTCGCACTGCCTCGCATAGTTTGGAATCACAACTGCTGCAAATGCGCTGCCATTTTGTCGGTTTGGGTTGGCTTAAATGGGAGCGGGAAGCGGGTGAATTCTGCGGCTCAAGTCGCCAAGAATCCACGTCGGACAACGACCTCGAACTGCCCTCGGTCGATCCTACCGAAGCGACTTTGGGCAAGGTCATCAAGGGGTTGCGATTGGAACGTGGCTGGCTAAAGAAACGCGGGATTGAGAAAACATGGGCTGGGAGCGGGCTTACCGAACTGCAATATCCGCCACTAGCCGCTCATATTGATTTCTTCCCACGATAGACTAAGATAGGGGCGACGGACGTTCGCCCTCAACTCTTCACAATGCGGTGCGATTATGGGGGAAACTGAAAAAGCACCGAAACCGAGACTCAGGTGGCAGCGAGACACTTTGAAACGGCCTTGCTTCCGTCCGGACAATTCGGTCGACGACGACAACGCTTTGGATGATCGCACCGTCGAGACGTGGGATCGATTCGGAATCAGCCATGGCGAGACCTGCGCCTTTTGCGATTCTAATTGCGATGGGAATTGCGACAAAACAGAAGCAGAGTGCGAAGCAATTCTGCGAACTCATGGTATACTTGTGGATGTTCTTGCAACAGAATCGCCGGCAGTTTTTGCAACACACCCACTAGCCGTCAACAATTTTCCTCCCTCAGCGCAAGGACGGCGAGATTCGTCCCTCACACCGTCAAGGAATGGCACGAATCAAGGCCGTGAGAGTGTATCCCGAGCAATACCTTAGGTGAAAGGAAGTCGAAGATGGCAATCGCAGCACCGAGAATGCAGTGGATGTTCCTGGTGGCATTAGTTGCGCTGCCCACAGCGCCTTTGCCGTCTGAAGGTGCGGAAAACGCGATGTTTAATCCGGCCATCGATACGCAGGCAGAAGAATGGTGCTACGCGGCGAAGTCGACGACCGTCATCGGCATGCCTTTTGTTCCGGAGCCGGTTCAGGTGACCTATGACGGCGCCATTTACACGCGGTATGCCGAACTTGCCTTCTTCTACGGCGAGAAGCTTCATCCGATAATGGCCAGAAACAAGACGTTTCTCGACGGCTGGATTCCGGTCGTCGAGTATCGTTGGAAGTACAGCGGCATCGACTATCATCTCGAGATCTTCAGTGCGGAACTGCGGGGACTGGGCACCGAGAATCTCATTCAGTTTGCCAAGCTCGCGATGTCAAACTGCGGAGAGAGCACAGCGGAGGGAGTGATTGCTGCGGCAACCAGAAGTTCCGCCGAACACTTCAGGAAAGGAAATGTGAAGAAGAGGGTAAACCCGGCTACTCGGTTTGCCATGGATGACGATTGCGTGACCCGTGACGGTGCGTTGATCTATTGTTTCTCGTCGGGTGCGGAGAAATGCGCCGTGCCGGAAGCACCGTATCAAGGAGCCTACACCGCCATGGATCACGGCATCACCGACCGGGCGGCAACCGGATTCAGCATCTACCGTCGCCAGCTTCGCCCCGGAGAAACCTTCAGCGCCGTGTTCAAAATGCCCCGCAAACCGCTTGCGGATCCCAAGCAGGTGGCCGCAATCAGGGCGGCCGACTACCAGTCGAATCGCGACATGACGGTTCAGTACTGGCGGAAGCTATTCGGCCAGTGCCAGTTCTACGTCCCGGAGAAGCGAGTCAACAACTCTTTCCGCGCAGCGCTGGTACACCTGATTCTCGCGACACGCGATCAAGGAAGGGGCAAGCGGCAAGGAAGCGGGTTGCCGTACGATCGGCTGTTCCTGAACGACTACATGGACATGCTGCTGGCCTATGAACTGTACGGTCTGGACGATCTGGCAAGGCCCAACGTGGATTGGCTGATTAGCAAACAGCACAAGAGCGGAATGTTCATTGACGTTCACAACCGCGGTAACGACGATATCGTCACGTCCCACGGCCAGGGGCTTTTCGCCCTGGCGTATCCGTTCATTGTCACGCGGGACATGGCGTATGCGAAGAAGGTCTATCCTTATGTGCGGAAAGGCGTGGAGTTCATTATCAGGGATCACAGGACCCACAACCCCCATGGCTTGTTGCGTCCCTCGATCCCTTACGATGCCCCCATGCTCACGGGCTTTCACACTTGCCACAATCTCTTCGCGTTGACGGCACTGCGGGCGAGTATCCGGATGGCCAGGATGCTGGGCGAAACCGGTGACGTGAAGAACTGGACCGAGGCCCACGACACTTACAAGGAGGCGATTCTCAAGGCCATAAATGATACGTACAAGAAGGAAGGCTATATCCGATCCGGCCTGTATGATTGGGCTGCCGGGTGGGTGCAGGGACGAGTAGGCCGAGTCAATGCCTTCCCGAACCAGGATTGGGAGAACAACCTGCTGATCTATCCGACCGAACTGCTCGAACCGAAAGACCCGCGAGTGACCGACACGCTGGCAACGATTCGCGCCCGGAAATATCGCGAGGGATGCATGACCTATCGCAATGGAATGCACATCCATCAGTACATAACGTTGAATCAAGCCCAGCAATATCTTGCCATCGGCAATCAGAAACACGCCTTGCTGGATTTGTATCATGTGCTACTACACAACGGCTCGACCCACGAAGGATTCGAGAATCTCGTCGAGCCGTGGACCAATCGCACGCCGCGTGAAGGATGTCCGCCGCCTCACGCCTGGGCGGCGGCCAAGACGGCCTTGTTCCTACGCAATCTTATGGTTCGCGAGTACGGTGGCGACATGGGGATGGACATGAAGTCGCGGGACCTGCATCTGTACTCCCTGATATCGCCGAGTTGGATTAAGCCAAGCCAACAGTTGAGGATCTGCAATGCACCGACGGAAATGGGAAACGTCTCCAGCACACTCGCGTTCACGCAAGAAGGCGCAGAACTCAATGTGAAGGCCGATTTCCACAGCCCGCCTCGTTATCTTGCCGTGAGAATCCCCTACTTCGTCAAGCTGGAATCATTCACGACCGATGCCGGCGAATCGGTGCTGCGCGACGGTATTATCTATTTCTCCCCGGATGTGGCAACGGCATCCTTGAAGTGGACGGAGATTCCGGGCGTGCATCGGAGCAACTATCAGGAGATTCTGAAAGGTTATCGATCCGAGTTCGGGTTTATCGTCACTGACGGCAATTACGACCCGAAACGCGCCGGCAAGCCGTTCTTACTGGAGGACGAAAAGGATCATCCCGCCGAACCGATGAGCTTCGACCTGGTGCGGAAAGCGTTCCTGAAAGAGTACACGCGGAGATTCAATCAGTATGTCGCGGAGGGCGGCAAGCCATATCCCGTTGAGCCTCCTCCATTGATGACCCGGGAGCAACGCCGAGCGGCGTTTGGCAGACGGTTCAAGCCAATTGGTAAAACATCGCCACCTGACGGCGATCTTCCGAATACTCACGAGGCGGGTCGTTAGACCTTCCCGCCTTCTGAAGGTTGGAACGATATATCGACACAAAGCAAACGAACCGGCGGGGAACCATGCGCAGCACACCAGGAGTAGTGTTCGTGATTCTCGTGGCGCTAGGCGCCTCTCGTGCGTGCCCGGCAGATTTGGCAGACTTGGTCCGGGAAAGCTCCATCCGGGGCGGCCTGATTGTGCATCTCGGCTGCGGTGATGGTGAACAGACGGCCGAGTTGAGGATCAATGATAGGTTCCTGGTTCACGGTTTGGATACCAACGGCGAGAGGATCGAACAAGCGAGGAAAGCAATTCAATTGCGGGGCCGGTATGGTCCCGTTGCGGTCGCCTCCTATGACGGCCGGAACCTGCCATATGCGGACAATGCGGTCAACCTCCTGATCGTCGAGGACCCCGCGCAAGTTGGCGAGCAGGAGATGCGACGCGTGCTCGTGCCCAACGGCATTGCTTTGCTCGAGGAAGATGCCAAGTGGCGGACGATTGCCAAGCCTCGGCCAGAAGAAATGGACGACTGGCCGCAGTGGTTGCACGGACCCGACAACGTCTTGGTTTCGCAAGATACTATGGTTGGACCGCCCCGTCGTCTTCAATGGGTGGGCGGCCCCCCCTGGGCTCGCATGCACAATGACCTGGAGGTGCCGGCCACGACGAACGTGATTCTGTCGGCCAACGGGCGTGTGTTCTACGACATGGACGCGGGGCTCCCCGACTCCGATAGGATGCCGTCGCGATTCTTCCTAGTGGCGCGAGACGCGTTCAACGGCGTGTTGCTGTGGAAGCGACCGTTGGAATCGTGGTATCGGAACGTCGAGTACCGAAGGGGGAATCCGCCAGTCGTGATTCAGCGACGTGTGGTATGCGACGGAGACAAGCTCTACGTCACCACAAGCAACAAAGAGCCGATCGTCGTTCTGGATGCTGCCACGGGCGAAACGCTCAAGACATTTGAGGCAACGAGAAACGCCCACGAACTCGTGCTGGCGGAGAAGAAGCTGTTCGTTGTCGTCTGGGAGTACGGTGAGCCGTACGACATGGGGTATCACCTCCGAAGGCAACACGCCTACGTTACCAACTGGGCTCCGGGAGATCCTCCAAAGGGCCCATCGGGCAAGAATCGCGGGATTCTCTCTCGGCAGGAGACCGTCAGGACCAGCCTCCTAGCCGTCGATCCCCAGAGCGGTGACATCCTTTGGCAGCGAGGTGATGACGGCGTTTCCCAGATCCTCCCTCAGACGCTGGCCAGCGACAACGGACAGGTCTATCTCAAGACGCCCACGACGCTTCTTTGCCTCGACGCTGAGACCGGCAAAACGATCTGGTCTTCAGATGTCGGCTTGCCGATTGACAAGAACGAACGCATCCCTAAGTGGTTCTTGGTGACCAAGCCCAATGTTTGGTACTGGAACGTCCAAAACGTCTCACGGGTCATCGTCCTTGAAGACAAGGTACTCACCGTTGCGCAAGACCAGTTGTGCGCGGTATCCAGGAAGAACGGCGAGCAGTTGTGGCGCGGCCCGTCATACCCCGGGTTTGTCAGCCCTCCTGACGTACTTCCGGTTGGCGATAAAGTGTATGTCGGCAAGGAGATGGGGGAGGGCGGATACATTCCGATAGACCTTAAGACAGGAAGCATTGAGCCTGAGATAGTGATGGAGAAGGGCGGCATGATTCACCATCGGTGTTACCGCAGGCTGGCGACTTCGAGATACCTTTTGTCCTCGCTGGCGGGAATCGAGTTCTACGAGATTGCGACTGGACAACGGTCGGCAAACCAGTGGACCCGGGGGAATTGCTTCGCCGGTTTTCTTCCGGCAAATGGCCTGATCTACACGACGCCCCATCCCTGTGCCTGCTTCACGCGGGCAAAGATGAATGGGATGCTCGCCTACGCACCGAAGAAGGAGCTGAAATCAGACCGATGCCTGAAACAGAAGCTTCAGAAGGGGCCCGCATACGACCCGGGGCGGCTGGGCCGCCAACCAAATGCGAGCTACCGCTCGGTTCGCAATAGCTCGCTCCCAGTGGTCGCTGGCGCCGTTGACAAGTCAACCATCTTGAACAGTGGTGACACATGCCTGCAAAGCGATCGACACGGTCCGCTATCGGCAGACTGGCCAACATATCGCCAGGACCCTGGTCGAGGCGGTTCGGCCCCCGGAGCCGTTCCCGCGGAGTTGAAACTCGCCTGGAGGGTCGGGTTAGATACCCGACTCAGTCCGCCCTCCGTGGCGGGTGGAAAGATCTATGTCGCCGCCATCGATCGGCATACGGTCTGCGCCTTCGACGCGAATTCGGGGGAAGCGAACTGGTCTTACACGGCCGGGGGCCGCGTTGATACGCCCCCGACGATTTTTGGCGGCTTAGCGGTCTTCGGGTGCAAGGATGGTTGGACCTACTGCCTACGGGCCGACGATGGCAAGCTCGTGTGGCGTTTCCACGGCGGGCCCACCGAGAGGATGATTGGGGTGCTCAATCAGCTCGAATCGGCGTGGCCCGTGCATGGCGCGGTCCTTGTGCTGACCAACCCGGCCGTAAATGACGGGCGGCCAACCGTCTACCTGGCAGCGGGCCGCAACACCTTCCTTGATTCCGGAATCCGCGTCTATGCTTTGGACCTCGCATCCGGCGAAGTGATAGCGAGTCATGTGTTGCACGGACCGTATGGCGACGACGGTTCTCCCATCGTCGAAAAGACATGGGTTATCAAGGGTGTGAAGGCGGATATTCTTGTCTCGGACGGTAACTATCTCTATATTAAGGACGTCGTACTCAACCTGGACTGCTCCGAAGCCAAGACCGCAGGAGGCAATCATCTCCTGGCGACGGGTCGCTCGCTTCTGGACGACTACCGGCAGCACCGGTCGCTCTGGGTATTGGGAACGTCCGCACCTTACACCCCCCATCCCAAAACTGCCGGAAACCTCATGGCGTTCCATGGCCTCGACGTGTTTGTTTTCCGCAGTCACGCGGGCCGGCGCAACAGCAGCTTTGATCCAGCTGCGGGATACGACTTGGCCCGAGTCCAGATGCAGGCAACTTCCCCGGCAGAGGGCCAGGCCAAGAGAAGGGATGCATCCCGACGCCCTCGAACGGTTTGGACACAGAAGTCCAAGGTCATCTGCAAGGCCCTCGTCCACACGGGCACGGCACGGAGTGAGCCATCGCAGCAGAACCTGTTTATCGCGGGTCCCGTGAATCCGAAGGAGCCGCGGGCCGTCGAGGCGGCTCTACGCGGGAACAGTGGCGGCGTGCTGTGCGCGTTGTCGGCGGAAGACGGTAGGCAACTAGCGGAGTATAACCTGGACTCGATCCCCGTCCATGACGGTATGGCTGCGGCGCACGGCAGACTGTATCTCTCACTTCGCAATGGAACCTTGTGCTGCTTCGAGGGTGCTGAGTAGCGACCGCAATTGCGACGTCAATTGCGACAGAACGGGAGCAAAGTGTGAAGCAATCCATCCGATGTAATGCCTATTAAATTCGAGGGTATATCATGAAACGAAGAACATTCTTGGCCTCTGTCGCTCCATTTACGATGGGTGATTCTAGCCTGTCCGCCTCGGAAGAACGGAAGGCCGTGTGTCGACAAATCGGCATGAGCGACAAGGAGATCGGACATTTCCTTGCGGAACCTCCCTACCTGCCCTTTCAATGGATGGGGTGACCCTGGTTCTGATCTTCCGGACGAAAGGACACATCAATGAAGCACACTAGATTCGCGAAACCTACTGCCTGGCTTGCTCCTGTTGGCTTGCCTGCGGCAGCGGTCGTTTTCTTGGTTGCACAACCCTGGCGGTAATATCAGTCTTGATCTGACAAGGAAGAGGCGAACCCACTGTATTATAATAGGGAGAAGTTCTGATGACAATTCACCATGTAGTCGCTCGGGCCCTCATTGGTGCCATTCCGGTCGTTACGCTGCAGAAAGCGATGAGCTAATCAGCCGTTTTGTAGCCGACGATCAGGTCGAACTGGCCCGCACCCCGCAGGGACCGTGGCAGGCGGTTCGGCCGGGCATGGAACACCTTGCCCGGCTGGAGCAGTCGGGTACCGTCCCGCGGAAGCCTGGTCTCTTTGCATCCTAAGGCGGCCTGAGGCCGCAACCAAAGAGATGGCAAATAATTTGCAATATCCCCGCGAAAAAACATGCTCGCACGGCGCGCAGAAGTTACGACGTAAGACTCTTAGGGGTTGCCAAATCGCGTCGGATGCCCGATAATGACGGGTGTTCTTCTCCACATCTCAGGAACGATCCGATGCTCTCCGACACCCACCCCGAGGCCGAAAAGGTCCAGATCGAGCTGATCCGCAAGATGAGCGTGGGCGAGCGGCTGGGCATTATGCGGTCGATGACGGCGACGGCGATCGGGCTTTCCCGCCGGGCGATTGCCGAAGCGAATCCGGAATTAACGGGGCAAGAGTTCGAGCTGAAATGTATTGAGTTGTATTACGGCGCCGACCTGGCCGCGAGAGTCCGTGAGTATTTGAAGCACAGGTAGTCCCATGCCACGTTGCGATACCGTAGCGGCCATAACACCTCTTGTTGCCGAATTCAGACGGCTTCAAGTCCCGTACTACATCGGCGGGTCGGTTGCCGGTTCTGCTCGCGGCCTTCCTCGATCAACGATGGATGTGGATATGGTTGCCGACCTGACGATGCAACACGTTGCTCCTTTGGTGGAGGCCCTTCGATCCCTGTACTACATCGACGCCGATATGATTTCTGAAGCGATCCGCAGGAAATCGTGTTTTAACGTCGTTTATCTCGAGAGGTCCTTCAAAGTCGACGTCTTTGTGCAGCGAGGCCGCCGGTACGATCGCGCGGCGTTCGAGCGGAGTACAGAGCTGCCGATCGACGAAGGCGACCCCGACTCCCGGTTCCTCGTTGCTTCGGCCGAGGATATCGTACTGAGCAAACTGGAATGGTTCCGGCTCGGTGATGAAGTGTCCGAGCAACAGTGGCGCGACGTCATCGGCGTATTGAAAGTGCAACAGGACGCGCTCGACCGACCTTATCTCGAAAAATGGGCGGCCGAGCTGGGCGTCGCCGATTTGCTCCATAAAGCCCTGAGCGAAGCGAAGACTTGAACATTTCCAGCCAATCATCGATTGGAGGTTCATCATGTGCGGACCGAGCGACGTGCTGCCGGGGCGGTCGCGGCGATCGTGCTGCTGCCGTTTCGGCATATTGATCGGCATTGTTGGGAGCGTCGTTTGCGCGGCGGGCGTGGCGGCGGAGTCGCCCAACCTTGATGGCGGGGCCCGAGAACGAGAGGTAATCGCCGCGCAGGGGAAGCTGAAGAAGAATCCAAATGACGCGTCGGCCGCCGGCGTGCTGGGCCGCTACTACTGTTTCGTCAAGAGGGATTGGGAGGCGGGCCTGCCGCTGCTGGCGCGAAGCGACGATCTCGTGCTGAAGGGGCCGGCGCAAAGCGATCTGAACAATCCTCGAGAGCCGGACCGCCAATTGGCCCTGGCCGACCAGTGGTGGGACCTGGCGCAGCGGCGGGGAGACGAAACGAAGAACAGCATGCTGGATCGGGCCGCCTACTGGTACGTGCAGGCGCTGCCGCGATTGCAGGAGCCCGACAGGTCCCGCGTCCTTGTGCGTTGGGAGGAATTGCGGGACGCCGGAATCGTGATCGGGCCGCACGAACTCTACGGCAACATGCTGGGCGGCCGGCTCGACGGGCGAGGGCGGCTGGTCAGGAAACACGGCGGCAGCGGCGGCAGCGAACGGGCGGTCGCCCGGGGGTTGCAGTGGTTGGCCATGCACCAATGCGCCGACGGCGGGTGGAACTTCGATCTTCGCAAGTGTCCCGGTTGTCTGGGCAAGTGTCCCGATAGCGGAGAAGCGGGCGACGCCCGAATCGCCGCCACCGCGATGGCGTTGTTGCCGTTTCTCGGGGCCGTGCAGACCCACAAGACGGGCAAGTACAAGACACAAGTCAACAACGGACTGCGATTCCTTTGCGAGAAGATGAAGACCACTCCCCTAGGCGGTTCGCTATGGGAATCGGGCGGGCGAGGGCACATGTATTCGCACGGCATGGCGACGATCGCGTTGTGCGAGTGCTACGCGATGACGCGCGACAAGCAACTGCACAAACCCGCGCTGGAAGCGGTCAACTTCGTCTGCTCGGCCCAGGACCCGATCGGCGGGGGCTGGCGCTACAAACCCCGCGAGAAGGGCGACACCTCCGTCACCGGTTGGCAGATCATGGCGTTGAAGACCGGCCACGTGGCCCATCTCCACGTGCCGCCGACGGTCCTCAAGAGGGCGTTCGGCTACCTCGATACCGTGCAAACGGACAACGGAGCCGCGTACGGTTATCGGGGCCCGGGATCCGGTAGAGCCACGAGTGCCATCGGTCTGCTCTGTCGGATGTATCTCGGCTGGAAGAAGGACAATCCCGCGCTGCGGCGCGGCGTTCAGCAGATCAGCGATTGGGGCCCCGACCGTGGAAACATGTACTATAACTACTACGCCACCCAGGTCTGTTTCCACTGGCAAGGCGATGTCTGGAAGAAGTGGAACGGGCAGATGCGCGATTGGCTGGTCAATTTGCAGGCGAAGGAGAGCCACCCAGCGGGGAGCTGGATGTTGACGGGTAATGATTACGGTTTTAAGCGCGGCGGGCGTCTCTACTGCACCGCCCTGGCGACGATGATCCTGGAAACCTACTACCGGTATCTGCCGATCTATCGGGAAGACCCGACGGAGGATCAGTAATTGGCGGGTTTCACGACGGCGGGCAAGCCCGCCCGCTAAACGTCGGGGAGCACGGCCGGGAAACGTAGCATGGCCGAGAAACAATGAAACCAGAGAAAATGTCGATCGCGGGCGCCGGGCCGGTTATCGCCGGGTTGACGTTTCTCTACGCCGTGGCCATGGGGTTGATCACCCACTTCGGCCCCCCATGGCTTGTGATCCGGGGTGTGCCGCATGTCTGGTTGGCGGCCGCCGGCGGGCTGTTGATCGCCGTGACGCTCGTGCTGCACGTCGTCTCGGCGCGGACCCTTTTGGGCGGCTTCCGCGAAGGGCGGCTGGTCACGACCGGCGTCTACACCGTCTGTCGCAACCCGCTCTACGCATGGTGGATTCTTCTGGGGATTCCGGGCATCGCGTTTTTGCTTCGCTCGTGGCCGTTTCTGACCGTACCTGTCTTTATGTACGTTGTAACGCGGATCTTTGTGCGCCGCGAGGAAGCCCTTCTCGAAGGGCAATTCGGCGAGGAATATATTGCGTACAAGCGTCGCGTGAACGCGATCTTCCCGACGCTACGGAAATAGCCGCTTGCGGCTTTGCAACAGGCAAGCCGTTGATCTTGACTCGCCCGGCGGATTTTCTCTACACTACTGCGTTTGCAGCGTGTCGAGAAAATGGAAGTTCGAGAGCAACGCGACTATTTGTGTCCCGGCGAGCAGTCGCCGATCTCGCGGTCGGTGCATCTTGGCCGGCTGGCCCGATTTTATCCGGCGTGCCGGCAGTGCCCGCAGCGCGACGATACCGGTTCGCTCTCAACGCGGCAGGTCGAGCGGCTTGTTGAAGCGCAGCTTCGCGGCGGGTCGAAGCCGCTGTTCGGCGACGAAGGGGCAGGGGGGGTCTATCTCAACGATTTCGGGCCGGACGCGGCAAGGGAAATGGCGGCCGCGCTGGGGATCCTCTTGCAGACGAAAAGCCCCCGCACTGCGTGCGAGGGTTCTGCATCTGAACACCCCATTTTTTCTGCGAGTCGCGGAGAACCCCCGCACGCAGTGCGGGGGCTTTCAGTAGAACACGTCGCGCACGACGCTGCGGATTGCGAAAACGCGTATGAACCGCTCGCGACGGAGCCGGTCGTTGTCATCGCGGGTGATGGCCGTCCGTCCGCCGGCGAGCTGGTGGCGGCCGTGTGCGAGGGACTCCGCTGGGCCGGGTGCCACGTGGTCGACATCGGCCCGGCCAGCTCCGCGTGCCTGGGCTTTGCGATCGACCACCTGCAGACCGCCGGTGGCGTGTTCGTCGGCAATCCCGGCTGCGAAGTGCAGACCGTCGGGCTGAAATTCTTCGGCGGTTCGGGGCCGCTCAGCGGGGGCGGGCCGCTCGATCAGCTCAGGGAGATTTACGACGCCGGTCCCGATCGACCGACCAGGACGTACGGCTCGCTGCGGCGGTTCCAGGCCGAAGGGCCTTATCTGGCCGTCGCGGCTGAATCCTACCATGCCCTGCGCCCGTTGCGGTTCGTGCTCGACTCGGCGTGCCGGCCGCTGGCCGGTTATCTGCAAAAACTGACCAAGCCGGTGGCATGTGAAATCTTCCCCCGGCGGACAACGCGGGATCGCTTCTCCGAGCAGGTTGTCGACGACGCGGCCCATTTTGGAGTTCGCGTCGACGGCGACGGCGAGCGGTGCGAGGTGTTCGATGAACGGGGCCGCCGTGTTTCGGCCGGGCGGATGTTGGTGTTGCTTGCGCGGCATTTGCGATTTGCGAAGCCGCAAGCGGCTGTCGTTGTTGAAGATGATACTTTGCCGGCGCTGGTTCGGGCCATCGGCGATCCGGTGGTGCTGAGCGATGCCCGGCGTTCGGAGATGGCATCGGCGATGCGTGTACACAAGGCCATCATTGGCGGCGGCCCGAGCGGGCGGTTCTGGCACGTCGACCACGGCCCGCCGTTGCCCGACGCCCTCGGCACCGTCACGGCCTTGTTGGAAATTCTAAGCCGCAGCGACCGCCCGCTGTCCGAGGTCCTCGACCGCGAGGCGGCCGCGGGCTGAGATGCCGAATCTCCCCTTGCAATCTCCCCACTGGCCAGCAACAATGATTGATGCGCTTGACGCGCCGGGTCTTGGCCGATCGCCGGGTGGCACGGTGGCACGGGCTGCTCGTCAGCCCGTGTCGGTGGGACACCAGTCGGCACGGGCAGACAAGCTGCCCGTGACACCCGAGCGTAGCCGGGCCGGAGTTCGGTTGAATATCGAATAGAATATCGAATGGAGAATTACGAATCACGAAGTAGGAGTGAGAAAGAGGACCCCATGCCCCACCACTGGCTCGCCGAGCGGATGCAGTGTTTCGACGCCTCGGGTATCCGGAAGGTGTTCGACCTGGCCGCGAAGATGACCGACCCGATCGATCTTTCGATTGGGCAGCCCGATTTCGACGTTCCGCCCGAAGTCCGCCGGGCGGCGATCGACGCGATCGAGAGCAGGAAAAACGGCTACGCCCTGACGCAGGGGATGCCTGTGCTGCGGGAGAAGCTTCAGAAGCGAATCGACCGGCAGTACGGCCACGACGACCGCGAGGTGTTCGTTACCTGCGGCACGAGCGGCGGGCTGATGCTGGCGATGCTGGCGGTGGTCGATCCGGGCGACGAGGTGATCGTGTTCGATCCGTACTTCGTGATGTACGATGCGTTGGCGGGCGTGGCCGGCGGCCGGATCGTCTACGTCGAAACGTATCCCGACTTCCGCATCGACCTGGACCGCGTGGCCGACGCGATCACGCCGAAGACGAAGGCGATCTGCTTCAACAGTCCCGCCAATCCGACCGGTGCGGTTGCCGGCCGCGAAGAGGTGGAGGGCATCGCCCGTCTGGCGGCCGAGCACAACATCCTCCTGCTGAGCGACGAGATCTATCGGGACTTCTGCTACGAGGGGCCACTGGTTTCGCCGGCCGAGTTCAACCCGCGGACGCTGGTGCTCGACGGTTTCAGCAAGAGCCACGGGATGCCGGGCTGGCGGCTGGGGTTCGCCCACGGGCCTTCGGCGATCATCGAGGAGATGATCAAGCTCCAGCAGTACAGTTTCGTGTGTGCCCCGCACCCGATGCAGTGGGCCGGAGCGGTGGCGATGGATATCGATACGAGCGGGCACGTGGCCGCCTATCGCCGCAAGCGGGACATGATCGTCGAGGGGCTGGCCGGGAGGTTCGAGGTCGTCGAACCCGGTGGGGCTTTCTATGTTTTTCCCAAAACACCCTGGGGCACCGGCATGGAGTTTGTCGAGAAGGCGATCGAGAACAATGTATTGATCATCCCGGGCAGCGTTTTCAGCCACCGCGACACCCATTTCCGCATTTCCTACGCGGCAGAGGATGCGGTGATCGAGCGGGGGATCGAGATCCTGCGGAAGATCGCGGTTCGGGGGTGAAATTGGCACTTGCCAACCGCGCTCTGGCGAGCGCGGCTGCCGTTTTGAGACAAGCGGAGCCCCGGGGCGCGACCAACTGGGGCACTGTTCCGCTTTGACCCCGCTACCGCTTGCCGCGACCGGGGAGGCGGTGACTTTTTGGCGTTTGACACGTTCCGTCTGTAGGGAACGCCCTCTGTGGCGTTCCGGGAAGCAGCAACGAGCGTGTTTTCCGGGTTTCGGAACGCCACAGAGGGCGTTCCCTACAAAAAGT
>Ga0180432_10002913_pt1 | contig 25153 bp, 20 predicted proteins | sample SS_ome_10_FD_132414 | JGI IMG/M metagenome (GOLD analysis project Ga0180432, IMG submission 132414) | Hypersaline lake sediment archaeal communities from the Salton Sea, California, USA - SS_1_MS_2 metaG | ecosystem: Environmental > Aquatic > Non-marine Saline and Alkaline > Hypersaline >... | reverse complement strand
CCTCGATCGACGTTCGCAGGGCCGGTTCTGAGAGCGCGTGCGTATCCATCCCGACGTACAGTGGGCCGCTCGCCCCCACACCCTCTCGCACCTGGCACACCGCCTGACACATCGCCAGCACGTGGTCCTCGTTGAAGCTCCGTTCTAGCGACGAGCCCCGGTGACCCGACGTGCCGAACGATACCCGCTGCGCCGGGATCCCCGCGTCCGGCTTGTGCGTGTAGTAGGCCGACACCAACCGTGGAACGTTGATCAGCAACTCCGGTGGAGCCTTCTTCCCCGCCAACTCGTGTCCGCTCACCCGTCCCCCTTTCCAAGCCGCGCTCACAGCGCCCCGCCAATCGCTGCCGCAAGCACCGCGCCCTATCTCGATCTCTGCTCCCCAACGCAAGTATACGTCATCTCGGCCTTTCATCAAGTGCCAGTGTCCGCCCCGGGCACCCCATGGGCACCGGGCGTGGGCCGTTTTCCGATCGATTCACCCGCGACGCAGCAGCCCGGCCCGCCATGCGTCCGTAGAGAAAAGGCCCCTCTGGAGCGTGAGTTGGGACGAATCTCTGGTCAAGCTGCAGTGGATACCTCAGGGCCGCAGTCTCGGCAAGGCCGTTTGCAGACCGACGTGCGAATGAGACACAGTCAAGGCCCCCCTAAACCAGGGGCCACCACGCGGCCTCTGACCGTGGCCGATGCGGGGCCGCGTCCCCATGAACGCCATCTCGTCTGGGAGGCAGAGTCAGCTGATAGAACCGCGTGCGGGCCACTCGGCCCTTGAGGGGACGGGTGTCTCGTCCGTGCTGCCACCCACAATCGGATACGATGGAGATGCCACTCAACCAAGCATGGTGGCATGCGCCGCCTCACCGGCGGCGCACCAGGTCTGTGTGCAAGGACTACCTCAACGAGGGGGCGAACGGCGTGGCAGAACGCAGGTCAGCAACCTCATTGGGCTCCCAGCGATGGTTGAAGCGCCCCGTCTTACTTCTCTTTGATCAGACCCGTTCGATAGGCGCGCACCAGGCTTTCCAGATCTATGATCTGACGTTGAATCCTCCGGCCTCGGTCTGTATCGCCCACTCGGATCCTGACATCGTTGCTCTCCACGATGTCCATCCTGGGATCCGTGCGCGCCCTCTGATCGTGCGTCCCATCGCCCGAAGAACCGGCCTGGTGCGTCGCAAGGAGCAAGCCCCAGGAGTTGAAGACCAGGGTATACCCGGCGATGCCAGTCTGTCCCTGGTAGGCCTTGCTGAAGCCGCCGTCGATTACGATTAACCGACCGCCCGCCTTGACCGGGCTCTCGCCCTGTTTCGCCCTAACCGGGACGTGACCGTTGATGATATGCCCGCGATCAGGATCCACGCCGAACGACTCAAGGATCCGACGAGCAACGTCCTCACGTTCTCTCAAGCCGTAGTACGGATCACGCCGCTCCTCATGCGTCGACGGGTCGGCGATGAAATACCGCTCGAAAGTGGCCATCTTCCGCTTGCCAAAGAGCGGTGATTGGGCCCCACTCCACAGGTACCACATCGCGTCCATCCCATATTCCTTCTCCTCCCGGTCTTCCGTGGAGAAATACCCCTGACGCGAGAGTCGATCGACCCGATCCATGAACCGGCGAGCCGAGTACGTCTCCCCATCGACGCGGAAGGGCCTGAATGTGCCGTCCTCGTTCATCGAGATGCACCCATGGTAGAGTACGTTCCCGTTCCACACGAGATAGATGCTCCCTTTGGAGAACAAGAACCGCGCGTGTTGCTGAAGCCGGCGGCTGCCGGCGAAGGAGAGGGTCAGTCTGTCCACCACGCTCTGCTCCCGATCCGTCAGCTTGTAGGGATCGGCTGGATCCACCGTCGGCAGGTGCGTGTCCAGCATCGGGTAGGCCGTCCCGTCAATCGTGACGGTTCCCTCACTCTGATCGATCTTGTCCAGGAGCAGGCGGTCCTCCATCCCATAGTGAGGGCGGCGCCGGATGATCTGCGCTTCCAGCTTGAGCTGGATGATAGTGATCGCCTTGTGCATCTGAGCCATCAGCCTCAGCTCGTCAGCGGTCAAATCCTCCTGCCCCGAGGGCCGCGGAACAAACGGGCCGCAGGGCTCGCCGCCGTAGGCCTCGATCGCGAACGAGGCCAGGGGCAGTAGGCTGATAGCGTAGCCGCGTTCCAACGTCTCCATATTGGCGTACCGCAAGCAGATCCGGATCACGTTGGCGATGCAGGCAGCGCTGCCCGCTGCAGCTCCCATCCACAGAATGTCATGATTCCCCCACTGCACGTCCACGTGGTCGCACGCCATCAGTGCATCCAGGATGCGGTGGGCTCCGGCCCCCCGGTCGTAGACATCGCCGACAACGTGAAGCCGGGCGATGACCAGGCGCTGGATGAGGCCTGCGATGGCCACAACGAACGTCCTCCCACTCCCCACGGCGGCGACCGTCTCGATCATGCTCTCATAGTAGAGCGCTTTGTCGGCGATGTCCTCCTGGGCATACAGCAGTTCCTCGACGACATCCGCCTGCAGCTCGGGCAGCGCCCCTTGGACGTAGTCTCTCGGATATTTGGAGATCACGGACCTGCCAACTCTAATCAGCCGCCGCAGAGTCGTTCGGTACCAGCCCTCCTGGTTCTCAATCGAGGGCAGAACTTGAGAGAACTCCCGTTCCGGGTAGGTGATCAGTGCAGCCAGGTCTCGCCTTTCACCCTCTGACAGCGTGTCCGCAAAAACCTCATCGATCCTCCGCCGTATCGAGCCCGAGCCGCTTCTGAGCACGTGATTGAAGACCTCGTACTCACCGTGCAGATCGGACACGAAATGCTCCGTCCCTTTCGGCAAACTGAGCTGCGCCGTCAGGTCAATGATCGCCGTCGACGCCGCTTCAATGGATGGATAGCGCTCAGAGAGGAGCTGCAAATAGCTGGAGACGCTGGCGCTCGATGTCAACTTTCACCTCCTTCCGGCACGGAGGGACGGCAGTCCTGGGAGTCGCACACCTTCAACCAGCAGTTGCTCGCCGGAGCTAGACATCTCCGGTATGTGAACGCAGAGAGCTGCAGGACAGGACCGTCATCCCACAGCTCTCCCCAGAGCGCCATGACGATGTTCATTGAGGTGATCGTTGAGTCAGGGCCTTCCGCCCTGAAAGCGGCATTCTTGGTCAGTCAAGGATCGTCACTTGCTCGACGAGGGACGCCACGTGCTCATACGATCCGACCGCCGTGCCTTCCAGGCTGGCGGCAGCGGCTCCTGCCGCCATACTCCATCGAAGGACATCCGGAAGCGGCAGCCCCCGGCTCAGTCCCCAGACCAGTCCAGCGACAGCGGCGTCCCCTGCCCCGATGGGGTTCTTCTCCTCGACCCTGGGCGGTCGAGCCCGATACGCCTTGCTCCCACCGGAAAGAATGGCGCCCGACTCCCCCATGGAGACAAGAATCAGCTCTACCCCCATAGCATGGATCGCCTCCACTGCGGCGCAGGCCTCATCCTTCGTCTCCACTGGCTGGCCGGTCAGCTCCCCGGCCTCCTGCGCGTTCGGTTTGACCAGGTAAGGGCCGCTTTCACAGCCGTGCCGCAGAGGGATTCCGCTGGTGTCCAGGATGGCGCGCGCATTGACGGCGTTGAGACTGCTGATCACGTCCGCGTAGATCGTCTCCGCCGCCCCGGGTGGGAGGCTTCCGGCCAGGACCCACCAATCGCCGGGCCGTCTCAACTCCTCGACCTTGCCCACCAGTGCGTCCTGCTCGGCCGTTGTGACAGTGGGTCCGGATTCGTTCACCTTGAGATAGTGTGGCTCCTCTTCCGACACGATACTCACGTTCGTCCGGGTCTCCTGACCCAGCCAGGTGAAATCCGTCTCAATCCCCAGATCCCCCAGACCCGCTTCGAGCTTCTCCCCGGTCTTCCCGCCGACGAAGCCCAGCGCCACACTGTCCGCACCCAGCGCCGCCAGAGCGCGGGAGACGTTGAATCCCTTGCCCCCGTAGTCAATCCTAAGCGCATTCGCCCGCAGAACCTCATCGAAGACCAGATTGGGCACGGTCAGCTCACGGTCGAGAGCAGGATTAAGGGTCACGGTGTAGATCATGGGCTCCAGTACTCCTCGATCAAGACCCGTTCAGCTTCAGAGGTCCAGACACCGCCGGACCCCAATTGCTCAGCCACCGCGGGTAGGGTTTCCTTGAGCTCGGAGACGCCGGTCAGCGGCACCCCCGTGATCTGAGGGAAGATGACCACCTTTCCCGCATAGTCTCCCTCCATCATCGCCCGGACCCCGTCCTGGGCGGCCTCGATGCCTCCGATTGCGCCGACCGAGCGGCTGGGTGACAGCTCTCCCTCCACAGTCTTCCGAATCACCATGCGCTGATCATCCAGAGTCGAGCCGGAGGTCCCGGTGTACTGGGCATTGCTCAGGTAGACGTCACTCATGTCCAGCGGCGCCATCGTCCCGTTGGGCACGCCTGCGAAGAGAACCAGCATACCGTTGGGCGCCATGATTTCGGCTGAGCTGGCCATCAGTGGCGCTGACGGCACGCAGACCACCACGTCATCAGCGCCGTGACCATCGGTCTCACGCATGACGAGATCCTTCAGAGACTCCTCGGAGTCGGCAGGATTGAAGAGCAAGAGACGCTTGCCTCGCTCCTCCGCCAGACCCACGAAGCTGTGTCTCAGCACCTCCAGACGATCCGCATTGATGTCCGTCGCTATGAGCACGCTTGGACCTTGGCTCAACTCGACGGCACGCTGAACGTGCATCTGGCCCATCGGCCCGGCCGCGCCCACGAAGACCGCAGTGCCCCCAGCCCGCAGCTCACAGCGGTTGCGTTCCTCGCCGTAAGACGCCGCAATATCCGGACCGGGGTTGCCCACGTAGGCCGTATAGTCGTAGTGAATCCGGCCGACGTCGATGGACACCGCCTCATCGAGAGGTGCTCGGCCAACCAGATTGAAGGTCCCCCTCCGCGCAACGTGCTTGGCCGCCTCCCCGACTATGTGGGCAAAGCCGGGATCGAGCACCACGATATCGTCGAATCCCACTCCGTCCGTCACCTGACCGGATAATCCCTGATAGCCAGCGGGCGTCAGCCCGTTCCGCTCCACCACCTCTAGCTCACGTTTCTCCGCCTCTGCCTGGACGAGCTTGAGCACAGACGGAGGTGCATCGGTGACGACCACTCTCGCCGGCGCTTCTAGCCCAGAGGAGAACGCATAGGACCTCGAGTCGCCTGGGTGGCCGATGATCCACATCGTCCCGCCGCCCTTGGGCGTCAGCCGTCGACGTTGAGTATAGGCAGCCTCCACGCAGGCCCAGGGTTCGGTCAGTGCCGCCTCGGCGTAGCCGATGTCCCCCTCAACAGGAATCACGTAGGATCCAGCGTCGGCGTCGAGCACCTCCGGGCCAATAAGATGAAACTGGATCAGGCCGCCGGGGATCGTGTAGCCGTACGCCGTGCTCCTGCCGTCCTGGTAGATATCGGGCTGAAGCGCCAGACGCTGTCCTGGGTGGAACTGATCTTGTAGATCGGCCCCCACCTTCATCACAGTGTGGGTGGCTTCGTGACCCAAGCGCGTGGGGTCGGTAGCCAGGTCCCGGTCGTACAGCTTGGGATGGCCTCCACCCTGCTTGATCAGCTTGACGTCGGAGTAGCACATCCCGACTGCATCGACGCGTACGAGGAGCTCGTCGGCCGCCGGGTCCGGCACATCTACCCGCTCGGGCCTTCCGTCCCGGCCGATGCTCTCAACACCGGCACCGTACATGTTCCAGGCCCAGCACTCCTCGGGGACAGGAGCATCTGTTGATCGATAGCGACTCAACGTGTCTGACATCCGAATCCCTCCTCTGACTACTCGTCTGCTGCCGAAGGCGCCAGTGCTCTCACCTCTGCGGCCGTGGCGCAGGCCAATGCTTGCGTTGCTAGTTCCTGGGCTTCGCCGAGGGTCAATGACCTCACCTGAGCCTTCACGATGGGAACGGCCGGAACGTTCACGCTGAGCTCATCCACCCCCAGGCCTATCAGGATCGGGACGGCCTGCGGGTCCGCGGCGAGCTCTCCACACACACCCACCCATTTGCCGGCGGCGTGCGCACCCTGGACGGTGCGCTCAACCAGGCGGAGCACGGATGGGTGGAGGCCGTCAGCCTGCCGCGCCAGCGACGGATGCGTCCGGTCCATGGCCATCGTATACTGCGTCAGGTCGTTGGTGCCGATCGAAAAAAAGTCAACCTCGCGGGCGAGGACATCGGCCATCAGCGCTGCGGAAGGCACTTCGATCATAATGCCGACCTCGAGCGGCGGCACGCCCAGGTCCCTGCGCACCTCCTCGACCAACCCCTTCGCCTGGCGCAGCTCGGCCAGGTCGGAGATCATCGGAAACATGATGCGCAACGAGCCGTATTGCGAGGCGCGCAGGATAGCACGAAGCTGGGTCCGCAGCAGCACGGGTCGCCCCAGGCAGAGCCGAATCCCTCGTTGCCCAAGGAAGGGATTCTCCTCGGCCGGAAGCGGGAGATACGGTATGGGCTTGTCCCCGCCGATATCCAAGGTTCGAACGATGACGGGCTGCCCGCCGATCCCCTGGGCAATGTCTCGGTAGGCCTCGAATTGTTCATCCTCGGTGGGCGCGTTCGCCCGCTCCAGGAACAGGAACTCTGTCCGCAGGAGGCCCACACCCTCTGCACCCCGCTCGGCGGCCTGCCGGCTCTCCATCACGCCACCGATATTCGCGACAATCTCCACGCGGTGCCCATCCTGCGTGACGGCGGGCTCCTCCGCCGCCTTCAGCGCCGCTGCGCGGCGCGACTGCCGACGACGCTTCGCCTCTCGCGCCGCGGTGAGGGTCTCGTCACCCGGATCAACCGTGAGCACACCCGATGTCCCATCCAGTACAACCTCGACGCCGTTCGCTAGCTCCAACACGTCGGCTCCCGCTCCCACGATGGCCGGCAGTCCCAGCGCCCGCGCCAGGATAGCCGTGTGCGAGTTGGGCCCGCCGGAGGCGGTGCAAAAGCCCAGCACCCGGCTGGGATCCATGGAGACGGTGTCCGAAGGGGATAGGTCCTCCGCGACCAGCACCACGGGTTCTTGCGGCAGACGTGGCCTGCCGCCTTCCGCACCGACGAGAATGCGCAGCACGCGGCGTCCGACGTCACGTACATCAGCGGCCCGGGCCGCCAGGATCTCACTCTTCAACGTGGCCAGCTCCTTGGCCTGGCTCTCAGTGACCTCGTGCCACGCCTTTGAGGCCGATAGACCGTCATCGACCCTCTCGAGAGCGGCTTTCACCAACTCGGGATCGTCGAGCAGGGCCATGTGCGCCTCAAAGATCTCGGCCTCCTGGGCACCAACCCGGTTGACCATCTCCTCGTGGAGCTGATCGAGCTCAGCCTGGGCAGCTTCGATGGCCGAGAGCAGGTCCTTCCTCTCCTGCCCTGGATCGGCAGCTTCCTCCTCCGGGACGATCTCCGATTGGCGGAACTGGAACAAGGGCCCAATGGCAATGCCCGGCGCTCCAGCGACGCCCGGCAGGACGCCCTCCTCCAGCTCCACCGGGGCCTCCTGAGGGAGCAGATCCGCCGGCGGTGCCGGTTCGGGTCGGGGCTTGACCTCCTCCCCAAGGCCCGTCTCCACCGCCGTCCTGATGGCCTCCAGAGCTTCGTCCTCGTCTCGGCCATCGGCCGTGATCTGGATCTCCCCGCGGCATTCCACGCCCAAGGTCAGGATGGATATCGCGCTCTTGGCGTTGACCTTCTTCTCGCCATGCTTCACCCGAATGTCGGATTCAAACTGTTTGGCCGTATTGACGAAGACCTTCGCCGGTCGCGCGTGGAGCCCGGTGGGATTGCGCAGGACCAGATCGAGCTGCTTCATGGGTTCCTTCCCCCTCTTACGTTGTCGTTGAGCCGCCGCCCGGGCCCACCGGTTACTAGTCGTCCTCCGAAGGGCGCGTGAGGCGCTCTAGGATCACCATCGGATCGTCGGTGGTCGCAAGTTCCTCGGCGCTGTCCGGGTCCTCGAGGACCTCAGCCAGGTTAGAGAGCACGACCATGTGTTCGTCGGCTGTCGCGGCAATCCCAATGACCAGGAACGCCAGCTCGTCATCCTCCCATTCAATGCCGTCCCGGAACTGGATCACCGACAAGCCCGTGCTGTGAATCAACTCCCGGTCATCCAGCTCACCGTGCGGGATCGCGACGCCGTTGCCGATGTAGGTCGACATCGTCTCTTCGCGGCCCAACATCCCGTCGACGTAGGCAGGCTCAACATAGCCGGCCTGCACCAGGACGTTCCCGGACAACCGAATGGCCTCAAGCTTGTCCGACGCCTGGGCGTTGAGGACGATATTCTCCTTCAGTAGGATATCCATCTCGCTACTCAGCTCCGGCAATGCGCACGCCGCTCTGAAGGGCTTTAACGAGTTGAGCGTAGACGGGGTTGCCCACGAACTTGGAGAACGAAATCACCACCGCCCAGGGCGCTTGCTCGCGAGCAACATTCGCCAAACCCTCGTGCGCGATGACAATCTGAGCATCTTTTGGAATGGACCGCGCCGGGCTGTGCTCAACCTCGACGTCCAGACCGGCCTTCTTGAGCTTCTTCTTGAGCTGGTTCGCCCCAATGAGGCTGGATCCCATGCCAGCTTCACACGCGAACACGATCTTCTTCACATCTTCAGCAGCTACGGACTTCGGCATCTCGACCTCCCTGTCTATAAGCCCTGTCTTTCCTGAGTAGGGTTTCCGGACCCCGAGCGCGGGTCCGGAAACCCTGCCGTCGATTGGGGCGCCGGATGGTCAGGCGGGGTGTCTCCCATGAATCGCCCTGGAGACACCTATGCCCCTATAGCACCGGCCCGCGAGGAACAGCTACCCTCCGAGAACGACAACTTCCTCGTCCTCTCCGCCCTCATCCTTCTTCCTGTCCGTCAGCTTCAGCTCATCCAGGTCGATGTCTTCCACCTCTTTGGATGGTGCCGGCAGAAGTCTGAGAAGGATAGAACCCACGATGAACGAGGCGACTGCACCGATCAGCACGCCGCCCAGGACCGGGATATGCTGCCCCCGCGGCGTCACGGCCAGATACGCGAAGATCGACCCAGGGGAGGGCGTCGCCACCAATCCCGCGCCTGTGATCACGAACCAAAGGCTGGCGAGAATGCCGCCCGCCCACATCGCAACAATCATCAGCGGCTGCGCCAGCACGTACGGGAAGTAGATCTCGTGGATGCCCCCAAAGAAGTGGATCAGAATCGCGCCGGGCGCCGACTGCTTGGCCGTCCCTCTCCCGGCCAACCAATAGGCCAGGAGAAGCCCCAGGCCCGGCCCGGGGTTTGTCTCCAGGAGGAAATGGACTGCACGCCCCGTCTCGGCCGCCGCCGAAACGCCCAGAGGCGCCAGAATGCCGTGGTTGATGGTGTTGTTCAGGAACAGCACCTTGGCGGGTTCAATAATCAGGTTCGCTAGTGGGAGTAGCCGTGTGTCGATGAGGAACTGCACGCCCGCACCCAGAGCATTGCTCAAGGCCTGTGCGATCGGGCCGATCGCATAGTATCCCAGAATAGCCAGCAACCCGCCCAGGATGCCCGCAGAGAAGTTGTTCACCAGCATCTCGAAACCGGAAGGGATGCTGTCTTCCACGAGCCCGTCGAACTGCTTCATCAGGTAGCCGCCTAGCGGGCCCATGGCCATGGCTCCGATGAACATGGGAATGTCCGCGCCAACGACCACACCCATCGTCGCGGCGGCCCCGATGACGCCTCCGCGCACACCATATACCATCTTGCCGCCGGTGTACCCAATCAGCAACGGCAGCAGATAGTTGATCATTGGCCCGACAAGCTGCACCAGGTCTTCGTTCGGCGTCCAGCCCGTCGGTATGAAGAAAGCGGTGATCAAACCCCAGGCAATGAAGGCGCCGATGTTCGGCATCACCATCCCGGCCATGAAGGCCCCAAACCGTTGTACTCTTTCTCTCATCGTCCCTCTAGTCTCCTTGTAATCCCTTAAGCCCGAATGCCACTAGGTGTCGGTTTCCTCCCTGTGCGTTTGAGTGATCCTCGCTCCAGTATCTCCTCCTATTCTGGGGGTAGGGTTCCCATCCCTGATGTGAATCTCGATCACGAAGACATGTCCGTAGCATACAGAGACTGGAACCGGCGGTTAGGAGCAGGTACCGACCTCTTTGACTTTCCAGTATCTTGAGGGGGCCTGCGGTGATTGTAATCGATTACAATACTTCCTATTGTAATCGATTTCAGCGCCTTTGTCAAGGGTCAGTTTTGGCAGTTTCTGAGACTCTCCTCCTCGTCACAGCCCTCAGCGATGGTCATAGCTCACCGTCTTGCCCCCTCAATTGGTTGACTTGTCGGGAAAACCGATTACAATCTGTTGCAGTGGCCGTACAGGCCGGGTTGGCTTGGCCGGAATCGATTACATAGCAATGGCGGGTAAGATCTTGGTCAAGATACAAGACGTAGCAGAGCTAGCCGGCGTTTCGACAGCGAGCGTCTCACGTGTTCTATCGGGCAAGGAGAACGTGAGTGATGAGATGCGGCAGCGCGTGCTCGCCGCAGCCGAAGAGCTGGACTACCAGCCCAACTTGGTGGCACGCAGCCTCCGCTCCCAGCGGTCGGCCACCGTCGCCCTAATCGTCTCCGACATCCGCAACCCTTTCTTCACCGACGTCAGCCGTGCAGTCGAGGATACCATCCATAAGGAAGGCTACGCTCTCTTCCTCTGCAACGCCGACGAGGACCCGGAAAAGGAAATGCTCTACCTGGATCAGATGGAAGCCCAGAACGTGGCGGGCATCATCTACTCACCAACCAGGCAAGCGGCCACGCACTACCAAGAACTCAGAATATCCACGCCAACGGTCGTAATAGACCGCGCCGTCCACGCCAGCGACGTGGACCAGGTGCTGATCGACAACACCGACGCAGCTTACCGTCTGGCCGAGCACGTGATCAAGAACGGGTATCGCAGGATCGCTGGGCTCTTCGGCGAAGCCAGCGTGACCGGCCGCGAACGCCGGCGCGGCTATGAGGAGGCCCTCCGAGCCAACGGCTTGGAGCCGCCCCTGGGCCAGGTCGTTCACATTCCACCCAAGATTGATGCTGGTTTGGAGACGGCCCTGCGTCTCCTGGATCGAGATCAGCCGCCAGATGCCTTCTTCACCTCGAACAGCCTCCTCACCGCAGGGGCGCTCATAGCGATACGCGAGCGCGGGCTGACCGTACCAGAAGACATAGGACTGGTGGGTTTCGATGAGACCACCTGGGGCCGCCTGGTCGAGCCTCCCATCACCATCATCGCTCAGCCTACGTACGAAATCGGGAGCACCGCCGCCGAGCTGCTGCTCCAGCGCGTGCACCAGCCGGACCGCTCGCCTCGCAAGGTCATTCTGCAGGGCCGCCTGCACATGCGTGGGTCGAGCGCGCCCCGTCCGTCTGCCTAGCGGTTCCCCCTGGGCACACGGAGTCAAGAAACTCGCTGTCCCCTGCCGGTATCTGCCGGCACATCCGTCTCAACGGTCCGAAACCACCGCTCAAAGAAACCACACTCTCCGCAAGCCCCGGCCGAACCGGAGCCTTTCTCCAAGCTCACGTTGGATCGCCAGCCCCCTCCAGGCCCTGTCTGGACCGCCCTCTCCAAACCCTGGCTCGAGTGCCGTCCTCCTTTCCGGGTTCAAGCTCCAGGCCCTTCCTCCCTTCCGAGTTCAAGCTCGATCAGCATCCTCCTTTCCACGTTCAAGCTGGATCACCGTCCTCCCTTCCAGGTGCAAGCCGTATCACCCTCCTCTTTTCCACGTTCTAGCTGGATCGCCAGATCCAGCTGGCCACGCTCCCCCATTCGCTCTTCCGCCCATACGGTTCAGTGGCAAGCCGCGAGCCCATGCCTGACTGGGAGGCTGGCGCCACACGTTACCCCTCGGTCGAGATCGATCGCCGTCCTCCTTTCCGGGTTCAACCTCCATGCCCCTCCTCCTCTCCAGGTTCGAGTTAGATCACCATCCTCCTTTTCAGGTTCGAGCTGGATCCGGCGATCCAGCTGGCCACGCCACTCATGCACCACAGTACGCCCCAGTGCCAACCCTAGATCTACCAGTCTCTCGCGAGCGTGCTACCTAACGCGCCGGCCTCCCCGGGTGCCCCGGCCCGACCACTCTGTGCTTCCCGCACCAGTCCCTCGCCCTCCTTCCAACGCAGGTCCTACCCCCGCTTGACAAATCCCCACAAGGGTGTATCATCCCCCCAACAAACGCCTGAAGCAGCGGAAGAGATCCTATGAGCCTTACACTCGACAACCGGTTTGCCACCATCTACATCTATTTTACCTCGCCACCAGCGGCTGCTTCACGGCGGGTGGATGCCTGATGAGCTAACCTAGGCAATACCCGAAAAAGGACTGAAGGGCGTGGAGCGGACTGCTCCACGCCCTTTTTTTGTATCCCGGCTTGCCCCGGGACGTTGGCCAACCTAGAGGAGGAATTATGACCTGTCGCGGAATACGAGGTGCCGTCTGCGCTGAGTCCAACCGGCCCGAGCCCATTCTGAGCGCAACAACCTCCCTTCTCAAGCGCATCGTCGCCGTCAATGAACTATCCACCGGGGATCTGGTAAGCGCCATCTTCACCGCAACCCCGGACCTCGACGCCGTCCACCCCGCTCGCGCCGCCCGGGAGATCGGCTGGACTCACGTACCGCTCCTCTGCCTGCAGGAGATGGTCGTCGAGGGGTGCCTGGAGCGGTGCATCCGCGTGCTCATCCACTGGAACACAGACAGACCGCCGGAGGCCGTCCGCCACGTCTACCTAGGCAAGGCCCGCGCGCTCCGGCCTGACTTGGCAGCCCCCTTCGACGGGGGGAGCTAACATGACCAGGAACATCGCATTCCAGGGCATTGCCGGAGCCTATTCCGAGCAAGCCATCCAGCAATTCTTCGGGCCGGACGTGGACTCCACGCCGCGGAACAGCTTGGAGGACATCTTCCTGGCCGTCGAGGAGGGCGGGGCTGACTTCGGCATGCTCCCCGTGGAGAACGCCGTGGCCGGGTCCGTCAACCGCTCCTACCAGCTCCTTATGGAGCACGACCTCCGCATCCACGCCGAGGTGATCCTTCGGGTCCGCCACATGCTGATGGCCCCGGCGGGGACCTCTCTCCATGAGCTCGAGCAAGTCCGCTCCCATCCCCAGGCCCTGGCCCAGTGCCAGCGGTACCTGGAGCGTCACGGCCTCGCGGCGGTGCCCGCCTTCGACACTGCGGGGGCGGCGCGGGACCTGGCCGCAGAACCGGCGCCCGGTGTAGCCGTCGTCGCCAGCGCCCTGGCTGCGGAGCTCTATGACCTGGAGATCATCGATCAGGACATCGAGGATTACCGATTCAACTACACCCGCTTCTTCGTCCTGGCCGTGGAGAGTCCGCCCCGCGCGCCGCGCAACAAGACGTCCATCATCTTCACCACGCCGCATCAGCCGGGCGCTCTCTACGACTGCATGGGTGAGTTCGCCAAGCGCCGCATCAACCTCTCAAAGATCGAGTCCCGCCCGCGGCTCAACCGGCCCTGGCAGTACGTCTTCTACCTCGACTTCGAGGGCCACTGCCAGGACGCCGCCTGCGAGGCCGCTGTGATGGGCCTCCTGCGCCGCTCGTCCTTCGTCAAGCTCCTCGGCTCCTACCCGGCCGCCACCACACCCACCCCCGAGAACGGATCCCTACAATGACTACCCCTTGCGAAAGCTGCCCGCAACCGTTCCCTTGCGAACGCTCCATGCGAGTCCTCGTCAACAGACCACCGCCGACTGGAGGGCCGTTCTTGCCAACCATCCTACCCACTAGCCTTCGCAAGGTTAGGCTCAACTAAGTGAAAAGGAGATCAGCAGTGATCATCGTCATGAAACAAGGCGCCACGCAGGCGCAAATCACCAACGTCACCGCCCGCATCGAGCAGTGGGGCTGTCAGGCCCACATCTCCCAGGGCGAAGAACGCACCATCATCGGCATCATCGGCAACGGACGGCCCCTGGACCGCGCGCCCATCGAGCGGCTCTCCGGGGTGGAACGAACCGTTCCCATCCTCCGGCCCTTCAAGCTGGCCAGCCGCGACTTCCATCCGAAAAACACCGTCGTCGACTTGAACGGCATATCCATCGGTAACGAGCAAGTCGTCGTAGTGGCCGGGCCCTGCGCCGTGGAGAGCCGCGACCAGCTCCTGGCCGCCGCCCGCGCTGTCAAAGAGGCAGGAGCCAGCGTCCTGCGCGGTGGGGCCTACAAACCCCGCACCTCCCCGTACAGCTTCCAGGGCATGGGCGAGGAAGGCCTTAGACTCCTCGCCGAGGCCCGTGACGAAACCGGCCTCCTCGTCGTCACCGAGGTGATGGAACCAGACCTGGTACCCCTGGTATCCACCTACGCCGACATCCTCCAGATCGGCGCCCGCAGCATGCAGAACTACGCCCTGCTCCACGCCGTGGGCGAGGCGCAGAAGCCAGTTATGCTGAAGCGCGGCATGATGTCCACCATCGAGGAACTCCTCATGTCCGCCGAGTACATCCTCTCCCACGGCAACAACCGCGTCATCCTCTGTGAACGCGGCATTCGTACCTTCGAGCCCTACACGCGGAACACCCTGGACGTAAGTGCAATTCCGCTGCTGAAGCAGCTCAGCCACCTGCCCGTCATCGCCGACCCCAGCCATGGCACGGGCAAGTGGGAGCTGGTCGAGCCTGTCTCCCGCGCTGCGGTGGCCGCCGGCGCCGACGGTCTGATGATTGAGGTCCACCCGTGTCCCGAGGAGGCGATGTCGGACGGCGCCCAATCCCTTAAGCCCGAGCGTTTCGCCACCCTCATGCACCACCTCGCCCCTATCGCCGAGGCCGTCGGACGGACGATGGCCTGAGGAGAGACCATTGAAACCGCTTGAACAGTGTCAAGTCACCATCGTCGGGCTAGGTCTAATGGGCGGCTCGCTGGCCGGCGGCCTTCGCCCCCGCTGCCGTTCCGTCGTCGGCGTGACCCGGCGCCAGGATAGTATCGACATCGCATTGAAGCGCCGGCTCATCAACCATGGAACCATGGACCTGGAGGAGGGTCTTGTAGACGCCGACATCGTGGTGTTGGCCACCCCCGTCCGGATCATCTTGCGCCAGCTCAAGACCATAGGCCCACTCCTTCCCCACGGTTGCCTACTGATCGATCTCGGCAGCACCAAGGCGGAGATCATTACGGCCATGGGGCATCTGCCCGATCACGTCCAGCCCCTGGGCGGCCATCCCATGTGCGGCAAGGAGACCTCGGGCATCGCCGCCGCCGACCCCACCATCTACCACGGGGCCACATTCATCCTCACCCCGCTGGAGCGGACCTCCGAGGAGGCTCTGGACCTAGGTCGCGCGCTTGCGCGGGCTGCTGGATCCCGGCCCCTTGTCCTCAGCGCCGCGCGACAGGACTTCCTGGTGGGCACTGTGAGCCATCTTCCGTACCTGATGGCGTGCGCCATGGTGGCCACGGCGGACGAACGCACCTCGCCCGATCCCGCGGCCTGGAAGATCGTCGCCGGCGGCTACCGGGATACGACCCGCGTCGCGGGCAGCGACGTGACGATGATGACGGACATCCTCCTGACCAATCCGAAGCCCGTCCTTGGCGCCATCGACACGTTCCAACAGCAGATCGCCCGGCTGCGCCGCCTGGTCGAAGAGGGGGACGAGGAAGCGCTGCGCTCTGCCCTTCAAGCGATCCGCGACGAACGCCTCCGTATGTACCCCTGAGATTGACAATATGCCCACGCATGCTATGATGGGGTCCATTCCAATAGAATATCGCGCGATAAGTTCACTCTTATCAAGAGAGGTTGAGGGACCGGCCCTGTGAAACCTCGGCAACCATCCGCTAGACGAAGCTGCATCCGCGGACAGGTGCCAACTCCGGCAGCTCCCGGGTTGACGTGCCAACCCAGCGGGATCTGGAAGATGAGCGTGCGAACAGCCTCTTCTTATGATACCCGCTGAAGAGGCTTTTTTGTTGCTCCGCCCTGCCGGCGGCCCCTCCTGATAAGCCAGGCAACGGATGCCGGGAGAGGAGACCGCATGACTAACCACAACACGGTCGATAGGGACCACGGGAACCCGCAAGCCCTGGGACACACGCCAGCCCCACGGACCCCCCCACGGTGGGGAGAGAACGACACGCCGGCTCGATTCTCGACCCTCACCGTCCACGGCGGAGAGGCCAGACGGAAGCCTTACCACGCCCTGACCATGCCCATCGTTCAGAGCTCCACCTTCACCTTTGAGAGCACCGCTGAAATCCTGGAATTCGTCACTGAGAAGGAGGACGGTGGTGCCCGCGGGCGGGAGGAATACGGGCGCTATGGCAATCCGACCCAGCATGCGACTGAGCGGAAGATAGCTGCCTTGGAGGGCGGCGAGCGGGCCCTCCTCCTCGCCAGCGGCATGAACGCCATCACTACCACCCTCTTCACCTTCCTCTCTCAGGGGGACCACCTGGTGATGACCAACGGATGCTACAGCCGCACGCAGGAGTTCGTGCGCGACTTCCTGCCCCGCTGGGGCGTCGACGTCACCTTCCTCGATCCAAGCGACGATGCGCCTTTGGACGACGCCCTGACCCGGGCGATTCGCCCCACCACCCGACTGATCATGTGCGAAACCCCGACCAATCCTTACCTGCGAGTGATGAATCTCGCCAGCGTGGCCGCCTCGGCCCGTACCCGAGGGATCCTCACTGTCATAGACAGCACCTTTGCCACGCCCGTCAACCTCCGCCCCCTCAAGTACGGTCTCGACCTGGTGATCCACAGCGCCACCAAGTACCTCGGCGGTCACAACGATCTCCTCGCTGGCGCCGTCGTCGGCTCCGCGCACCTGATCCGGAGAATACGAGCAACGCGTGACGTGCTGGGCGGTATTGGCGGTCCCCACGACGCCTATCTCCTCCTCCGCGGCCTCAAGACCCTCGATCTCCGCGTCCACCGACAGAACGAAAGCGCCCAACGTATCGCGGAGCATCTTGAGGCCCACCCCGCCGTGGCCCGCGTCTACTACCCCGGCCTCCCCAGCCACCCGGATCACACCGTCGCCCGCCGTCAGATGAGCGGCTTCGGGGGTGTCGTCAGTTTCGACATAGACGGCGACCTGGAGCAGACCGGCCGCTTCGTCGACCGTCTTCGTCTCCCCTATGTCGGGCCGACCCTGGGGGGCGTGGAGAGCGTCGTCCGTCAGCAAGCCATTTTCGCCTCGCCCGATCCTGACGAGCGCCGCAAACTCGGCGTCGCAGACAACCTCGTCCGTTACGCGGTCGGCATCGAGGACGTGAAAGACATCCTCGCCGACCTCCATCAGGCCCTTTCCGGCCTCTAGGTCCAGCCGATGATCATCCACAGGACCGCAGCCACCTCTCTACCTGACACGAAACGGTTCGCCCAGGTGACGATACCGCTCAACGAACCCTGCGCCTGCCCCGTCGTCTCTGCGTCCCATCGTTCGTGGGAAAGCCCATGACCCTGACCCTCTTATGCGTTGATCGACCTTGGAGGACGTGACGTGACTGCCCCAGCACCACCGAGCTCGCGCCTTACCATCAATCGTGGGAACGCCCTCACCGGCCGCATCCCGGTGCCCGGCGACAAGTCCATCTCCCACCGCACTCTCCTCCTCGGCTGCCTCGCCCAGGGCATCAGCCACATCCGAGGATTCCTTCCCTCCAACGACTGCCTCGCCACACTGAGCTGCCTCCGTGCGCTTCGTGTTCCGATCGAGAGCCCACACCCCGACGCACCCACCGAGCTGGTCGTCCACGGCGCCGGCCTCCGCGGGCTCAGCCCTCCGGGCGCGCCCCTGGACTGCGTCCGTTCCGGCACGACCATGCGCTTGCTCGCAGGCATCCTCGCCGGGCAGCCTTTCGACGCGATACTGACGGGGGATTCTCAGCTCCTGCGCCGCCCAATGGGCCGCATCGTCCGGCCTCTCTGCTCGATGGGCGCGGTGATCGACGCCGTCGATGGCCACGCGCCTCTCTCCATCAGCCCCGCCCATCTCCGGGGGCGTGAACACACCCTGCCCGTCGCCAGCGCCCAGGTCAAGAGCGCCATTCTGTTGGCCGGCCTCTTTGCCGAGGGGCCGACCGTCGTTCATCAACCGGGACCCGCGCGCGACCACACGGAGCTCATGCTCCAGGCCATGGGCGCTGATCTGGAGATTTCGGGGCTCTCCATCCGCCTCGCCCCTCCTGCCTCTCCCCTTGCTCCCCTGGACGTCACGGTCCCCGGTGATGCCTCGTCGGCCGCATTCCCCCTCGTCGCGGGGCTTCTGGTCCCCGGCTCCGAAATCACGGTGGACAACGTCGGCATCAACCCCACTCGTAACGGGCTTTTCGACGTGCTCCAGCAGATGGGCGCCGACGTCTCCTTCCGCGGGCAGCGCGTCCAGGGAGGAGAACCCGTCGCCGACGTGACAGCCCGTCACACGGCGCTCCGCGCCGCCGAGGTCAGCGGTGATACCGTCGTCCGGATGATCGACGAGTTTCCACTCCTCGCCGTCGCCGCCACCCGGGCCGCAGGCTCCACCGTCGTCCGCGACGCAGCCGAGCTCCGCGTCAAGGAGACCGACCGTATCGCCGTGATGGCCTCTGAGTTGAACAAGATGGGGGCAGACATCACCCCGCGCCCTGATGGTTTCGTCGTCGCCGGGCCGACACCGCTCCACGGCGCCCACGTGGACAGCCACGGTGACCACCGTATCGCCATGGCCCTCGCCGTCGCCGGGCTCCTGGCAACCGGCGAGACCACCATCGTCCGCTCCGCCTGCATCCGCGACTCCTTTCCGGCTTTCGTCGAAACGATGCAGGGCCTGGGCGCGGAGATCCGCCAAGCGTGACGATGACCAAGAGGCGGAGGGAGAAACGGAGAGCGTAAGACGTAATACCTAATGCGTAATACGTAATGCGTAAGACGTACGGATGGAGGGACAACCCAGTTTCGGAGCTTCAGAGTCTCATGAAACCGAACGCGCTGCATCCCGCGCTTCACGCCCCACGGATTTCGAATTACGGATTACGCGTTACGCATCACGCCTTACGAATCACGCCTTACGAATCACGCTTCACGGATTACGGTGACTCCCATCATCCAAACCTAACCACAAGGACCACATCATGCCCGCTCCCCCTATCAACAGTCAAACACGCCTCGTTGGCCTCATCGGCTGGCCGGTCGAGCACAGCATGTCCCCCGCCATGCACAACGCTGCCTTCGAAGCCCTCGATCTCAATTGGCGCTACGTGCCGTTGCCCGTGCGTCCCCAGCACATCGACACCGCCGTCGGCGGGCTGGCCGCCGTCGGCGGGCTGGCCGCCCTCGGCTTCCGCGGCGCCAACGTCACCGTTCCTCACAAAGAGGCCGTATTCCACGCACTAGATCGGTCCGAGCATCCCGACGCTGTCGCCGCCGAAGCCCGGGCCCTCGGCGCGGTCAACACCCTCGTTGTACACCAAGGAGCGGTCGACGCGCCCATCATCACCGGACACAACACCGATGCCGCCGGCTTCGTCGGGTCGCTGGAGGCGGCCGGGGCTCGACTCGAAGCCATCTCTGCGGTCGTCGTCGGTGCTGGTGGAGCGGCGCGAGCCGTGGTCTTCGGCCTCATCCAGGCCGGCGCCCGCGCTGTCACGGTCCTCAATCGAAACGAAAAGCGCGCCGAGCAACTCGTCGCGGACCTCGGCGACGCGGATCCGGCGCCCGCCCACCTCCGGGCCGCTCCCCTGGAAGCCGATCGGCTCATCGAGACCAGTCGCACCGCCGATCTCCTGGTCAATGCCACGCCATTGGGTATGTGGCCCCGTGAGGAGGGCTCCATCTGGCCGCACGGGGTCCCTGTTCCGTCGCACCTCACCGTCTTCGACCTCGTGTACAACCCTCCCACAACCGAATTCCTCCGGCAGGCCCGCGTCTCCGGCGCCCGGGCCGTCGACGGCCTAGACATGCTCGTAAGGCAGGGCGCCCGCGCCTTCGAGCTGTGGACCGGACAGGACGCGCCGATCGCTGTGATGCGCCGCGCTTGTCGGCGATCGCTCCGGACCTGAAGCCGGCGATGACCACCAAGGAACAAGCCTCGACCTGGGCAGCCGTCGGCTCCGGAGTCACCAGGGCTGTGCCCATCGTTCTGGGCTACGTGCCCATCGGGCTCACCTACGGAGTGCTGGCCCAGAAAGCAGGGCTGTCGGGCCTGAACGCCGTCCTTATGTCCCTCCTCGTCTACGCCGGATCCTCCCAGCTCGTCGCCGCGGGCCTCTTCGGGGCCGGCGCCCCCGCCCCCACCATCATCCTCACCACCTTCGTCGTCAACCTGCGCCATATGCTCCTCTCGGCCGCTGTCTCACCTTATCTCAAGTCATGGCGCAAGGGGGAGCTGGCGGCCTTCGCCTACGAGCTAACCGATGAGACCTTCGCCCTCCACGCTGTCCGCTTCCCATCGGGCGTGCCCCCGAAAGGAGAAGTGTTCGCCGTCAATGTGACCGCCCAGGCGTCCTGGCTTCTCGGCACCGGGCTTGGTGTGGCGCTGGGGGAAATCATCGGCGACGTGGAACCGCTGGGCCTCGACTACGTGCTGCCGGCCATGTTCATCGCTCTCAGTGTGATGCAGATGGAGGATGCGATCCACGTCGGCGTGGCACTCTTCGGCGGGGCCCTGTCCGTCGCGCTCCTGCTCCTCGGCGTGGCCCAGTGGAACGTCATTCTTGCCACCATCATCGCCGCCTCAGTGGGGGTATGTCTCGAATTATGGACCAACGACAGATCTTCTTGACCATTCTTGGCATGGCTGCGGTGACGTACGCGCCCCGCCTCCTACCAACCTGGCTCCTTTCCTCCCGCACCCTGCCGCGCTGGCTCGTGATCTGGCTCCGCCACGTGCCGGTCGCCGTACTCTCGGCCATGCTCTTTCCCGCCATACTCTCGGACGGCGGTCAGCTCCACCTCGGTCTGGACAACCTCTTCCTCCTATCCGCCTTCCCCACCCTGGTCGTGGCCTGGAGGACGCGCAGCCTCTTCGCACCCGTCGCCACCGGCGTCCTACTGGTCGCCCTGGCGAGACGCTTCTTCCCCCTCTAGCCACGCGCCAGCCCCTCATCGGGCTCCCTTGAGCCTCCGTCTTCGGCCGGAAAGGGCCGCCGCACGCCGGGCTCACCTCTCCGAGACGAAACAAAGGCCCGGCGTATCCACGCCGAGCCCTTGACGCAGTCCCGGTTGAGAGACCGCTCTCAGCCGCCGAACGCGAAGGTCGCTACCACCAGTCGGTTCAGATCGGCGACCTCTGGATGCTCTTCTCGCCGCTCGGGGAACCCACTATAGTTATCCGTCACCACCACCCGTACGTCCTCGCTCTCAGGGTCCTCGAAGATGTACCGGATCACCTCGATATCGTCTCCAACCGCGTCCACCTCCCGCACCGCCGTGGTTCCATTGACCTCCACCGTCTCCTCCCTCGTCGGCTCGGGGAAGGCCCGGCGGAACTGCTTCAACGGGCCCACATAGACCTCCACCGTCATCGCCGGAACCGCCGGCGGCGCGCTGGGATCGGGCGGCCCGTCCTTCTCCTCGAACCGCTCGGCCCAGTCCAGGGGGAAGATGACCACGCCCCGCTCCAGCGGCCAATCCTCCGGCATGCCGGTGCCCCCAGTCGGCGTCTCCTTGTAACTCCAGTCTGCCGGAATTTGAATCTCGAACCCGTACGTATCGTCGTCGAAGATCTGCCAGTCGCTCATCGTGTCCTCGTCCGGCGTTGGCAAGAGATCTCCCAACGTCTCGACCCATTCAGCCGTCTCTACCATATGATCAAACGCGGCCACCAACTCCGCCAGGTCGTCGGCGTCGGGCGCGCTCGCGTAGAAATCGAGACCTAGCCGCTCCTCATCAGTGTCCAGCACCACCAACACGTGCTCCTCGACCGCCTCCACCGCGGCCCTACCATCCTCGTCTTCGGCCACCGGCCCGAACACCTCAAGCGTGTACCGTCGCCCCCCTGCCCAGCCGACATCCACGGGCTCCGACACGACGATCTCTGCATCACCCGGGAGCAGGACAGCCTCCGGCTCCATCGGGGGCTCCAGCACCGTCTGGTTCAGACCCATCCGTAACGCACTGCCCGGCTCCGGCCTCCAAGCGTACTCTGTGTCGAGCCTCTCCCAATCCGAGGGGACCTCAATGGTCAGTCCTGTCTGCGCCACGTTGACCTTCCGATACGAGCTCGGGCTGCTGGGTGAGACCTGGTCGTCGCGACCCTCGGCGTCCCGAGGCACGGATACTACCCGCTCCCCGGCAGCGTGGTACTCGTAGAGCTCGTCCTTCCACCGCAACAGGATTATGTACCCCGGCGTCAGTACCTGCGCGTACGACCTGCCTGGCTCCGGAACCCCGAGGCTGGCGTCGGGGAACTCAAAGGGCTCCACCGTCTCCACTGTGACCTCCTCGCGATCGACCCCGTACCGGTTAGCCAGGTCCAGGACGGCCTCCTCCACCAACGCTTCCGCCTCCCCCATAGCGGTCTCCGTCGGCTCCGGCGTCGCTAGTGCCTGACCCTGGAAATATCGCCGACCATCCTTCTCCTCAATCACGAACTCCTCCTTGGTCGAGCCGTACCCGTCCGCGCCCCACGTCAGCTCGTACGTGCCGGCCAGGAGATCACCCCGCCAGTTCAGGGGCCAGACCGTCTCGCCGAGCTCGACGGCCCGGAGCGGCACCACGTGGGCGCTGGCCCTCAGGTCCCCGCCAGGCTCGTGCCGCACCTCCATCGTCCCGTTGAAGCTGCTGTCTCCCTCAAATCTGGCTCGCCCCGTGTTCTCGACGCCCAATCTCACCTGGAAGACCTCCTCCGAGTTCACCTCCATCGCGACCCGGAAGGCCAGCTCTGGCTCCTGCTGTGCCGGAGAGGGGGGCGCGCAGCCCCCCACAACCAGAACTCCCACCATCGTCAGAACCATCAGCGCCGTCGTCACCAAACCACGTCGCATCTCTTTGACCATTGTGCTGCCCCTTTCTCTCCAACCCCTATGTCGCGCCTGGTTCGACTCCATCAAGTTCCCCGGCGGGACATCCTCCACGCCACACATCCGCGAACGCTCGTCCGTCTCATGCAGACGCTTAACGTGCCGTTCGTCCAATTCGTTCCTATCCTACCAGGTCGCAGGCGTGGCGTCATCACCCAGTAGAACGGTCCGCCTCCTGGTCACCTGACCAGGCAGCGCAGTAGGGGATTGCACGGCGGTACGTGTGGCAAGGGAGCCTTCCGCGAATGCGATTGCGGTTCTGGGGAGTCTCAGACGTCGTAGTGCGTCGGGGGGTGCCGGTCAGCACGAGATTGGCCCGAGGCAAAGAAGATAGAAACTAAGAGACTCTCTGTGCCTCTCTGTGCCTCTCTGTGCCTCTCCGTGCTTCTCTGTGTACCTCTGTGTCTCTCCTCACTCCGTCAGCGATACGTCCGTAATCATCCATGCCCCGTCGATGAGCCTCAGATGGATTCTCCGCTCCGTCGGCGTCGGATTCCCACCCCAGTACAGGCTCAACACCACCGACGCTTCGTCCTCCGACACCTCCACCCCATCCACGGCAAAACGCTCCGGGATATCCTGAGCCAGGAGGAACGGATCCACCCGGAATCCTTCCTTGGCGATCTCATCCACCTCGCCAACGAAGGGCTCGGCCAGGTAAGGGCTCTCACGGTATTCACGGTCCACCAGCGGGTTCCCCGGGTAGCCGATGTACCAGCGGTAGAATGCGCTCACCACCTCCTGGGGACTCAGCTCCGGCTCCCGCGCGACCAGGCCGCACCCACTCAGCACCAGGGATGTACCGACGAAACACACCACCAGTACGATGTGACGTAGGACCTTGGTGGTCATCACGCCCCCCTCCTCCCCCCACCACCAACCAGCCCTTCCTGAGCCGCCAGCATTGCTGCCTCTGTCCGTGTCGCGACACCCAGCTTCGAGAGAATGCTGCTGACGTGGGTTTTGACCGTGGACGGGCTGATGAACAGCCGGTCCGCGATCTCTGGATTCGTCGCCCCCTCGGCGACCAGAGAGAGCACCTCCCGTTCCCTCTCCGTCAGGTCGTCACCTACCCTGGACGTCCGCCGGCTCGCCTTGAAGAGCACCCAGGCTGCCTCGGAAGCCAGCGTCGGCTCCCCGCGGTAAGCGGCACGGATCGCGTCCGCCAATTCGTCGGCCCCGATATCCTTGAGCAAATACCCCAACGCCCCGGCGTCCAGGGCATCCTGGACCAGGCTCTCCTCCTTGAAACTCGTCAGGGCGATGATCCGCACCTCTGGATCTCGCTCTGTCAGGGCCCGAATCGCCTCCACCCCGTCCATCCGCGGCATCTTCAGATCCATAAGGATCACATCTGGGTGGACCTGCTCGAAGACAGCCAACGCCTGGTGGCCGTCCCCTGCCTCCCCCGCCAGCTCCAGGTCGTCGTGCACGAGCAAGAAGGTGCCCAGCCCGTTCCGTACCATCTCGTGGTCATCGACGAGCATCACGCGAATCAGCTTCGCTTCATCCATCTCCACCCCTCCAGAAGACCGTCATCGCCGTCCCTTTGCCGGGTTCGCTCTCCACTCTGAACGCTGCCCCGATGCCCTTCGCCCTCTCGCGCATCGTGCTCAAGCCCAAGTGACCGGCGGGGATATCCCTCCGGGAGAAACCTTGTCCGTCATCGCGGACCGAAAGCTCGATGCCCCCGCCTCTGCGCCGCAGACTGAGCATGACTTCGTCTGCCTGCGCGTGCCGCACCACGTTGTTCAGCGCCTCCTGCGCAATCCGGTACAAGGCCTCCTTGGCCTCCGGCGGCACCTCCATCCGCGGCTCCACGTCTAGGATGACCTCCAGCTGGGCCCGTCCGGCGATGGCTCTGCTCAGCTGTCCCAACAGCTCATCCAGATCGGCCTCCAGGAACGCTGCCGGGCGCAGCTCCCAGAGCAGCGTGCGCATCTCGGCCATCGCCCCGCGGGTGAGACGTTGCAGATCCGCCAGTCTCCGCTCCGCCTCCTCGGGGTGCTTCTCCCACAAACGCGGCAGCACGTCCGCAATCATACTGGCCGAGAAGAGCGTCTGGCTGACGGCATCGTGGAGCTCCCGGGCCAGCCT
>Ga0180432_10002911_pt1 | contig 25175 bp, 15 predicted proteins | sample SS_ome_10_FD_132414 | JGI IMG/M metagenome (GOLD analysis project Ga0180432, IMG submission 132414) | Hypersaline lake sediment archaeal communities from the Salton Sea, California, USA - SS_1_MS_2 metaG | ecosystem: Environmental > Aquatic > Non-marine Saline and Alkaline > Hypersaline >... | reverse complement strand
TTTTTTTTTCTTTTTTTTTGTTGAGTTGGTATTTAGGCCTAAAAGTGTTTTTATATTATTTTTTGCATTAAAGAAAAAAGAGTTTGAGATATTTTTAAATGTTGTTTTTGTGTTAAACAATGGATTTGCCAAGAATATTCCGAAAACCTTATTTTTTATTTTTTTAGCAGTTGATTTTTGTATGCCAAGCTTGTATAAATACTTTTTATACTTTTCAGGATTTTCTATAATATGCATTGCATACATTACCGAACGTGCTCCACGAGAGTGCCCAAACATACTCATTGATTTACAATTTTTCTTGGCACATAAATTCATTGCGTAAAGAAGAGGTCCTGTGTTTTTTTTCCCTCCTAGATTATATCTCAATTTTACTTTATTTTTTACCAGCTCAGGATATCTGAAGTTGATGTGAGCAAGATTGTTGTCTTCTTTGAAATAAATTTTTGTGACTTGTTTAGTTATGTTTGCGTATCCTTTATAGTCGCCGCAATATCCGTGGGATGTTATAATAGCATGGGTGTTTTTGTTGATTTTTTCATGACCGTGAATGTCTGGGTTATATTCAAATAAATCTATGCATTTTCGAGTAAATGTGTTTGTTATTGGTTCTATTTTTTTTTCAACACCTTTTTTGCCAAAGGATTTGTATAGAGGGTTGTTGTCTTCAGGGCTTGTGATTTTAGTTTTATTTTTTTCCTGAGATGCATTCAGCCCTTGTTGGAAAAATAGCGCTCCAATAGCGATTGTGGTTGCGAACATTATTTTTTTTATATTTTCCATGTTTTTTCCCTTTCAATGATTTTTTGATGTTTCGGACATAAAGGATGCAATTCTCATTTGTTTTGCTTGGAATGATTTTGCCTCTTTGCTTTCTGTTTGTCAATCTGTGGCCGTCCTATCAGCTGCTAGTTCTTTGTGATAAGCTTACAGGCATGTTTGTATGTTCATATTGGCGTTCAGGAGGTTTGAGGCGCGCCATCCACATTGCTTTTTCGGTTATTTTTTTTCTTTGCAGTGTATATTCTGGACTGCGTGCTGAGGCCTTTCTTTTTTTTTCTTCTGATCTACCTATTAAGCCTGTGTTGGTTTCAGCGGAAGTTGATTGTCCATTTATGCTGGAAGGGTTGAGTTACGACTCTGACGTATTTATTGGGCAAGAAGAGTTTTCTCACTTAGTGGACTTGCGGGAGGGGAGTGAGGTTACATGTACCGACCTTGTGCGGGTGCTTGCAAATCTTTTTAAAAAAAAGAAATTTGAAAAAATAGAACTTCAGCTTGAGGAAGGTGTTGAGGGCAAAACTGTTCACTTTAATCTTTTTGGTTTTTGGACATTTGCACAGTTGCGATTGCATGGCATTGTGATAGGGAAAGATAAATATCGTCAATATTATATGATGGAGCCAGGAGAACTTTTTGACCAAGAAAAGCATCAACGTTCACTTGAAAAGATAAGAAAGCAGTTTAAAAAAGAAGGGTACTTTGAGGCTGTCGTTTCAGATCGATTGGTCCGTGAAGAAAAGACAAAGTCCGTTTTTGTTAATCTTTCTTTTTCTCGCGGGGTTCGCTTTAAAATAGATGATGTGTCCGTTTTTCAAAAAAAAGATCAAAAGAAATTTGTAGCCGGTGATGACATTTCGTGGATTGGGGCGCGACTTATTTCAAGGCTTGGGCGAAAAAGTTATTCAAAAAAGCTTATTAACAAAGAGATTGAAGACTTGAAGAAAAATATGAAAAGAAAAGGGTTCCTTCATGTAAAGATAGAGCTTCTTGAGCAGGTTAATCGTAAATTGGGCACCGTTGATCTTTCTTTTGTTTTGCAGTTTCTTCATAAAAAAAAATTTGTTTTTTTTGGCAACAGTTTTTTTTCGGATTCGCAGCTTCTAGATGTTGTTTTAAGGCTTGGTCAATCTGTTTGGTTGGTGCCGGCGTCTATTTTAAATCAAGAGATTAAGCAGGCGTATCATAAGAAAGGGTTTTGGACATCTTCTGTAACTGTTCGCGAAGAGCGTGAGCGGGACTTTTTTCTTATCAAAGAGGGCGAGCGGGTATCTGTAAAAAAAATAGAATTGAAGGGGGTGAAAAATTTTAGAAATACAAAAGTTGTAAAACGGTGTTTTCGAGGTGTAATGCGTCAAAAATATTTTGATCACGATATTTTGAAAAATTGTTTGCAAAAACTTGTTGTTTTTTATCAATCAAGAGGATTTTGGGATGCCCACGTTTTGAAGCACAGCTTTGTTCCAATTGAGGGACACAAAAACACGTATAAGCTGGTGGTTATTTTTGATGAGGGAGAGCAGAGTTTTTTTGATTCTGTTTCTATTCCTAAATTTCCAAAGTTGTTACACTCTGGGCCATTTGTTCGTTTTTCAAAAAAGGGTGCTTGTATTCATTTCGATCCGGCGATTTTAAGTAAGCAAAGGGCTTTTTTAAAAGAGCATGTTTGCAGGCTTGGTTATCCTAATTCAGATCCAAAGCCTGAAATAACGCGTGATGGCAGAAAGGTTAAAGTTTGTTGGAATATTGATTTGGGCCTACCTGCTCCATGTTTTGGAAAGACCATTTTAATTGGAAGTTCACGGTTTCCTTTTTGGTGTGTTGAGCGAGAGTTGTGTTATCGAGAGGGTGACATTTGGGAGAAGGACAAGCTCAAGCAGTCGCTTGAACGTTTGCGGGCTCTTGGTGTTTTTGAATCGGTGCACCTATATCCTGAGCGTTGTGATTTAAAAAAGAAGGCTGTTTTTCTCAAGTTACGTGAGGATGATACTTTTGAAGTTAGGTTTCGTGCAGGATTTGGTTTGCAACAGGTTGGGAAAAACTTCCCCTTGGGCACAGGTGTAACGTATAGGGTTGGAGGAACATTTCTTGTCAAAAATCCTACAAATGCAGGAGACCGGCTTGTTATTGATGCGGATTTTGCACGATCACATAAAAATGTGAAAGTTGAATATTTTAGACCGTATTTTTTTGGTTTGCCTGCTCATTCAAGGTATAAATTATATGCAAATAAGTATGAACAACCAGGTTTTGTTGGTAGCAAAAAAAATCTATACGAAGTAGTTCAGCAGGGCTTTTTAATTGGCTTTAGAGAGGTGTTTAGGTCATTTGACATTGGTTTTAATGTTGGCGTTGAGTGGATGGAAACAACAATCAAACGAGGTATGGAAAAGTATGCTAAGTCAGTTGCTCGAGCTATACATTTTGATTCCAAATTGTTGGGAAAGAAAGTTCCATACTTTTTTTTCGAGCCGGTACTTTTTGTTGATCGTCTTGATAATAAACTTAATCCAACATGCGGGACACTCACTCTTCTGACGATAAAGGCAATGCTTCCTTTTTGTCGTGGTTTGCCGGACGCCAATTTTATTAAATTCTTAGCTGAACAGTCTTTTTTCTATCCTTTGGGTAGGCTCTTTGTCGGAGCATTAAGGCTGCGTTTTGGTCATGTATTTTATCAGAATTTTGAGGATATCATGCCGTTTGAGCGTTTTTATTTGGGAGGAGCTCATTCAATACGAAGTTATGAAACTGATTTGTGTCCACCTCTTGGTTGTTTTGTAGATGAAGACAAGGTTTGCTATTGTGTTCCACAGGGGGGCAAGTCTATGGTCAACCTAAATCTTGAGCTTCGTTTTCCTGTATTTGGCGCGGTAGGCCTTGTTCTATTTCAAGATTTTGGAACGCTTGTTGGACAATCAATTAAGGGATTTGAAGTTTCTGACATGCTTGCTGCAACGGGGTTTGGCTTGAGATATAATACTCCAATTGGGCCATTGCGATTCGATATTGGTTGGAAATGGCGAACGCGCAAAACGGCACAGTATTCATATGCTTGGTTTTTAACGTTGGGTCATGCTTTTTAGATAGTCGCATATCTTTATGAACTTTGATTTCTGATAAAAAAATGTCTACAATAAATTTTTGTCGGTTGTTATTTCTTGTTTGCCTCGGTGGGGCTTGTGATTGATGGAAGGTTGCGAAGGGGGATTTTTTCGTGAAAAAAAATGCGTGTTCTGATCATTGTCTCGATCATTCGCACGGTCAATCAATAGTGAGTGAACTTATTTGTCACTTGCCGTATTCTATTTTTTCTGTTGCGCTTTCTCTTTTTATTTTAAGTTTCACAACATATTTGACGTGTCACATCGGTAGTTCGGTTGTATTGTGTAATGGTGCGGGAATTTTGTTTCATTCATTTCACTTTATGCACATTGCTTTTGCTATGACTGGAACATTGATAGCATTTTTTAAATATTCGAAGAATACTGCATATGGTATTGTGACAAGTGTTTTTACTACAATGATTTTTTGTACACTTTCAGATGCTGTTTTACCTTATTTGGGAGGACTTCTTTTGGGAGTAAAGATGCACTTTCATCTTTGTTTTTTATCCGAATTGCGGAATGTTCTTCCCTTTTTGTTTGTTGGTGCTATTAATGGTATTATTTTGGGGAAATATCATAAAAAAAGTAGTGCTTTTAATTCTGTTTTTTCGCATTTTCTTCATATTTTGATAAGTTCTTTGGCTTCGACCTTTTATTTGGTTTCTCATGGTATGGTACAGTGGTATTCGTCCATAGGTATGGTTTTTTTGTTTTTGATTGTTGCGGTAGTGATTCCGTGCACGTTGTCTGATATTGTAGTTCCGATAGCGGCTGCGAGGGCTGGCAAAAAAAATGAGAGAAATTAGATTACAAAATATTCGAAAAGTTTTTGAAAATGAGATAGTGCTTGAAGGTATAAACTTGACAATCCCAAGTGGTGAATTTTTTGCATTACTTGGACCAAGTGGGAGTGGAAAAACAACGTTGTTGCGTCTTATTGCCGGCTTTGAACAGGCGGATGGAGGGGCGATTTTTTTGGGAAATAAGAATATTACCCATGTGCCTATTAATGAACGTCGTGTTAATACAGTTTTTCAAAATTATGCTTTGTTCCCTCATCTAAATGTTTTTGATAATGTTGCGTACAGCTTGAAACTGAAAAAGCTAAAAAGTGATGTTATTGAGCAGAGAGTAATAAAAATCTTAAAAACGGTTCATTTGGAAAAGCATATTTACAAATCAATTAGTCAACTTTCTGGTGGTCAGCAGCAGCGTGTTGCTTTGGCGCGTGCTATTGTTAACGAGCCAGATGTTTTGCTTTTAGATGAACCTCTTGCGGCTCTTGATATGGCATTGCGAGAAAAAATGTTGGTAGAGTTGATAGAGCTGCAAGATCAACTGAAAACTACATTTGTGTATGTTACTCATGACCAGTTTGAAGCATTAACGGTTGCGGACCGCATGGCGATTATGAACTCTGATGGAGAAATAGAGCAGGTTGGAACGCCAAAAGAAATTTATGAATTTCCAGCTTCGTCATTTGTTGCTACTTTTGTAGGATCCACAAATATTTTGAAGGGAACTGTTTGCGAAAATAGAAAGCAAATAGAAGTTGGAGAACTTGGGCGTTTTGATATTTCTGTTCCGAGTGACAAGGTATGGGCGATAGATGGTGCGCAGATACTTATGAGTATTCGCCCTGAAAAAATTGAGATTAGTAAAACAGAGCTTGCGGGGTTTGCAAATCATTTAACTGGAACAGTTGATTCTATTGTTTATCACGGTAGATCAACACAATATTTAGTTCTTTTAGGGGACGGTACAATCCTTCATGTTTTTGAGCAAAATGAGGAACATTTTCCGCATGAAGAAATTGACTATGACGACAAAGTTCACATGTATTGGCAGAAAGAAAACGTGGTGCTTTTGGAAAAATGAATATGAAAAGTCTCAGGTCGATAATAAATAGTGAGAAGCGTTTTTTTTTGGCTTCCCCAGCGTTGTTATGGCAGGTTCTTTTTTTTTATGTGCCAATAGTATTCATTGTTGTTGTAAGTATTTTAAAGCGTTTAGATTTTTCTTTTTTAAATAATATTACGCTTGCCCACTATTCGTCTTTGTTAAACCCGATGTACTACAAAATTTTATTTCGTTCGGTTAGGCTTGCGTTTTTTAACTCGCTATTCTGTTTTTTTATTGCTTATCCAGTCGCTTACTTTTTAGCCTTTCGCGTACGTCATTTAAGAAGCCTTTTGTTGTTTTTGTTAACGCTTCCATTTTGGGCAAACTTTCTTGTGCAGGTATATGCTTGGTTTGCTGTTCTTGAGCGTGGAGGTTTTCTTAATACCGTTTTGCTCAGAATAGGTATTATTTCTGAGCCTTTACACATTCTTAATACGCCTTTTGCTATTTATTTAGTAATGTTGTTTTGTTACCTGCCATTTATGATAATGCCGATATATAGCAGTCTGGAAAAAATAGACAAAGATGTTTTTGAGGCATCGTTTGATTTGGGTGCGACTACATGGCAAACATTGAGAAAAGTTATTATGCCGCTTTCATCTTCCGGTATCCGTACCGGTTTTTTTTTGGTTTTTATACCATCGTTTGGAGAGTTTGTTGTTCCAGCGTTGTTGGGTGGTGGTAAGCAGATGTATTTTGGTTCACTGATTTCCTATTTTTTCTTAGAGACTAGAAATGTTTCTTTAGGTGCAGCTTTTACTTGTCTTGGTGGATCTGTTTTAATTGTGAGTGTTATACTCCTGTACTTTGTATTAAAAAAAGTTTTTGGGCCAGATAGGGTATAAAACATGAAAGCACTACGCACATTAGCTGCTCACGGTTTGCCGGTTTTTGTTTTTTTTGCGTATCTTTTTATGTATATACCGATTATTGTGTTGATTGTTTTTTCCTTTAATAATGGTCAATATCAGTGGCAGGGATTTTCTCTTCGATGGTACAGAGAGCTATTTGTATCAGTTGAAATTGTGGAAGCATTAAAAAATTCTTTAATAGTTGCATTTTCTTCTGTTGGATTAAGCGTTTTAATGGGGCTGTTTTTTGTTTTTTATGGTGCAAGTAGTTTTTTGAGAAACTGCCTTTTCTTTTTTTATGGGAGTTTAGCTGCGCCAGAAGTTGTTCTGGCGGTGGGGTTGTTAAGTCTTTTTTCATTTTTTTCTGTTCCTTTAGGTTTGATAACGTTGATTGCCGCGCATACTCTTGTCGGGCTCAGTTATGTAACGCCTATTTTGTATAATCGATTTAAATCGCTTGATCCAAGATTGATAGAGGCATCTTTTGATTTGGGTGCGACTGAGGGGCAAACATTTATGAAAATTGTGTTACCGCTTTTGTCCCCAGCGATTATTTCAGCTTCATTTTTGGTATTTATTATTTCATTTGATGATTTTATTTTGTCATTTTTTTGTGCCGGTTCTTCAACCGTTACGCTTCCGATGTATATTTTTTCAGTTGTTCGATCTGGAGCAACTCCTGTCGTTAATGCACTATCCACGTTGTTATTGCTGATAAGTAGTTTGGTTGTTTTGATCGCTACCTCGTTGCGAGTGAGGACGAGAATGTTTTGAGCCGATAGTATGAATGCTTGCTATGATGACATCTTTTGCAAAAGTTATTATTCGAACAATTGTTTTTTTAGTTTGGTCAGTTGTTTTCTTTTTGTTTCTTATTGGACCACGTTTTTTTAAATCTCACAAAGAAAAAAAAAGCATTTCAATTTTTACGTTTCCGATGTCAATTGATCCCCAATATCTTTCGCAGCTTGAGGATCTAAAAGATATAAAACTTTATTTCCATTATTACCAAAATAATGATGAACTTTTGGCAAAGTTGCGATCAACTGAGTCGCATGGTTATGATATTGTTTTTCCAACTGACTACGTGGTTGAACAGTTGATTAATGAAGGGTTAATAAAAAAAATAGACAAGTCGCGACTCTTTTTTTTAGATCGTTTAAATAAAAAGTTTTTAGGGCTTTATTCAGATCCAGAAAATGACTACTCCATTCCATACTTGTGGGAAATATACGGAATAGGATTTAACAAAAAATTTTTTGATGGCGAGAGTCCTGATGCAACGTGGAGTGTTTTGTTTAACAGTGATATGTATGAATTGGATATTGGAATGCTCAATAATGCTCGCGAGGTTGTAGCGATTGCTTCGGTATATCTGTTTGGAGAGACTGAAGGTATAGATGATGACCGATTAATTCAAATAAAAAAAATACTAACAAGACAGAAAGAGAATGTTGGTATGTACACAGATTTACGTTCCGACAATCTTTTGATTACTCAGGCGTGCGGTATTTCGGCTTGTGCTGCTAATGAGATCTGGCAGTTTGAAAATGAAGAAGATCTTGGTTTTTTGGTTCCTAAAGAAGGGGGGTTTTTGGCTGTTGATAGTGTTTGCATTACAAAATTGTGCAAAAATCTAGATATTGTTTATAAATTTATAAATTGTATTTTCCAAAAAAGGACAGTACAGCATCATGTTGATAAGTATGCTTTTCTTCCCGTTCGTGAAGGGATTTCAGTTCGGAAGAAAGCTTGTAAGATCGTGTCTCAAGTTTTTAATTCATCTGAATCTTTTCATTTTTTTAAAAAGTTTATATTGGAGGGAAAGTTAAACGATCTGTGGATTGCTCTTAAGGCTGAGTAGAAGTATTGACAGATTTTCGGATTAACTATTATTATGGAAAGAATCTCCTGAATGTACCTTCTTTAAAACTTTAATTTTTAGAATTTGGACGTTTGATTATGCCAGTAGCTCCGAGCAGATTTTTCATCAGAACATTCAGCGCTCTGTTTTGGTTGCTACTGTTTTTTTTGTTTTTGTTTTCTCCTCGTTATGTTTCTTTTTTTCAGAAAGAAAAATCTCTCTCAATTTTCACGTTTCCTTTACTGATTGATGCTCAATATGTTTCAGAGTTTGAGCGTCGAACTGGCATCAAATTATACATACACTATTATGAGAACAATGATGAACTTCTGACGAAGCTTCGTTCCACCAAGCATCATGGATATGACATTATTTTTCCATCAGATTATGTAGTTAAACAGATGATTAAAGAAAAATTGCTCAAAAAATTAGATAAATCACGACTACAGTTTTTGAATCGTTTGAATCCAAAGTTGATGGGTCTTTATTTTGATGTAGGCAATGATTATTCTATGCCATATTTGTGGGAAATATACGGCATAGGATATCTCAGGGAACATTTCGGTGAAAGTGGTCCGCCTCCAACTTGGGATCTTATTTTTAACAAAAGTATAGCTTCTCCTTTTATTGGCATGCTGAACAATGCTCGAGAGGTAATTGCAATAGCGACGTTGTATCGATTTGGGACGGTAAGAAAATTGACGTTAGCGGAGTTGAAGCAAGTGAAGAAAGTTTTAGTTAAACAAAAAAAGCACATAGAAGTTTATACCGATTTGCGCACTGACCGTCTTCTTCTTTCAAAGACTTGTTTTGCTGTTGCAGCGGCATCAAATAACGTTTGGCAGATGGATGACCCTCGACTCGGTTTTCTGCTTCCTAAAGAAGGGGGTTTTATAACAGTGGATAATGTATGTGTAACCGAAACGTGTCAGAAGACGGATTTTGCTTATCAATTTATTAACTACCTTTTTGAGTATGATACAGCGAGTCATCATGTTGATGAATATGCATTTTTACCAACGCTTACGGATATTCCTTTTGTCAGAGAAAGAGGTCGGCAGCTCATGAAAAGGGCCTTGAAAAAATTTAAGACTCTTCATTTTTTCAAGAAGGTTGCTTCAGAAAAGCAGCTGAGTGACCTTTGGATTTCTTTAAAGGCTAATTAAAATATTGACACGTTGCTTGGCGTATCTTTACTCTTGGAAAGACCTTCAGTTTTTAAGTAGTGATAGTGCAATCTGGTGCAGATGATTGATATGTTGAGTTACTTTTTTGTTACGGGAAAAATAACTGTTGACATCTTGTATAAAAAGATTTAGATCTTGAGTAGATATTAGGGTTTGTAGCTTGTTTGAAGCGCGTGAATTTGTTGACTGTGATGAGTAGTAAAATTAACCTTTCATTTCGTTGTGCCGGTTCAGGCCTTTTTTCTTTTTGGAATGTTAGTCATTTGTTAGATGGTTGTTATAACGCGGGTCATTATCGGTTTGTGTAGTGTGAAGTGTTGGTAAAAAAAAGGTGAGTATATGAAAAAACGGTTTTTCATGACAAGTTTCCGCTTAATCATGATTGGGGCTTTGCTGATAAGTTCAGCAGCGCGTGCTCTCGTTGTTTGGAATGGTGTTGCGACAAATGCAATCGATGATGATGTAAATATTACTGCAGATAGTGCGATTGGCGAAGGAGTTGTTGTCAGAGCGGCAACCGTTGATGTTAATGTTAATGTTACTACAGATGCAACGTTGACCGGTACGGTTGAGCCGGGACTCTTTCTTGTTGCAGAAGAAAATCGAACCATTTTTGTTAATGTTGATAACAATTTAGTTTTCACGGGTGACAGTGATACAACTCTTGTTGTGACGGTCAGCGGTGCTGGTGAAGTTAGATTTGTTATGGCGGATGGAAAAACAGTTTCGTTTACTGCGTCAGATCCGTCAACGGTGGAAGGAACAAAGGTTTTTGTCGATATGGGGCCTGTTGTTCCAGGATCAGATTTATCGCCGACGTTGCGTTTCGAACGGGATACGGCAGGTTCTGATCATGTGTATATTATTGTTGGTGCAAAATCTCTCATAAGTTTCATTGCAGAAACATCGGTAGCAACAGGTGGTTCGGTTGAAGATGGAAAGATTGTTTTTGATCCTGCAAATTCGGGATCAGGAAGAATGGTTCTGAATATAAAAGATGGTGGTGGTGTTTATGTTTCAGGCAACAAGGTAACTTCTGATACCGTTCCAAATATTGTTCTTGCTGATATTGACATGAAAACTCCAGCTGGTCGTTCAGCTGTTTTTGTTGTTGAAAATCCTATGGGCAGTACATTGAACGCAGGTTTGCTTGTTCTGAATGAAAACACTCAAATGACGAGTCTTTTGGTTAACCCATGGAGTGAAGACAAGCCATTTGATGGTGTTCGTTATGGATTTGTTTTGAGCACAAACGGTGCCATTATAGTTGATGAAGATTCTTACTTTGATTATGTGGGTCTAGCAAATAACTTCTGTCCAACTCCAACGGCAATTCCTCCAATTGTGCTTGCAGGCAAGTCGGTTTCGCAGGTTATCAAGGCCAGAAATGCATCAGCTTTAACAGTTGATGAATTTTTACATGTTAATGCAGTTCGTGCACAAGTTCAGCTTGCAGATTCCTCTGCAATGGTTTTCCGTTCTGGTGTTGACAATGCCGGAACTGTTAATCGTTTTGCTGCTGACATGAGTTACTCGTTCACAATTCTTCCTATTAATAAAACAACAGGACAGGGTGAAATTGTTCTGGATGTTGAAGGTAAGCTGAATGTGATTGGAACAGGAATTACAGACAATAGAAAAATGGAGATACTCTCCTGGCAAGTTGACCCAACTGGTGGCTCAGTTCTTATTTACGGACCAGAAACAAAATTCCCTCTTAGGACATTTGCACAAGATGGTGCCGGAGACTACTATCAGTACAACTCGGCATGCTTCCTTATTAATAATCGAATGAATTTCCAGAAAATGAATCTCGTGCACACGGATAAAAATCATAATGTGTACGAAAAAGATGATGTTCTTTCCGAGCCAACATACATCGGTGGAGAAACGTTTGTTCTAGATACTAACTCCCCTCGTCCAATGATGGCGTTCTACGACAGTTATTTCTATCTTCATACTTGTGTTGCTTTGACAGGAGTTGATCTACGAATACCAAATGCGACACTAGACGACACAATGGCAGGCATTCCGATGAGGAGTGCAGGAGCAAACAATTCGGTATTCAGATTTTTCCACAATGGATTTGCATACAGAAATGGAACTGGCCGACAGATGATTTTGGGAACACAAGTTGGGTCCACAGCATGTGATCCTTGTTGTGCTTCGATTTCACGAGACGCTCACCTTGATATTTTCCAAGATCAAGATACTGGGTTAACACTTGATCATGAACTTGTTTTTGATTCTGTTGCAAATGATGCAACGATCATGCCAATTGGTACGACGGACATTTCTGGTCAAGCGGAAATTCATACTCTTTATCTTGGTCATTCAAGCAACGTGACGATTGGTGGAACAGCTGGTGGGCCAATTTCACTGTCAACAAATCCAACATTAGAAGTTCAAGGGAACTACTTCTCATTTGAAACACGTGGTGGCCCAGAAAGTTCACCTGAGCTGAGTGCAATAACTGGCAAGGGTGGCATTTTTGTTGATAGTCAAGGTGTTATCACAATTGGATCTACATATCGAGCAAATGTTGCGACGATGGTAGTAAAAAGTGGCAACGGTGTTATTAATTTGCCTCGCACAAACGTGTTTTATGACAACAGAATTGGAATCGCTGATTGGCAGATCGATCTAACTGATGCTGCACAGCGTGATATTATTTCCTCTACAGATGCTCTTTCTGACTACACACTCAACTGGCGTGATGTCACAAAGGATTTTGCAAACTGGACACCGTACGAAATTTCACTGTACGATCCTTGTGCAGTTCCAGCCGTGACGCAGGCAAATGTTGCTTCGCTGGCAACCGTGTATGGTCAGGTAAATCAGTTCCAAATTAAAGGCTCTCGCCTTGGTAGTACCGCTCACTTTGCAGTCGATGATGGCTGGATTCGTGAGCTTGTTTTCTTGAATGGTTGTGACTCTGCCGATGCTCCAACAGCTGTGGTTGTTCTTAAAAATCAAGGTCGCGTTGGCCTCAACACTGCACACCGAAACAGAGATTCAATCGGTTCGCAAATGGTAATGGGTGTAAACGGTGTGACAATTATTGCTGACGGTGACGGCCGTGTTGATCTGAATGAAGATATTATTATTGATAATATTTGTCATATCTTAAGAGGACCAAACTTCAATCCAGATCCTCCTTCAAATCCGTTTGACAGATTGCAGTTCCATTCAGACTGTTGCAAATCTCTGATTGTCAAGAGTGGTGGTGTGCTTGATATGAGTTCCTTCATTTCGGAAAACCACATTATCGAAATGGGCGGAAACATGAAGCTTCTGCTTGAACCAGGTGCAACTGTAGTTTGGGGTGGCGGTACGCTCAGAATTACAGATCAGGCGCATTTAGAAACAACAGAAGTAAGTGATATTGCAACATTTGACTTTGGCACAACTCCAACAAGTACAGATCCAATTCGAGTAAAATTTGTTGGTAGTGGTAAGTTGGAACTTGATGAAGACGCGGTATTCTTCATTGGTGATAACACCTACGTTGGTGTTGAAACTGGTTACTGCGAGGTTGACGCAACAAACTTGACAATTGATCTAGATGACAGAGCTCAAATGCTCATCGGTTCTCGTTCTGGAGTAAACAACAGTGTCTTCCAAGTTGGTAATACTACTGAGCGTGAAACAGATGTGAGTTTCACCTTAAACTTGCAAGGTGTTGATTCGCGGCTTGTTATTGCTTCTCGAGGATTTCTTGGGCTCGGTGTTGGTATGATTGACAACTTCTTTACTCGTCCAAGTGACTGGCTTATAGATACGCTCTTTGATGTTGATTCGATACGTATACTTGTTCCAGCAGGAACATTTGATCATAGCAGAATATTTAATTCAGACGATCCGTATGCTTCATTGCTTGCAGTGAGTGAGTTGGTTGAGACATACACTTTTGATTATGTTGGTCCAATTACAGCAGATACAACACAGGCAACAATTCTTGGTGGTGGAAACATGGTGCTGGTTGATTCCGGTTCTGGCGCAATCAACCCAACAGTTCAAACAACGGATGGTCAACTTTCTAGTCGCCTGTCGGTTGGTTTGTTCTCATCGAAATCTATTTTGGATGTCAAAACAGCCCTGGTCAATCCTGTGAACGGTGCAACACTGTTTAATTTCTGGAAGACACCAGACTTTGCAACGTTTACTGGTGGATTCACCAATGCTTCGCAAGATGAACACAATCTTTTGAGTTTGGGCTACGTTGACGGAGGATTTATCGTTCGTGGGTTGATTGATGAGTTTGTTGGGCAAGGTGGCATAACTGTTCCAAGAAGAAACTTTGATTACACGTTGGGCCTAGGTGCTGTTCGTGTTGATGTTGGTCCTCCAACTTTAACCGCTCCTCGTGCAGTGATCACAGCGTTTGAGTTACCGTAACGAATATTAAAAAGCCGGAGGCGAAATCCGCCTCCGGCAAAACTGTTTCAGAACAAAGGAAGTGTTTCAGAAGAAAAAACAAAGGAGAGCGATGAGAAAAATTATTGTAAAGGCAGTAGTTTTAGCAACTGTTGCTGGCTGCTGCGGGCAAATGCTTGCCACAACTGGTGAGTTGCGTACCCCTCTTGCACGATTCCCTTACCACTATCCATTAAAACCTGTTGATGATGGCTTGTGTAGTCTCAATTTTTTTAGTGGTGGTTATATTCGTTCTGCGGACAAAGGTTATGATGTTTGCCATGGCAGAGAGACCGTGCCGCTGTCGCAACTGTTTTTTGGAAAATCAGATTTTAAAGGGGAAGAAGTTTTTGCAGGTGGTGCACTCAGCATTGCAGGAGCGCCTGCTTATTTAAAATATATTACGCTCAAACCAAGGTTTAAGTATTGCGAAAAAGGTGTCAACTTCGGCATTGAGGCTGAATACAGATGCGAAGAGAGCAACTGGCGCTACGGTATGCGGGCAAGTGTGCCGTTCAAAGTTATTGAGCTCGAGCGCAACGTATGCAGTGCAACCATGACAGATCAAGATGCCATGAATGAAGCGCTTGATGGAGTTGTTTGCAGAAAGAGTGAAACTTTTGAAAGATCCGATGCTCAAGGAGCAGAGGGTAATGAAGTTGATGCTAGTGTTCCTGCCTATAGACTAGATTTTCTAACTAGTCTTTGTGTAGCTAATGGCCGGCCAATGGTTGAGTATGGTAAAGGTGCTGACGTAGGAAGTTTGCGAGTTGCTGGAATTGAGGTTGCAAATATTGCGACAGAAGGTGCACAGATGCCGATGGCGGTTCTTTACGATACTACACCCAATTGTCCAACCCAGCCTTTTGCAACACCAACAAAGGGTACTGCAACTATTCCAAATGCTGTTGGCAATTTATTGCTGGATCATCGTGTTTTTGTTGATGGGATAATAGTTGATGGTGTGGATTCAGATCAAAGAGGCGCTTTTTCTTCTATTATAAATTATACTAACTTGGGTACTGATGCCGTTGCTCAAAGTAAACTTTATCTGGTACCTGTTTACATTTCAGACACCGCTATTGATTTTACGAATTTAAAATTTGAAACAGAAGCTGTCATCATTATGAATGCTGTCGACGAGGCAATCAGCGATCTCTTTGACAATGGTGTCATGATGGTTGAGCAGTACTTCTTTAATCAAGGTATTCATTTCTGCCAAACTGAGAAAAATGTTGGCGTGGGTGACTTGGATTTTGATCTTTATCTTGGCTACGATGTCACTGAAGATTGTTGGGCAAAACTGATCGCCGGTGTTGTGTTCCCAACAGGTAAAAAAATCTGCGACCCAGGTTTGTTGCTTGCACAACCTACTGGCAACAACGGTCACTTTGAATTTAAAGCTGCGTTGCAAGCTGGTTGGATGCCAAGCAAATGGTTTGCGCTTCACGGTGATGTTGCCTACAACCATGTGTTTGAAGCCACTGAGTGGAGAGCTGCAGCATTTAAAGGGGCAACGGTCAAAAATATTGGTCCAAAAATTCAAGCGAGCGTGAAATGGGGTTATTTCACAGCCCATGTTGATGCGACGTTCTTCCATCCAGAAAACCAAAATCTCGGGTTTAGTCTAGGGTACGAAGCGTATCTGAAACGTTGTGACAAAATTCAGTTCTGCGGCGGCTGCGGTGGAGCAGGTGGAAGTCTCGATGGCCTGACGCTAGCTGAGCTTGAAATTAAAGGTGTCTGTGGACTTGATGGGTCAGTTTTGAATACTGAATTAAAAGAACTAGATCCTTCTGTTTTGGCAAAAGATACAAGAAGAATTTCGCACAAACTGCGCGGTGAATTTTTCCATCGTTGGAGATATTGCGAGCTGTTCGCAGGAGCTTCGTACGTTGTTGCGGGTAAAAATATTATGAAGGAAACAGAAGCTCACCTAGGGTTTGGTATTTTTTGGTAGTGTAAATAAGCGTTGCCGTTGGCTTTTTAAAAAATTGAGAAAGGAAAGCAGAGTATGAAAAAATTTTTCCACCGAGGTTCAAAAAGAAAGATTGGTAAAACTCTGGCGTTTGCCATATTTTTCGGCCTCAATCTCGGATGGGTAAGCGTTATATCTCCAAGGTTTATCAAAAAAGATAACATTGAGTTGTCGTTTTGGAAAAAAGAAGACATAAAAGTACCAAAACGCTCAAGGGCAGTACGAGATATTGAAGATCGGCAGATTACTTCTGAAATGACCATTCGCGCCCCTCGTGATGGTTCGACATCTCCTTGTGGAGATGGTTGTGTATCCTGTGCATCATGTCCCGATCTGGATGCGATCCGTGAATGCATTTGTTATTTGCGAACGCTTATGCTGAATAATAATAGTTGTTGTGAGGAAGTTCAAAGTGATCTTGACCAAATAGAAGAGGATCTTGATATCATCATAGAGTGTTGCGATGGGGTCGGTAGCAGGCTTGATGAATGTTGCGAAAATCTGTCAGGAGACTTCCGTGAGACTTGGACAGTTCTTGAAAGAATTGACAACAAAGTATTTTCAATGAACGACGAAGTCTTGGTAATTGACAGCAAAATAGATCAACTATCAGCAGATTTAGAGACATGTTGTGAAAATCTGTCAGGAGACTTCCGTGAGACTTGGACAGTTCTTGAAAGAATTGACAACAAAGTATTCTCAATGAACGACGAAGTCTTGGTAATCGATAGTAAAATAGATCAGCTATCAGCAGATTTAGAGACATGTTGTGAAAATCTGTCAGGAGACTTCCGTGAGACTTGGACAGTTCTTGAGGCGATGAGTGACAATGGTTGTTGCGATGTTATTGGTTTGAAAGCTGACACGCTTGATCCGAGTGTTACACCAGCAGCTGTTCTTTCTGTAAATGATACCGATACATTTACAGTTATTCAGTGGTTGAAGGCTATTTACGACAAGGTTAAATAGTACCTACATTTGAACAGAGGGGCCCCCGCCTACTGGCGGGGGTTTTTTGTACAAAACAATTTATATGTTTTATTATCAATAAAACATATAAATCTCTTTTTTTTATAAATATAAAGATGAGTTTCATGGCAGATTCAAAAAATAAATTTTATGTAACAACACCCATTTATTACGTAACGGCAGCTCCACATCTTGGCACCCTATACTCAACTGTAATGGCAGATGTTGTGAATCGTTGGAATAAAATACTTGGAAAAAAAACATTTTTTCTCACAGGAACCGATGAGCACGGTCAGAAAATTGCGCTTGCAGCTCAAGCGGAGGGCAAAGACCCAAAAACATTTGTCGACGGTTTTATTGATGCATATAAAAATGCTTGGAAAGCATACGAAATCGGTTACAACCATTTTATTCGAACAACAGATCAAACACATGTAAATTTGGTGCAAAGCTGGATAAAAATGCTGCAAAAAAAAGGGGATATTTATAAAGCTTCATATGAAGGGTGGTATTGCACTCCAGACGAAGCTTTTATTATGGAGAAGGAGGTTGAAGAAAAAGTAAAAGATGGAAAAGGGCCAGCTTGTCCACAGTGCGGTCGAGAAACAGTATGGGTTTCTGAAGAGTGCTACTTTTTTAAACTTTCCAAGTACCAAGATAAACTTCTGGAATTTTATAAAAACAATCCAGATTTCATTGTTCCAAAAGAGCGAGCAAATGAGGTTATTAACTTTGTAAAATCTGGCCTCAAAGATTTGAGTATTTCCCGCACAACAGTTTCTTGGGGGATTCCGTTTCCAGGTGACGAAAAACATGTAGCGTATGTCTGGGCGGATGCGCTGAACAACTATATCACAGCCATCGGGTATGGGCAGCCTGATAAAAAAGAAGAATTTAATTTTTGGTGGCCGGCAGATTTGCACATTATTGGTAAAGATATTTTGCGCTTTCATGCAGTGTATTGGCCGGCGTTTTTGATGGCTTCAGGCCTAGCATTGCCAAAAAAACTTCTTGTGCATGGTTGGATAACGGTTGATAAGAAAAAAATGTCAAAATCACTTGGCAATGTTGTCGATCCGCTTTTTTTGCAAGAAACGTACGGTGCTGATCCAGTTCGATACCATCTTTTACGTCAACTTGCAGTTAATCAAGATGGAGATTTTAGTTTGAAAGACCTCGAGCAGCGAATTAACTCAGATTTAGCAAATGATCTTGGCAATCTGCTCAACAGAATGGTGACTCTTGCGTACAAATATGATGCACGTGAATTGCCTGCTCCCAAAAAATGGTTTGATGCTGCGCAGAAATTGCAAAATGAATGCAGGGCAACCATCATTGAATTTCAAAAACAGATGGGGCACTACGCTTTCCATGTTGCGCTTGCCGGTTTGTGGAAATATATCAACCAAGTTAATGCTTTCTTTCATTCTCAAGAGCCCTGGAAACTAGCCAAGCAGGACAAGGAACTGTTTGTGCAGGTGTTAAGCGCTACCGCGCATAGTTTGCGTGCAGTTGGAACACTTTTGTGGCCCGTGATGCCAAATAAAATGGAACAGCTGTTTGAAAGTTTAGGGATCTCCTTGCAGAAGAAAAAAAATACATTAAGTGAGCTGAATGACTGGAGTCAAAATTTTATGTTGAAGAAAGTGGACAATCTTTTTGAAAAAGTAGAGCAAAAAAAAGAAGCAGATCAAGAGCAAAAAAAGGTTGAGCCAAAGCAAGAAAAAGAAAAGAAAGATGAATTTATTGGAATTGAAGATTTTGCAAAAGTTGCTCTTGCTGTTGGTACCATCCAGGAAGTTATAAAGATGGAAGGCTCAGAAAAGTTGCTCAAAATACAAGTCGACTGTGGTCAATTTGGAGTGCGACAGATTCTTGCGGGCGTTAAAAAGTTTTTCAAGCCAGAAGATTTGGTTGGCAAGCAGGGTGTTTTTGTTCTGAACTTAAAGCCGCGCAAAATGATGGGCACAGAATCTCAGGGGATGATGCTTGTTGTTGAGGATGAGCAAGGCAACTTGCAGCGTGTGACAGTGACTGCTCCTGTGCCGAATGGAACACGGTTGCGGTAACAAAAAAAAGCCTGTCCTGAGCTTATCGAAGGGTAGTTAATAGGCGTATCGAAAGAGAGTAGTGGGTGCAACTAAAAAAACTATTTCACTACGCCAAAAGGGTGGTTGAACTCGGGCCGCGTGCAAGTTTTTCCGTCATAAAAAATAGAGTGCATAAAAAAAGATTTTACACATACTGGAAATATAAAGCGGAAAAAAAGAGTGCGAATCATGTGTGGAAACAGATTGCGGACAAACACAGAACCGACGATCAGTTCCCCCATTTTTTTGAAAAATTAAAGCATAATATCGAAATTTTTTTTCCCGACGAGATTGTGCAACCTCTCGGTCACCTAAAAGGTTTGCAAGAAAAAGCAGATTGTTTTGCCAATAATGTTTTTGATCTTTTGGGTTCTGGCCCCGTCCGTTTTTTTGATATTCAGTGGCACAAAGATTTCCGGTTGCATAGGCAAGATCAAAAAGCGGATTGTTTTTTTGACTCCCATTCTTTTTATCAAGATATAACAATTCAATCTGGCCAGTCAGATCAATTGAAAAAAGATATTAAAGTTCCGTGGGAGCTTTCACGTTGCTATCATTTTCCGGTTTTGGGACAAGTTTTTTTTCAGTCAGGTCAAAAAAAATATGTTGAAGCATTTGTTGCGCAAACAGATGATTGGATAAAAAAAAATCCTTTTATGCTGGGAGTCAATTGGTGTTGTCCTATGGAAGTAGCAATTCGTGCGATCAATTGGATTTGCGCATTTTACTATTTTAAAGACTCGGCTGCTATTTCAAAGTCATTTTGGGAGAGATTTGTTTGTTCGTTGTACGATCATTTTTTTTATTTGGAAAATAATTGGGAAGTGTACGATTCGTTGACATCGAATCATTATCTTTCTGACCTTGTTGGCTATTTTTTTCTCAGTTTTTTTTTCCGAGACTTGTCAGGGGTTGATCAAAAAAACGAGTGGTGTTATCAAGAAATTTTGAGTGAATTTGATAAGCAGATTTTTGATGAAGGAACTGATTACGAAGGTTCAACGTCGTACCATTGTCTGGTGACAGAACTGTTTTATTTGTTTTTACAGCTGTGCAAAAAAAACAATTTTATTTTGTCAGAAACGTTTGAAAAAAAAATGCAGAAAATGTTTGAATTTATTGATTGGTGTACGCCGCATGGTGGACCGATGGTTACTGTGGGGGACAATGATTCGGGCAGAATTTTATACACAGGAATCTCGTCTATCACAGACTTTGAATGGTCCGATACACCTGCCTTCGCCGATGGCTTGCCAGGCACTCACCACGAACGGGAAATGGAAATGACCGGCGATTTTTTTGAAACTAACTTTTTCAAAAAGAAAACTGATGAAAAACAAAAACAGTTTCCCGAGTTTGGATTGTCGATTATTAAAACAAAAAAGTGGCATATCACGATACGGCATCATGCTTACAACAGGCGGCAACCCTCGGGCCATTTTCACAATGATGCTTTGAGTATTACTCTTGCAGTTGATGGAGTTTCGGTATTTGTTGATCCAGGTAGCTTTATTTACACGCCGTCGTCTGTATGGCGTAATTATTTTCGTTCTGTTTCTGCGCACAACACATTTTATGTTGATGGTATTGAGCCCACTTTTTTTGATGAGCGTTTGTTTGCCCTTGGTTTGCCGGAAAAAAAGAGTGATACCTGTTCTGAGAAAAATAAAATAACTGCAGAACATTCGCTGTACGAACAACTTGGACTGAAAGCGCGTCGTACCATTTTACTTGATGAAAAAGAAACAGTTATAACTCTTGAAGATGTTTGGCTGAAGGCGAAAAATTTGGAAGGAGATGGGCAGTTTGAAGGTAGAGGTTGCTGGAATTTTACCCTTTCTCCAGAAATTGATGTTCAAAAAACTGGTCAGATCTGGAGGTTAACCAGTAATGGCAAAAAGATTATGCATCTAGACTCACACGATTTGGATTTTCAGCTTGTGCAGGGCTGGTGTTCTTTTGATTATGGTCAAAAAAAACAGACCAAGCGATTGCGAGCGCTTTCTCCTCTTGTATTTAGCAAAAAAATAAAAATTTGTTTTTATTTAACATGAGCTCGATACAAGAATCTTAATTTTTAAGTTTATAAAAGGATTTTACATGTTTTGCATGGTTCGATACAACGCCCTGAATCGAGCGTCACTCACCACGAACGGGGGGAGGATTTTCTCTATAATTTTTCTTTCCCGTTCGTGGTGAGTGTTTTTTGTTTTTACTCAAGTTTTTGACGAGAGTTAAAACAAAAAACGTATCGAACCATACAGAATCTAGGGCCTCCTCATATTAAACTTGTGTTAATTTATTGATTCATGTTTTTTTTCAGTTTTACTCTCAATAATATGATGAGTGTATAAATCATTGTCTATTTTGGGGGAGTGGGATGGCAAACAGAGTATTGAAGGGAAGACTTGTTTGTTTGCGAGAGCTCCAAGAAGCCTTTTTCGCAGATTATATTGTTGCATTTTCGCCGGTAGTTAGAAAATGTTTGCGAGTGTCCTGTGTTGAATCAGAACGAGATTATTTGAAAACGAGGTTGAAAAAACAAAAGAACGGAAAAACGTTTTTTTTCTGCGTCTTTGATGCAAAAAATGATGAGCTTATCGGCGCGGTAGAAATACGTGATTATCAAGAAACAAAGAGCCAGCTTTACAGCTGGTTGAATGAAGGTTTCTGGGGTGGTGGGCGTTATCAAGAAGTTTTGCGCCTTGCAGCACAGGAATATTTTGCGCGTACGAATCGTTGTTTTTTCCAGGCCCATGTTGATGTGAGCAATAAAAGAAGCTACCATGCCCTTAAAAAGTGTGGATTTGCCGACATCGGCCTGATCAAAGGGCCTTTTGGCAGGCAGTATCAGTTGATTTTTAGGAGGGAAAAAACCCTATAAGGCTTTCTAGAAGGCAAATTGCAATCCCCCTTGCAAGTTAATTTCAATTTGTAATACTAAGGTTAGTGTGTTCTTAAATTGTTTAATAATGGAGGTTTGTTATGAATAAGAGAAGAAAAACCGTTGTTTTGGGTACTATGATGCTTATCCTACAGGCTGGAAGCATGCAGGCAGGTTTTTTTAGTTCCCTTACCAATTTTATTTGTATGCCATTTGTAGATATTTACAAAGTTGGTTGTCTATTGATTAAGAAGTGGGAATTCAGAAAATTTGAAAATACCTCTAGAGATTTCAAAAAGCAGGCTTTAGTAACAAAGAAGGCATGCCTAAAGCTATCGGAAAAAGAAAAAAAACTTTTGGAAAAAAGAAAATCAATAAAGGCAAAGATAGGAATCTTGGTTAAAGAGATAGGTGAATCAAAGCTTGTGAATAATAGGATGCCCCTTGCTACGTGGAAAAAGGTGTTCCAATATCAAGACCTAAATAAGCAGGAAAAATCATTGAGTACAAACATTGAATTACTCAGAAAAAAAAGTCACATTCCGACAAAGATTCGTGGACTTTCTTTGTACAAAAAAATGATTGCTGACATCAAAAAATACTCTGCAAAATACAAAGGAATATCAAGCCCGCAAAACGGTTCAGTAAATCAAAAATTTTCTCGAACTATCAAAGATTTTACTGACTACTGTCAAGAAAGTTTAGGTGTTGATTCTAAAAAAGATCTTAACATTAATTGAAGTTGTAAAGACCGTGGTAGGGTAATCCTACTTCTTGATATACCCACAGCTTTTATCTGAACAAAAAAGTGTGACGTTGCCATCCTTGTCTGTTTTTTTTGACAAGAATGGCAACTTACATTTTGGACATGGAATCTCTTCTATTTCACCAAAAACGGCGAACTTACATTTAGGGTAGTTTGAGCAACCCCAAATGGTGCCGCCTCGCCATTTACGTTTTACAATGTCCCCTTTATCTTTTGGACATTTGAAACTGGCTTTTTCTCGGTGGACATACTTACACTTGGGATAGCCAGAGCACGCTATGAACGGCCCGAATCTTCCAACAACTTGTCGAAGATTTTTGCCACATTTTGGGCATTTAATATCGAGTTCTTTTGGTTTTTCTATTTCAATACACTGAATTTTATTATCTTCAGTTCTTTCGAAGTTGCAAGTGAACGTGCAGTCAGGGTAACCTAGACAACCTAAGAATTCTCCCGTTTTTCCAAAACGTATGCCCAGATAGTTTTTTTTGCATTCTGGACATAAAACATCTGTTTTTTGTACTTCTCGTTTTTTCTTTGTGCCGCGGAATTTTTCTAGATCTTTTTGGAATGTTTCGTAAAACTCTCGCAGAAGGTTGTCACGCTTGAGTTTTCCTTGAGCAATTTTGTCCAGATCCTCCTCCATGTGTGCAGTGAACTTGATGTTCATAATTTTGGGCAGATTTTCAGTTAACATTTTGGTAACCGTGAATCCAAGTTCTGTTGGTGTAAATCGCTTTTTGCTGTCACGTGTGACATATGCACGTGCTTGAATAGTGTTGAGGGTTGCGGCGTACGTACTTGGTCTACCTATTCCCTCTTTTTCCATTTCTTTGACCAATGAACCTTCGGTATATTTTGGAGGTGGCTGTGTAAAGTGTTGTTTGGGATCTATTTTTTCTAATTTAACAGAGTCGCCAGCCTTGATTGTTTTTGGTATTTTTACTTTTATATCTTTTTCATCTTCATCGGCCTTATAAACCTTTAAAAATCCGTCAAAAATAAGAGTTGAGCCCGTTACCTTAAAGGTGAAATCTCCTCCCTGAATAACAACCTGTCTTTGCGCGTATTGGGCTGATGTCATTTGACACGCGACAAATCGCTTCCAGATCAGCTCGTACAGTCTCGCTGCATCACGAGGTAAATATTTTTCTGCTCGTTCGGGTGTCATTACAACATTGATAGGACGAATCGCTTCGTGTGCATCTTGCGCTTTACCTTTTGTTTTTGTGTACAAACGAGCTGAGGATGGCAAATAATCCTTTCCATGCTCTTTTTTTATAAATCCGCGAACTTGTTTCAGGGCCGTATCGGAAATTCGCTTAGAGTCGGTACGCATATAGGTAATGAGCGCAACCGGTTTTTTAGGATCATCAAGAGGGAGGCCCTCGTACAACTTTTGAGCAACAGACATTGTTTTTTTGACCGTAAACCCGAGCCGGTTGAATGCAGCTTGCTGCAGAGTGCTGGTCATAAACGGAGCAAGCGGGTTTTTTGCCCGCTTTTTGTCTGTTACAGAATCAATAATAAAATCTGTTTTTTTCAGTTTTTTAACGACATCATCAGCTGTTTTTTTGTTTTTAATGTCGATTTTTTTCTTTTTAATATGAGTGAGAGCAGCACTAATTTTTGCCTTAGTGTGCTTGAATAGTCCCTGAATACTCCAGTATTCTTCTGGTTTAAAGTCTCTAATTGCTTGTTCTCTCTCGCAAATGAGACGCAGGGCAACAGATTGTACGCGTCCTGCTGAAAGTCCTCGTGTAATTTTTTCCCATAAAATAGGTGAAACTTCATAACCAACCCACCGGTCAAGGACCCGTCGAGCTTGTTGTGCGGCAACCTTTTTCAGATCTACAGTTGATGGATTCTCTATAGCCTCCAAAATTGCGGGTTCCGTAATCTCATTAAATGTGATTCGTTTGATTTTTTTCTTATCTTTAACCACTTTGGCAATTTCTTGGCCGATATGCCAAGCAATTATTTCACCTTCACGGTCGGGATCAGGTGCCAAATAAATAGTCTCAGCACCAGATGCTTCTCTGCAGATTTGAGCAACGGTATTTTCTTTTCCATCAAGGATGACGTATTCAATGTCGATGCTGCCATTGATTGTGACCCCAGACGTTTTTTTTGGTAGATCTTTAACATGCCCAACTGTGGACATAATTTTAAAATCCTTACCCAAAAATTTGGATATAGTTTTTATTTTTGCCGGGGATTCAACGATGAGAAGCTTCTTTTTTTTCATACATATCGCATACTTTACCAACCAACACCATTTTTTAACCAAACACAATACCTATTGCGCATTGTGACAAACATTTGACGATGTCGCCATAGTTTCATAATAAGTTTATTATTTTCTAAAAGTCAAATATATT
>Ga0180432_10002910_pt1 | contig 25178 bp, 18 predicted proteins | sample SS_ome_10_FD_132414 | JGI IMG/M metagenome (GOLD analysis project Ga0180432, IMG submission 132414) | Hypersaline lake sediment archaeal communities from the Salton Sea, California, USA - SS_1_MS_2 metaG | ecosystem: Environmental > Aquatic > Non-marine Saline and Alkaline > Hypersaline >... | reverse complement strand
CCATCTCCGACCGTACCCGTACCCGGTTCGGGCGACGGCGGATATATTTCCTGGTGGGCGCGATACCTCTGGGCCTGTCGTTCTGGTGGCTGTTTTCCCCCATCTCCGGTATGGAGGTGGCAAGCTTTCTCATCGCGTACCTGGTATTCTATACCTGCATGGATATCGTCTTCATTCCGCATTTTTCCATGAGCGCCGAGCTCACCCCTGACTACGACGACCGAACCCGGGTGCAGGGATACAACCGGAGCTTCTGGATTATCGGCCTGCTCCTGGGCGTCATCATTCCCCTGGTGCTCATGGAGCTCGTTCCCGAGGGGAGATCCTACTACTCCCTGGTGGGCATCATCCTGGGCGGCATCATGACGGTTTCTGTCTTTGTAACCTTCTTCGGCACGAAGGAGAACCCGGAGTTTTGGCGGGAGGAGAAGGTCTCTTTACGGGAGGGACTCAAGGCCATCGTATCCAACAGAAACTATCTCCTTCTCGCCGCGGCCAACCTTCTCTACAGCGCCGGATGCTCCATACCCAACACGCTGTTGATCTACTATGCCATTCACTGGCTCGGGGTGGAGGAGGACAAGGTCCTGGCGGCGGTGCCCATTTATCTTGTGGCCAGTATGATATCGGTGCCGATATGGGTGAAGATATCAAAGAAGCTCGAAAAGAAGCCGACCTACATCCTGGCATTCCTGGTTGCCGCCGCAGGGGCGTTTCTGACCCTCCTCATTCAGCCGGGACAGTTCTACTTCCTGTATGCGGTGTTCGTGGTGGCCGGCGTCGGCTACGGCGGGCTGATGGCCGTACCCGGGTCGATGGTGGCCGATGTCATCGATTTCGACGAATATCAGACCGGCGAGCGACGGGAGGGGACGTTCTTCGGTGTGTGGGAGTTTTTCCGTAAGGCCTCCAACAACACGTCCATCTGGCTGGTGCTGCAGCTTCTGGCCCTGGCGGGCTTTGTCCAGCAGCAGGAGATCCAGGCCCCCGGCGTGGATAATGTGATTCGCCTGATGTTCGGCGGGCTGGCGGGGCTGGTGTACCTGACGGGTGCCGTGGTGATGTTGTTTTACAAATACGACAGGAAAGCGGTGGCCGAGATTCAGAAGAAGCTCAGGGAAAAGGGGCTTCCGGTCTGACGGACCGTTCCGCGTTCCAAAAGAACGCATTGAAGAAATAGAACAATGACCCACCTTATTGCGGGATGGGGGGGAGTGGACATCACTCCCCCCGGCCCCATCACCATGGGCGGATTCGGGCAACGGGCGGGCTCCGTGAGCACCGGCGTGCACGATCCCCTCACCGCCCGGGCGCTGTATCTCAGATCCGGCAAATCTCGGCTCCTTTTTGTTTCAACGGACTTGGTCTGCATCCCGACGGGCCTGGCAGACACCGTCATCGGCCGCCTCGTGGAGGCGGGAATCGCGAAGGCCGGAGAGATATGCCTGACGGCGTCCCACACCCACTCGGGTCCGGAGGTGATGGAGTTTTTCGTCCGCACCGAGGCCGTCACTGAGTATCTTACAATGCTGGAAGAAAGGCTCATCAATGTCTGCGAAGCTGCGGTAAAGTCGGCCCGGCCCTGTCGCGCCCGGTGCGGGGTGGGGGATGTCGATTTCCTGTTCAACCGGCGCACCCGGGGGGAGCCGAACCGGGTGGATGGGCGGACCTTCGCCCTGGAGCTTCGGGCGACGGACGAGGGGAGTAACTCCGCCGTGCTGTTCGGGTGCGGGTGCCACCCGGTCACCCTGGGGCATGAGAACATGTTGATCAGCGCCGACTATCCCGGATACGCCCGAACGCACATAATCGAAAGGACCGGGGCGGACGCCGCCCTCTTTTTCAACATGGCCGAGGGAAATGTCATCCCGAACACCAGGCCCCGGTACGACTCCCTGGACACCCGGGGATACCGGGGCGGGACGTTCCAGGACGCACGGAACATCGGACATACCCTGGCGGACGCGGTGGTCGACTCCCTCGACGGCGCAGTCTGGCGGGATAGCCTCTATCTGGGGGTGACGACCCGATCGATCGATGTGGCGCCGAACCTCTTCGAGGTGACGAGCGGGGAGGCGGGGCGGCGGCTCGCCGAGAGCCAGGGGATCATCGCCGAATACATCGGCGACGACTTCACGACGTTCACAGCCGAGGACCTGACGCCGCTCTCCACACTGTGGCGGGACGCATCAATAGAGGTGGAAAGAAGAAACCTGGATGAGGCGGATATGCGCCGGCTCATGAGTAATGTGTGTGTCTATTTCGTCATGCTCCAGAAGCTCTTCAATCCCGCCATGCAGGAGCGTGCCGTGCTGCCGGTGCAGGTGGTGCGGCTGGGGGAGCATACATTTCTTACGCTGCCCGGGGAGGTGCTGGTGGAGGTGGGGCTGGACTGGCAAAGCAGAAGCGAGTCAAAAAGCGGCTCCGCCTTTATCATCGGTCTGGCCAACGGGTACGTCGGCTATCTGCCCCATTCGTCGAACTTCAACGAGGCCGGGGCGGAGTACAAGTATGAGACGATCATGAACGCCCTGGAGCCGAGGGCCGTGGACGTCGCCCTGGACGCGGCGGAGGAGATGGCACGAGACCTTTTTCGTGAAAGGTGACCGATCCCCGCCGCCCATCACGCCCACCCCGGTTGCCACCCCATTTCATCAATATATACTATTTATACTATTTCAAACTATATTCCACTCTTCTACGCGAGCGGTGTCGGGGGCGGCCGCCCGTGTTCGCGCCTCCGGTGTCAGCCCAAAAGCCTTCCGATATCGATCTTCGCAAGATCAGCGAGGGTCGCCTCGTGGGCGATGCCGTAGGGGAGGGCGTGTCGGGCGCAGTATTCGGGGAGGATGGAGACGGTCTTTTGGATGATCTCTTTTGGGATATTCGTGAGCGGAATGAGGCAGACCTCGAGGGCCCGCTTCAAGGGGGCCACATCCTGGTCCTGGAGGGCGGCGGCCAGGACGATCCCCGGTCCGACGAGGTCTCCGTGGGGAAGGCCGTGGCCCATCTCGTTTTCCACGGCGTAGGCGAAGTAGTGCTCGCTCCCCTCCTCGGGACGGGCGTGGCCGATCTGGTTGGTGAGCTGCACCTCCATCATCAGGGCGTCCAAAATACCCCTGAGGCCGCCGGCGTCGCCCCGGCCCGCCGCAGGGGCGGCGTCGAGAGCCCCCTCCATGATCGCTCGGGCGGTGTCGGCGATATGTGGGACGTAGGGCATGGAGGGAGGATTCTTCCCCTTCGTCTCGGCGTAGCGCCAGTCCCATGAGCCGGTGGTGATGGAGAGGACGTCGCATATCCCCGCCGCCCTGATGGAGGGAGGCCCCGCGGCCAGGACGTCGAAATCGACGATGACCCGGTCCGGGGGCCTGGTGTCCAGGTAGACCACGCACCCGTCCTTCCTGACGCCGCTGGCCCAGGTGAAGAACGCATCCACCGACAGCGCTGTGGGAATGCAGACCAGTGGGAGTTCGGTTTTAACCGAGAGATATTTCCCGGCGTCCACGGCCAGCCCCCCGCCCACCGCGTAGATCACGTCCCCTGTGATGTCGCCGATCATCTTCTTCCAGTGGGCCTCGTCGGCCTCGGTGACGTCCTTTCTCGAAACGATGGAGAGTCGCAGAAGGTGCGACACGGCGTCCCAGGCCGGGCCGCTGGTTATCAGGGCGACGTCTCGCTTCTCGTCGATTTCAGAGAGCGGCATGATATCGACCGGGGGGACGGCGGGGATGGTGTGCACGGGATAACTCCTGGATATCTGAATTATATATTTACACTAGACATGTGAATGTGCCGGTCCCCCGGCGTCGGGGCGGCGTCACGTCGCTGCCAGCTCTCGTGCGTGCCCCTTGATTTTCCCGATCGCCTTCGCAATTTCGCACATGTCTTGTTCGTCTCCCAGGAGGGCGTACTGGGGGATCCAGACCGTCTCCCACGCCGCACAAGCGGTGACGGGGAACTCCGCCCTCAGAAACGGGTGGTCGCCCCCGGCCTGATCCGGGCAGAGGCGGCTTTTGTATGCCCCGTTTTGAAAGAAGTCCAGGGCATGGACCGGGGGGTAGCTGGCCTGATGGGGGACGCCCTCGGCGGTCATCGCCTCGATAAACCGCTCGGTCGTCATGCCGCTGAAGGCGTCGGCGGCGACGTGGAAGATGTAAGCGTAGTGGCCGTTCCTGGTGCAGCGGGCGTCCAGGGCCTGGGGGGTGATCCCCTCGATATCCGACAGGAGGCGGTCCAACAGCCGCCCGTTGTCGTGGCGCCTCTTCGTCTGTTCGTCCAGGCGGGAGAGCTGGCACGACAGCACCGCCCCCTGCCACTCGCTGAGGCGGTAGTTGGAGCCGTAGATGTAGTGGCTGTAGAACCACTCCCCGGGCATCCGGCCGCAGTCGTGGACGGAGCGAATCTTCCGCTCCAGCCCGTCGTCGGAGGTGATGATAACGCCGCCCTCACCGGCGGTCATGAGCTTGCTGGACTGGAAGCTGAAGGTGGCGGCGACGCCCGCGTTCCCGATGGGGGTGTCTTTCCACCGGCTCCCGTGGGCGTGGGCCGAGTCCTCAACGAGAAAGAGATTATGCCTCCCGGCGATGTCCTTCAGGGCGTCGAGGTCCGCGGGGCATCCCCCCATGTGCACGGCGATGATCGCCCGGGTTCGGTCGGTGACGGCGGCCTCGGCACGCTCCGGATCGATGCAGTAGGTGTCCGGCCGGATATCCACCATCACCGGCAGGGCGCCGGTGAACAGCACGGCGCCGGCGGTGGCCACGAAGGTGAAATCGGGGATGATCACCTCGTCGCCGGGGCCGATTCCCAGGGCCGAAAGCACCACCTCGATGGCGGCGGTGCCGTTGGTGACGGCGATGCCGTGCTCCGCTCCGTGGAAGGCGGCGAAGCTCCGCTCGAACTCCAGGGTTTTCACCCCCGGTGTGCGCCACCAGATGCGGCTTTCCAGGACCTCCTCCAGGGCTCGTCTCTCGCAGTCGTCATAGACGGGCCATAGCGGAAAGGGCTTGGTCTTCGCTTTTTCTCCCCCCAGGAACGCTGGTCGTGACATAGTGCGGCATCTCCGAAAAATGAATAATAGTACTATCAGATTCAGGCGGACCGGCTTCTCGCCGATCTGTTCAGCTTCTCGGTATCGAGACCCATCGGCGTCCGCGGTGGCTCTCTAGGATCGCCTCACACAGCACCGCTTCGACGTGTCCGTCGGAGAAATCCGGAAAGGGGCGGGGGGCGGTGAAGTCGCCCGCGCCGATGTATTCATATATATCTATAAAGAGGCCCAGGAAGGTGTCCGGGTAGCCCTCGGCGTGACCCCCGGGATAGCGGGCGTGGCGGCGTACATCCTGGTGCATCAGGCCCGGGTCCTTGATGATATCATCATTGGGCTCGTCCCGCCGGCCGATCCAGAGTCGATTCGGCGACTCCGAATCCCACGAGATCGCACCCTCGGAGCCGTCCACCTCGATGAGGAGGCGGTTTTTCCTCCCCGGGCTGACCTGACTGACGGTGAGCACCCCCCGGGCGCCGCTTCTGAATCCCAGGAGGATGGAGGCGTAATCGTCGGTGGTGATGTCCACCGGGGTGGTCTCGGAAGTGGTCCCGTTTTTTCCGGCGAAGGTCTCCACGCTTCCCCGGGGTCGATGGCGCACCGGGTGGATGGTGGCCAGATCCGCGGAGACCTCCACGATGTCGTCACCGCAGATCCAGGAGGCCAGGTCCATCCAGTGGGTGCCGATATCGGCCACGGCCCGGAGCTCACCCCCCAGCCCTTCGTCCAGCCGCCAGTTCCAGTCGGTATCCCGAAACAGCCAGTCCTGGAGGTACGAGCCGTGGATGAGCCGGGGCGCGCCGATCTCTCCGGCCCGGACCTGGGAGCGGGCCTGGTGGCACAGGGGGTAGTACCGGAGGTTGTAGCAGACCGCGCCGGTGAGGTTCTTCTCCCGGGCGAGGGCTGTCAGGTCCCCGGTTTCCCGGCCGGTCAGGGCCAGGGGCTTCTCGCACACCACGTGCTTTCCCGCCTCCAGGGCGGCCCGGGCCATCGGGTAGTGGAGGTGGTTGGGTGTGGCGATGTGTATCACGTCGATCTCCGGGTCTGAGATCAGCGCGTCGAAGTCTTCGTGGATATGAAGCCCCAGGGAGCGGGCCGTCTCCCGGCTCGACTCGGTGGTGCCGGGAACGACCCCCATTACTTCTACTCCCAGTCGGTTCAGGGCGTCCAGATGGGACCTGCCGACAAAGCCGAGACCGGCTATCCCGGCGCGTAGAATGGTCATAATTACTCCGCCAGGGCGACGACCTCTATCTCCACGTCGAAATCCATCGGGAGCTGCTTTACGGCAACGCAGCTTCTGGCCGGGGGATCTTTCGGGAAAAATTCCTTGTAGGCGTCGTTCATGGTGGAGAAGTTCGCCATGTCGGTAAGGAACACGGTGGTTTTGACCGCCTTTGAAAGGTCAGATCCCGCCGCCTTTAAAATAGTGTTGATGTTCGTCAGGATGATCTTTGTCGCCCGGGGAATGTCACCCCGGACCTGCTCGCCCGATTCCGGGTCTATGGCGACGTTTCCCGACACGAAGACGAAACCGTTCGCCTTGACGCAATGGGAATAGGGGCCGCCCTTGCCGAAGGCGTCAACATCGATACAGGTTTTCATGGCCGCTCCGTTATTGTGTGGGTGAAAAATGCACATAGGCATTACCTGTTTCATATATCACAACGGGCCGTTGCCTGCAAGAATGATCAGACGACGACAAAGAGGGTAAAGTAAAAAAAGTTCTTGCATTTGTTGCGTGAATGAGATACAAAAAAGTGAAATCTTTCCCCCACAAGGAAAACAAGCATGCTCGATACCTTTTCAAAATCCTACGATTTTTCCGGAAAAACCGCCCCCAATCGGCTCGTGGCCCAGGCCATGGAGATAAACAGCGCCACCGAAGACGGACGTATCACCGAAAAGATCATCCGACGCTACGAGGAGCTGGCTCGAGGGGAGTGGGGGATCGTTTTTCTGGAGGCCGTCTCCATCACCCCGGACCATCTGGCCCGAACCCACGGCCTGGTGATCTCGGAAGATCGCCTGGATGGATACAGGGAGCTCGTGGATCGATTCAAGACAATAAACAATTCATCCCTTATTCTCTTTCAGCTGACCCACTCGGGACGGATGAGTGGCGGTTTCTCCAAAAGGGTCAGGGCGATCGCCGGGGATGACTCGGACCTGCCGGTGCTGACCGAGGGTGAGTTGGATGAGAACTCCCGCTCCTTCGTTTCGGCGTGCGTCCTCGCCCGGGAGGCCGGGGCCGACGGGGTGGATTTGAAGGCGTGCCACGGCTACCTGGGGGGGGAGCTCTTGCGTCCCGGGAACACCCGGAAGGATTCCTACGGCGGCAGCGCCAAAAACCGGGCCCGGATGATCACCGAATCCATCCGGGAGGTGAAAGGGCTCTTTCCCGATTTCATCATTGGGACCCGTGTGTCGCTGTACGAGGGGATTCTGGGGGGATGCGGCGCCGCCGGGGCCGGTGAGGTCATCGAGGAGCTGTCGGACATGCTCTCGGTGCTGGAGCATGTCGTGACGTCCGGGGCGGACTTCATAAACGTCTCCGCCGGCATTCCGGCGATCCACCCCCAGCTGACCAGGCCCGAGAACAAGTGTCTCTTCAATCTCTATCACCACTTTAGGTATGCGAAGGCGGTGGTCGATAGATTTCCCGATATCGCGGTCATCGGCTCGGCCTATTCGGCGGGAAAGGAAACCGCCGTCCACTGGGCGGCGGAGAACATCAAGCGGGGATACGTCCACTTCGCAGGATTTGGGCGGCAGAACCTGGCGGACCCCGGCTTCGCACGGAAGGTCCTCAATGGAGATACGGACATCGACCGCTGTATCCTGTGCGGCGGCTGCTCGAGATTGTTGAAAAACCAGGAGAGGGTCAGGTGTATCCAGTATGATACAGAGGGCTGACGCCCCCGCGTTATTAATATTCTACATTCTTGCGTAAACCGATTGGATCGAATACACCCATGACGGACACACCGCACGCGGACATCCCCGCCGACGGGGAAGTTAAAACCCTCCAGGACATCGCGGAGCTCTGCGGGGTCTCGGCCAGCACCGTCTCCCGGGTGTTGAACAACGAGCCGAACATCTCCCGGGAGACGAGCCTGCGGGTGATGGAGGTGGTTAGGGAATACGGATTCACCCCCGCCAAACGAAAGCGATCCCTCGCCCGGAGCCATGCGAGGCTCTGGGTGGTCGTGCCCGACAGCTCCGCCACATCCAACAACCCCTTCTTCGATATGGGTGAGCTCCTCCAGGCCATCGGCGGCGCTTTCGGTCGGGATCGAAAGAGCATCGAGACCGTCTCGTTTTCCGAGCTCAGAGAGACGGGTGCCCTGGACCTCTCGGGAGCCGACGGGGTGATCTTCGCTTTCGGTCGCCCCGATGAAAATACCACGAGCATGCTCACCAAAGGCCATATTCCGTATATCTTCCTCAATCGAATACTGGATAATGAAAATTACGTGTCCCTGAACCACTACAAGGGAGCCCTGAGGCTCAGGAAACATTTGGTGGATGCGGGATGTTCCCGGGTCGGGTATCTCGGGTGTACGTCCATCCCGGTGAACGATGACCGTCGCCGGGGGTACGAAACCGGCACCCGGGAGGCGGGGGCGGGGGAGGAAGGCGAGGTCGTCCTGGAAGTTTCCGGCATCGGGGACGTGGACACGGCCGCGGCGCGCTATTTCCTGGATCGGGGATGTGACGGGGTGATGTGCTTTAACGACAACTTCGCCATCCGGTTCATTACAGTCCTCTCCGATACCGGGGTGTCCGTCCCGAAAGACGTGGCGGTCACCGGGTTCGACGATTCACCCTTGAGAAAGGTCTTCACCCCGTCTATCACCACTATCAGCCTCTCCACCTTCGAGATGGGCTTTTTCGCCGCCCGGTGGCTTCGCGACAACATCCAGCACCGGGAGGTGAGGACCCTTCGCCTGGAGGTTGAGGGGAAGCTGCTGCCGGGAGAAACCACCATGGGGGGGAAATCGACATGACAGGGAAAAAGGGATCGGTAAAGTCAGCCCTGGTGACCGGGGGGAGCGCCGGCATCGGGAAGGCGATCGCCATGGCCCTGGCCGGGGAGGGGTACGCGGTGATCGTCTCCGGCCGCCGCCCTGAAGAGGAGGTGGCGGGGCTGCTCTCATCCCTGAATGAGGCGTCAGGAAGGGATGACGCCCGCTACGTCCGGGGGGATTTGGCAGACGAGGCGACTAGAAATGAAATAGTCCGCCTGGTCGGGGAGGAGTACGGGAGGCTTTCTGTCCTGGTGAACAACGCCGGGGTTACAACGAGGGGGAGAAAGGACATGCTGGAGCTCACCGAGGACGACATGCTGTGGCTCCTTAAAATCAACCTCATCGCCCCGTTCCTCCTCTCAACGGCCCTGGCGCCGATGCTGGGGGAGGGGGGGGAGCCGGGGTATATCGTCAATATATCGTCCATCTCCGCCTATACCGCGTCGGTGAATCGTGCCGATTACTGTATCTCCAAGGCGGGGCTCTCCATGATGACCCTGCTTTTCGCCGACAGACTGGCGGCAGACAACGTCCGGGTTTTCGAGGTGCGGCCGGGCATCATCAAAACCGACATGACCGAAGCCGTTACAGAAAAATACGACCGTCTCATCGAGGAGGGGCTGCTCCCCATCGAGCGGTGGGGGGAGCCGGAAGACGTGGCGAAAGCGGTGCTGGGGATCGTCCTGGGATATCATCCCTACAACACCGGCTCGGTGATCGACGTAGACGGCGGCTTTCACATCAGGAGGCTGTAAGACGGTGGAGCACGGAACCATTACCATCGACGGCATGGATCTGCCGGTCATCTCTGTCCGGGTTTGCGTGGTCGGCTCAGGGGCGGCGTCGCTGAACGGTGCGGCGCATCTTTCCCGGATGGGGGTGGACGATCTGGTTATCGTTACGGAGCGGCTGGGGGGCGGCACATCGGCCAATACCGGCTCGGACAAGCAGACATACTGCCGGACCAACCCCGCCGCCGATGGCGGGGACGGGGTGCTCGCATTCGCCCGGGACCTTTTCTCCGGCGGCGCCATGCACGGAGACATCGCCCTGGCGGAGGCGGCCCTCTCCCAGCGGGAGTTCTTTCACCTGGTGGAGCTGGGGGTCCCCTTTCCCCATGATCGATACGGGGTCTACCCCGGCTACCGGACCGACCACGACACGGCGGGGAGGGGGAGCTCTGCGGGGCCGAGGACGTCCATCGAGATGTTCCACCGCCTGTATGACGAGGTGTGCAGGTTCAGTATCCCCATCGTCGACGGCGTCAGGATTGTCCAGCTGATTACACAGGACGATGCTCAAGGACGGCGCATCCGGGGGATCGTGGGCATCCGGGAGGACGCCGACGAAAATGACCCGGCCATGGGCCTGGTGGCGATCCGGGCCGATTACGTGATCTTCGGCGTGGGCGGCCCGGCGGGGCTTTACCGGGACAGCGTCTACCCGACGGCCCAGGTCGGCGGACTGGGGGCGGCGTTCTCGGCGGGCGTTCAGGGGAGAAACATGACGGAGGGTCAGTTCGGCATCGCATCGCAGGGATTCCGATGGAACCTCTCGGGCAGCTACCAGCAGGTGGTTCCCAGGTATGTATCCACCGAGCCCGACGGCACCGACCCGAGGGAGTTTTTGAATGACGTGTTCACCACGCCCGAAGAGCTCTTCTCCGCCCAGTTTTTGAAGGGCTACCAGTGGCCCTTCGACGTGCGCCGGGTGGCGGGGGGTGGGTCGTCGCTGATCGACATCGCCCTGTTTCGGGAAATGCAGATCCGAAAGCGGCGGGTATATCTTGATTTCACCGAAAACCCGACGGCGACGGGCGGCGTGAGGTTCGATCCCGATACAGCCCCGGTGGATGTCCGGGAGTACCTCCACTCTTCGGAAGCGGGAGGACGGATTCCCGTTGATCGGCTCCGGGCCATGAACGAGCCGGCGTATCGGTTGTTCCTGGAGAACGATGTCGATCTCGCCCGGGAGTGGCTTCCCATCGCCGTCTGCCACCAGCACGTCAACGGGGGACTGGCCGGCGACGTCTGGTGGGAGTCGAGCATCAGAAACTTCTTCCCGGTGGGAGAGGCCAGCGGCACCCACGGCGTCTATCGCCCCGGGGGCAGCGCGTTGAACTCGGGGCAGGTGGGATCGCTCCGGGCGGCCCAGGTGATCGATCATCGGATACGAAAGGCGGGAGTCTCCGAGATACTCTCCGTCGATGACGCCGATCGGCGGGTTCTTGCCAAGACACTGGCGTTGTGTCGCGGATTCTTCGCCGACGGGCCGACCATCGATCCGGAGACTGAGCTCAAAACGATGAGAGAACGCATGTCCCGGAACATGGGAATTATCAGAAACGCCGGGGGCGTCGCCCGGGCGGCGGAGGAAAACCGGGCGATGATGGGACGAAACCGGGAGGGGAGGCTTTCACGCAGGGCCGACCTGCAGGCGCACCTGATAATCCTGGATCTCTTGCTGACGGAAGGCGCATTTCTCGCATCCATGGAGTGCCTCCTGGGGCACCTCAAGGGTCCCCGGGGGTCGTTCCTGCTGGGCGATCCGGGTGATGATCTGGACGACGTTATCGAAGGACGCGGTGCGGGGATCGAGCCGGATACGCATCTTTTCAACCGGGCGGTGGAGTGTGTTCTGGGAAAAGATGGCCGCTTTCAGGCGGAGCTCGTCCCTGTCCGGCCCATCCCACGGGAAGAGATTTGGTTCGAAACGGTATGGTCCGCATATCGAAATTGTGATATATTTTCATGAACTTGGAGGGGACATAGACATGACCAAGCGGGTATTGGCGGTATCGGCGGGGCTGGTTCACCCGAACCTTTTTGCGCGGAATAAATTTCACCGCATCATCGAGGGCACACCCGGCATTCAGACAGCCTGGACCACCGGAGTGGCGGATCTGCTGGCCCTGGACGGGGGCGGGTATGACGGCGCGATCCTCTATTTTCAACGGAAGACCATCGATGACGGGACTCTTGACGCCCTCGATCGATTCGTCGCAGGGGGCGGGGGGCTTCTGGCCGTTCATTCCGCATCGGCATCGTTCAAGCAGGTACCACGCTATTTCGATATCCTGGGAGGACGGTTCATCACCCACGGAAAGATCGAGCCTTTCACGGTCCGACGCACCGACACTGCGGCCTCCTTCTTCTCGGTGACCGATCCCTTTACGGTTACCGATGAGCTCTATATACATGAATATGATGATGGTGTCACCATCCACTACGCCACCGAGACCGACACCGGCCCAGAGCCGGTGGTCTGGACCAAGAGCCACGGGAAGGGGAGAATCTGCTATATCTCCCTGGGCCACAGGGCGTCCGTGATGAAGGTGGATGCGGTTCGCCGGATCATCACCGAGGGGCTCGGTTGGACCCTCGGTGTGGAGAAAGGAGGGGCGGCATGAGTGTATGTAAAATGGCCATCGTGGGCTGCGGAGATATCGCCCGCTTTACCGCTCTGGGGTGCATCCTGAATCTAAAAATGAAGGCGATCGCCTGCATGGACATCGACGGTGGGAGGGCCGCCGCTTTCGCCCGGAGGTTTCGCATCCCCGAATCCTACGACGACTATGATGCGCTCCTCGACCGGGGCGACCTGGACGCGGTCTACCTGGCCGTTCCCCACAATCTCCACAGACCGATGATCGAAAAGGCCCTGGAGCGGGGACTACCGGTGCTGTGCGAGAAGCCCATCGCCGCCGAGATGGACGACGCCGTGGCCATCTGTGAAGTGGCGCGGAAGAAAAAGATCCCGGTGGGCGTCAACTACCAGTATCGATATGACTCCAAATGCTACGCTCTGGTGGAGTCGTGTCGGGAAGGGGAACTGGGGGAGGCCCGCTACGGCCGGGTGAACGTCCCGTGGAACCGAAAGCGGGCCTACTTCGACGACTCCCCCTGGCACAAGAGCATGGCCCGCTCCGGCGGCGGGACGCTTCTGACCCAGGCAAGCCACATCATAGACGTCGCCCTGGCGGCCCTGGGAGGGCGCCCCGTCCGGGTGATGGGAGTGACCGACCGGAAGGTCTTTACCGATGTGGAGGTGGAGGATTTCGGGACGGGGATCATCGAGATGGAGGGGGGTGCGGTGCTCTCCGTCACCAGCTCAATGGTCGCCGTGCCCGGGCGCAAAATCCTCATGGAAATCTACGGCTCCGACGGCACGATTTTATACGAGGGGCCGGATTTTCCGAAGGTGCGGTTTTTGGGGACGAAGGTGACAAAAAGACGCCCCCCCACCCGGGGCTTGCACGCGCTGTTTCGAAGCATCGAGGGATTTCGCCGCTGGATCACCGACGGGGAGCCGTACCTGATTCCCGCCGAATCAACCCTCTCGGTGCTGGCGGTGGTGAAGGCGCTGTATAAATCGTCGGAGAGCGGGAAGCGGGAGTCGGTGGACGACAGGTATCTCAAGTATATGAAATAGAAGAGACCGATACACCGGAAAATCGGGGGTATGGTCCCAGGGAGTGCTGAGAATAAAAAATATCACAACAACATATAAACAACATAAAAAATCCTTACAGTATTCATTATAATGCGGGGGTTGTCATGGATGAGAACGGAAGCGGAAAGCTGAGGCTTTCCACAAAGATCGGCTTCGGCGTCGGCGATATCTTCGGCGGCGGGGCCATGATGATTATCGGGTTCTATTACCTCTATTTTCTCACCGACGTGGTGCTGTTGACGCCGAAGCTTGCGGGAATCGTCTTTCTGGTCAGCAAGGCCTGGGACGCAGTCACCGACCCATTGATGGGGATGATCTCCGATCGGACCCGCACCCGGTGGGGACGGCGTCGGCCCTATTTCCTGGCCGGCGTGATCCTGATATTCCTCTCCTTTTTCGCCATGTGGTTTCCGGTGGACTTCGATCGAGAGATACATCGGTTCATCTTCATCCTCGTGGCGTATGTCTTCTTCTCCACCGTCATCACCATGGTGATGATCCCCTACAACGCCCTGGTGCCGGAGCTGACCCCGGACTACGACGAGCGCACCGCCCTGACCACCTTTCGCATCGCGTTCTCCGGCTTTTCGTCGCTGCTGTGCGCCGTGGTCCCCTGGGAGATCGTCAAGGCCTTCGGCGATGACGTCCGCCAAGGATTTATCGTCATGGCGGTGGCCTTCGGCCTTTTCTTCGCCCTGCCGTTCATCGCAGTCTTTTTTACCACCCATGAGCGGGCGGAGTTCCAGGCGAAGCCCGAGAGAATCGATTTCAAGAAAAATTTCCTGGAGCCCTTCAAGACGCCGACCTTCATCAACGTGCTGTTGATGTACCTCTTCGCCTTCGTGGCCATGGATGTGGTGATGTCCATCGTGATCTACTTCATGACCTACTACCTGGGCCAGGGCGACGCCACCAACTACGTCCTGGGGACGCTCCTGGTGGTGCAGCTTGCGGTAATCCCCCTCTACTATCTACTCAGCAAGAGGACCAGCAAGAAGGGGGCCTTCACCTTTGCGGCGGTCTTCTGGATCCTCTCGATGGGATTCAGCTTCATCATCGGCCCGGAGTCGCCGGTCTATTTCATCTACGTGTTCGGCGGCCTGGTGGGGGTGGGAACCGGCGGAATCGTCATTATGATCTATGCCATATTCGCCGACGTTCCGGACGTGGACGAGCTCTATTCCGGCGAGCGGCGGGAAGGTATTTACTCGGGCATGTTCACGTTCATGAGGAAGCTCAGCTCGGCGTTGGGTATCTTTCTCGTCTCAACCCTCATCGACTGGGCGGGATATCTGGCGCCCATCGAGGGCGTCCAGCAGGGCCAGACGGACCAGTTCATTCTGATACTTCGCATCATCTTCATGGTCATCCCCATCGTATTCCTCGCGCTGTGCATCTATAACGCCGTCCGCTACGCTATGTCGCCGGCGCTTCACCAGCGGCTCAAGGCGTTCCTGGAGCAGCGCCGGGATGCGGGCGTCGTGACCGATGAGCTCGCGAGGGAAGAGGCCGAGATCAAGCGTCTCTTTGAAAGGAAATAGACGATGAGTGAAAACGAAAAGAACACGGGCGCGGAAGAATCCTTTGTTCACGATTTCTTTCAGACCACCGGCGTGGCCGACTTTACGTTCAAAAACGTGGATCCGCCCCCGAAGGGATACCCCGCCCCAACGCCGGATAAGTACAGCTCCGTGCCCTTTGCAGAATCTTACGAGGATCGAAAAAAGGCCCTGGTGGCCCACTGTCTGAGCAACCCGGCGTGCAGCCACATCAAGGGGTATTACTACGAGCTGATCCGCATCAGTGAGGGAAAGGGGCCGGTCTATGAGTCACTCATCGAGGGCGCACTCAACTACATCGATCAGCGGTTCGACTGTTCCGACTTCGTGATGCTGGGCATCGTCAGGCTTTTGTATCAGCTGAAGGACAGCAAGCTCGTCTCCCGGGATCTCCTGGCTCACGCCGAGAAGACGATCCTCGATTTCAAGTACATGCCCGACGAGCCGGGCATCGACTCCATGTGCTACTGGACGGAGAATCATGTTATCATGTTCGCCGTCAACGAGTACCTGGCTGGACAGCTCTACCCGGACAGGATATTCACCAATTCCGATATGACCGGCCACGAGAAGATGACCCGGGCAAGGGGGCGCATCGAGAAGTGGCTGGAGCTCCGGTTTCAGACCGGATTTTCCGAGTGGCTCTCCCACATCTACTACGACGAGGATGTGACTGCGCTCATCAACCTCGTCGACTTCGCGAATGCCCCCCAGCTCGTCCGGGGGGCACAGATCGTCCTGGACCTCCTCTTTCTGGACATGGCCCTCAACTCGTATCACGGCGTCTTCGGCTCGAGCCACGGCAGGAGCTATGCCGAGGAGAAGCGGGACGGGGCGGTGGAGTCCACCACCGACCTCGAGAAGCTGATGTTCGGCATGGGGAGATACGCCGGAGCGGACAACATGGGGGCGGTGTCCCTGGCACTATCCAAGTCGTATCGGCTCCCCCGGGCGATTCGGGAGATCGCTTTGGATTACGACCGGGAGGAGGTCGTTAACCGACAGCGCATGGGCATCCGCCTGGACCAGGCGAGGAGATGGGGTCTTTCATATAATGATTTAGACAGCGGCATGCATTTTCTCACCTTTGAGGCGTACCTCCACCCACTGACCGTGAACCTGGTCATGCGGATGTTCGACGCCTACCGCTGGTGGGACAACCAGTTCTTTGAGCCGTTCAAGCCGTTTCGGGGGCTCATCAGGGTCCTCCGCTCCCTGGGACTGATGCCGGCTCTGGCATGGCTGGTGAAAAAGGACGCATGCCGCAACACCCGGGAGGAGGTAAACCTCTATACCTACCGCACCCCGGATTACCAGTTCGCCTGCGCCCAGGATTACCGCCGGGGGTACGGCGGGGACCAGCAGCATATCTGGCAGGCCACCCTCTCACCGAAGGCGGTCTGTTTCACCACCCATCCGGGCCACGAAGAAAACACCAGCGGAGGGTACTGGGTCGGCTCCGGGACGCTCCCCCGGGTCGCTCAGGAAAAGAGCGTCCTCATCGCCTGCTACAAGGCCTCGAGGATGCCGGGGCTCTATATGACCAACAAGCTTTTCTTCACCCACGCCTGGTTTCCCAAAAAGGAGTTCGAAGAGGTCCGGGAGGAGGGGGGATGGGTATTCGGCCGGAAGGGCGACGGGTACATCGGCCTCTATTCGAAAAACGGCTACCGCTGGCAAGACGAGGGAGAGGATGCGGGATGCGAGGTCATCGCCGAGGGGCGAAAGAACATCTGGGTCTGCCAGATGGGGCGAAAGGGCGTCGATGGAACCTTCGACGAATTCATCGCCCGGGTGACCGGGGCGGCCCTTCGCTTTTCAGGGCTGTCGGTGGTTTACCACTCGCCGACCGAGGGGAAGCTCTGCTTCGGCTGGCGAGGGGCCTTCAGGGTGGGGGGAGAAAGGATGCCCCTGTCGGACTATCCCCGCTACGCCAATCAATACGTCGACGCCCCGTTTCCACCCGAAAGGATCGAGGTGGGGGCGGGGGGACATTCGGTGATCCTTGATCTGAAACGAGGGATTCGACGGGCCGACGAATACTGCGAATGACTCAGGAATAGTGACAGGGAACGAAGCGCCCGCCGCCGGCGGGGCAATTGACACGGAAACGAATAGAGTATGGAGGTCTGCATGGCGAGATTCAGTCGCCTCAAAACCCTCACGGCCATGAAGGACACGGGGCTGGTGCCGGTGTTCTACCATTCGGACGTGGGTACGGCGGTGAACATTGTGGATGCGTGCGCCCGGGGAGGAGCGGTGACGCTGGAGTTTACGAACCGGGGGGATGGGGCCGTGTCGGTCTTCACGGAGCTGGAGGCGCACTGTCGTGAGCATCTACCCGAAATGATACTGGGCGTGGGATCGGTGGTGGACGCCCCCACGGCGGCTCAGTATATCAATGTGGGGGCGAACTTCGTGGTGGGGCCGGTGTTTGACGAGGAGACGGCGCTGCTCTGCAACGCCCGGAAGGTGCCCTACAGCCCCGGCTGCGGCAGCGCCACGGAGATCGCCCGGGCCCACCGGCTGGGTGTGGAGATCTGCAAGATATTTCCCGGCGACCTGGTGGGGGGGCCCGGGTTCGTCAAGGCGGTCCGGGGGCCCATGCCCTGGACGGATTTGATGCCCACCGGTGGAGTGGATCCCACGGAGGATTCGTTGAAATCCTGGTTCTCCGCCGGGGTGAGCTGTGTGGGGATCGGCTCGAAGCTTATCACCAAGGAGCTGGTGGGGCGGGGGGATTTCGACGGGATCGCGCAAAAGGTGCGGGAGACGATAGAGAGTATTAAAAAAGTCAGGGGCGCATAATCCGTGCCCAAGTGAGGAAACGATGCCGACGAAACAACTCAATGCACACAAAGCGGCGGACAAGCCGGTGGCCGCCTTCGGGGAGATCATGCTGCGGCTGGCCGCTCCCGGCTTCGAGCGATTCTTTCAATCCCCGGTGCTGGGGGCCACCTTCGGCGGGGGAGAGGCGAATGTGGTCTCAAGCCTGTCGATCCTCGGCATGGAGGGGAGGTTTCTCTCGGTCCTGCCGAACAACGACATCGGTAAAAACGCCCTTCGCACCCTCCGGGGGCTGGGCGTGGATACGGACTATGTGGCGATGGCGCCCGGCGCCCGGATGGGGATATATTTCCTGGAGAAGGGCGCCAACCAGCGGCCATCGAAGGTCATCTACGATCGCGCCGGATCGGCCATTGCGGAGATCGCCCCCGGTATGATAAACTGGGAGGCGTCGCTCGCCGGCTGCGGGTGGTTTCACGTCACCGGCATCACCCCGGCTCTTTCTGCGGGGGCGGCGGACGAGACGGAAAAGGCCCTGAAGACCGCCCGGAAGCTGGGGCTGATCGTCTCCATGGACCTCAATTATCGGTCCAAGCTCTGGAAATGGGGAAAGACCGCACCGGAGGTGATGGGGGAGCTGGTGAAATACGTGGACGTGGTGATCGCCAACGAGGAGGACTGCCAGAAGTCCCTGGGGGTGGGGACGGACATCGACCCCACCGGTGGGAAGATCGACACGGCGCATTACGAAGCCCTCGTAAAAAAGATGTTTTCGGCATACGAGAACATCGAAATACTGGCGATTACACTCCGGGAGAGCATCTCCGCCTCGGCCAACCGCTGGGGGGCGCTGATCAGCGATGGATCCGGAGTGTATTTCTCCCGGAAGTACGACATCACCTACATCGTCGACAGGGTGGGCGGGGGAGACAGCTTTGCCGCGGGCCTCATCCATGGCCTCTGCCACCTGAAGGAGCCAAAGGAAGCCCTGGAGTTTGCCGTTGCGGCGTCGTGTCTCGCTCACTCCGTCGAGGGGGATATGAACCTCTCGAGCCTCGATGAGGTGATGAACCTCTTCGCCGGCGACGCCACCGGGAGGATCAAAAGGTGAGGTGACGGGGATCGTGTTCATCGCTGTGCTGCACATATTATGATAAAAATATTCAATATTCCGTTTCAGTTCAACCCTGGACGCCCCGCCGCATGAGATAGAGAAACCGGCCGCCCGACGGCCGGAAAAACCTATCGTCAATTTATATTCGGGAGGGACGTCATGGGTGTACTGACCATCATCCGCAGGAATGTTATGGCTGTTTCTGCGGTTTTTTTCTGCCTGATGATAGCCGGCCCGGCCGGTACGAAGGCCGCGGCCGCGACCCTGGACGTAACACTGCGGGTGAAAAACGGTCTTTCCGTCCCCCGGACGGCGGAGCCGGTCACCTCCGGGGTGCCGATTCCCGAATCATTGGGATTGATGAACGCCGATGACGTGGTGCTTTTCGGCCCGGACGGCGCGCCTGTGCCGCTTGAGGCCACACCCCTGGCCCGGTGGGGCGGTAGCCCCGACGATTCGACCCGGCCCATCCGCTGGCTGCTTCTGGACTTCCAGGCCGACGTCCCCACCCACGGGATTGCGTCGTATCGCCTGACCACCGGGGATTCGCCGCCGCCGGCGCATCCCGTCACCGTGACCGACACCGGAGCCGGCGTGACCATCGACACCGGGGCGGGGACCTATACCGTCAGCCGGGAGGACGGCTCGGTGAGCGGTCCGGGACTCATTTCTCCTGTGCGGCCGACCCTCACCGATACAAACGGCGTCCGGCACTCTCCCGACGGACCGGTGACGATCGAGACGAAGTTTTCAGGCCCCATGCGGGCTTCCGTTCACGTATCCGGGAGCTTTCCCGACACCGGGGGCGGACGAGTGGACTTTACCGCCCGGTGGTGGTTTTATGCCGGGAAGACCGAGGTCCGGCTCTTCATCACCCTGGAGAACAACACCCCATCACCCCTCTTTGAATACGGGCAGATCGACTGCTACGACATCGGCACCGACGGCTCGGTGACGTTTGCCGACTTTTCTCTGGTGACGTCGGGGGACGTGGGGGGCGGCCTCACATATATGATCTCCGGCGCCGATCCGAACCCGGATCCCTGGATTAGTACGACAGGGCCGGGGGAGGCGCCGGTCTCCGGGCCGCTGACGAAAACAGTCCTCCTCTACCAGGACTCCAGCGGCACCGATCACTGGGACCATTTCATCACCTTTACCGACTGGGACGGCAACCGACTGGATGCCCGCCCCCGGATGCAGGCGTATGTGGATTTTCGGGGTTATATCGTCAGCGAAGGGGGCGATACCATCGCCTCAGGGGATCACTCCGGGGGGTGGCTCTCCGTCTCGGGGGACACCGGCGCGCTGACCGTTTCCATCGCGGACTTTTGGCAGAGCTTTCCCAAGGCGATGCGGGCCCTCCCGGACGGGACGGTGGAGATCGGTCTCTTCCCCGACGAGTACGGCTCCGGCCTCGGAAGCGGCCGGGGGAGCGGGTATCTCCATACCCTGAGGCCCGGCGAGCACAAGACCCACGAGGTGGTGCTGGCCTACACGCCGAAGGACGGGGCGGTTCCCTCGGGGGATGCCCTGGCGAGTCCCCTATTCGCTGCGGCGTCGCCCTCGTGGTACGTGGCAAGCGGCGCTGCCGGACTGACGGCCCTGCCGGATCGGGGGAGATATCCCGACTACGAAACATACCTGGATTATCAATTGGCCCCGTCTCCGGAGAAGGCAGGGATGGAACAGCTCTTCGACTCCCTCTTCGACGCGATATCCGGCACCGACTTTTTCGGAATATATGATTTCGGCGACTGGCCCATCGACTATGAGGGGTACGAGGCGGCCCCCCTCAACGGCAAGTACGACAACGACTACGGCCTTTGGCTCCAGTACCTCCGCCGGGGCGACGTCCGCTGGCTGGAGCTCGCCCGGACGCTCGATCGGCACATCGCTGATATCGACATCCTGCACACCCTTCACTCCCCCCGGCACTGGAGTGATGGCATCGCCTTCGGACACAGTTATCACGACGAAGACGGCCTGACCAATCCCCACAGGAACGAGGGAGGCAACCACCCGGACACCGCCTACGGCATGAAGGGGATATTGCTCCTCTACTACCTGACCGGGTATGAGAAGGCGTATGAGTCCGCGATGGAGCTGGCCGACTGCATCGCCTACCGGGTGGAAAACGACGCCAATGTCTGCCACCTCATCACAAACGCCCCGTGCAGCGGCGAGGGATACGCCCTGCCTGAGGGGATGTACGACTCCGGCTGCCGCCCCGCCGCCAACTGCCTCTCCATCCTGACCCAGGCGTACCGGGCAACCGGAGATGAGCGATACTTTGGGCTCGCCCGGGCGGTGATCACCTGGACCGCCCCCGGATCCCAGCCCTACATCCACGGGGAGACGGGGCAGGATCTGTACGTAAAGCCGTGGCAGCTGAACATGTATCTCTCGGCCCTGGCCGATTATCTGGAGTTGCACCGGGAGTTCGACCGCACAGACACCGCCGGGGGCCGCATGGCATACATCATGTATGCCGACTGGCTGGTGGAATACGCCCTTTTGGACCTGGCGCCCATCGACGGCGTTCCCCGGGCGGCGTATCCCTACGAGTGGTGGCTGGACGGCCGCACCGGCGATCCCACCGACGAATGGTCTTTTGGAAACAATGTCCCCTCTATAAACAACTGGCTCCTGGTGGGGGCGGACGCCCTGGCGTATGCGTATGCACTGAGCGGAGATGAGGCACATCGGGACGCCGCCCGGGCCCTCTTCTTCACCGGCAGCCGGGATCCTTGGTATGAGGGGGACTACTGTGGCTACTCGGAGTCGAAGCAGGCGGTCAACGGCATCTCATTCGGCCATATCTTTCTCTTTATTGAGGGGAGGAAATAACATATTCAATAATTTCTGCCGTATCAAAGCGGCTCTGGCCGCGCCCGGGGTGAAAAATAAGCTTTTTACAGGGATTTTGTGGATATAGTGTAAAGAAAAGCTTGAAATCCGGGTGCGGCTTTGTTATATATCACCCAATACCATTTAATTATCAATTCTCACGCTCACGCGAAACTGCGTATTTCGCCATTCCCCGTCCACGATCACGCTGACCATACCGCGCCTTCTGACGGATCAAACCGCATAGGAGCTTTATGGATCTCAAGCGATCGTATTTCGAAGATATCAAGCTGTTCGAAAGCGGCGTTGTTCTATTCTGGAGCGTCGTCCTTTTGGCCCTCCTTGTTGCCTTCCCGCTGTTTGCAAAAACATACTACATCTACATCGCCAGTCTTCTCCTTATCAACATCATCATAGCCATCGGCCTGAACCTGCTGGTTGGCTATACCGGGCAGGTATCTCTGGGGCATGCGGGATTTCTCGCCATCGGGGCGTATACATCGGTCCTGCTGATGCTTCGCCTCGGCTGTCCGTTTCTTGTGGCACTGCCCCTGGCGGGATTGGTGTCTGCCCTGTTCGGTTTCATCCTGGGGCTTCCCGCCCTCAGGATGGAGGGGCCGTATCTGGCCATCGCCACCTTGGGATTCGGGATATCAGTCGAGCAAATCCTGGGGCTGATGGAGAAGGTGACCGGTGGGCGCATGGGACTGGAGACGCCGCCGTTTCGAGTATTCGGGCACACCCTCAAGGGTGACCTGTCGATCGGGTCGTTCACCCTGAACGAAGAGCAGCAGATGTATTTTCTCATCATGGTTGTCACGGTGATCCTGACGCTGTTGGCGATCAACCTGGTGCGCTCCCGCATCGGCCGGGCATTCATCGCCATCCGAGACAGCGACATCGCCGCGGAGAGCATGGGCGTCAACCTGACCTACTACAAGACCCTGGCATTCGCCGTTTCCGCCTTCTTCGTGGGGGTGGCGGGGGCCCTGCAGGCCCATCTGATCACCTTCATCGCCCCGGTGCAGTATAATCTTATCCAGTCCATCTACATGCTGGCGATGGTGGTGGTGGGGGGACTTGGCTCGATTCTGGGCTCCATCCTGGGGGCGATACTCTTCACCATGCTGCCCCAGCTTCTGGCGGAGCTGGGATGGCTCAACTCGGTCATCACCGGCGCCATTATGATACTCATCATCGTCTTCGAGCCCCTGGGGCTTCGGGGCCGATGGATAAAAATAAAAATATACTGGAAGATGTGGCCGTTTTAGGATGACCTATTGGATACGGGTGTATGAGCGGTTTTGAAAAAATCCTGTTTATCGTGCTTCAGGGGCTGGCCACGGGCAGTCTCTATGGACTGATCGCCCTGGGGATCGTGATGGTCTACAAGACATCCGAGGTCCTCAATTTCGCCCACGGCAACATGGGAATGGTCATCGCCTTCATCAGCTATCGTCTGATGGAAAAATTCATGACCCCCATGGCCGACGCCATCGGCGGGGCGGCGAAGTCGGTCTCGTTTCTCTCATGGATGGGTGACGGCTTCATCGTCTCGGTCATCTTCGCCCTCGTGCTTCTGGTCAGCTTCATCGCGGCGTTCGTGCTGGGCATGATCATCGAGCTTACCATTCGCTCGGCGGAAGAGCCGAACATGCTGGGCCTCATCGTCATCACCATCGGCTGGTGGCTGATGCTCGACGGCGCCGCTATCCCGATCTTCGGTACTCAGGATCACCGCATGCCTGAGCCTCTGACTAATTTCAAAATATACAAGCTGGGCAACGTCCCCCTGAACCAGCTTGACGTGATCATATTCTCCATCACCATCGCCATCATTATCATCATGTTTTTGTTTTTCCGTTACGCCCGAGTGGGCGTCGCCATGCGGGCCACATCCCAGAATGTGGACGCCGCCCGGCTCATGGCCATCAATACAAACCGGGTCTTCGCCTTCACCTGGGGAATCAGCTCCATGCTGGGGGCGTTGGCGGGGATCCTGACGGCGTCGAAGTTTTTTCTCAACAACAGTATGATGCTGTATCCATTCTTAAAGGCGTTCGCCGCGGCCACCTTGGGTGGACTCACGAGCCTCCCCGGCGCCATCGTGGGGGGGTGGATTCTGGGGGTGTCGGAAAACCTCTTCGGCCGCTATATCTCCATGGATTTGAAGACGCCGTTCGCCTTTTTGGTAATCGTTCTCGTGCTGGCGATACGACCCAGCGGGCTTCTGGCCCGGCATTACGAGAAAAAGGTGTAGGGATTATTGCTTCGAGGTATTTTCATCTAATTGACGGCCGCGATCATCGATACTCATCATACCCATTTTTTAACCTCATAACTTCCATGAGGAGGAGGCAATGAAAACAATCAGAATCTTTTTAGTGTGTGCGCTGGTCATCGGACTCTTCTGTGCGGTGGCCACGGCCCAGGACGAGGTGCCCGGCGTAACCGAGGATACCATCCTCATCGGCACCACCGGTCCCCAGACCGGCCCGGCCAACGCCTGGGGCGCGGTCCAGCGGGCCATGTGGACCTACTTCCAGGCGCTGAACGACGCCGGGGGGATCAACGGCAGAAAGCTTGAGCTGGTCATCCTGGATGACGGCTACTACCCGCCCAATGCCCTGGCCAACGTCAAGCGGCTGGTGGAGGAGGAGGAAGTATTCGCCATCGTGGGCGTTCTGGGTGCGGCCAACGCCGAGGCGGTCAAGGAGTATATGGATGAGAGCGATGTACCCTGGATGGGCATCATCGCCGGACACCGTGGTATCTCCGAGCCGCCCATTGATAACGCCTTTGTGGGGTATCCCCAGTACTATCTCGGCTCCCAGGCGCTGACCTACTACGCCGTGGAGGAGCTGGGCATCGAGAAGATCGGCGTGTTTTACCAGAACGACGAGTTCGGCGGCGACGGCAAGGCCGGCGCGGAGAAGGCCCTGGCGGACCTGGGGCTGGAGGTTGTGGAGGCGGTTCCCTATGAGGTGTCCGACACTGACTTCTCCAACCATGCCCTGACGATGATGGAGTCCGGTGCAGAAGCGGTGGTGCTCTACGGCACCGCCAAGCACTGCGCCCTTTTTGTAGGGAGCTGCGCGGCCCTGGGATACCTGCCCCAGTGGCTCGGCACCAGTGCCATATCCGATCCCGTGATGATCGCCCTGCTGGGTCAGGCGTGGGACGGCGCCATCGTGGCAAACTTCGCTCCCAATCCCCAGGATGATTCCGAGTCGTCCATCTGGTATCGGGAGCAGCTGGAAAAATACGCCGAGGGCGAGGCCGATACGGCCGTGGGGACCTTTACCGTTGCCGGCTTCTATTTCGCCGAGTACCTGGTG
>Ga0180432_10002909_pt1 | contig 25178 bp, 47 predicted proteins | sample SS_ome_10_FD_132414 | JGI IMG/M metagenome (GOLD analysis project Ga0180432, IMG submission 132414) | Hypersaline lake sediment archaeal communities from the Salton Sea, California, USA - SS_1_MS_2 metaG | ecosystem: Environmental > Aquatic > Non-marine Saline and Alkaline > Hypersaline >... | reverse complement strand
CCGGGGCCGGGTGTTCCGTTCGGTGATGTCGTCTACTACGCCGACGACCCTGACGCTGGCGTCGACACGTGGCGCCCGTCGATCCACATGCCCAGATGGGCGAGCCGCATCACGCTCGAGGTGGACGGGGTCGCGGTCGAGCGCCTCTCCCAGATAACCGAGATGTCCGCGTTGGCCGAGGGCATAGAGCAGCGCGTCGACCACGTAGACGCACTCCGCACCCAGCCGATACTCTGGTACGAGAACGGTGCGGTAGAGTTGGAGTACCAGACAGCGCGAGAGGCGTTCTTCGGACTCTGGGACCACATCAACAGCAAACGCGGCTTTGCGGCGGAGTCCGACCCGTGGGTCTGGGCCGTCAGGTTTCACAGGGTCGCGACGGAGGTAACGAATGAAGGTCGAGGAGAACACCCGCGATGAGCGTTCTGTCACCTACACCACGATTGGCGGGCACAAAGTGACTGTTTCTGTCTGCGAGTGGGGCAACGGTGAAGGCTGGGACATCGCCATACAGGACCACACCAGGGACGCAGTGTATCCCGTCTCGCGGGATGATTTCAACGCGATACAGGGTGCTATCGCGTCTTTCGGCCTGGACTGAGCCGGGGCTTGACACCGGCTCCGGTCGCGGGGACAATACTCCCACGACCACAGTTTGGGGCGAAAGGAGTACGAGATGCGAAAGTTTCTTTGCGTTCTACTGATGGCGATGGCGGTCGCTGCGGGAGTGCAGGCGGACAGCCACGACGGAGTCCGGGACGCGGTCCTGTTCCTCATCGACAACGAGCCCGGTCATCCGAAGAAGGGCGACGCCGCGTTTGCAGGGGAGATCGCTGGCGCGCTGGTCACTGCGGCGGCCTACAAGAAATTCGACGAGTACGACCTGGTGTCGTGCGCCAGCTACGAGAGCAACTTCCTGCCTGCTGTACTGAGCCTCAAGAAGAAGGGCCCAGCCGGCGAGGAGGGCATCCTCCAGTGCGGACGAGAGTGCAAGCGGACGTGCCCGCACTTCATGGACACCATCGAGGGGCAGGCGATGTGCGCGGTGCGCTGGATGGCCGAGGCGCGCGCGGTGTGTCCGGGCAGCATCAAGGAGACGCTGACGTTCTACGCGTCGGGACAGGTGTGCGATGCCGACGAGTACGACCCGGGGTGGTGCCGGACTGCTGACGATCCCGGCGCCTGCGTCTCGAAGGAGCGCAAGACGCTCAAGTTCCGCGTGAACCGCAGGGTGCGACGAGCCGAGCGCCTGCGCAACAGGTTCGGCAGATAGCCGCCGCCACGGGCGCGGCGAGGAGGGGAAGATGACCGAGACCGCACACGTACCCACGATCGATCTCGTCGAGGAGAACATGGAGGCCTGCGCAGACCAGCGTGCGGCGTTGCAGGCGCTCATCGACGCCGAGGACACGGACCCGGAGCATCGGATCGCAGCGATCCAGGCGCTCGGCGAGCTGAGGATCAGGTGTACCGCTACGGCGCGGGACCTCCACATCCAGATGCTCAACACGATCCATGTACGCCCCAGGCGGCGGCCTGACCAGCATGGGGGCGCCGGTGCCTAGCGCGCTCGAGACACTGGTGCTGTACTCGGACACGAACGTTCGCGGCAAGCACGACGCCAGCGGCGCGTTCGTCCCAGAGGCCCGAGCCTTTGCCGACTACCACGGCGTTTACGCTGGCAACGTGATCGGGATGCGCCTGCCGCGCGTCCCTCGCCGCAAGCGCCGCGAGATGGTATACAACGCGCTGGCCGAGGTGTCGAAAGGCGAGCCTCGTCTGAAGACCGTTGCCCTGTTCGGCCACGGATGGCCGGACGGCATCCAGTTCGGATTCCGGCGCGAAGACACCCCGCAGCTGGTGGCGGCCCTCGCCGATGCCTGCGATGTCGACGTCCGCGTCGTCCTGTACGCGTGCCTCGCTGCCGAGAACGACGTCCGCGACAAGCAGATCACCGGCCTGGGCCCGGCGACGGACGGCGGGTTCTGCGACCTCCTGCGCGACGAGATGGTACGACACGGCCTCGACGGCGGCTGGGTGGACGGCCACAAGACAGCGGGCCACACGACCTGGAACCCCTGGCTCGTGCGCTTCCTTTGCCAGGACGTCGACGATCCCGAGGCTGGGGCGACCGGCGGGTGCTGGATCGTGCAGCCCCGGTCTGAGCAGTGGAGGGCATGGGTCGAAGCTCTACGCGAGAAGGAGAGCGGGATGCGCTACGCGTTCCCCATTCTTTCGCGCGACGCGGTCCACCTGCGGCTCCCGCTGTAGTCGCCATGTCGCTCGAGCACGACCGGCCGATCGAAGAAGTCATCGCCGAGCTTCGCCCGCACGCCACCGACGGCAGCTACGCGGCCCACGTTCTCGACGGGGCACTCGAGAGCATCAGGAAGTACGGCCTCGCGTCTGAGTCGGACATGGAGGCCATCGCCGAGATGCAGCGCATGCTGAGTCCTCCGCCGTGCGAATACCTCGCCCGATCGTCGAAGGGGTGCCGAGCCGGACTCCGCTCTCCGTGCCGGTACCAGGACAATCCCCGCAAGTGTGAGGCCTACTCCCCCGAGGAGGGCGTCACAGACGACGAGTTGCGGGAGGACCGGCGCGGCTGGTAGGATGTTGACGGGGCTCAGCGGCCCCGAGGAGGTCCCATGACCAACGAGATTCTCAAGGTCGCGGTCTACAGCCGCAACCGCCCCCCGGGCGAGCAGCGCCCACTTCACGTCCTTGAGGTGGACTCATCCATCGAGGACCTGCGACTCCGTCCGCGTGCGGTCCGAGCGGCGGTGGCCGACGTGCTTCGACGTACGGGATACCCGGTACCACATGACGGGTACCAGGTCCTCGTCCTGTCCGAGCCGGCACACGGGGCCCGGGCGGTCGTGTACCTGCCAGCGACCCAGGCGGTCGCCGCGCAGCATCTCCGCAAGCGCCCAGTCCGCCGAGTTGGCCCGCAGGGCGGCGTCGTGCCGAGCTACGAGCGCAAGGGCAGACGATGAAGGTAGCCAGGCTCATCGCGTCCGCTGACGCGCCGTACGGCTTCGCCGAGGACCTGGCTCCTGACGACCTCCTCGTCGGCTCGCCGCCGTGGCCGGACCTGGTCGTCACCGAGTCGGCGGTCGCCCCGATACGCGACCTGCGCTTTCAGCGTCTCGTCGTCGAGGCGGCGAGCGGCGAGCGGTTCGCGGTGCTGCGGACCATCGGCCGCCTCGAGGTAGTGGCGTGCGCGGCGTGTGGCGCCGAGATGGGCCCCGACGACGCGGCCTGCCCAGAGTGCGAATGGATACCCGAGGTCGAGGTCGCTGACCGGCAGTGCATCCCCGAGGGGTCTCAGCCAGACCCGCGCCGGTGCGACGCGTGCGGCCACCGCATCCCTGAGGGGCGGGGGCACACGCAACCAGACGACGACGGGATCGACCGCTGGTACTGTCCGGCCTGCTGGGAAGAGTAGGTGTCGACGTACACGGACATCCGCGACGCCATCCGCGCAGTCGCCGACGCCGGCTCCGATACGTCCAAGCTCTCTCTCGGCACACCTGGTAGCCACGTCCGCATCGCCGGGACCACGTACGACACCGGCAAGGCGTGGGGGTCAGGCAAGGCCGTCCAGATGCAGTGGGAGGGGTACTCCGTCTGGTTCGACGCCAACATCAAGGCCAAGATCAACGAGATCGTCGCGCAGTACAACCAGCTGCGGATCGACTACGACGCCGGGACGGTGCCGACGTCGGCGAACTCCATCGCTGCATTGCCATAGAGTTCTTGCAATTCGTCCGATTGCGGGGTATAGTACCATTCGTCCGACGGTCCGACGGACGCGGTAGGTAGAGCGCTGGTTGGCCCTGTACACGGGGTTCCTTCCTCTCCCTCCTCGGGGCGCTCGAAGGTTGCCCGCCACTTACCGCGTTCGTCGGACTGCCGGACCTGGGCGAAAGGGGAGGGATATGAGCAGAGAGAACGAGCCGACGATGCGCGGGCTGTGGTGCAAGGAGCCGTGTTGGGAGTGCGGTGAAGAGGGGTATGCGACGCGCACCGTCGACAAGCCCAAGGACGAGCCGTACATCTGCGGTCATTGTCACGCTCTCCGTGTGGCCAACGAGGACGCAGACAAGCGCAAGGCCGGGCTGCACGCCAAGCACAATTGCTTCAACGACGATGCTGTGGCAGAGAGGCTGACGCACGCGGAGAGCCGAGCCAACGAAAACGCACGCAAGCTCGACACCGCCCTCGCCAACGTCAGCGGCGCCCTCGTCGACTCCGGCGTCGAGGTGCCGAGCGACCCGGCGATGTACGGTGAGGCGGTGCGGGAGTTGACGGGGGAGCGGGACGCGGCGATCCATGCCGGCAGCTGTTGGGAAGACAACTACAACACGATGCTGGACGCGAACGCCGTGTCTGAGCGCAAGAATGAAAGCATCAAGCGAGAGCTGCTAGCGCGTGTCGGCATCTTGGAGAAGCAGCGCGATACCGCCGTCAAGGCAGCCGAAAAAGCCGAGCGCCGTGTAACAGAGTTGGAGCGCGAATGGTGGTGCGAGGGCGCCAGAAGTAACACGCTGCTAAATTTGCTGCGGCGCGTGCGGGATGCGTGCAAGCACACAACAGCGTGGTTAGGTGCTGAGTTGGTGGACGAGGTCAATCGAGAAATCGACGATGAAGAGGAGGCTGAGGCCGAGAACAGAAGCGGGATGAATTTGGTTCTCGCTCGGGTCGCAGAGTTGGAGCGCACGTTGGAGGCGGTGAGGGGAGTTGAGCAGGCAGGTGCCCTGGAGGGGTACGCGGACGCCGATCCTGCCATGCTGTTGTTCCATCTGACACAAGAGACCGGGTTTGACTCGGAAAAGATAGAGGGAATGTTACTACTGGCAAAGAGGGCGTCACGCGCACTCCTCAACACCACCCCCACCCCCGCGCCCGAGGAGGAAGACGATGACTGACGAGCACAAGCCGCCGACGGAGCAATGGATTTCGCTCGGTGGTGATGATCCAAACACGCGATACAAAATGCCAAACCCGACGACAGAGAGATCGGCGGACGCAATATATGCTGCGCGATACAACCCGGAGAGAATGACGCGCGATCAGGGGGTCGCAGTGGCAGAGATATGCGAAACCTACAGCATGCTACTAACACACCCAGCCGGCCCCGATGCGATGGCAGGCAAGGTGCGCGCGGCGTGGATTGCCATCTGCGGCGAGTGGCACCCGCACCCCACCCCGAAGCCGGGAGAGGGCTGATGGCGCGCCGCGCACTGGGTGCTCCGCGTTTGCGCTGGGGGCTGGCGTTCTTGATCTGCTTCGCCGTGTGCGCGACCGGGATCTGCGCCACGCACTTGGTTGTTGACGCGGTTGCAGTGTACTTGCCACAAGACCCGTGTCGCGGCGCTGCCTTGCGTGTGATGCTGGGTCAGGGATGGGGGGCGGTAGTTGGGAATCTCGGGGTATGCGCCGGCATTACCGCGCTTTTGTGGGGGCGGCCGTGACCGCACGACAGACCGACCGCGAGTTCCTTGCGTGGTGCCACCGACAAGGCGGCGTCTGCGCTGACCCGTCGTGCTCGAGCCCGTGGTCAGAGCTACACCACTACGGGAGCGACGGTGGGATGGGGCGCCGACCGAACGATTACGAGGTCGTCCGGCTGTGCCGGGCGTGCCATGATGCGCACGGGCGGAAGCGCCGCGCACTCCTGCGAGCCGGGGACTACGAGCGCCTCGCTGCGTGGCAGGAGGACACTCTCGAACTCATGCGCGGGTGGATCGCGTCTGGCGGGCGCACGCCGGGGAGGTGCGGAGGGTGCGCGTACAACGCCAAGGGAGGTTGCCTCGCTCACCATCCGCACGCAGAGCCGACGGAGATGTGCGCCGTCGAGGAGTTGATGGAGTGGCTAGCCGAGGACGCGCCCGAGATGGCGGTCGACGCCCAGCGGGACTGGCTGGTAGACTGGGCGGCCAGGCGTTACGGGAACGTCGTCTGGTACCTGGCCGAACCGATACGGGGTATCGCCCGCGGCGATCTGACGGCGCCGCCGGCCACGGTGCGAGAGTGTCGGAGCGCGCTACGCGCGGGAGGGATGGACGATGACTGAAGAGAAGGACAAGGCCGGCCGCGAGATGACGGACTTGGAGCGCACGCTACAGGCGCGCCTCGATAGGACGCGAGCCAACCACAAGCAAGCCGCCGCGCGGCTGCGCGATGCCGAGACGAAGTTGGCTGCCGCACAGGACAAGCCCAAGCCTCCCGCCTTCGAGCGCGCCTGGTGGCAGTCCAAGAAGTTCGGGGCGTTCCTGATTGTCGTCGCGACGCTCGTGGGGATCGCTGTGACGCTCCTCGTCACCCAGGACGCGGTTGGTTGGCCGCTGGCGTCGGTTCTATGGACCATCGTCGTCACCATAGGCGCGGTCGGGTTCGCCTATATGGGCAAGCAGGCGCTGATCGACAAGTACCTGCGCGGGATTTCCATGCGGCAGCTGATGGGGGGCGCGTCGTGATCTGGCGCTGGGTCACCGCGACCGAGAACCGGACCCTCGGCACGCTGGCCGCCGTGCTGGTCGTGGTGGCCGTCCTGGTCTTGGTTGCCGTACGGTGTACACGTTCTCCGTCAGAGGACGCGTGGGAGGCGCTACGAGACGAGGTGGACGCCCGAGTAGACGCGGAGCTTGCATCCGGCCGTCTCGAACTCGAGCGCCTCCAGTGCGACGTCGACGCCCTATCGTGGGAACTGGAAGAGATACGCGCGGACCTGGCAGAGGGGGTCCGCGTTCGAGAGGAGGCGCACGATGCGCTGGAATTGGCTACTGACATTGATGCTGTTGACCGTGTGCTCCGGGGCGGCGGCATGGCCCACGGACGACGGGGACGCTGACGAAATCAACAGCGTTGACCCGGAGGTCAACCCGGCGACTTTGGTCAACGTGGGGAGCGATGTCCCGGCGTACAGGATGGTCCCCGAGGGGCTGAAGCTGACACGCCGCGCCGCTGCCAGGTTCGACTGGCGCGACATTCCCAACCACGAACTGAAGTGCTTCACCGGCCCGGAATGGGCCGAGGTCGGCGGGCTGGTCGTCGACTACCGCTGGCTCTGGGGGTACGCGCAGGACCTGGAGATGATGGTCGCCCTTCTCCAGCGCCAGGTGGCTCTCCAACAGCAGCAGATCATCGTCCTTGAGGGGATGGTGGCCTCGGCAGACAGCGGGCGGAGGACGCTCGGCGACGCCCTCGCGTCGGCAGCCGCAGTCGGTGAGCGGGATCGCAAAGCTGCCCGGTTCGAGAGGGGCCTCCTCGTCGGTGCGGTCGTCATCGAGGCGATCATCATCGCTGCGGAGTCTGGCGTCTTACTGGCACAGGCAGCGATGCCGTAGTGACTGGGCATACAGCGATATCCGCGCAGGCGCATGAGCGAGTCGTGGCCGAGCGCAACAGCCTGCGGGACGAAGTACACACGCTCAGGGCTATACTCGAGCAGTACGATGGGCAGCTGCGGCTCTCTGATGGCGATGCTGATGCTAGATTCCTGGCCGAGGAGTATTTGTGCCGTGTATCAGAGGCGCGAGCGGGGTCGCGCCTAGCGGCGATAGCACGGTCTCTGCTAGCTCTGCGGCGCAAGTACCAGGACCGCAGACGCGAGCTATCAGTAGTCCGTAGCCTGCTCCAGCGCGCCGCGCCTACCGACTGGGCGACGTGCGGAAACGTTGTTGCGGCGGCTGAGTGGGAGGCCGAGGCTGCGCCGCACATCTACGGCAGGCAGGGCGCTGCGCGCGAGGCGGGGAATGCGCTGTAGGCTGCCAGTGTCAGACATCGTGTCAGACGGTCGGACGCTCGCCGTCGACCCGGACACCGTGCGCGCTGTTCTCGACGGCGACGCGGCCTTCGTGCCGTCGATCGATGTCGGGCCGGGCGTCTACCGGGTAACCTCCGAGGGCGCCTCTCGGCCGGTGCTCCTCGTCGCGTGGGCTGGGCCGTGGCTCGAGGTTCTCGCCTTCGCCTGCCCGCATGCCTGCCACCACCCCGAGAAGGGGCCACAGCATCCGATGGCGCAGTACACGACGGTCTGTCCAATCTGCCGAGGGAGCGGGTGGCTCGCGCGGGGGACCGACGAGGCGGCGACGTTCGCCGTTGTCGGCCGGGCCGCCGGGTACTACTGCGGCGTGCCCCTGGGCGAGCCCGGGGACATCGACCCACACCGACTTGGCGCGATGCTCGCGTCGGCCATCAAGTCAAACGAGAGGCAGTCGTAGTGGAACGGTCACACACACGGGACCCCGCGTCATGGCGCGGAAGACGGGACTGTACATCCCAGGTCGCGGACGCACGTCGACGGACGTGTTGCGGGTTCGAGTCCCGCCGACTGCTCAAATGATACAGCTCGAGGTGACGTGCCTCGGCGAGGGGCGACGGATCGCTACGCTTGAGGTAGACGAGGGCGAGCGCATCACGGGCGAGCGCATCCTCCGCGGATGGTGGGCGGCGGGACCGGCCTACGGCGCTCGTCGCTGGGTAGACGGGCGCCCGTGGCTGTGCCCTCGGTGTCAGTGCACGATCGCCCTCAACGGGACGCCGGTGTACATCGTAGGCGCCATACGGGCGTACACGGACGACGACGGCGAATAAAGGGACGAAAAAGGTTGCAAGGCGGCGCGTGCTCGGATATAATACTCCCATGAACGGCGGGTTGCCTACCGTATACACGGTCGACGAGGCAGCGAAGGTGCTGCGGGTAACCCCCAAGACGATTCGCGCGTGGTGTGCATCGGGGCGCCTACACGCGGTCAAGGTGGGGCGGTCGTGGCGCATCCCACAAACGGCGCTCCGACGGCTCCTGGAGGGAGGCTCCGATGCCGAGCGAGGAGACGCAGGATCGGATCGAGCAGCTCGAGGCTCTAGTCGAGCAGCTGACCACCGACCGGCAGAAGTTGCGGCGGGAGAACCGCGACCTGAAGGCCCTGGTCGAGCAGCTGACGGACGAGAGGGCGAGCCGGGCGGCGTAGGTCCGCACCTCCGGCCATTGGCCGGGAGCGGGTGACTGAAGCGACAGCCTGGACAGCCGTATTCGTCGTGTGCGGTACGGTGGCGTGGTTGGTCGTGCTCGGGCTTTGCGATCTCGCAGGGCAGGCACGAAAGCGGGCGAACGAGGAGGGGCTACAGTGGCACGGAAGAAAGCGATCGCCAACCTGCGGATAGACGACCGCGCCGACGGCGAGAGCGGCGTCCGCATTCCGACCTGTGTCATCCGCGACGCTGGGTTCCGTGGCGGCGACCGCGTAGTTGTCGCCGACGAGCGGTACTTCGAGATGCTGAAGAGCAAGGCCGAGGCGTTCGACCGCGTTGGCGGGAGGGCGTGGTGGTGAAGACGTGCCCCGATTGCGGTATCGAGTTGCGAGAGGGGATCGCCGCGAACGGTATGCGGGCACGATGGGATAGCGAGCGCAAGGTCTCGGTCTGCGAAGCGTGCCACGACGCAGCGAGGGCAGACGACTGCGCCAACAAGCAACGAGGAGGGAACGATGGACAGTCACACGGAAGCAGCGGCCGAGACTAGCGATACGGCTGGCGAGGCCGAGGCGCTACGCCGAGAGCTGCGCGAGGAGCGCGCGCTGCGTGCATCGCTGAGAGGGCAACTCTCGGCGGCGCACCAGAACTACCAGGCCCTGTGTGGGCAGCTCGGGAAGCGGGTGTACGTTGTCCGCAGACGTGCCAACGACCGGGCGATCGATATCGAGCGGAAGGCGTACGCGCGAGTACGCGCGACGGTCGACAAGGCGTCCCGCGTAGGCCGCGAGTCGCAGCGCGTCGTCGAGGAGTTGGCGCGCCTGGCGCAGCAGAGGGACAAGGCCATCCAGGAGCGCCGCCGCGCGGTGAACCGTGCGCGGAAGTACGAGGCCGACGCGAAGCGTGTTCAGGCGTGCGAGCGTCAGGACGCAGCCCTCGCCGAGACCAGGTCCCTCCTGGAGCAGTCCGAAGACGGACGACGCGCGGCTCGCCGCCGTGTCCGCGTTCTCGAGTCTGCCCTCGCGAAGGCGGAGTCCCTCGCGGGCGAGCGCCTCCAGGAGCTGAAGGCGGTGCAGACGGACCTGCGAGCAGCTCGGCGACAGGCGAGCATGCTGCACGGGCTGGCGCAGCAGGCCACGGGGTAGCCTGTGGCGGCGCGGACCGAGCGAGTCGTCTTCCGTGTGACCGCCGAGGAGCGGGCGGAGTTGCGCCGCCGTGCCAGCGGAGACGGCGAGGGGGCGTACATCCGGGCGCGCCTGTTCGGCGACGCGCCACCCGCGACGACCCAGGACGCCGTAACACACCCTGGAGTTTGGCTTGCGCAGTACGCGGTCGACGGCATCGCGCGAACGGAGTTGGTCCTCGCGTTCTACGCCCGGGACGGGCAGCTGTGGCTACGAGGGACCGACGACGACTACGAGGAGCCGGCACGGGTGGCAGAGTTCCTTGATGCAGCAGACCAGCGACGGGTCGCGTGGACGATTGTCCACGGGTGGCCGGATGGAGGCAATGATGTGGCTGACCACAAGTAGGGGGGTATCCCCCGAGGACCGGAGGTACGTTTCCGCGTACACACTGACTGCGGACGAGGTCCGTACCGAGGACATCATCGGGTCTCTCGCACACCAGAACCGGTACATCGGGCACGTCGGGACGTACAGCGTCGCCCAGCACTCAGTCCTCGTCATGCGCGAGGTTGCCCGACTCCTGGACGGGCGGTTCGACGACGACTCGGACGTGTATCGGTCCTCGCTCCAGTGGGGACTGATGCACGACGCGAGCGAGGCGTATATCGGCGACTGGCCGGCGCCGCTGAAGCACTCGAACACCGAGATGGCGCGGGCGTTCAACATCCTCGAGGACCGCGTCCAGGGCGTCATCGCTGCGGCTTACGGGCTGCCGGCCTCTTATCCCGTAGTGGTGAAGCTCGCCGACAAGATCGTGCTGGCCACTGAGGCGCGCGACTTCTTCGGTGCGACGCGTGCGGAGATGGACACCGACTGGCACCTCGAGGGGGTAGACCCGTCGGACGAGGAGATAATTCCGTGGACACCGGCGATGTCGTCGGTTATTATGCGCCAGATGATGGAGGCGAGGGGCCTCAGAGCACGAGGGGAGAGGGATGATACCGACTGACTGTGACATCGACACGACGACCCTTCGGGTCACTGGTGTGCCGCTGACCCTGTTGGTGGCCGAGGACGGATACCGGGCCTTGTCGTACGACGTCGAGGTGTGCATCGTGGGTAGCGAGAAGGCGGTCCACGACGCACACGAGCGCGTCGACTTGGCGCGGACGCCGCTCGCCGACGGAGCGATCCTCGTCGATCGTGACCACCCGATCGGGCAGGTCATGGAGACGGCGATGCCGCAGTTCGGCAGCGAGCCCGACGACCTGGCGGCCAAGTGGGGCGTGTGGCTCGACGACGGTAACGGAAGCGCGCGCGAACTGCTCAACGGGGCGTGCATCGTCGCTGCCGACATCGTTCAACGGCAACTCGACGACACCTCAGGGGGCGACCACTGTGAGGTCCGGTCTGTCCGCGTCACCCCGTCGGGACCGCGTGGGGCGTTTGAGGCGCCGGCCGATGCTTAGTTCGAAAGTCACGGCCACGATTCGGACCATCAAACTCCGGACGCAGAAGGACGACCCCGGTGTGTGGATCGACCTGTCGCTCGAGTTCGAGCCGCAGAACTCCCACTACCAGGACCTTGGTGACGACGTGGTCGCGCTAGTCGAGTCGGCGAAGGTCTCCGACACGCGAGGCGTCCCTTTCACCGAGGTCAAGTTGGGGCTGGAGGCCGAGGGTCTCAGGTTCGTTATCGCTACGCCGTCGGGAGGCGAGCGAGTCTCTGCGCTGGGTGTGCGAGCGAAAAAGTGGTCTCTCGTACGGGACGACGCGCACCCGTCGCGTCCGTTGGTGCGGCTTCAGGTGACGCTACCCCCGCTCGAGCGCGCCGCCAGAGAGTACCTGATCGACAACCTGAACCACGATGTCATCGTCGGCCTCTCGTACACCCAGACGGATCTGTTCGCTGACGAGGACACGGCTTCGACGGAGCCGCCGACTGGCAGCGCGAGCATCACGATCGAGATGGAGGAGGACACCTGCGTCGACTGCGGCGAGGTGACCCAGGTCCACCACAAGAGCAGGCGGTGCCTTCGTTGCGCAGCGGACTCACTGAGGAACAGATAGACGCGGCGTTCCCGCGTACGCGGGCGGAGTGCGAGGATGGCCCGAGGCCTTGCCCTTGGGTGAGGTGTCGATACCACCTACTCGGCGAGGCACTGTTCGGCGGTCGGGGGTACAAGATCTACCTTCACCGCGACGGCGTCCAGGGCCCTTGGGATCTCGACCCAGAGTGGTCGTGCGCGCTGGACGTCGCTGACCGCGGGCCGCTGACGCTCGAGCGCATCGGGCAGGTCATGGGCGTCACGCGCGAGCGGGTGCGACAGATCGAGAGCCGCGTGATGCGCAGGGCGGCCGGGGTGGCCCCCTACCCGTCGGAGCGGAGCCTAGAGGCGTCGCGCGAGTTCCGTCGTCTGTGGCGCATGTTGCGTGAGCGCGCTGGACTCCCGGCGGTTGAGTGTCAAGGAACCAACGTACCCCGCACGGCGGGGGCAGAGGAGGCGTAGATGAACAAGGGGATGCAGCGAGGGATGGTGGCATTCAACCCGGCGGGGACCGGCCCGGCGGACAAGGCCATATCCGCCGTGGCCGAGGAGCAACTCATTCGTGCGGCGGATCAAACGACGCACAACGGCCGTGCATCGTGGAGAGGCCTCGCCGAAGTAGTCGGCTGGGACGACGCCAAGTGCAGGCGTGCTGCGCAGGCCCTCGGTATCCACGAGATGATCGAGCAGATCTTCGGGCGTTAAAGTAGCTTGACCGGGCGGTGGCCCCGCAGTATAATAGCCACCAAACAGGGCAGCATCGAGGAGGCGAGCATGGCACGACGAGTCGTAACTTTCACGCAGACCACGAACGACAACGGCACGCACTGGGAGTGCCTTCTGGTTCACCCGGAGAGGCGCGTCTACGTCGAGGCGCGTGGCCACTACAGAGGATACGCAGTCGACCATGAGGGCGAATACATGGTGCCGGTACAGGGGAAGGAGTGGAAGTCCGGCAGCCATTGCGGCAATGGCACGGACGCCCTGGCTGGCGCCCTTTCCTGGCTGTCCGAGATCGGGGACTAATGTTGACGGCCTACGAGTGGTGGGCGGCAATGGGCGTGGCGTATGTCCTCGTCGGTGTCGCCATCGTGCTCGGGGCCGATCTCGAGGGCCACCGTCTGCCCGCCAAGCATGCCGCTGCGACGCTCGTCCTGTGGCCGCTGGCGTTGGTTGTGGCGATTCTGAGACAGATACTACTACCACCGGGTCCGCCGAGGCCAGGCTGGTAGGGCACACAACGAGGAGGGAACAGTGGAGCGAGACATCAGGCTGGAGAACATTGGGCCGATCCGCGAGTTGACCATCCCGCTCCCCGAGGAGGGGGGGGTTGTCGTCCTCGGCGGGCGCAACGGGGCTGGCAAGTCTCACGCGCTCGCGGCGACGCAGGCGTTGCTTCGCGGAGACGGGAGGGTTCCGTGTCGGGACGGCGCCCCGCGCGGGACGGTCGACGGGCTGGGGGCCCAGATCTCGGTCTCGCGCAGGACGCGGCGCAAGGGCGAACTGACGGTCGACCATATCGAGGGTCGCCTGTCTGTCGGCGAGATCATCGACCCTGGCGTGAACGACCCGGCGGCGGCGGACGCTAAGCGCATCCGCGCAATCGTCCAGGTGACGGGAGTCAAGGCGGACCCCACGCGGTTCCACGGACTCCTCGGCGGGGTCGAGCGGTTCACGTCGATCGTATCTGACGACGCGCTCGCGACGGACGACCTCGTAGAGATGGCCCTGCGCGTCAAGCGCGCCATCGAGGCCAGGGCGCGCACAGAGTCCAAGGAGGCCGAGCGCCTCGACGGGCTGGCCGAGGGCCTCGAGGTGGCCGCAGGGGACGAGGGATACGCTGTCGACCCGGAAGAGGCCCAGCAGGAGCTGGAGGCAGCCCTCGCGGCCAAGGCGAAGCTCGACGAGCGGGGAAGGATCGCGATCGACGCGACCGAGGCGCGGGTCAAGGCCGACGAGAGCCTGGCGGCGATGGGCCCACGGGTCGACGTGGTGGCGGCGGAGAAGGCCTTCCAGGAGTCCGAGGATGCGATGGCGGAGGACGCCGCCGAGGTCGAGCGCATCGAGGCTGTACTCGCCGATGCCAAGACGGCCGCCGCCGCGTCCATGCTGGCTCACCGGGAGGCGCGATCCGCCATGACGGTGGCGCGCCGCGAGGACAAGCTCCGGTCCGAGCTGCGCGCCGTCCTGGACGGGGACGCGCCGGATGCCCCCTCGGAGAACGACATCGCCGACGCGGAGGCGAGGATCGTTGCTGCGCGAGAGAGGATCGCACAGGCTGCGCTGTCGGAGAAGGCCGAGGCACAGCGCGGCGAGGCGCGTCGGCACCGCGCGTCGGCGAACGCGACGAGGTCGCGAGAGGCAGAACTGCGCGATGCTGCGGCCGGGGTTGATGACGTGCTGTCCATCGCCGTCGCCTGCGACAGGCTCAAAGTCTACGGCGGGCGGCTGGTGGTCGAGACCGAGCGCGGGACCACGCCGTACGCTGAGCTGTCACACGGCGAGCGTGCGCGGATCGCGGTCGACATTGCTGCCGACCGCGTCGGCGAGGGCGGGCTGATCGCGCTCGACCAGGAGGTCTGGGAGGGGTTCGATCCGGACAACCGCGAGGCTATCGCTGCCCACGCACGCGAGCGCGGAGTCGTTATTCTGACGGCCGAGGCGACCGGTGGCGATCTCGCTGCGGAGACCTTCGAGGGTGACGACGATGCCGCAGTATGATCTGACACTCGTCGTCCCGGTGGATCCAGAGACGCTGTCGGTCATCCCTCGGCGCAACGTACGGGGCACTGTCCCGCTCGTCGCGAACGGAGGCCGCCGCGCCGTCGAGGCGGGCGCGGTCTATCCCGCGAGCCTCAACCCGCACGGTGCTGTGTCGGCAGTACTACCGAACGGGGATCTCGGCCTGAAGCCCGGCGAGTTCGACTTCGTCTGCCCCTTCGTGGCCGAGGCCGAGACGACGCTGCCAGTCGAGGGCGACCGCGTCCCGGGGCACGAGTGGATCATCATCGGTGCCCGCGGTCCGGTCTGGACGGTGGACGACCGCAGGTACCGCGTTCGATGGGTGCGTATCGGCGCCCGTGGGTGGAGGATCGATCTAGACGAGGTGCGGGATGGATGTGAGTAACGCCATCCTGTGGGTCGTCGAGAACGCACCTGACGACGTACGCGAGGCGCTGGAGGCCGAGATGCACCGGCTGGAGGTCGTCTCTGCCGAGGCACTCAAGGCCCGCGATGTCGCCGAGGCGGCGTACGCCGACGAGCACGTCGCGTGCGCGAAACTACAAAGGGACTTTACTTTGGTGCGCCATGACGCCGAGCGCAAGGGGATGGCGTGCGCGAAGCTGCAACGCGGTCTCGACGCGGCGCGATCCAGCGCCGAGCGTGCCGACGACAGTGTTGGGTGCTGCTTCTGCGGAAACCCGACTGGCGTGCCCAGCGGCCGCGCGATGTGCACTGACTGCGGTGCACAATGGGAGGCTGACGATGGCCAAGAGGCGTAGGCATATCACATACCTGTGGACGTGGCTCTGGGACCTGGTCGTCTGGTGGGTCGCCTCAATCGTCGTTCTCTGTACTCGCGGTGCGTACCTCGCCTGGCAGGACGGGGGATGGTGGGCCGTCCTGCCACCTCGGGACTACGCCGACGGGGAGACGATCTGGCTCGGTATCACCCTGGGCCACGGCGGCATCCTGTCTGCCCTGGCGTACGGCACCCAGCACGACACGACCATCACCGAGTACCACGAGGGCGTGCACGTCGAGCAGTACGAGGCGATGTCTCTGGCGGGGTGTGCGCTGGGCGCTGTTGTCGCAGCGGCAGTTTGCGCCATAGGGCACGTCGCGCCGGGGCTGGCACTCGGAGCCATCGTGTGGGTAGGCGCCTACCCGGCCTGTCTGGGGGCGAGCTACCTGGTCGCGGCGGCCCGCGGGGAGCATATCTATCTCGGGTCGACGTTCGAGGAGGCCGCACGGGCGGTGGCGGGCGACCATGAAGGCTAAGCTGGATGGCCAGCCGCGCGGGTACGCCGGCGTCGGCCTGTTCATGCCGAAGAACAGCATCAACGTCGGCGCGGTGCTGCGCGCGTGCGGGTGCTACGGGGCGTCGTTCCTTGCCGTGGAAGGCAGGAGGTATCGCAAGGCGCCGACCGATACGATGTGCGCGGTGAAGCGCATGCCGCTCATCCAGGTCGACGACCTCCGCACGGTGGTCCCCTACGACTGCGTGCCGGTCGCCATCGAGTTGTGTGACGACGCTCGCCCCATCCACGAACTCAGACATCCTGAGCGGGCGTTCTACGTCTTCGGGCCCGAGGACGGGTCGCTGCCGCCGAGCGTCCGGGAGTGGTGCGTCGGACGCCCGGTGTACATCCCGACGACCGGGTGCATGAACCTGGCGGCGACTGTCAACGTCGTCCTATACGACCGCTGGCGGCAGCGGATGAGAGAGCGAGGCAGGTGATGGGCGAGAACAGGCAGAAGCCGTTAAGCGAGCGGGTGCACATCTCTGAGTGCTCAACGGGCGTCCGCGCGGAGATCCGCGAGTTGGAGGCCCGCGTCGAGCAAGCCGAGTGCCTCGTTGCAGAGAGCGACCGGGTACTTGGCGAGATCATGCTTGAGCTAACCGGCGACGAGGCGCTAGCAGATAACCCTGTCGAGTACATCCGAGAACTAAGCAACGGGCGCGAGCAAGCAGAGCGCGAGCGGGACAAGTGGCGAATCGCCATGGAGAACCTAACGCCGGGTGGCTCCGAGTATTACAACGATCTCGAACGGTGCGTTGCTGTGATTCGAGAGCGGTTCGACCGCAAGAGCAAGCTCATTCGAACGGCCATCTCGAGGCGCAAGCAAGCCGAGCGCGAGAACGACAATCTGCAAGAGCAGATCGCGTATCTGTCCAAGCGGTGCGCCGTGCTGACCGACGAGCGGAACGCGGCGCAAGCAGAGTTGAGCCGGGCGCTAGACGAGATTAAGATACTGATAGCCCCGCACGAGGTCGGTGGGGGTCCTGTCGCGATGTTGAAGCAGCGCGTCGCAGAGTTGGAGCATGCGATTGATGATGTGCGGGATTTGATCGACGAGTCTGATGGGGTCTACGGACTGCACGAAAACGGCGATCTCGCACCGTGGGATGAGTTGCGAGGGGGCGGAAAGTTTGAATGTTGGCTCGGATCTCTCGACGCCGCCCCCGCCCCAGCGCCCGAGTGGACAGGCCAGCTGCGCGACGTCGACCCCGAAGGTGAGTGGCGATGGTGGCGCCCGTCTGCTGACGACGCGAAGGAGGTGGTCTACATCGAGCGCAGCGGCCACAAGCCGCCGTATTGGAACTCATGGACGCTGTGCAGTGGCTGCACCTCCGGATGCGCAGATGAGTGCTGCATGGCCCTGGATCTCAATCACGACGGCGACGGCCCGGTCGAGGAAGGCTACGAGGGTTCCGGTCCGTTCCGCGGAGGCGAGTGGAGCACGAGGCCGTTCGAGAAGGTGCGGCGATGAGCGTTCGCGGTAGCGCCACGAGGACCAGGCAGCACCGTCCACGCGTAGACTGGGCGAGTCTCCCACTAGGCAAAGAGACCGACGCCGCGATCGCGAAGCGCGTTGGCTGCTACGAGTCGTCGGTCGCGAGGGCGAGGCGACGAATGGGGATCGCGCCGTTCCGCGGCGTCAGGAAGGGCAAGCCCGTCGACTGGGACGCACAGCCACTCGGCAGCGTCAGCGACTCCATGTTGGCGCGCAAGCTCGGGGTGTCTCAGGACAGGGTGCGCCGGGCGAGAGAGGCGCGCGGGATCGACAAGAAGCCCAGGTGGGTGCGCACAGACAGTGGGCGATACGTCCCGGTCAAGCACCGCCATCGCTGCGCGTGCGGGAGGGAATCCGTTGAGCGATACGGAGGGGCGTGGGTCTGCGAGGTGTGCCTCAATCCAGAGCCGGAGCCGCTGCGCGTCGAGGATTTCGTGCGTCGGCAGTCGAGTATGGCAGCGTTCGACAACGTCGCGCGTCCGGGTCGCATGAGGCCTTTCGAGAGGCAACTGGACGAGCGCATGCGCGAGAAAGGGATCGACTTCGGGCCGACCCCGAGGGAGAGGTCTGCGATAGAGTGGGAGGAGCGTCAGGCGCGACTCCGGGATATGCGGCGCCATGGGTAGGTGACTTCCCGTGCCCGCCATCGAGGCAACCAATGCAGGAGGAAACCATGCCCGACACGTCATTTATGGCCGCTGTGACGTTTGATGTGCAGTGCGCCATGTGCGGCGAGGAGCTAGCTGTTCGCACGGAGGACGAGGGGCAGTATAACCTGGCCAAGATCTTCGTCACACCGTGCGCTTCGTGCATCGAGGCAGAGCGCCAGGACGCGTACGAAGAGGGGCTCAGCAGCGAGAGTGGGGAGTAGTGCGCATCCGGTCGAAGCGCCAGTACCTCGACCTGGCCCTTGCCGGCCTGGCGGGCAACTGCCCCAGGATGTGGACCGACCCGGACCGCGCCCTGGCTGAGTGCGACCACGCGACGATCGGCGTACGGGCTCTCCAGCGGGGGTCCAAGAAGTTCACGCCGTTCATCCCCCGGGATTCACTCCACGCTACGCTCGAGGCGCTGCACTTCCGGCCAGGGGAGTTCTTTCTCTACGAGTCGGTTACGCCAGACGAGGTCAGGCTCCAGGGGGAGATGGGGCACATCAACGGCGCGTGGACGTTCTACCATTCGTTCGTCCCGTGCCCGATGCGCGCGTCGCTCGAGCAGGGCGGGCGCCACGCCATCGGACACCTCGCCGTCTGGGGGCTACTCGGTCGGTACTGCTCTCCGGCCGAGGTCGAGCACCTGCGCGGGTTGTTCGACCTGTACACCCACGACTACGAGACGCCGGTCATCGAGCTGACGGTGACGCGGCACGACTGGGGGATATTCCCCGGTCTGAGGGCACTGATATGGGAAGTGAGACACTACTAGGGATCGGCCTCGTGTTGGTCCTCGCGTTCGTGCAGAACGTATCGTTCAGCATCGTGTCGCGGTCGCGCAATCGAAACAACCTCACGTATCACCTCGTCGCAGCGTCGGCGAGCAACACGATTTGGTTCCTGACGTTTCGGCAGCTCGTCCTGGCTGAAATGAGCTGGTCGCTCCTGCTACCATACATGGTAGGGACCGTGGCGGGCTCAGTATTCGGGGTGCGGGTTTCCATCGTGATAGAGCGCTGGCTAGGCGCTAGTGCGGACGGGCACCTTCAGTCTGAAAACAAGCGAGGGAGGCGCGGATGATGACGGACAAGCAAGGGGCGATGCCCAGGCTCGCTGGGCGCGACGAGGATCTGGTTGGCAAGGTTTGTCTCTGCTCTCTTTTTCTGCCAGGGTTGGTATTGGAATTTGGGAGGGTAGAGTATCCGGACGGGAATAGCGCGCAGGCATGGCTCGGGAGCAGATTGAAGCGCATCGCTCGGACGCGCCAGTTCGAGCGGCTTCCGTGGTCGACCCGCCCAGCTAGTCGCACGAAGAATGTTGTCGTTGTCGCAGAGTCATTCGAGGAATATGTTGCTGGCCTACGGTAGGCCCGCAGTGCGAATCGCGCAATATTCTGGTCAATCGCGCAACATAATGGCCAATCGCGCAACAACGATACGAATCGCGCAACATCGAAGCGAGGGGTCGACGAAATGGCACAGCAAGACAGGTCGCAGACGGCAGACTACCACGACTTCACAGACCGGATGACGCCGCGCGCGGACAGGAAACGGCTGCTCGTCGGTGACATCTGGATCAACGCCGTCCGATGCCTCGCATGCGGCGAGGTCGTCCGGTCCCGCAACATGCACGACTTCCGATGGTGCGGGTGCGGCCTCGTCGCCGTGGACGGCGGGTCTCACTACGCGCGTCGCGCGGTGAACCCGGGCGGCGACTACGAGGAGCTGCTCGAGCGATTCGACGACGCTCCAGACGAGTAGGCGCGGCTCGGCAGGCTCGCATGCGGACACGGTTTGTCGTATGATGGGATAGCGGAGGGGGGACCGATGCACGGATGGCGACTATGGACACGACCGCGAGACACCTCAGGAAGATCATGACCAACGCGTTCAACAGCGCACCGTGGTCGGCCGAGGAGCAGAACATCGTTCGTAGCTACCTCGCCTCCCTGGGGGCAGACGAGAAGGTCGACCGCAAGGCCCTGCTCGAGCGCCTCCATAGCAGGGGGTTCACCCACAGGACGTACCGGGCACTGGCCTCGTACGTCGGTCGCCTGCGGCGCAAGGCGCAAAAGACACCAGCCGCTGCGCGCCCCGCACCTGGGCCAGGTGAGCAGCTCCCTGTTGCCGTCGACGAGAAGCCGCGAGAGTCGGTGACTGTTGACAGCAGGGGGGACAGCGGAGTCGTAGAGACAAACTCCCCCGACATCCGGACGCTCGAAGACGCGCTCGCCGCAGCCGATGTCGACCTCGAGACGTGGGAGGTCGACAGGTACGTGGTGAACTGGTGGGACGTGACCGTGTCCGCCCGAAAGGCCGACGGTGCCACGCCGGAGACGTACACCAACTACCAGATCAAGGTATGGCTCAAGCGCAAGGCTCCGTCGCTCCACCAGATAATCGTAGAGGGGCTGTGCGATGCGATGAGGGGCAAGGCGCCCAAGCTGCCCCGCCACCGGCCCGGCGGCGACCACACGGCCGTGGTCTGCCTCTACGACGCGCACTTCGGCAAGCTCGCCTGGGGCCCGGAGGTGGATAGCGGCTCGTACGATCTCGCCGTCGCGCGGGACACGTACCTCGGCGCGGTCGCCGACCTGCTCGGCCGCATCCGAGGGATGGGCATCGGCAACATCCTGCTCCCCATCGGGCAGGATCTCCTGAGCGTCGACAGCGCGGCCAACACCACCGAGAAAGGGACGCCGCAGGACGTTGACGGGCGGTTCCCGAAGATCTTCCAGGTCGCGTGCGAGGCGGTCGCCAGGGCGACGACGATGTGCGCCGAGCTGGCCCCTACCGAGGCGGTCTACGTCCCGGGCAACCACGACTGGAACACGGCGTGGTTCCTCTCGGAGTGGATGCGCGCGTGGTTCCAGGGCCAGGGCCACGCCGTCACGGTAGACACATCGCCGGCGGGGCGTAAGTTCCGGCGCTACGGCGTCAACCTGATCGGCATGACGCACGGCGACAAGGAGCGCCTCCAGGCCCTTCCGACCATCATGGCCGACTCCGTCCCGCAGGATTGGGCCAACAGCCTCTACCGCCACTGGCTCATCGGCCACCACCACCGCAAGCGGCAGTTCAACTTCACGGCCGGCGACACCTTCGGCACGGTCGAGGTTCGCGTAGTCCCGTCCCTCTGTCGGACGGACCGCTACCACTACACCAAGGGGTTCGTGAACAACCGCCGCGCAGCCGAGGCCCACATCTACCACGCCGAGGACGGGCCTGTTGCGTACCACGTCACCAACCTGGGGGGGGCATCCTGATGAGGACTCTGACACTGCGTATCGACAAGAGCGAGGATTTCGAGCGCGTCCGCGAGGCTCTCGCCGACATCGTCGCACCGGGCGGAACCGAGGGCGCCGTCGTTGCGGCCCTGGCGTTCGATCTCACTAAGACCGATGGGCGCCTTGCATTCCGCCGTGCCCTCGAGGGTGAGAAGTGGGCAGACCTCGCCTACGAACTCGACGAGATGTTCTTGCGGCCGGTCACGAAGTGGAGCGAGGACGCCATAAAGCAGGAGCATTACTGGCAGGTCCGCGAATGGCTCTGCGAGGAGATGCGCGAGCGGCGACTGTCTACCCTGGACGACGGCGACCTCTGACCATTCTACTTTCGCGAATTGCGAAAATTATCTGCGCGAGCCGCGCCGATTTTTCTTGACACCGTGGCCCGAACGGGGTACGCTTCGGTCACAATGCAGAGAACAACCGTACCACGACAGGCCCGCGACCACATGCTGAAAATTCGGCTCAACCAGGACGAGGCCGAGGCCATCCGCCGGGCAGCAATCCACCACGGACTGTCCCGGAGCCAGTGGGTGCGGATGGTCGTTCGCAAGGCGCTGAGGCGGGAGCAGCCACACCAGGAGTTGTCGTGACGCTCATTCTCGCAATCGATCCCGGCCCGGAGCAGTCTGGCGTCGTGCTTTACGACACGCAGGGGCGATGCCTACGCCGCCACCTGGCCGCGAGGCCAGGGCTCGGGCCCATGGTCGCCGGCAACGCGGGGCTGTGTGCCACTCTAAGCGCGTTCGGCAGAGCGATTCGGTACGAAGACAACCCGACGGAATCGTGGCCGACTCTGGCGATCGAGTGGGTCGAGAGCTACGGGACGGCGGTCGGTGCATCGACGTTCCACACGTGCCGCTGGGTTGGCAGGTTCGAGGCGGCATGGGGGCAGGACGCCATCCTCGTACCACGGCGTGACGTCAAGACTGTACTGTGCGGCGGGAGCACGTGGAGGGACCCCCAAACTGGGGCACGCAAGGGCGTCAAGGACCCGCAGGTCAACGCGGCGATTCGCGAGCGGTTCCCGCAGACCGGAGGGGGCGCTAGGCCTGCGGTCGGCACGAAGAAGCAGCCTGGTCCGCTGTACGGGGTCAAGTCGCACGTCTACGCGGCGCTCGGCGTAGCGCTGACGGCGGCGGAGTTGTTGCGGGAGTCTAGTGATGCTGGGTAGCTCAGTTGGTAGAGCCTCCGGTTCATGCCCGGAAGGTCGTCGGTTCGAGTCCGTCCCCAGCTACAGATGGTCGTGGGTGCCAGGGAATAGGGACGCCAAATACCTGGACGGGCCGGGTGCAAGACCGGCCGCTCTGAGATCCGTGGAGACGCGGGGAGAGCGCTTGGGGTGCCCGTATGGACCCCGCCCACCTGTGCCGGTAGCTCAATGCAGAGCCCTGGATGGTATCCGGGAGATGGGGGTGCGAGTCCTCCCCGGCGCACAGAGAAGAAGGCTACAAACATCGTGAGGAGAAGATTCGGCACTGCGGTGCGCAACTCGACACGGCGGGGCGATGCCTTGGTCCGTGGTGCCCGGGGAACCATCGATATGGTGACGCGTGGCGCCCTGTCGCGCCAACTTACCTGCCTCGGCGCACCCCGCACTGCTGCCCGGTCTGCAACGGGACAGGCAAGGTACCTCGTTCCGGTGATTTCTCGACAGGGTCTACTCACGTCGAGTGCCACGCTTGCGGCGGGTCGGGCATCGTCTGGGACGACGGTGCGCCGTTCCCGCAGTCAGAGTCGGACGAGGAGGCCGCGCAGTGCGCGGAGCCCGACAGCGACGAGCCCGCCAGGACTGCCGACGACATCATGCGCATGATCGCCCATCTGGAACGCGAGTTGGAGGAGGCCCAGTGAAGCAGGTCATCGTCATTCGCAAGGACCTCCGCGCCAGCGCGGGGAAGATGGTTGCCCATGGCGCGCACGCGAGCCTCCTGGCGTACCAGTGCACGTCGTGGTGGACGCGGTGGCGCTGGGCGCTCGAGGGGCAGAAGAAGATCGTCGTGAGGGCCGAGACCCTGGGGCACTTCATGGAGGTCGCGTCGAGGGCGGAGGCGGCGGGGTTGCCGTACTCGGTGGTCAAGGACGCTGGGCGCACGACGTTCAGCGAGCCGACGCTCACCGCCATCGGCATCGGCCCGGCGCGCGACGAGGACGTCGACGCCGTCACCGGCAGCCTGCGGCTGCTGTAGAGAGGGGGACGCCGTGGTCGACAGGTATCACCCAGAGAACATCGTAGCGCGCCTCGATCTCTTCTCGCGCATCGACCCGGAGTTTCGAATCGAAGACTACAGTCCGCACGACTGGGATGGGCCCGACTGCCCGTATCTGTTCGTTTCGGGCGGCACCGTCCGCCCGTCTGTGGTCTCTGATGCGTTCTGGCGTGGTCCCATCGAGTACGACGGCTACTCACTGGAACTGTGCGACGATATCGACGGCCCGCATGGGTTCGTTGTAGAGGTGAGTTTCTTCGCTAACGTCCTGGATGACATTGCCGCCGGGGGGCGCGGCACAAGTATCCTGTCAGACTACCTGCGCAGGACGCTCCAGGGCGGTCTCGCCATGATGGATGACGGCGAGGCCACTGACGCAGTCTGGCCAGGGCGCCGCGCGGGTGAGGTCGCTGTGATGTCCAGCGACGTCAGCGCCGCTATCTACTACTCAGTACAGGCGACCGAGTTCGTAATCGCGTTTTCCACGGAGGTTGGCTACGCGACACGGCCGACGATGCAGGAGCGCATGAAGCACGAGAGGGGCCGATCATGACGAAGGACCCAGCCCGCAAGCCGCCCGCGAAGCAGCGCACCAAGCCGAAGACCCCGGACCCCGACGAGGTGCCGACGGCCGGTGGCGTCCCGGTGTTCTGCGCACACGACACACTGATGGACCCGGGGATGCTGTCCCCAAACCCACGCAATCCGAATAAGCATCCCGACGACCAGATCGCGCTCCTCGCGAAGGTCATCGCGGCCCAGGGCTGGCGGGCGCCAATCACGGTCTCGACCCTCTCGAAGCACGTCGTCCGAGGACACGGCCGCCTGATGGCGGCCCAGAAGCTCGGCGTCGACAAGGTTCCCGTCGACTTCCAGGACTACCCCGACCCGGAGTCCGAGATGGCGGACCTCGTCGCCGACAACCGGATCGCCGAGTTGGCCGACCCAGACCGCGCGGCGCTGAAGGACATCCTGCTAGAGCTGGACACCGGCGAGGTCGACATGGACCTGACGGGGTTCGACGAGTCCGCCCTGGAGGAGATTCTCACGGCTGCGCCGCCCGAGCCGACGGGGGGGTCAGGAGAGGACCCGGGGCCATCCGAGCCGCCACCGGAGCCTCAGACGAAGCCGGGGGATCTGTGGATACTCGGGGAGCATCGGCTGTTGTGTGGGGACTGCAAGGACGCCGCCTCGGTTCAACGGCTCTGGGCTGACGAGGAACTGCGACTGGTCGTTACAGATCCGCCGTACAGCTCTGGAGGGTTCCAAGAGGCCGGTCGCTCTGCTGGGACTTTCGGCAAGATCGCCTCGGACAACCTGTCCAGCAGGGGGTATCAGCTACTGATGCACTCGAT
>Ga0180432_10002908_pt1 | contig 25179 bp, 18 predicted proteins | sample SS_ome_10_FD_132414 | JGI IMG/M metagenome (GOLD analysis project Ga0180432, IMG submission 132414) | Hypersaline lake sediment archaeal communities from the Salton Sea, California, USA - SS_1_MS_2 metaG | ecosystem: Environmental > Aquatic > Non-marine Saline and Alkaline > Hypersaline >... | reverse complement strand
CTTGTCTTTGCTATGGAAGTTCAGCGTCCTGTGTACCCAGGGCGGAAGACAAGCGAACGTATCGTAGTGATCGTTGTAGAACACGAAGTTGTGACTGAGCTCCCGTCGGACGATAAGCTCTTCGAGGAATGCCTCTTTGCCGGCGCCGACCGTCTGTTGAGCTTCCAGGGCAATATAGAGCGGTGAAATCTGACCGAAATGCAAATAGGGACTCATATGTGAAACGTAGTCCAACGTGGGATCGTTCCTTAAGTCGGCGAAGTACTCCAGCTTGTTGCGCAGGAAGTCGCTGAGACGTCGCTTGGCCTCGTGGGTCCCGCCACGATACGACTCCACTTTCCCGACGGTTCTGTCGATGTTGAGTTTCGAGAGGGTGGCGTCAATATCATCGATGTCGAACGTGGAAAATATCAGGTCGAGTGAGTCCAGCTTGGGGTCTCTATGGTCCAGGGGAGCCAGATAATGATGGAGCTTCTTCGTTATCCTCGGCCGGAACGTGCCGGCGGAGTAGTTCTCTTCGGATGCGGCTTCTTCAACAGGGACGATAAGATTCGTTTCAACTTCACATAATACGCAATTAATGCGCTCGGCCACACTGGTTCGCCATTCCTTTTGCACGCGCAAGTGTCCCGCGTCAACAACCACCGATGCAGCGGCGTGGGCCATTTCCACCGCGCCGGAGATGGGCGATTGATGCAGAATAACCATTTGAATGCCCATCGCGTTCAGCGCCGTGCGTACTTCCCGGAGGCCCTCCAGCATAAAACGGTAATGGCGTTCGTTGGCTTCGGGATAGTCATCCGTGATGTCAAAGACGACAACGACGGGTTTTCTTAATTTGTTGGCCGTTCGGATCGCATATTCGAGGGCATGGTTGTACTCGACCCGTTGAGCGGCCTGCATCCAGTACAGCACGTAGTGCCCGTTGCGCACCTGTTTGTTGTTCAGAATTTTTATTCTTTCCGGCTGAATCATCGTTATTCATTATATACATCAAATCATCTAAAAAATCAAATGATTTGACAAAATTAGGCGTTCCATTATATTGGCTGATTGGTTTGGAACGAATACTTTCAATGATTTCGGAAAAATTGAAGGTTAGGCATATATTATTTCAGACAATCTGTTTCACGATTTTCTAAAAATAATGCCGTCTTTTATGGCAACATGTTATCGAATAATATTTGCACGTCCTATTTTGGAAAGAAAGAAAAAAAAGGGGTTTTTTCTTTCGGAAAGTATGCCTAACCTTCAATTTTTCAGAAATCCGGGGTTATTTTGAAAAAAGGAGATCGAACAATGAGTGAGATAAAGACTTCGTGGATGGCCGTTTTGGCCGTGTTTTTTGTGGTATGGAGTCCCTGGACTATGGCGGGCCCTTCATCTTCTACAGGTAAACAGGTTCCGATAATCTTCGATACGGATATCTGTGATGACATCGACGATACGTGGGCGCTGGCTTTACTCGTCCAGTCTCCCGAGTTCGATGTTAAATTAGTCACGGTCGCCGTCGGGAACACGCCGTCCAAAGCAAAGACGGTCGCAAAATTCTTGGAGATCGCCGGCAGGACCGATATTCCCGTCGGCATCGGCGTCAAGCACCGAGACGGCGCCCACCGCCAGGATGCCTGGGCGAAAGATTACAAGCTCTCGTCCTATCCCGGCACCATTCACAAAGACGGCGTCCGGGCGTTGATTGATACGATTATGGACTCCCGGGAGCCGATCAAAGTGGTCGCGGTCGGCCCGTTGCCGAATATCGCCGCGGCGCTCGAGCGCGAGCCGCGCATCGCCGAGAAAGCCGAATTTGTCGGCATGCATGGAAGCGTTCGATTGGGTTACGGTGGGCATCCCAAGCCCAGTCCCGAATACAACGTCAAGGCTTACGTGAAAGACGCCCAGAAGGTCTTTACGGCGCCCTGGAAAATGACCATTACACCGCTGGATACGTGTGGGATCGTCCAGCTCAAGGGGAGGAAATATCAACAGGTGCTGAAGAAGAACAGCCCGTTGACGCGGGCCCTGATCGCCAACTATCACGCATGGCACAGACAGGGGCTCGTCAATAAGAATAAGCAATTGATGGGAGCGGAATTAAACAGGCAGGTCAACCAGAAGCTCCATTCGAGCAGTACGACTCTTTTCGATACGGTCGCTATCTATTTGGCGATGTCCACCGATTTGGTGAAAATGGAAAAGCTGGGGATCAAGGTCACGGATGATGGATATACGAAAATCGACGAGGATGCCAAAGTGATTCACTGCGCCACCGAATGGAAAAACTTGGGTGCGTTCGAGAATTTTTTGGTCGAACGATTAACGAAGTAACGGATTGAATCAGGCATATTGTGGGACAGAAGCAACCCAGCATTGTTGTGGTCGGCAGCTCCAACATGGACCTGGTGGTGAAGGCGCCGAGGATTCCCATCGTGGGGGAAACGATCCTGGGCGGAGATTTTCTCATGACGCCCGGCGGTAAGGGGGCGAACCAGGCCGTAGCGGCGGCGAAGTTGGGCGCCGACGTCTATTTTGTCGCCAGGCTGGGAAACGACATCTTTGCTGAGCACGCCCTGGCCAACTTTGCCAAAGAGTCGATTCACACGGAGTATATCATCCATACGGAAGACGTTTCCTCCGGGGTGGCTTTGATTACCGTTGACGGGGCGGGTGAAAATGTGATCGTCGTCGCACCGGGCGCGAATGGGCAACTGTCGCCGGGAGATGTCGAAAAAGCCCGGCCGGCTTTCGTTTCGTCGGGGGCCGTGGTGGCGCAGCTTGAGGTGCCGCTGGAGACGGTCGAATGCGCCGCCCGCTTAGCCGAACATTCTGATGTGCCGTTTATTTTGGATCCCGCCCCGGCTCAAAAGCTGAGCGTGCAGTTGCTCGAAATGGTGGACGTGCTGACGCCGAATGAGACGGAGGCCCGGATTTTGACCGGTATGGAGGTGACGGATGAGGATTCGGCGCGACGGGCGGCGGGGAAATTATTGGCCCTGGGTGTCAAAACGGTCATTCTGACAATGGGAGCGAAAGGTTTTATGCTCTGCGACAGCCAAAAGGTGGAATTCATCCCGGCACTGAAGGTCGATGCTATCGATACAACCGCGGCGGGGGATGCATTTACCGGCGCTCTGGCGGTCGGGCTCGCCCGGGGCCGGACCTTGCGCGAGGCGGCGGTGTTTGCCAATTATGTCGCGGCGCTGTCCGTGATGACGATGGGGGCACAATCTTCGATGCCGAGCGCCGAGCAAGTTGAGAGCTTTATCAAACAACGATCTGTTGAAGGAGTAAACGATGCCCACGTATGAAAAAGCAGCTAAAGTTATATCGATTCTTTTGATTGTGGCGTTTCTTCTCGTCCCGGCCGGCTGTAAAAAGCAAGAGGCCGACAAAGAGGGAGGAGATTCGACAATGGCATCTGATGCCGCCAAACCGAAGGTGGCTTTGATTATGAAATCGTTGGCCAACGAGTTTTTCAAGACGATGGAGGAAGGCGCCCGGGCGCATCAGAAGGAACACGCCGAAGATTATGACCTGACCGTCGTCGGCATCAAGGACGAGCAGGATGTCGCCAAACAAGTGAACTATGTGGAAATGATGATGGCTCAGAAGGCCGATGCGATCGTGATCGCGCCGGCCGATTCCAAGGCCCTGGTGCCTGTTTGCAAACGGGCGATGGATGCGGGGATCATCGTCATCAATATCGATAATAAGTTCGATGACACCATCCTCGCCGAAAAGGGCGTTACCATTCCTTTCGTCGGACCGGATAATCGCAAGGGGGCCCGGCTCGCCGGGGAATATCTTGCGAAGAAGCTCGAGCCGGGGGACAAGGTGGCGATTATCGAAGGCATTCCGAACGCGTTCAACGGGATTCAACGCAAGCTCGGTTTTGAAGATGCGATGAAAGCGGGGGGGATGAACATCGTCAGCTCACAGTCCGGCTACTGGGAGATGGCTCGGGCCGAGCCGATCGTCTCAGCGGTCGTTACCGAGCACGCGGATCTCAAAGCGGTTCTCTGCGCTAATGACAACATGGCCCTCGGCGCCGTTTCGGCCATTAAGACGGCCGGAAAAACGGAGGATATCCTGGTTATCGGTTTCGATAATATAACAGCCGTGCAGAGACTTCTCAAAGAAAGGAAAATTCTCTGCACCGTCGATCAACACGGCGACAAACTCGCCATCTACGGTATCGAGTATGCCCTTGAAATGCTGAAAGGAAAAGGGACGCCATCGGACAAAGAGACGCCCGTTGATTTGATCACGGCCGAAACGCTTCAATGAAATCCGCAACGAGTCAGACGATTTTCAAAGCCGCCGGCGTCAGCAAGTCCTTTCCCGGCGTGCAAGCCCTTTCTTGGGTTGATTTTGACCTTCGAGAAGGGGAGGTCCATGCCCTTGTGGGTGAAAACGGCGCGGGCAAAAGTACGCTGGTCGGCATTATAGGCGGTCTGCAGCGTCCCGATTCGGGGCAGATGGTCTTTAGCGAGCAGGCGTATCGTCCGAACGCCAAAAGGGAGGCCGAGGCGCATGGCATTCAAATGGTGATGCAGGAATTGAACCTGATTTCCACTCTCACCGTTGCCGAGAACATCTTTGTTGAAAAGCTGCCCGGCCGGTTCGGATTTGTGGATTATCGTAAACTCAATCGAGCGGCGAAGGACGTCATGGAGCACGTCGGGCTGGGCGAGGTTTCCCCCGATGTCCCCGTCCGGCTGCTTGGGGTGGGTCAGCAGCAGATGGTGGAGATCGCCGCGGCGCTCTCGCGGCGTTGTCGAATCCTGATTTTAGATGAACCGACAGCGTCCCTGACCGACCGCGAAATTGAGCTGCTTTTCGATCAGATGAACAAACTCAAGGCCGAGGGAGTGGGCGTCATTTACATCTCCCATCGGATCGAAGAAGTCATCGATATCGCGGATCGTGTCACCATACTGCGGGACGGAAAGGTCGTCTCAACGCACCCGACGAGCGAGGTCGATGTGGAGGATGTAATCCGAAGGATGGTCGGGCGCGACCTCGAGGACGAACATCTACAGCACGACTCCGAACCGGGTTCCGTTGCCCTCCGTGTTGTCGGCCTCACCGTCGGTCAGAAGGTGAAAGACGTCAGTTTCGAGGTGCGTCGCGGCGAGATTTTGGGCGTTGCGGGATTGATGGGTTCCGGCCGGACGGAAACGATGCGCGCCGTCTTTGGCGCCGACCGGGCGGATTCCGGGCAGATTTACCTGCACGCAGCCGCGCAGCCCGTTGACGTTCGTTCGCCCCGTGATGCGGTCCGTAACGGCATCGCGCTTCTGACCGAAGATCGCAAGGAACAGGGACTTCTGTTGCCTCTGGCGGTCCGAGAGAATATTTCCTTGGTACGGCTGGATAGCGTGAGCCGGTTCGGCTGGATGGACCCGGCGGAGGAACGTTCGGTGGCCGGTCGATATATCGCGGCCTTATCGGTGCGCTGCTCGTCCGCCGAGCAAACGGTCGGTGAGCTCAGCGGCGGCAATCAGCAAAAAGTGGTCATCGCGAAATGGATGTATCGAGACTGTGACATTCTGATCTTTGACGAGCCGACCCGGGGCATCGACGTGGGCGCCAAGTTCGAGATATACCACATGCTCGCGGATTTGGCCGATAAGGGAAAGGCAATCGTTTTTGTCTCGTCGGACCTTAAAGAGTTGATGGCCGTTTGCGATCGCATCATGGTCATGTCGGCGGGCAAGGTCGCTGCGACATTCGAGAGGGGGCAATGGAGCGAGGAAAAAATCATGTCCGCCGCATTCAGCGAATACGTGAGTCATTGAAACAATAGATTATGACAATTGAACTTATGGATAGGAATAGACAGGGTGGCAGCCTCTAAGACAAATGCAAAAATCAAAATGTAAAATGCAAAATTAAGGAAGTCATCCGCCGAAGGCGGATTCCACAATTTTTAGTTTTGATTTTTAATTTTTACATTTTCGAAGCCATCCTGTTGAGGATAGGAATCCAACAAATTGGGTAGCTGTGCATGCGGGAAATAGTAAAGAACAAGATATCAGGATTGCCAGCCGTTGTGACGGATTATCTCGGAATGGCGCTGGCCTTAGTCGGGCTGATCATCTTCTTCGGTCTCAAGGCCGACAATTTCTTCACGTTGACGACCTTTCGGACGATGGCTAACCAGGTTCCGGATATCACAATCGTCGCGGTCGGGATGACCCTGGTGCTCATTATCGCCGGGATCGATTTATCCGTGGGTTCCGTGATGGCGTTGGCGGGCGCGGTGCTGGGCTTGTGTTTGATTCAGTTTCATCTTTCACTGCCCGTGGCCATTGTTGCGTGTCTGCTGGTCGGTGTCCTCTGCGGCGCCGTGAACGGACTGGTCGTCATAAGCTGGAGGCTCCCGTCCTTTATCGTCACGTTGGGGATGCTCGAGATCGCAAGGGGGGCAGCTTACCTGGTTACGCAATCGCGCACCATTTATATCGGCGGGCCGGTGGAAGTCATCGCGGAAGCTTCCATTGTCGGTCTTTCTCTTCCATTTATCATCGCCGTGTTGATCGTTGTCATCGGGCAATTAACACTTTCTCGAAGCGTGTTCGGACGTTACCTTATTGCCATCGGCACAAACGAAGAAGCGGTGCGTCTATCCGGGATCGATCCGCGCCCGATTAAATGTGCGGTCTTTGTTCTGTGTGGTTTTCTCACCTCCATCGCGGCGGTCATACACACCGCAAGGTTATCGTCGGCGGATCCGAATGCCGGTTACGGTCTGGAGCTTCAAGCCATCGCCGCCGTGGTCATCGGCGGCACAAGCCTGATGGGGGGGCGGGGGTCCGTTATCGGCTCATTCTTCGGCGTGCTCATCATCGCGGTCCTGGGAACCGGCCTGGCGCAAATCGGGGCGCAGGAATCGACCAAGCGTTTGATCACAGGCTGCGTCATCGTCGCGGCCGTCATTCTGGATCATTACCGCCATCGAATCCGGAAAATCCGGTGAATACGAGGCCGACGTATCGAGCGTTTTTCGAGGTTTAGAGCCTGTTTCGGGCAATTTCTATCCAAACCCGAGTTGTCCGATAAGGATTCGCTTGACAAATATCAAGAAATTCGGTAAAATTATAGCTCAAGCAAACAGGAGTTTAAGCCAGGAGAACGACAATGCGCATTGTTGTAAAACAAAAAGACGGCAATACCAAAGAACTTCAGTTTACACAGGGTCCTATTTCCATCGGCAGGGGAGCAAACAGCCAGGTTTTTCTTCCGGACAAAGCGGTCTCGAGACAACATGCGGTTATCCATAGCACCGACGACGGGAAGTGGACCGTCGAGGATATGGGTTCGTCGAATAAAACGTATCTCAACGACAAAGCGGTCGATAAGGCGGCGATCAAGCACGGGGATTGTCTTCGCATCACGGATTTTATCATCGAAATTATCCTCGAGAAGGACGCCCTCAATGAGATGCCGAGCCTTCCGGAGGATACGCTTCAGCTCGAAGCGGCCCTGGCTACCCCCAAGCATGAAACGGTCGTTCGTCGGCCGGATGCCCAGCATGCCCCGGCGATGCGGCTGGCGGCCGGTCGATTGACCGATTTCTCCAAGGCGACCGAGCGCATCTTTGCTACCGCCTCGCTCGACGAGTTGTTGCTCACTCTATTGGAAATAACGATGGAGCAGTTCAACGCTTACCATGTTTGGAGTGCTCTGCGCCTGACACCGGACGGTCCGATGATCTGTCATGGGGGCAAGCGGCGCGACGGCGCGGTCGTTCAATTAAACGAGTTGCAGCTCAGCGAAAAAATTACACAGGCGGTTGAAAAAGGCCAGTTTTTTGTCCTGCCGCGCGTTTCGGCGCAAATGGAAGCGAAGGATAGAATCCGTTCGGCTATGGTCGCGGCGATCATGCGTCCCAAGGGTTGTTTCGGCGTGATGTATGTGGATAATGCCATGATCCACGAGCACTACAGTCTCAGCGACCTCGACTATCTGATGCTCATTGCCATGCACACCGCCGCAATCCTCAAGCGGTTTATCGAATGACCCGCCGTTCAGTCCGGCGGCACGGTCACTGATAAAACTGATTTGAGGGATCGATCATGGATGAGAGTTTGAGTAGGCGTAACTTTTTAGGATGGATAGGAGGGAGTCTCGCGGCGACAATCGTGCCCGGTAGGACGGTCCGGAGCGCAGCAAGGAAGAAGCCGAATTTTATTCTCATTTTCGCCGACGATCTTGGATATGGTGACATCAACGGTTTCGGCCTAACGGAACCGTCCGTCAAGACTCCCCATCTCAATCGCATGGCGGCCGAGGGAGCCAAGCTGACGAATTTCTATGTGCCGACGCCGTATTGTGCGCCGTCGCGAGCGACGATTCTAACCGGTCGGTATCCCTTCCGAAATGGCGTCGTCTATAATCCGGCGCCGGATGCGGGCATTAACGAGGTGGCTTTGCCCCATTCTGAAATAACCATCGCCGAAGCGTTGAAGACCGCCGGTTATGCCAGCATTTGCATCGGCAAATGGCACCTGGGTCATACGTTGCGATACTTGCCGCGCCGCCAGGGGTTCGATGAATACTTCGGGATTTTGTACTCGAATGACATGCGCCCGGTGCAGCTTGTCGAAAATGAAAAAGTCGTCGAGTACCCCGTTGTCCAGGCGACGTTAACCCAACGCTATACCGATCGGGCGATCGATTTTATCGAGCGCAATGCCGCGTCCGGCCGTCCCTTTTTCGTTTACCTGCCTCATGCGATGCCGCACAAGCCCCTGGCGGCCTCCGAGGATTTCTACACGCCCGAGACGCCCGATGACCTCTATGCGGATGTCATTCGAGAGTTGGATTTTTCGATTGGCCGGATCTTTCAGAAACTCAAACAATTAGAGCTTGATAAAGATACCTTCGTCATCTTCACCTCGGATAACGGCCCCTGGTACGGTGGGAGCACCGGCGGGCTTCGCGGCATGAAGGGCAAGACCTGGGACGGGGGACTCCACGTGCCCATGATCGCGCGCTGGCCCGGGAAGATTCCCGCCGGGATTGTCAACCACTCTCCGGCCGGAACGATTGACATCTTACCCACGATCCTTAGAGCGGCGGGGGTTGATATTCCCCGCGACCGCATTATCGACGGCGAGGATATCTGGTCGTTGTTGACGTCCACCCGAGCCGAGAGTCCGCATGAAGCTATTTTCGGGATGCAAGGTCCGAACCTGGCAACGGTTCGCAGCGGCAAGTGGAAACTTCATGTTCGCACACCCGGTCGCGCGCCGAATCGTGGCGATGATTGGGTGGATCCTCGGGGGCCCGATGGCGTGACGCTAATCGCCCCGTATGAACAGGCTCGGCCCAGTGCGTATCCGGGTGTTCTGGGCGGTGACGGCCCGAGCACGATGATGCTATTCGACCTTGAAACCGACCCGGCGGAGCAACATGACTTGAGCAAACAACATCCGGATGTCGTCGAACGTCTCAAGACCATCTATGATAAGACCTTCGCGCAGGTACCCCAGTTCAAACGGCCGAAGCGATTTGACGGGCTGCGACGCCTCAAGGGAGGCGACCTCAACTACGATTAACAGAGGTTGACCCGCCCCCTGTAAGATCCCAGTCATTCGATACGGGCAGAGGAGACGATGTGCTTATGAAAAACCGGATGTCTTTGTTGTTCCCGGCGATGGTTCTTGTCGTCGTGGGTTGGGCGACGGAGAAAGGCTATGGTACGGATGCGTCTGTCCTGATGCAGTCCAACGAACCCCCCGTTATCCCGGTTGGACCGGATGCCTACCGCATGTGGGACAGACTAAGTTACCATCGCATTGGTGTCCGCGCGTATATGCGCAGCACGTATGACCGCGAGGGGAACAACCGAACCGCCGACGCCAGCCATTTTCTTTATCAGGAATCCGACGATTTCAATGTATCGCTCGATGTTAAAGGCCCCGGCGTTCTTTATTTCAAGCGCACCAACCACTGGCACGGCAGCCCGTGGCATTATGAAGTCGATGGCGAGGATTTCATCGTCACGGAGACCGCTACGGCCGATCCGGTCAACGCCAAGAAGACGCTCGAAGAGACCACGTATATTCCGGAAGAGTTGTTCCCAAATCCGCTGACCTGGACCTGGTCAACCACCAAGGGGGCTGATTTGATGTGGGTTCCTCTGCCGTTTGAAGAGTCGTTTCGTATCGCTTACAGTCGTACGTTTTACGGCACGGGCTACTACATCTACCATCTCTTTAGTCCGGGGATGAAACATCTCTGCCGGCCGCTTCAATCGTGGGACCAAACGCCGCCGCCAGGCGATGTGCTAAATCTGATTGACCGATCCGGCACCGATATCGCGCCAACCGGCCAAGACGTGCGGACATATACGGGCACATTGCGGATGACGCCGTATGAGTGGACCCCCATCGCGGAATTGAACGAAGCCCCGTCGGCGATTCGCGCGTTAAAGCTTACCCTGCCGCGAGAGCAGGCTTATGCGTTTGGAAAGTGCCGTTTACGTGTGACCTGGGACCATCGATGGCATGCTTCCATCGACGCCCCGATCGACCTGTTTTTCGGGGCCGGACATCTCTATAATAGCGACAACCGAAACTACCTTGTCAAAGGCTTCCCTTCGGTCATCCGCTACGACGCGGAAAATGTGTACCTGTCCTGCTATTGGCCGATGCCTTTTTTCCGTCATGCGAAAATCGACGTTCAGGAGCGGGAGGGACTCACTTTCGAGGATATCAAGTGGGAGATTCGCACGGAAAATTTCACCGATCCGATCAATCACGTCGGTTATTTCCACGCTACCTACAGCGATCATCCCGAGCCGACGCTGGGTCGGGATATTGTCTTTCTCGATACGTCTGAGGCTGAAGGAGGCGGTTCCTGGAGCGGCAACTTCGTGGGTATGAGCTGGATCTTTACGCGCAACGGTTATCTGCCGACTCTGGAGGGCGATCCGCGGTTCTTCTTTGACGGAAGCCGGACGCCTCAGGCCTGGGGCACGGGAACGGAAGAGTGGGGCGGGGGCGGGGACTATTGGGGCGGACGCAATATGACCTTGCCTTTTGCCGGCCACCCGGTCGGGACGAGAAAGAAGGACGCTAAAAATCAAAAAGACCTGATCAATTCCGCCTATCGTTTTTTGATTGCGGATATTTTTCCCTTCGGCAACCATGCGGTGATCGGGCTGGAGCATGGAGGAACGAATACCTCGACGGAACATTATTCCGGTGTCGTGTATTGGTACGGGATCGATTCTCCCAGCCTGGTTTTGACCGACCATTTCCATTGCTGCGATGAGAAGGTCGAAATCCGCGAGCGCGAATACACATCTCACACGGCGAGCAAACCCTACACGCTTGTCTCGCGATACGAGTGGGGCCCGGACCATCGGGGTGCGCGGATGCACTTTCCCGCCGAGCAAGATGATGTTCGAACCATGACGGGCACGTCGCAGTTCAAGATGCGCCTGGATCCTGAAAATCTTGGAGTGATGCTTCGGCGAAAGTTTGATTATCTGTATCCAAACCAGTGTGCCAAGGTGTCGGTCAGGCCGGATCAAGCCGATGCTGAATGGCAATATGTAGGCCTGTGGTACACCGCCGGGAGCAATACCTGTGTTTATAGCTATCCGCGTTCCGAGGGAGAGCTTGGCAAGACGCAGCATACCGTCATCACCAGCAATCGTCGGTGGCGTGAAGAGGAATTCCTGATTCCGCGTCATCTAACCGAAGGCGTCAAACGCCTGGAAATCAGGATCGAGCATGTGCCCGTCAACCGGCCACTTTTCGCTTCTCATGCCTTTCCGGCCGAGTCGATATGGAGCGAGTCGCGCTATTGGGCCTATTGCTATAAGATGCCGGAGGTGGTACGGGTCGCGAAAGACCAGAGCGCAAAACATGAGTAGCTTCAGTTATTTTTCATGGTGAGCAACTCCGCTTTTTTTGAAATAGTCACCGCTGTCGAATCAGAATCACAGAGGATACAACATAATGGGATATTTTAGAACAGGAATCAGGTTTTTCGGAAACCGATCTCTATGGGTCATTATCTCGACAGGACTTTATCTGTCGTCAAGCGCCCTTGTGCGAGCGAACTGGCCCGGATTCCGCGGTCCAACCGGGTTGGGCTACACGACGGAGGAGAATCTTCCCATCGCCTGGGGCGGTCCGGCTAACGAAAACGTGCTCTGGATCTCGCCGCTTCCCGGCCAGGGGCACGCCAGCCCCATCGTCTGGGATCATGCGGCCATCGTCTGTACCGTCCAATGGCCCGCCGACATCGAAGATCGTAAAAAGATCATTCCGGACCATCATGTTACCTGCTATCGCACGACCGACGGAAAACTACTCTGGGATACGCTCGTCCCACCCGGACCCTGGCTGCGGACGGATTTTCGCAGCGGACCGGGCGGAGGCTACGCCGCCGCGACGCCCGTTACCGACGGTAAACTGATTTACTGCGCCTTTGCCTCGTCGGTCCTGGCCGCGATAGATTTTCAGGGCAACATTGCATGGCGAAAGGAAATTGTTCCCTATTCCTTCGATGTCACTCTCGGCAGTAGCCTGGTTCTTTATGGCGATACCGTCATTTTGTTCTGCGCGATGGCGAAAAAGGAAGACTCGCGCGTTGTCGCTTTTGACACGAACAGCGGCGATATTAAATGGGAGAGAAAGTTCCCACACATGCAGTTCGGACACAGCACGCCCTTGATTATTCAGGTCGATAACAAGCCTCAGATGTTGCTTTTGGCTTCAGGCATGAAAGAAGCGGACGACGCGCTACAAAGCCTTGATCCGACCGACGGGAAACTCCTTTGGTGGTGCCGGGGCGAGGGAGATGCCTCGTCGCCGGCCTATGGGCGGGGGCTTGTTTACTTTGACGATGGTCGGGGAGGTACCGGCGTCGCCGTCGATCCGACCGGTTCGGGCGATGTTTCCGAGACGCACATCCGCTGGACTATTCGACAAAGAGGTGAAGCCTTAAGTTCACCCATCGTTGTCGGAAATTACCTTTATCGCCTGCGTACACCCGGCTTCCTGCAGTGCTGGGATATGGCGACAGGCAAAGAAATTTATTCCGAACGTCTGAAGGACATATCGAGCAACTGGGCCAGCCCGATTGCAGATCCCAAGGGGCGCCTGTTCTTTGCGAACGCCGGAAAGAGCTATGTCGTTCAGGCGGGACCCGCATTTCGCATCCTCGCTACTAATGACCTTGGCGACGGCAATCACCCATCCCCCGCGGCGGCAAACGGCAAACTGTTCCTCGTCGGAATGAAGAACATCTACTGCATCGGCGCCAAGAATCCTCAACCATCCAATTAGCCCTTAAGAAATGGAGCGCGAAATGATGAAGGCCTTTTATTTCGGTTTACTTATGCCGGCGCTGGTGGTAGGTGTGGATCGTCGTTCGACCGAGTTCGTCCGTATCGAACGGCTCTCAGAGCGTGTGCTTCTGGCCTACTGGATTGGAACGGGGCGATGTAATCTGACCGCCATTCAGTCGCAAAAGGGCCTGGTGGTCATCGACACGGAGATGTCACCACGGATCATGGCGCCGATCAAAAAACGGATTGAACAAGTGTATGGCCGGGACGATTGGGCGTATGTCATCAACACGCACGCTCACATGCACCACGCCAGCGGCAATAGTCTGTTCAAAGGCGCGACGATCGTCGGGCATGAGAACCTGCCCGAAGACATGCAATGGCTCAAGGATAAGCAAACGAATCCCGAACGCAAACGCAAAGAGCTTGACCGTGCCGCCCAAACCCTTCATAATCTGCGGGCCGTTCTATCCCGCGTCAGGGGAAATCGCGTCGCGACCCGGGCTATTCGCGGCGAGATCCGGTTCTGGCAATTATATACCCAGGATTTGAAAGAGGGTTACGAAATAGTCAAACCATCACTTACATTTGCCGATAAGCATACCCTGGACTTGGGTGATCTCACGCTGGAACTCGTGTTCTTCGGTAGGGGGCACAGTCTCTCCGATATTCTGATTTACATCCCAAAGGAAAAGCTGCTCATCACGGGTGCGATTGTCTATCAGCGCCGCCAATTGCCCGAGATCGGCGAACAAACGGACATGCAGGACGTGAATCGCTTCATGGCGACCCTGGACTTTTTTCTTGCCGAGGACGTTCAGATCAACCATGTCATTCCATCGCATAGTCCGCCACTTGTTAAACGCGATGTGATCCCGGTCCGGGATTATTACGAGAAGATGCTCACAGGCGTCCGAGCGGCCCGGGAGGAAGGGTTGTCCCTCTCGCAAGTCATGGAGCGTTTCTCGGTGCGAGCGGCATTTCCCCACTTCTTCGAACCACCGCCCGGTGAGTGGAACCATGGCATGCAGGAACGCAATTTAAGAAACCTCTGGCGTATCCTGGATGAGCAAAGTCAAAAAGAACGTTAGATCCGATTTAAGCGTTCTTGACGCGATCGTTGCGTATGGATATCCTATCAAGAAAAGGAAAAAATAATGGCGGACAAGCACTATCCTTTCGAGATTTCTTTAGCTGAGTGGTCCTGGCATAAAAGGCTGTTCGGCGAGGCCGAGCCGAAAATGGACCACCTCGATTTCATCACCGAGGCTCATGCCCTCAGTATCAACGCGGTCGAGTACGTCAATCAGTTTTTCATGGATAAAGCGGAGGATACGAAGTCTCTGGCCGAGATGAAAAAACGCGCCGACGATCTGGGTGTCAGATCGGTTTTGATTATGTGCGACGACGAGGGCCATCTCGGCGATCCCGATGCAAAGCAGCGCGCCCAGGCCGTTGAGAACCACTACAAATGGGTTCATGCCGCCAAGTATTTAGGATGCCACTCGATCCGGGTTAACGCGTACTCGGAAGGCTCATATGACGAGCAGCTCAAATTAGCTGCTGACGGACTAAGACAACTTAGCGAATACGCCGCGGGGCATGAGATGAACGTCATCGTCGAAAACCATGGCGGCCTGTCGTCCGATGGGAATTGGCTGACGAGTCTGATTAAAACGGTGGATTTGCCCAACTGCGGGACACTGCCCGACTTCGGCAATTTCCCGCCGGAGACCGATCCCTACGAAGCCGTTGAAATGATGATGCCGTACGCCAAATCCGTCAGCGCCAAGAGTTTCGACTTCAACGAAGAGGGCGATGAGACCACTATCGACTATCGCCGGATGATGAAGATCGTTCTCGACGCCGGCTACGAAGGCTACGTCGGCATCGAGTACGAGGGCGAGCGACTCAGTGAAACCGAGGGTATCGTCGCTACCCAGAAACTCCTGGAAATCATCCGCACTGAACATGCAAAGTCTTGAGTGCCGATTCAGTATCGGCCTGCCATGTTACTCAGGCAGATACGGGCATTTCTTTTCAGGCCGTCCAGACCTAATCGTTTGATAACAGAGTCTGCGAATTCCGCATGAAATGACTCCGGGCTCATATCCAGAATCTTTCGGAGGCTAAATTCCGCTCTATCGGAATAGAACTTGAATTCGCTGTTCATACATGGCGGTGCCTTGCGTTGATAGGGACAAACACGGATACATTCCTCACAACCGAAAAGCCTGTCACCGATCTTTTGGGCTAGTTCCGGTGGAATCGGGCCTTTATGCTCTATCGTCAAATAATTGATACATCGGCCGGCGTCGAATTGCCCGTCGGGCCGCAAAGCACCGGTTGGACAAACCTCGATACACTTTTTGCAGTCCGCGCAGTCGGCTACGATCTGTTCATCAGGTGGAAGTCCCAGGCGGGTGATGATCTCGCCTAAGAACATCTGACAGCCACGTTTGGGATGGATGAGCATGTGGTTCTTTCCGATAAAACCCAATCCGGCTCTGACGGCTAAGGCCCGCTCCGCCACGGGCGCCGAGTCCACACAGACTTTGAACTTCAAGTCGCCCCCTGCAATGGTGTTTATAAAATCAGCGAGCTTAAACAATCGTTCTTTTATGAACGGATGATAGTCTTCGTACTGGGCGTACGTGGCAACTTTGCCTGTTGGCTCCTCTTGATGAACCGGCTTGGGTTCCTTTTGCGGAAGCGAAAAATTAAGGCCAACGACAATGACCGATTGTGCATTCTTCATCAGCTCGGTCGGATTGAGACGTTTCGACAGATTCTTATTCATGTACTCCATCTGGCCCGCGTAGCCGGATTCGAGCCATTCGGTCAGAATGTGTGCCTGTTCGGTCTCTATCGGCGAAGCGTCCGTCATCCCGACCAAATCGAAGCCTAATTCAATCGCTTTTTGTTTGATAGCCTGGGATAGATTCATAAAAGCTATTATACACAATCCGGCTGCACTTATTTAGAGGCTCTAACAAAATCGAATATACCTCCAAAGGTTGTTTCTTGATGGAACGGTAGAAAATCGTAGCGTTCGAGCTGTTCTTGACTTGACGGGACGTAAATCGAAAGCCCGAAGTGATGAGAATTGTTGGAGAATCCCGACCCTTTTGCGGCCTTGCCGGCGATAAGGTCTTCTTCGCACCAATCCAAGAAAGTATCGAGTTCTCCACTGACAATACCATTGTTGGATGAGTCAAGAGCCTGAAAGTAAGCCTTCATATCGTAGAACTTCTCATCTTCATACTCGAATATAGGGGAACAGGATTGCGGCGGATTTAGTTTCGTTTCTCGTTCGAAAGACTTGAGAACAGGCGTGAGCTTTTCCGGGAGTTTTTTGAGTTCGTCATTGCTCACTAAAGTGTATAAAGTGTAGTGCTCATCTTCCCGCATGATCGTTTCGGCCAGGACGTCGCCTGTCATATTGGGATCATGAGCTGCCGACGCGATCGTTTTCGTGTAGTATGTGTTGGGCGCTCCTACGATGACGGGCGAGGCCATGATGTACTCGCCCGCTTCCAGAAAATTATAAAGGTTTTGGAGGGTTGCGCGACCGCATTGTTGCAGAAATAGAAGCCTTACTTTTCCTTCTACTTCTTTATTGAAATCGGCAGCAATCGTCCCCGCCTCCGCAGCGGGAAGCCATTTTTGAGAATTTGACGTGACGCTCCCATTCCGACTTTTGAACGGCCTGTCGTCGCGGCACATGTCACTTAACCTTCCGCCGTGGTTGAGAAAAACGACACAGTAGTTTCTGGCCTTCCACTTGGCCTGCACCCATTTAAAATACTTCTTCAATTCTGCCGGGTCGGCACTATTTTCACTCTCAAGAAATACTTCTTTCCTTTTTGGTTTTCCAAAAGATGGGTACATCGCGATTCGCTTCATGCCTCTGCGGTCCGCATAATCGGCCTGGACCACTACGGCGATCTTCGAGTTGATGATTCCCTTCTTCAGATCCCTGAGAATCGTCCCGGCGTAACGATTCAGATCGTTGTCATAAGACATGTAATAGATAAAGACCCACTCATACGTGCTTTCTCTCAATAAGACAATACCTGCCCCTACAAAAAGGATGAAGACCATTATTAACAATAGTCTAAGATGATTTCTTCGGTATCGCATATCGCGTCTCTCTTGATACCCTTACCGTTTGGGAATCCGTATCATAGCATCTATATGGCACAAAATCACGCTCTTCTCGCGTTTTGTTTCTTGAGATAAACCCGGCAAGGCGATTATACTAACGTCATGAAAAATTCAGAGAACAATCAGCCTCGTATTATCGGCGTTATCCCGGCTCGGTATGGCTCCTCTCGCTTCGAAGGCAAAGTGCTGGTGGATATCGCCGGGAAATCCATGATTCAACGGGTGTACGAGCGCGCCCGGCAATCGAAAACACTGGATGAGCTTCTCGTGGCCGTTGATGATCCGCGAGTGCAATCGTGTGTGGAGGCATTCGGCGGCAAAGCCATTCTCACCGGCGCAGACCATCAATCGGGAACGGACCGAATCGCTGAAGTCGTCGAGCCAAGGCCGGTGGACATCGTCGTGAATATCCAGGGCGATCAGCCGCTGCTCGATCCGAACATGATCGATGAAGCGGTCCAGCCGATGATCGACAATCCTGAAATTCAGATGTCCACGTTAAAAAGGGAAATAGATAAGGACGAATTCGACGATCCCGGCGTGGTGAAAGTCGTGGTGGATGAGAATGATTTCGCGCTTTATTTCTCACGGTCGCTCATCCCCTATCCGCGATACGATGAGAACCTTCACGTTTACGAGCACGTCGGATTGTACGTTTATCGTAAGGATTTTCTCCTGAAGATATCGAAGATGCCGCAGGGATATCTGGAGAAGCTGGAATCGCTGGAGCAGCTTCGCGTCATGGAGAAGGGGTATAAAATCCTGGTCGTCGAGACGAAAACGAACCGAACGGCGGGTATCAGCGTCGATACGCCCGAGGATCTCAAGAAGGTGGAAAAAGTCATGAAAGGCCAAGGCAATGGTCATTAACAAAAAACCGATTGAACAACTCTACGAAGATCTGCCGGCTGATACCAAGGAAATGCTGGATCGCGCTATCGGAAGCATCGTCTCGGCCAAGAAGGCCGGCGGCAAGGTGGTCGTCGTGACCGGCAGCGGGCCCAACCTCCACGAAGGCGTGACAACGCTCATTGCCGAGTTGATTCACAAAGGCGTCATCGACGGGGTGACGACCAGTTCGGCAGTCATCGCCCATGAAATGGCCGGGTCGCTTGAAGAAGTTAAAAGAGTGGATGGCCTAAAATTAGGATTTACGGAGAAAATACTTCCTCGCGGTAATATCTTCGAGGCGACGTTGATGTCACCCGATTTTCTGGAAGAACTCAAAAAGGAAATGCTGATCGATACGGCATTGCTCGAAAAAGTGCTCTCGCTCGACGGAAGCATTATCATCAAAGCGGCCGGGAATATGGCCTATCCTTTGGGATTGCGTACGGAGAATTTGGCGAAGGAGATTTTGTTCATTGCGAAAAGCAAGGGGTTCTCTTTCGAGCAGGTCGCCGGGGCGGGGGCCGATCCTCACACGATGCTCGGCGCCGCTTACGCTAAAGGCATCCCGATTCTGGTCACGATACCGCAGTTAGTTGGTGGCGGAATGGTCGGACTGGCTATCGGGGATTCCATTTCCCTTACAGAAAGGGCGACGAAAGTCGCCCGGATGATCCAATCGGCTGACGTCATTATTGAATCCGCCGTAGCCCTGACCCAGGAAATTCACGATGGCCCATTCGAGACTTACACCGGACACGGCCTCTGGTCCCAATGGGAAGGTTATGACACGTATAGCCTCAAAGACAAAACGTTGATCCGCATCGATCTCGATCCGGCTTTGAAAAAAGCGTGGGAATTTGAAAAACAGTCGAGCCAGGTGCAAGACGCGATCGACAAAGGATTACCCAAAACCAAACTGATGTCGATTCCTTTCCGAATGGAAATGTCCGGCTTCGCCCGGCTGGAAAAGAGCATCCCGGTCGTGGCCGATTTAGGTGTCGTCTGGCCCATGATGGCGCTTCGCCTGGAAAAGGAGCTTGGACTATCTCTCGATTTCATCTCCTACCCGCAACAAAGCTCGGAAGGACAAGCTATGCGGAAATGGATCGTCGAAAACGTTTCGCCCATCGTGAAGAAGAAATTGTTTCAATAGAATTGAATGAAGAATTCCAACATGATCAGAAAACGCCTTTTACACTTAATTCTCATCCCGGTCCTACTGCAGATGTTAGGGGGCTGTTCTCACGCGAAAGAAAACTCTCCCGGCGTTGTGCTGAGCGAATTTATATTTGAAGAAGCTCCCTTCGCCCAGTGTCACGCCTCGACGATCGCCGAGACAAAGCACGGCCTGGTTGCGGCGTGGTTCGGCGGGACTCGAGAAAGCGAGCCGGACGTGGGCATTTGGCTGTCTCGCCGCGGATCGAGCGGATGGTCGCCCGTGGAGAAGGTGGCCGACGGTTCGGAACTCTCGGGCAGAAAAGTAGCGTGCTGGAATCCGGTCTTGTTCCAGCCAAAATCGGGTCCGCTCATGTTGTTCTATAAAGTCGGCGACGACGAGCCGGAATGGTGGGGCGAATACAAAACCTCCGGTGACAGCGGCAAAACGTGGTCGAAACCCGTTCGGTTGCCTGATGGATTCCTGGGCCCGATCAAGAACAAGCCCATTCAACTGCCGGACGGTTCGATTCTGAGTCCGTCGAGCATTGAGTACTACAGGAAGAACCGGGAGGTGTGGCAGGTGCATCTCGAACGGTCCGAGGATATGGGACAGACCTGGGAAAAAATCGGTCCGCTCAACGAGGGTAAGAAGATTAATGCCATTCAACCCTCGATCCTGATTTATCCCGATGGCATGATGCAGATTCTCTGCCGGACGGAACGCGCAGGCCGCATTTGTCAGGCGTGGTCCCACAATATGGGTCAGACATGGAGCGAAATGAGTCTTACGACATTGCCCAATCCCGACGCCGGGACCGACGCCGTCATGCTCAACGATGGAAAGGCCTTGCTGGTGTACAATCATAGTACGTCAAATCGCGAGTTCCTGAACGTGGCGGTATCCAAAGACGGGAAGAAATGGTACGCAGCGCTTGTGCTCGAAAACCAGCAGGGAGAGTATTCTTATCCCGCAGTGATTCAGACATCCGATGGATTGGTCCACGTCAGCTATACCTGGAAACGAAGGCGAATCAAACACGTTGTCCTCGATCCCACGAAATTCAAATTGAAGGAAATCCACAACGGAAAGTGGCCAAAGTGACAAGATCTCACCGGTGGTTTCCCAGGTAACGGATGACAAATGGATAGGATTCTGGTAGCATGGAGGTGAGTGGTTATTGAGCTATTATCCGTCGTAACGAGCTGAATCAAACGTGTTAACAGAGTAGAAAGCGAATGAAGATGGCATTGAATTCGAGTCTTTTACCAAAACCGCTACGAGGTATCATTCCGCCCATGATTACGCCGTTGCTGGATCGCGAGACGCTGGATGTGGCCGGCCTGGAACGGCTGATCGAGCACATCCTGGACGGCGGCGTACACGGTCTGTTTATCTTGGGGACAACCGGCGAAGCACCCAGTCTGAGCTATCGCGTGCGCCACGAGTTAATCGATCGTGCCTGTAAACAAGTGAACGGGCGCGTGCCCGTACTGGTCGGCATTACCGATACCTGCTTTACGGAGTCGATCCACATTGCTAACAAAGCCAAAGAGGCCGGCGCCCAGGCGGTCGTACTGGCGCCGCCTTATTATTTCCCGGCCGGGCAGGCGGAATTGCTGGAGTACATCGAGCATTTGATGCCGGAATTGCCGCTGCCCTTATTCCTCTACAACATGCCAAGCCTCACCAAGGCGGTTTTTGAACCGCAGACCGTTCGCGCGGCAGCCGACATTGACGGCATCGCGGGTTTAAAAGACAGTTCCGGCGATATGGTTTATTTCCACCAGCTCCAGGTCTTATTAAAAGATCATCCGGATTTTGCGCTTCTGATCGGCCGGGAGGAGCTTTTGGCCGAGACCGTTCTATTGGGTGGGCACGGCGGCGTAAGCGGTGGAGCAAATTTTTATCCGACGCTTTACGTCGATCTTTACAACGCAGCCTGTGCGCGCGATTTGTCAACCGTCGAAGCGCTGCATGAAAAGGTCATGCAAATTAGCAATGCGATTTACCAGGTCGGGCGCTATGGGTCGAGCTATCTCAAGGGGCTCAAGTGTACGCTGTCGTGTCTGGGCATTTGTAGCGACTTCCTGGCTGAGCCGTTCCACCGTTTCCGAAGCACGGAGCGCGACGTGATACGCAGGCGTCTGGAAGAGCTTGGGATTGTGGAAAAACAATAAGAAGGATTTTCAATAAGGTCAACGCCTATGTTAGGAAGTTTCGGAGTCATCGACATCGTCATCCTGGGGCTCTACGGCTGCATCTTGATCGGGATGGGGCTTTATTATAAACGCAAGTGCAACACCGCCGATGAATTCATGGTGGCGGGCCGGTCGATCCCCGCCTGGGCGGCGGGCCTGGCGGTGATGAGCACTTATACGAGCAGCATTTCGTATATCGCCACGCCGGGCAAGGCATACTCAAGTAATTGGCATACGTTCATCTTTTCCCTGTGCATCATTCCCGTCGCCTGGTTCGTGTGCGAATACGTCGTGCCCTATTATCGGAAAACAAAGCTCATCTCGGTCTATGAGTTTCTCGAAGACAGACTCGGTTCCTGGGCCCGGATTTACGGTGCATTTTCTTTCGTACTCTTTATGATCGGTCGTATCGCGGTCATTCTCTATCTGGCCAGTCTTTTGTTGAATACCTTTGTCCCCTGGGGAATTGTCCCCGTCATCATTGTCCTCGGCGTCATTACGATCGCCTACACCTTCCTCGGTGGCATGGAAGCCGTGATCTGGACGGATGTGATGCAATCCGCTGTGATGATCGTCGGCATCATCTTTTGCGCGGTCATGCTAACCCGGGATGTTTTCGCTCAACCCGAATATTTGATCCAGGCCGCGTTTGACGCCGACAAATTCAGCCTGGGCAGCACAAAATTCAGTTTCGCTTCACAACAACATGTTTTCAACCGGTCCATCTGGGTTATGATTATCTTCGGCGTTACGGAGAATTTGAGGTCTCTGATGGCCGATCAGAACTGCGTCCAGAAGTATTCCTCCGCCGCCAACGAACGGCAGGCCAAAAGATCGATCTGGATCGGAATGCTGATCTATATTCCTTTGACCGCCATCTTCCTCTATATCGGAACGGCGCTGTTCGCTTACTACTCGCCGGGCGGCCATCCGCTCGGTGAAAGCATTACGAAAGGCGACGATGTTTTCCCGTTCTTCATTGCCACGCAACTGCCGGTCGGACTCAGAGGTCTGGTCGTCGCGGCGATCTTAGCGGCGGCGATGAGTACGGTCGATTCCAACTTGAACTGCTCGGCCACCGTATTACTGCTGGACTTTTATAAACGCTATTTCAATCCGAACATCGGCGAACGCGGGAGCATCGTGTTCCTCAGAACAACGACCATCGTCTGGGGGGTACTCGGAACCGGCTTCGCCATCCTGATGATACAAGCGCGAAACATTCTCGACGTCTGGTGGCAAATCTCCGGTATTTTCGGCGGGGGCGTTCTGGGTGTCTTTATTCTGGGGATGCTTCGGATCCGGCTACGTCTGTGGCAAGGGCTCGTGTCGATCGGGATCAGTGTCGGCGTGATCTCCTGGGCGACGTTTGTGCGCGAACCTTTCCTTACGAAGCTCAACGTGCAGATCCCCGATTCGTGGAGCTGGATTGTCTGCAACATGGACGTGGTGGCTATCGGTGCGGCCGGGACGGCGGCGATGATGATCGTGGCGTGCCTGTTCGGCTTGCTCAATCGAAACAAAAATATCTCAGCCTGAGAAATCCGAAGGAGTGCCTAATGCTTCTCAATAAACCGCAATGGTGGGGCAAGCCCCACCCTACCATTCTCGCCGCCGCTCTGGTTCTATTCGCCTACATGGACGTCTCGGCATCCGGCAAGACGTTAATCGAATGGGATTTCAGCAAAGGAGTGCATGGTTGGACAGCAAACAATAAAGTCGAGGCCCTTTCGTTTTCTTCCGAGGGACTGACCGTCAAGTGCACGGGCGACGATCCCTGGATCGAAGGGCCGACGGTGGACCTGCCCGGCGAACCGATGACCCGCGTTAAAGTACGAATGAAATCGAACGCGGATGCGTCGGCGGAACTCTTTTATGGCAGAGTATTCCGGGCGGGAGATTCCGTTCGATTCACCGTCCGAAACGACGGACAATGGCATGATTACTCCCTTGTCATCCGTGACACGCTCGGTCCCGGCACGCGTTTCCGCCTCGATCCCTGTGTGGGGCCGGGTGACGTTATCGTCTCATCGATCATGGTGGAAACCATCCGCCGAATAGCCGTTCCCTCTATGGAAAAGCCGGGGAAGCTGGACAAAGCCTCGGGTAGTGAAGTTACAATGAAGTCGGGAAATCTAAAATTCGAGCATTACGGCAACCGGTGGGGTAATTTCGCATTGACAGTTAATGATGTGGAAATGGCCGCTGGATATGGCGGTGAGTTGATTGGTTTTCTCCTTGATGATCAACCTGAATGGCTTCATATGGACAACGCCACAGTTACCTTCAGTAAGCCATCCGGGCGCAACGGATTTGTGAGTAAAGCGATCATCAAAGACCGCCAAGGCGCCAAATGGCAGATCCGCAAAATCGTCAGACCGTCCAGGCAACCTGGAGCACTTGTCGTGACAACGGAACTGAAAGTGAACAGGGACAGGGACATCGTGCACATTCCCTGGTTCACGATCTTCCCCGGGCTCGGAACCTTCGGCGAAGGAAAAAACCAGGGTGTATTTGCCGGACTGGAATATCTTTGCGACGAGCCCAGCAGCAGCACGGCGGATATTGACACGTCGGACCACGTTCGCCGGGTGCCCGATCCGATCAAGATCACGTTTCCACTGATGGCGATTGCGCATGGCGGCCGCTATATCGGCGTCATCTGGGAGCCGTCCGAGATGGTCGCGGCGACGTTCGATTCTCCCGACACAATTTACCATTCCGGGGCACACGTCATGGCCCTGTCGGGACCGGGGATCGGTGAACACCGCTTTGAGAACGATCCTGTCGCTCATTCACCCGTACTGCTCGAAGCGAACAAACCGCTGAGAATGACCGTTCAAATCATCGGCGGCAAGGGCCAAACGATCATCCCCGCGATCAAACAGTACGTCGCCCTGAAAGGATTGCCGGCCGTGCCGGAATTTGAAGGAGGCTTCGACAATGCCGTCGATCTACTGAGCCGCGGCTGGCTGGATTCCCAAATCAACGAAGAGGGTCTTATTCGCCATGCGGTCTGGGGCAAGAATTTTCCCGCCGGGCCGGCCGCGGACGCCGCAATGTACATGGACTGGCTTGCTAACCAAACCGATAATGGAAATCTCCACGAGAGACTGATAAAAGGTAAAGACCGGATTCTGGCCAAAATCCCGCCGGGCCGGCCTTTTTCAAGCAGCGTCTCACACGCGCATTTGCCCACGGCTCCGCTTATTTTCGGGCGCACGGTTGAATTCGTGCATCAAAGAGTCAGCGCCGCGTCGCGCTTACTCAATAGTTTCGATGAAGATGGCGTCAAATTGTATAAGCCCGGAAAAACGGATTATTCAAGAACGCACTTCGCCAGGCATGCCAACGGTCTTTCCGGCCGCGATATGGTTAGCATTCTGGAGGGCGTTGTCTTGGCGGGAGATAAGGAACTTGCGAATAAAGCGCTTCAGCTACTCGACAAG
>Ga0180432_10002907_pt1 | contig 25188 bp, 42 predicted proteins | sample SS_ome_10_FD_132414 | JGI IMG/M metagenome (GOLD analysis project Ga0180432, IMG submission 132414) | Hypersaline lake sediment archaeal communities from the Salton Sea, California, USA - SS_1_MS_2 metaG | ecosystem: Environmental > Aquatic > Non-marine Saline and Alkaline > Hypersaline >... | reverse complement strand
TTCAATCAAACGAACACACGTCATCATATCACGTTCATCTTTCCAATTATTAAGATGATTACCATATTTTCCAATATATGATGCTTGCGCTTTTAGCTTGTGTGATAAGATATCGAATATAAAATCGTGGTCCCAGTTCCGATCTTTCCAGATTACTGGCAGCCAATACCAAACACTTTTAATGCCACGAATAAATTCTTTACCCATATATCGACCATCGTGTTTCCACCACAGTGATATGTAATCTATTTTTCTTCTTAACCAAGAACGAGATTCTCTATCTTCTCGCCATTGTTCAAATATGTCTTTTTCTGGTTCCATTTGATAAAAAATATATCCTGTCTTTATTTAAGTCGTAAATGTTTCCGTTGGTAGATACAATGATAACTTCTAATGCTTGTCCCCACCATTCCATAGGGACTTCTATAGGCTCTTTGTCTTTTTCTTCCACATTAATTTTTTGTGGTGACACGTGATGGAAACCTAGTTTCATCTTCCTTAAGGTTTCCTTATCACCACACAAAGAATATGTCATTGTTATCTCCCTGACCCTACACAAAGTCTCTGAACCGTATTTACTAACGTAAACAAATTCCTTGCCCTCTAGTTCTTCGTTAAGAGTCTCTTGTATTTTACTGAACATGGTAGCAATATTATTATTTTAGAACGTACTAAAAAAATTAAAAGTCTATTATTTCGTACCTAGATGGATCTACCGCAATTCTATAAAGCATAATATAACTCATCCCCTTGCTTTGAACCTCAAATTCTTGTGTCCAAACCGAGGGAATAATAATTAGGTCTCCCTCGTTTGGGATAATTTTATTTTTTGTCCTGGTAAAGTTTATTTCTATTGGATCACCTTTTACAAAAACCAAAAAGTTAAGAATATTTCTTGGTCCGATCTCATCCCTTTGGGTAGAAAAAAAGCCATCCTCACTAATTCTGATAATCAGGGGATCCTTTGTTTCAGCATAAGTGGTTTTGTCTGTCATTGAAAGTGACGAACAGGCTAGCTGTAATTCCCTCACTACACGTCCCCCGTAAATAAAACAACATTGCTGTGCATACCTTAATACCTCCCCCAGTGTTTCGAAGTCTTCAAGGCCCGCAAAGGGCTTGTGTATGTACAAGTAGTTGACCAATTTTTCTAATATCTTTGCATCTAAAACCTCTTTCATCTGGAGAAAATCCTCTTCTTCCAAACGGCTCAACGTATTTTCTCTTTGAAAGTGGGAAATTATCTGATCCCTTTCTGCCTCCCCTAATAATGAGCTGTGCCTTTTTATAAAATCCTGTATTAGCATTAAAATCTTTTTTCTATGATGAATGGAAATTCTATCCTACGAGACTGTCCAAACTTGAGAATTTTTATCTGCTCGTTCTCTAAAACATCTTTGAATCTATAGGATCCTTCGAAAAATACCCAGCACCTTGCTCCACCGGCCTGTGCTTCCCTGCATTGTTCAATAACTTTTTCAACCATGCTCTGGTTGGTATTTTTTGGGTGCGGAACAATTAAAACGTCCGACCCGTGTAATAGGTGATGATGAATGGACTTTATAGATCCACCCTCCGGGGACCAAAATTCAATCTTCCAATCCATCAGCTTGTTATCGTTTGTAAACGAAGTCCACCCCAGGGATCCGATTTCGGATTCCCCTATAAACTCTTCTCCTCTAAAAAATTTCACAAGGTAATTACCCTCTTCAACAAATACCCTTACTACTCCCTTTGAAAAGGTAACGTGTGCTTTTATCTTCTTGTAATCCTTAATTTTCATCTATTTCCAAAAGTGTAATTGAACCAAAGACCCATCCCCATGGAACAGCGTAAATCTTTGGAAGCCAAGATTAAAAAGTCTTTCTGTAAACTCTTCTCTTAGGTCGTGACCTAGCCATCCAGCATGGAACTCCATGGATATTTTTTTTATTCTAAACAAATGTTCGTCTGTTAGACTTTCTATGATCTCCTTCTCACCACCTTCACAATCAACTTTTAGAAAATCTATAGTCTCGGGAAGAACCCCCAGTTTCCAAAGATCGTCCAGACTCATGGTAATGCAGGACTCTGTGTAAATTATTTCTCTATCCTCTTTTTCTAATTTCAGCGTAGATCCACCAAGATTGTTGATCACCCCGGCGACTCCCATTTTAGCTGAAGAGGTCCCTTTGCTAATAGCTATATTATATGCCTCAACATCATATCCAACGTTATCCACCAGACATGAAAATGCTTTAGACATAGGCTCGAAAGTGATTACTCGCGAAGCTCCTCTTTCCAAAGCCCTCCGTGAAAACATACCTATATTTCCACCAATATCGACAACAACATCCCCTGGATTAATTACACATCCGTATCTTTCATAGTCGCTTCCCTGTGAATCATGTTCTCCAAACATTTGGAACATCTCATAATACATGTAGTTTATATCGTCTATTCCATCCTCCCCGTTGTAATAAGCCTGCAGTGAAAATCTCTCGGACTCCTTTGAAAGATCCCTTTTCGTTTTCTCTCCGTCTTTCCCTATGGTCCAAAAAATTGGATTGTGTTCCCTTTGCATTCTAAACCTTTTGTATTTATAGATATCTGACCTATTAAAATTTCCAGTAAGATATATAATTGACAAATAAAATAGGCTATGCCACTTAAGTCTTTTAAAGCATTTGAAGAGGAGGAAATGGATCTTTTAGGAGATCTTGATAAAATCGGGATAGAACAACACAAGGGTTGGCTTGTGTGCACATCAAGTGTTTACGATAGGGATCAGATGGGATCTTCCGTTTATGCTGTCATAGCAAAAAACCCTGGGGAAGCTTCTGCTTTAATTATGGAGTCCATGGGTATTGAAGAAGAACAGGATTTGGAAGACGCAAGGAAGGGATCTGATTTCGAGTCGGGTCTTGAAGAAACCATGAACAACATCATGCAATGGGATGGACGTTTTGAAGTTTTGGTTGTCTATGATGATCTTAAGCCGTTTAAATATGAGGACTATTGCCTTGAAATAGATTGGACTAATCCCATTATGGCTGCTAAGGATGTTAAATACGTCTTCCCAAATGCTGAGCAAATTCTAGGATCCAAAATGTCAACCCCTAGGTAAATCTTTTTGAAAGATTTTCCATTATTCACACTATAACTTGCAAACATTTCCACTATGTCTAAAAACATACTTGTGACAGGTGGTCTGGGATTTATTGGATCCCACACCGTAGTTGCACTCCACGAAGCTGGATTCAATCCAGTGATCGTTGATAACCTTTCAAACTCAAAGCTGGGAATACTTGACCATATCGAGCACATCACAGGGAAGAAGCCTAAGTTCTATGAAGAAGATGTACTCCACAACGTAGATATGGAGATCATTCTGGAAAACGAAAACATAGATGGAGTAATTCATTTTGCAGCTTACAAATCTGTAAGTGAGAGCTTGGAAGATCCTTTTTCATACTATGAAAACAATGTCGGTGGTCTGATGAGCTTGATGTCAGCAATGAAATTCACAGACTGTACAAAGCTCGTATTTAGCTCTAGCTGCACTGTTTACGGAGAACCTGATGTTATCCCGGTTGATGAGCAAAGTCCCGTTAAACAAGCTACAACGGCTTACGGCTCAACCAAACAGGTGTGTGAGATCATGCTTAGGGATAACACATGGCTTGATTCCATAGCACTCCGCTACTTCAATCCCGTTGGTGGGCATGAGAGTGGAATGCTAGGGGAACTTCCTCTCGGCACCCCAAACAATTTGGTTCCTTATTTAACACAGACAGCAGCAGGAATTAGAGAACAGCTTACAGTGTTTGGTGATGATTATGATACAAGGGATGGGTCTTGTATTAGAGACTTTATTCACGTTATGGACCTTGCAGAAGCACACGTTAAAGCAGTGGAAAGACTATTCGATGAAGATCGTGATAGGGATAAAGAAAAGCAGGGACCAGATACTAAAAACTTTGAGGTTTTCAATGTAGGTACAGGTGTGGGTTACACTGTCCTTGAGCTCATCAATAAATTTGAAGAGGTTAATGGAATTCGGGTAAACTACAAGATTGGTCCTAGAAGGGATGGAGACATTGTTAGAATCTGGGCAGACACCACAAAATCTTATTGGGGATTAGGATGGCGAGCTAAAAGGGATCTTGGGGATATGATGAAAGACGCTTGGTCTTGGCAGCAAAATTTGCCTGGAAAAGACTTGTTTTAATATATGGGTAGAATATGATTACTTTAACATTTCTAATAGCGTTCTTTGCATTTGCAACAGGTGCTAAAGCAAGCGGATGGTATAATGCACCAGAAGGAACATATGAACGCAAAAAATACTTACTTGAAATGTTAGTTTTTTGTATATTTCTTGTTCCTGCATTAATTTATATATTATTATAAGATTTTTGGTCAAATAAATAACCCCGACAACGGAATTTGTTTTCTTCTATATGTCGGGGTTGAAAGAGTTAATCGGTTTGTTTCCTAATCTTTTTTCTTCTTAAGATTAGCTTTAGCTTGTTTGTAAAGAGCTTTGTCTGCCACCTCTGTAGTTCTTCCACCTACTAGGAAACTGTTGACCCTGGCCATCGCCCACTGCTGGGGCGTTGTTCCTGGGACATGACCGGTTTTCCAAGCTGCATAGCCACGATCCCAAACCTTTTTGAGAATACCCAGCGGGAATCTTGATTTGTCTGACTTTTTCTTTAGTGCTTTGTAGACTGGGCTATCCTTACTCATCTTAGAAGACTCCATTACTTCTTCAGCTGGAATCTCTTCCTCAAGGACGATCTCTTCAAACAGATCTACTACCTGTCTGTATTCTTCGTAAGTCATGACTAGATCTAAATCGACCTCTTCTGACTCCCCGAACATTTCTTTGTACTTCTTGGTGTATTTGCTAGGTTTGGTTTTTACCTTTTTCCCCTTGCCAGCTTTTCTAGACTTGTAATCAGCATCCCATTCCTGGTATGCTGTTGGATCATCATCAGCCTTGTCTTTATGCTTTTTGATTTCCCTCTTCATGACACGAGGGTTTTTAGTAAGGTATTTCTTTGGAAGTTTCATACTTCCTATATATCAAGTTATTTTATAGTAACTATTCGACCGGGCTTTTGATCTTTAAGAAAGATATTACCTTTGCAAGAATCCAAGCAAATGGTTTTTTCCTCGTAGCTAAAAGCAGAAATAGTGATGGAATCTTTATCAGTTTTAATGTGAAAGAACCCATTGATGTCGGTGTATGTTTTAGAATCTCCAGATGCTACCTCGGCGAAAGATATGGCATCACCGTTTTGATCAACTACCCTTGAGGTCACTTGATTGGTGAAGGTGACAAACATTGAAATGATTGTTGAAATGATAATGGATAACATCCTTTAGTTTTTTCTTTGATATATCAAAGATTCAGACCCAAATTCTCGGAAGTTTTTATACCCTGACGATTTAATAATATCTCTTCTCCTCCGCCAAAATTAGACGATTGTCTTTAAACTTCTTTCTGAGAACCAGCCTTCCTTTTCTATCGTAAAATTTCCACGTACCTTCCCTTTGGCCATAGTGAAAATGTAACTTTTTTTGGATGGATCCGTCGGGCCAATATCTTATCCAATATCCATGTCTCAGGCTATCTAAAAAAATACCCTCCTCTATGGTTATGTTTGTTGCTGTGTCAACCTTTTCGTAATAGATGGTACTTGGATCTATGTCGTAGTTCCAGTATCGTTCAACCTGTTGTGAGAATACCTGTGTAGAAATGAGCATTCCCAATATTGCTAAAATCTGCTTCATATTGAGGAATTTTTTGGGTTCACGTAAATGTAACGTTAACTTATATATTCCTAACGAAGTAGATTGTTCCTTTTTTCAACGTTAAGTTTTTACCTCTTCCTCAGAATTGCCTGTGGGTTCCTTCTCTTTGGATTGGTTTGCGACAAGGACTTTGTAAATGTTTTCTATCTCCTCAAAGGTTAGATTGCTTTTCTTTGAATTGATATCCACCGTGCAGGCAACGACATTGCCCTCGACATACCCCAGATCTGAATCAACCCTATCAAAGCTTCGGGCGAAAATGCCATTTTCTTCAAATTTTTTACCTGTGTAGTAGCAAGATGGTTCTAGTAAAAGTTTCTTGACTGTGTTAAATGAAAGATCAAAATCCAGATTCCTATCAGCTGCACTCTGGTAAATTTTTATCATTTTTTTTGCTACCTCTAGATCGGTTAGCGTTTCTTTTTTGGACCGACGCCCAGTAGTTTTTCTTTTTCCTCTCATAAATGTTTTCGAATTATAACTCCTTAACCGAGTTTGTAAACGACTTCCAAGTTTCCATCATTTCCTCCTCGGTCTTTGGGTTTGTAACGAAAAGCATTAAATTTCCATCCTCTATGATTTGTGCACATCCAGGCATTTGTTCAGATAGCTTTGCAACTAATTTTCTGCTAGGATCATAAACTCCAATTGTTCCCCTGTGTCCGTGACCCATGCCCTTTTCTATAAAGGAATTCCGATTCCACGGAACCTTATATCCTGGATCTTTAACATAGTGTGATTCCCCACTTTCTGGATCAATAAATTCCATCCCATCAGTGCTAATAGTTTGGCATTCTTTAATAAGATCGTCGTGGATTTGTCCATAATAATCTTCACTCAAAAAATGTCCACTACAACTTGGTGTGGTTGGCATTCCCATTTCGTGTAATCTCTTTACTGCTTCTTGGAGTTCTGGATCAACGGTATTTAAGAATTCTTTTGAATTCGGTATCTGGTAAATTCCGTTAGATTCTTTAGCATAGTACCATTTGCTCTTCTTGCCTTTTGGCAACAACCACTTGTATTTGTGGAAGTCCTCGTGTGGTACAAAGTCTGGAGAAACCCCGCTATCTTTTAGAAAGACCCTAAGGTCAGCAGCCATTTCTGGTGTGGACTCAAAGATAGAAAATGATTTAATGAATTTCATTAGACTATATATTCCATTTAAAGTTCATCAACATCCTCCACACTTCTACAAGGTAAGCCTGCTTCGATTGTTTTCTTATTAAACGTATAAACCGGATTTTCACAAAACCTTGCATCCGTGTTATAGCAATTGTCCTTCCCCATCATTAAATTTATGTCGTCGATTGTTATGATGGGACTAAGGTCTTTGATCATAAGGTAAACTGCCATGTGTTCTGCCCAATAATAGGATTGGAAAACATTAAAATATTTTTGTGGGATAACATTAAGAACGTTTCCATTTACCCTCCAAGTACTATCCCAGAATTGAAATTCAGATCCCCATTGTTCCCTCGTTTCCTCCATCCCAGCAGAGAAGTACTGTACATCAGTTTCTGGCCAAAGCCAGTTCATCCTATCTAGATCTACACTCATATCATTCAGAGATAGCTTAAATTGTGCGTCTGCTCTGATTATAATATACTGATCATAATCTGGGATTGGGTGGTTTAGTTTTTTGAACCTTCCACCACTCCAAAAGGTACCTGGACCATTGCCATTTCTGTTCTCTAACTTGAAATAATAATCCTTAAATATTTGATAGTCTTCACTCGTAATATCATCATAAAAAAGCTCTATGTCTGCAAATTCTTCTACAAACTCCCCATATTTTTCATGCTTGTTTGTGAGGAAGCACTTGTGAACTTCAAATCCCCACTGGCGCAGTGGATTGAATATCATTTCCTCGTGATTTTCAAAATTATCCCTTACATCAACCGAATATCTGTATTCTCCATTATAAGAAAGGGAGTTGGGTGAATAAGCATTACCAATGTAGATAACAAGACAATTCATAGGCTAATTTATATTTTAGTAAAAAGCGACCCTGTGGTTTCATTCACAAAAAACCCCCGCTTTTGCAGGGGTTTTTAGATTTTAGATTTTACTTAAGTAAAGACCAATACTTTTTGAATTTAGAAAGTCTGTCTTCCAGTCCATGGTATCCACCGTTTACCCTCCTGGTTACTTTTTTAACAACTTCTTCGCTATCCCCTGCATCGCAAGTTGACCAAAGGTTGTTGCTATCAAAGAAGAATGCAGCAGACATTAGTGGGTATTTTTCTGCTACTAGGTCTGGATTACCCACAATATCGTCGTCTACGAAAGAATCGAATTTAGAATAGTTGTTCTTACCGGTCAATTGAATATAACCTCTACCTCTAAATTTCCAACCATCTCCTGTTGATTCTTCTCCATTTCCCATTCTGCCACCATAAACTCTAGCAGCAATTTTTTCTGGCTGTCTAGCATATGATTCGTTTAGATCTCCTGGGAAGTATTTTCCAAAGATTGATTTAAGTGCTTTTGAAGAATAGTTAAGATTTTCCGAAACTGCTTTCCAGTTGCCAGACTCGTGTCCACACTGTGATAGGAAGTGTGCAAGCCTCAAGGGAGTTGTGATGTTGAATTTTTTAGCTGTATCTGGGATCTGAACTAAAACCTCGTTTGGAATGTGCCCTGCAAGTTTTTCCAAAGCAAAATCAGATTCTGGTAGTTCGATCGGCTCTGGTGGAAACATAGCTGCCCATGTACCCTTTCCGATTAATCCATCGGCTGCAAGACCATTTGCCTTTTGCCATTCTTTTACTTTTGCCTCGGTTCCAGCACCGAAAATTCCATCAGCAGCTAAGCCTAGCTTTTCTTGGATTTTCTTTACCTCTGGACCTCTTGATCCTTTCTTAATAAGCATGTTGTTTAATTTTTTCCTTTATATATTTTTTTGATTTCAAATTTGTGTTAATCCCCGAGTTAATTCAAATATATAGAGAAAATATTCTTTAGAAATGGCTCGTCCCTTTGCTTATCATACAGGTTCCCAAATTACCGGAACCGCTAAATATGGAAACCTCACAGTAGGTACATCTTCAAGAAACTATAGCGGTGGCTATGGTGGGGTCAAATGGTGGAACGGACCTGACGAATCCATTGGTTGGGTACTCGGATTTGCTAGAGAGGATAACCAGCAACCAGGGTTTATCAGAACTGATTCTAAAACTGATGCTGAGTTTCTTTCCATGGTTAACAACCTTTCTGAAAGAAGAAACCAAACCCCTTTTACAGATGGTGCTGCTGCAAAGACCTGGTTGAATGCAAATGGATATTGGACAAATTGGGTTGCAAGCACGCCTCCTGGACCAGCTTTTACTTTATTAGCTGATCTTGATGCAGCCGACAACTCTTCTTATCCAGGCACTGGGACAGATTGGTTTGATTTAACCTCAAACAACAATGACGGAACGTTAGAAGCTGGATCTGGATCTCTTACTTACACCACTACAGTTGGTGGAGAATTTGATACTGACGGAGGTAATGGAACCCGTATATCTTTTGCAGATAATGCAGACTTAAGCCTAAGCACATCCACATACAAAGCTTACTCAATTTGGTTTAATGCTGACCGAGTTGGATTCCTTAGTTTCTCTGATGCCCTGATAAGTAAGCAATCTGGTAATCCAGCAGGAGATGGCTTCATGATGGCTATTAATTCTTCAAACCAATTAATTGCTAGGGTTACTTCGGATGGGGGAGCAACAAACAAATTCATCTCTGGAATTGGTGCTACAATTTCAACAGGAACCTGGTACATGGGCACATTGGTAGTTAAAGTATCCTCAGATGCAGACACTATGAAACTTTACATCAATACAACCGAAGTTGGAAGTACCAACGGGGGTGGATCTGCAGTAAATGATACGGATGCTTTGTATTTAGGAAATATCCAAACAGGACTTCAAAACCTAAGATCCTTTGACGGAAAGATCGCAGAATTCTACGTCCACGAAGGAGACTTTACTGCAGCAGATGTAGCTACCCTATTTGATGCAACCAAGACAAGATTTGGATACTGAAAAAATTAACAAGCTAAAATGCCAAGACCTTTTGCATACTTTACGGGATCACAGATAACCGGAACTGAAAAATATGGAAATCTTTCAGTCGGTGCATCTACTCAAAACTATAGCGGGAGATATGGAGGAGCAAAATGGTGGAATGGCCCGGACGAATCTATTGGTTGGGTAATTGCATTTGCAAGAGAAGATAATCAACAACCTGGTTTCATTCGAACCGATAATAAAACAGATGCAGAGTTTCTTTCGATGGTAAACAATTTATCCCCAAGAAGAGAACTGACACCGTTTACAGATGGTGCTGCTGCAAAGACCTGGTTAAATGCAAACGGGTATTGGACAAATTGGTCTCCTTCTGGTGGATACACGAACACAGCTGGATTGTACTACGACCCTGGAAACACCTCATCCTATTCTGGAAGTGGTACCACATTAACCAATATTGGCACTGAAGGAAATGTATCAGGAACACAAGGAACTTTAAGTGGTGTTGCTTATGAGAGTGGTGTTGCAAGTGGTGTATTTAATTTTGACGGTGGTACTGATAGAATCACTTTTAGCACATATGACTTCACTAATACATTTACAGTAACTGCATGGGTTTATCCGAGGAGCCAAAATAGCATAAACACTTTATTGGCTAATGGTGCTGGTGGTTTTGGTGTTAGCGGATTTAAGCTAGGTTGGAATACATGGAACACTCAAGATAATAAAATAACCATTGAAATGGGTAACGGAACTGCTGGTGCATTATATGCATCAACAAATTCCGAAGTTGTTGAGGGTGAATGGCAATTCTTATCTTATGCTCTTAATTTATCAACATTGTCTTTTGAATTATATAGAAACGGAAGTTCGGTATCTTCGGGGGTTGCAACGGGTCCACTCCCTTCTGGCATAGGTACAAATAATAGTTGGGATATAGGTTCAATGAAAGGTGGATATTATATGAATGCTAATTTAGGTGAGATAAGAATTTATGATTCAGTAAGGTCTTCAACAGAAATAGCTACTGAATATAATGACACCAAATCAAGATACGGCCTTTAATTAGGATATACCTGCTTCAATCTTCACCTTTTAATTCCGATATATAATGCAAAGTAATAATGATCGATGGCTTACAGAATAGTACTCAGACAAGATACCAGAGCTAACTGGGCAAACAATAACCCAGTTCTACTAAGTGGTGAACTTGGATTTGAAACAGATACCAAGAGAATTAAACTCGGCGATGGTGTTAAAAGGTGGAATGCTCTTCCTTATTACTTAAGAGCAGGTTTCTATGGACATTTTTATGATACTACTTTCCAGCAAGTTGGCTCCACGGGGGAAGCTTACTACGTTAGGTGTAATACCACAAACATTTCCGAAGGAGTTTATGTAACCGGATCTAATGCTGGCCCTTCAGGTGCTACTGGAAACTTTAGATACGTGGTTGAAAATCCAGGAACCTATGAGGTGAGACTATCGGGAAATTTGAGATCTTGTGGTAATGGGGAGAGATTCGTTTATGTTTGGTTATCCAAAAATGGGACTGACGTTCCATATTCTGGACAGTACGTTGAAATGTTTGGTAACATTTCAAACCCTGATTATCTGGACTTCAATTTCCACTACCCCGTAAGAATGGATGCTGAAGATTATATAGAAATCAAATATGGAAATGAGGAGTGTCCGTTACTTGGGTTTGAACCAGTAACCGGAGCAACGGGAAGACCCTGGGAAAGCGTTCCTTCAGTATCAGTAACTATTAGCCAGCTGGGATAACCTTTGGATCAGAACAGGATCTTTCGTTGATTTTTCTGATAACGAATTAAAATCACCTTCACTAACAACTATCACTGCAGTGTTATTCCCGTTATCATATTTCCTAAATTCCCCGTTATCCCAATAATTTTTTATGTGGATAGCCATATCATCGCCATCCTTTAAATAAAGGGTATCCTTGTCTACTGTAACAATTGAGAATTCAGAAACCTGGATTAGGCTAGATGAAACTACCTTTTGTTGTCCGCATGCAACAAAAAGAAGGGATGTTGCCACGATAAAAAATGTCTTTTTCATAACGATGATTTTTTCAAAAATACATCATTAATACGAAAGACATCCGATTGTGTTTCGATTTTATAAGCTACATCCAGGGGGATTTTTAAACTTGGACTCTGTACCAGCACCAGATGAAGTGTTATATCTATCCTTCCACCATTTTGCTTGTCCGTTTAGATCTGACGGGATTGGTTTATCTATAGTAGTGATCTTGTTGGTTTCCTGGTCGTATTTGTAATCCTTCATCCTTACCTCTAAGAACATTCGACATGCTAAAGCATTATAAAGAGGTTTTGCTAGACTCTCGTAGGGAACCATATCCCAATTTAACCCAAGGTTCCTGTTAATTTTTGATTTAGCATTCTCCAAGGATTTCTTTATTGCCCAGTTTCCTTCTGGCTTTTGCCCTTTATAACCCACAGTTCTCAGAGAGGACTGTTTGTCAAGCTGGAATATTCCCTTGGTTGAAGCTGGTCTGGTGTATGTTCTTGGGTTTGTTCCGTAGCAACTTTCCACGGCAGATAACCTTTTCATAAAGGTCTTAATATTATCGTCGTCTCCAAATATTTCTGCCACTATATCAATTGCCTTGTCGACAAGATCTACTGCTTTATCCCCAGTATAATATTCTTCATACTTCTTTTTCTCTTCTGAAACCTCCGGATTTGCTCTCATGGCTTCCCATTCTTCTTCAGAAACTTTCTTCTTTTTCTTAATAGATTCAATTGTAGACTCGTTAAGATTCTGGTAAGTGAAATTTGTAAATGATCTCAGGTTATTCATGGGAATTATCAGAGCTTTGATTTTGATTATATATCTTAGTTTTCAACTATTCGGTAGAAATTCATATCCTCGATAACCTTATCTGCTACCTTCTTATGTCCAGATATTTCCATATGACAAAGAAAATCAGCACAATCGGATTTTTCTATTAGATCTCTTGTATCTATAACATATGCACCCTCTAGACCATTCATTAGCAATTCCTGGTATTGTGCTTTTATCCTAATGTATTCCCTCCATTTGCTTGAATTGGACGCTATTACTTTTTCTGGAGATGTACCAAGGATAACAACAGGCTGTACACCAAATTCATTACAGATGTCTACCATTTGTTCTATGTTTTTAAATATTGTCTCTGGTGGGACTGACATTGAAGCATCGTTTCCTCCTCCAAAGATAAAGCAGTATTCATAGGTAGAATCTATGTTCTGGATTAACTTTCTTTTCATCCAAGAAGTTGCTTTCCCCTCGACTGCGGTGTTTTCGATTTCCATCCCAGTCCATTCGGAAACGAATGTTTGCCACCCTCTAGAAAAAGCTGAATGTGAATCACCAATTAATAGTGATTTCTTGTTTAGTACTATTACGGGACATTCCGGTTGTATTGTAACCGTATCTGCTACAATTTGCTGGGGAGGCGAGTCTAATGGCTTTTCGGCAGAGTTCAGTAGGAAAGCTAGTATAACCCCTCCAATTAATGCCATTGTGATGTTTGTAAGATCCCTATTTGTCATCCTCTATATAACCTAGAGGATGGTTTTGATTGGTCCTTTTGCGAAACATTTTATTCACTGTGGAGTTGATCTTTTCGCACCTTAGCACTTGGAAAGCTCCAAGTCCCATTGTTATAACTGCCCATATGGTGGGGAAGGTGAGTAAGCAACATGCCCAAAGAATAAGACCAATAAGTTTAGGAATTAATTCTGTTGTTTGGAACGTCATTCTGGTTTTTCCTATTCATATAATCCAAACCTGCTTGTCCCATCCATTGCAAAGGATCAACTGAGTCTGGATCATGTTGTTGTCTTCCCATTGCTTGTAATGGCTCAGGGGAACCGTGTGATGCCTTGTTTAATCTCTCAAGTTTGTCCTTAATTGCCTCTAAATATTCTGAATTTTGATACATAGCTATTTCTTAATCATCTATATATCGGTTCCTTCTAAGATATTCTTTGACTGTGATAAAAACAAATATAAAGGAGTATCCGGTAAGAGTGAATTTAATCATCACGCCCAATCCATTTACCACGTTATCAGCTATTTCTAACCAGCTCAATTGCATCCTCGAGCGTTTTCCAAATGATCATATCTGGTTCATCCTCGGATTGTACTGCAAGAAGCATTTTCCCCTCATCCGACTTTGCAACTGCTAAAGTTCCAAGACCTTCGCAAATGAGCGGATAAGCCTGGTTGTTTTCTAATTTCTTGAAAATCTCTTCATAATCAAAGTCGTGCCAGTCAAAATTGAAAGCATCTTTATACTGTTTGCTAAATTCTGCCATTATTTTTTCTTTATATAAGGTTTAACTAAACATGTTGGACATATGTAAACCATATCTAGTCCAGGGGGTATTCCTCTTCCACATGATGTACACTTGTTCCAGCTATCTTTATTTTTGTCCATTAAGAACGTATATTTTTTCGACCCCTTCCTTGGAGGTTAATAATTGTGTATGGATTTCATATTCTATTACTTCTAAGAGAGAATTCTCCTTTATTGTAGATTATATATGAATTGTTTTCTATCCAGTCGCCACAATTTAAGTAATGTCTATTGTACTTAGAAAAAGATATTTCTGGGGTGTGTATATGTCCACAAATAACCCCCTTACATCCCCTTCTTTCTGCTTGATAAACAAGTTGCTTTTCGAACGAAGTAATAAATTTAACAGCCCCCTTAACTTTTTGCTTTAGAAATTTTGATAATGACTTCTTCCTGCCGATTTTTTTCAGCAATCTGTCTATAACAATAGCAGCTTCGTACCCCCAGCTTCCTAGATGACCCAGCCATTTAAGTTGAACTACTCCGTCGTACATATCCCCATGGACAATAAAATAATCGTTCCAAACGAATTCGTCTACAATAAGAATATTTTTACCAAAACTTGTTGGTGTGTAATCTCTTATAAATTCATCATGGTTACCGCTAACCCAGACAACCTGTGTTCCCTTTTTTGAATAGGAAAGTATTTTTCTAATAAGGTTTGTATAATCCTGGTTCCAGAGGTGTCTTTTTTTTAACAGCCAGCCGTCTATAAAATCGCCAACTATAAAAAGATGATCTGGTTCATACATTTTTAGCACATCCAGACACTCTTTTGCATTGCATCCTTTGCTTCCTAAATGCACATCTGATATAAAAAGAGCTTCGACTTTCATTTCCTAATTGCTTAATGGTGCTTTAATTGCTGGATGTGATTCATATCCATCTAGGATAAAATCTTTGGATCTTAGTATCGGGATAATACTTCCAAAGTCTTTAGGATCAACATGGTCCTTAATTAAGATTTTTGGCAATTGATAAGGCTCCCTACGAATCTGTTCTTCTGCTTGGTTTATGTGATTCCTATAGAGATGAACATCCCCCAAATTTCCAACTAGTTCATCAGGAAGCATATTTACCTCTTTACCGAGTATTATTAGCAAGAGTGCATAGCTAGCAATGTTAAAAGGCAAACCTAAAAATGTATCTACACTTCGTTGATTCCACATTAAAGAGATTGCTCTGGTTGGAAACCCCTTTTCATTCAGATCCTTGTGATAAAGGTTTTTTGCAAAACTCTTATCCTTGCCAAGTCCTTTTGACCAAACTTCCCTTCTTTCGTTCAGGTCCATTTCTCTTGTATAAACTTGAAATCCATAATGACAAGGTGGTAGAACCATTTGGTCTAATTCACCAACATTCCAAGCATTAACCATCAATCGCCTTGAGTCTGGATTTGTTTTAAGGTCGTTGATTAGGTTTTGGATTTGGTCTATTCTTTCAGTATAAGCAGGCTGATATCCAGGCCAAGTGTTCCATTCCCAACTTCTCCATTGCTTGCCATAAATTGGTCCTAAATCACCCCACTTCTTTGCAAACTCATCATCTGTTTTGATACGATTGATAAACTGTTCTTTAGTATGATGTCTACCCATGTCATAAACCTCACCATTTAATTTCTTCTTAACTGGTTCCATCCACTTTACGTCAATACATCTTTTTTCATAATTAGCGTAAGCATCGCCATTCCAAATATTACATCCATTTTCAACAAGATATTTAATATTTGTATCACCACGAAGGAACCATAGTAACTCAGTTACCATAGTTTTGAATGCCATCTTCTTGGTAGTAAGTAAGGGATATCCCTCTGACATCTTATGGCGGATTTGTCTTCCAAATACTGAAATAGTTCCAGTGCCGGTTCTATCTGATTTTTCTACGCCGTTTGAAAGAATATCCTTCAGTAATTCCTGGTATTGTTTGTCTATGTTATTCATTTAATGAGTATTTATTTTTGACTCTCTCGGAGATTGGTATGGGTTCTCCTTGTTCGTCGATTCTTACAAAAGTTATGTTGGTTGAAAGTACTATACTTTGGTTTCCATTATAAACATTGTGACTCCTAGCTTCCAATTTTAAGACCATGCTTGATTTCCCTATGCTTATGACATCTCCGTAGATCTTTACAAGCTGTCCTTCCTTAGCTGGTCTTTTAAAAACACATTCGTCTATCTTTACAGTTACCATCCTAGGGGTATCAGCAGCTTCTTGTGCTAGTGCTGCACCTGCTGCATCAATCCATGCTAGAAGTTTCCCACCGAAAAGATTTCCATGAAATCCTAGATCAGACTTTTTAACCGGGTGTGTCGATATTAACTCCATCATGATTTAGAAGGGAAATTTCCATTAACACAAATGATGTAATTGAAATCAGGATGCCTCGAGCCTATCCTTGGTAAGTTAAATTCCAGATCTTCAGGCATATCCTCTGCATATCTCATTCCCTCTGGAGCTTCAATCCCTAGAACAGCAGCGAGGGCTGTGTATTCCTTGAATTTTACTTTCCTCCCATCACAAGGCATCCAATCTTTTGGAAGCCAGTTCTTAGGGAAAATAATAATCTGACCAATGTATCCTTCCATTAATTTTTTTATTTCTGTCAGTCTCTAAACCAATTTATCATTCCATCCCATAAAGGATCCCCATGGCCGATTTCTCCATAGGATTTCCATTCTTCGGTGCTTTCCTTATCCATGAGAAAATCCTCTCCGTCTTTATTGACATCAACCGGATTTTTTCTCTCCATGTAAAGGTCCCACCAAGAATCCTTGCTTATCCCAGTTGAATGGTCTGGAATAATCTTAATTTCCCCGGGGTTGAATTTGCTCGGTGATATTTTAGCAGGTAATCCATAATACCAAATTTTCCTGCCTTCCTCTTTCTCTGGATTTATAAAATTGTACGGGTGCTCGATTAGTTTTACCATCATGGTACTTGCCTTTGTTAATGCCCAAACAGCATCTCTAGAAAAAAAGGAGTAAACTTCTTTTCCATTGGCTTTCATGGTGCATGTACCACCGTTCCTAATGTCATAGTCTCCCCACTTTAACTTAACAGTGTTCTTTTGCTTATAGTTGATCTCCCAACAAATACGGTTGACCCCCTTATCTACATATGGTATAAGACTGTCATTATACTCTAGCCACCAGGTAGCAGGACTTCCGTTCCATTTACCATTCTCGTGCTCATATCCCGGAATATTCCAGACGTGACAAATCTTATCATCGATTTGTATATCAAATGCTATGCTTCTTTTTTCTGTGCCAAAAGCTAAAACCTTATCAACCTCCTCGAGGGTAAGATTATCAATGCATCTTTTTTGTATCATTCTTCAGTTTCTTCTCTTCCTGATTCCCTTGCAAGCATTAAGGCTAATCCTATCATTAAGCCTTCTACTAAATTACCCATCAAATTGTCGAAAGTAATGGGCATCCACATACCTAATATGGCAATAAATATTGCGTGTCCATATTTTGAAATTTGGATCATTTAAAAATTCTTTCCAAGATTCCAAGTTGAATCTTCTCCCACCTCGTTAGCTTTGAACCCCAAAGTTTTCTTTCTGAGAGATCATCACAACGATTCCAAAGGGGTTGCTTAATAAAAAAGAAATCCCAATCGTCGACCACGAACCTTTTTACAGTGGTTTTATTGGGAAGCCTAAACTCGAAAGAAAATAGCGAGTAAAACCTAAAGTTGACATTGAATGTGAAAAAATTAAATCCCCATGATTCATCTCCGTCGTGAAGATACAGATTTAACAAGTGGAATTTGAAATTCCATCTCCTGGTCTTCCAAGAGATTTTTTCTAGAAGTGTTTTGAATCTCATAATGATAGAAAATGATCCTATCATTAAACCTTTTTGGTTACCTAAAGTTTCGATTAAGCAAGATTTGAATAGTCACCTATTTCGAATCTGGATGAGTATGCTAAAGCGTTTCTTAACGCTCTGCTTCCTCTTATATCTTTGCCCCATCCAGCATTGGCATTAACAGCAGCCCCGAGTGCATCTTCAAAGTCAGTAAAGTCGTTTGGGTCATCGTTGCCAAACTTCCTTTTGGAGTGCCTGCTGCTTAACCCATTAAGGAAGTAGAGGGCATTTATTTCAGCCGCTATCTCCGGATTGTTCACCATTTCCGGATTTCTAACTATGTCAACATTGGTTCCGTGCTGCTTAAGAAGATTGTTGTATTTTTCGTAGTTAGATTTGAATGTTAATTGGTTAAATCCCCTGCCCCTATATTTTGCACCATCTCCTGGACGGTCGTTACCATATCTTCCACCATAGACAACGTCCCAAAATTCGTCGGTCTTTTTAATCCTGCTAAGTTCGTTGTCTGAGAGGTTTTTAACCCTACTTCCAAATATTTTCCTAATCCTCTCGTTGGATGTGTTCTTATAAGAAATCTCATCCTTGGGGATAAAGTTAGACTCTTTCCCTATGACTGAAAGAATTGCTTTTTGTGTAAGTGGATTTACTATACCGTATTTCTTTAGAGCCTCAACAATAAGTTCAGCATTTTTCTGCTTATCCCCGGTCAGACCTCTTGTTTGTACTTTACCCACAACTGGAGACAATTTAGTCTGTATATTGAGATCCGTTAGATCTTCTCTATTTTGTCTGTTGCTTACCCTTCTAGTAACTAGATCTGCTAAAGAGTTATCCTGTTGCTGGTTGAGACCAGTCTCAACGCCATCTCTACGATTTAAATAATCAATGAGTGTGGTAGCTAATTCTTCGGTCGGCTTTTTTCTTCTCGTTTCACGAAAGACATCGCCAAGAAAATTTTTTATCTCCGCATTCGTGGAATCCTCAAAAAGTTCGAATTTTTTAATTTCCTTCACATCTTTAATTTATGTTACCAACACTCAATGGATGGATAATATATATCGGAATCGATAAACTGGAATTGGTTTGCATGTTCTCTAATCCTATGTTCCATGTTTCTTATTTTTTTATAGTGATCAGAAACGCTTACAAACTCTCGAGAAATCATTGGCCAAATGGAATAATTGTTTATTGGAACTTTTTCGGAGGTCAAAAAATGATCGACGTCTAACAGGTTAAAATCTTTCCTTAGGTGTTTATAGGAATTTACTTTTTGATAACAGCTTACGTTATAGATGACGAAGTTAGCAGTACTTGCATGCATTTTGGGCTTTGCTAAGTTGTCAGTCAATATTTCTATGGATGAGAAAAAATAGTGATTTCCAATTAGCACATCCCAGTTTGGCGGCAATTCTTTAAAGGAAGAATTTAATTTTTCAAACCAACCGAAAGCTAATTCACAATCATCCTCCATGACTATAATAGGTTCTCCCATCTCCTCAGCAATTTTCATGCAATTGACGTGAGCTTTAAAAATTCCATCAGGAGCAAATTTTTCAACAACTCCCGGGACTTTTTCTACATCGAATCTCTCAAAAAGATCTTCGTTTTTAATCTTAAAAGCTAACCACCGATCTTCTCTTTCTGGTAGGTTTATGACAAGGACCTTTTTTGGTAGATTATATTGGGCTAGATTAAGTTTTATCTCCTCCCGAAGATCTATAATTTTAGATAGATCCTCCTCTTTATTCTTTAGTGAAATATCTGAGAAATATCCAGGCCCTATGTTTGGTGATAATGGATTAACCATCTACATAAAGTTTAGTCGTCCCAATCAGGATCTCCCCATTCATCATAGGATTCGTCCAGATAAAAATCAGTTTCCTCGTGTGTTAGTTCCCACTTAAATCCGTCCTTAACCCAGATTTTTTCTGAAAGCGGAATTTCTATTCTTATTTCTATTCTAGACCCATCAATTATTCCGCCAACTACTCTTTCAAGAGATTCAAGAATCTCCACAAGATCGTCATCGGGTATTTTTTTGCTAGATTCTGATTCACAGTAGATTTCCGCTCTACTACTTTCATTAAGATCTAGACAATCTAGAAAGAGAGACCTTATTTCCGGGTCTACAATTAATTTTTCAATATTAGATCTAACGATACCCAAAGATTCCCTTTGGAATTTGCTCTTACTTACTAGATCTATGTGATAAAGACAAACATCCATATATGATTTTAAACTTTGCTTTTATTTGACTATATAACAAGTTTAAAAAATAGATTTCTTACCTATAAATCTCGAGCAAAAAGTTTTCCTATGGTGAGGTGTTAATCCGAATTTTTCAATTGCCTCTATATGAGCTTTAGAACCATATCCAGCATTGCTCTCCCAAAGGTATTCTGGGTATTGCTCACCGAGTTTTTTCATCAAGTTGTCCCTGGTAACTTTTGCTATAATGGACGCAGCTGCTATGGATTGAACTTTGTTGTCCCCTTTCACTATACATTCATAGGGAATTCCTTTGTGTCCTGGGAATTTATCCCCATCTACCAGAAGCTTCTTGGGAGTGGTCTCTAATTCATCTATGGCCTTTTTCATAGAAACAAAAGTTGCTTGGAGAATGTTGATTCTATCGATCTCTTCTGGTTCAACAATGCCAATCCCACAACTTATTGCATTATCAAGTATAACATCATATGCCTGTTCCCTCTTCTTGGGACTAAGCTTTTTGCTATCTTTAATAAGCTCGTGCCTGAAACCCTCCGGCAGGATAACTGCAGCAGAAATGACGGGTCCTGAGAGACATCCTCTTCCTACCTCGTCAATCCCTGCTTCCATCCTTGACCATTTCTTTTTTGACTTCTTCCATTGCTTGGTCGTAGATGACTTCTCTGTCCATCCACTTTCCTGTCATTTGTAAATCTCTCTGCTTTTGATTTACTTTAGCCATTACTTGGTCTTTAATACCAAGCTCCCAGGCTTCCATTAATAGATCTTCGATTCGGCTCATTTTTTAAACGTTTGCCATCAATGTTGCTTTAATCCCATTTTCTGGGTGAACTACATAAGCATGTAATGCTCGAGTAGATCCTTCGTATCCGTGGTTGTGATGCCATCTGTCAGATCCTGAAAGGCTTGGCATTTGGAACACTTTCACCCCTTTGTAGTCCTTCACCATCTCGTGGTGCAGGTGACCGGTGAAGAATGCTCTGTGTTTTGTCTTAGCCCAAAGATCAGCAGCTTCGTTTGCCATCATGTAAGGAAGATCCTGAAGCTTCATACCGTCTCCATGTGTGAATCCCATCAGGGTGTTGCCGTAGCTGAAGTATTGTCTGAACTTATGACATCTAATAACATTTACGTCGTCACAGTCTCTATAGTAAGCCCCTAGGTACTGCAGCAAGACGTGTGAAAGCTTAAAGTCATGGTTACCTGCAGTAAGAATAATCTCAACATCAGCAACCTGTCTAAGCATATCCAAGAATTCAACCATCAATTGCTGACCCTCGACCATAATTTGGATAAAAGTGCCATCACAGTCTTGAGGAGTTCCTTTTGTTGTGGTACCTCCCAGGGTGTCTACGTGGAAGAAGTCAGATCCAACCGGAACTATAATTTTCTCGATGTTGTATTTAATGATGTCTGGAATAAGCTCCTTTGTTTTTTGGATAAGAAGATCTCGAGCCATTTGTCTGTTGTACTCTTCTCTTACCTCTCCAGACCATGCATATTTTCCATAGTGCAAGTCAAAGGGAGACATAACCAAAGCGTGTTTGTCCCCTTCTGGAAGGTCCAATTTTGGAACCTTATATTTAGCAAAAACTTGTTCTAGTTTCTCAGCAAGGGGGTTTAATGTTAAGCCCTTAAAAGCCCACCAGTTGTTTGCTGCGTCTTTGATAAGTTTTTCTTCCTGTCTAGTGTACTTCTGGAAGAACGAGAATTTTCTTTTCTGTAAAGCATCCTGAACCATCTCATCTTCTCCTCTTGCAAACATCTCCTCGTCCGTATAAGGCTCTGAGTCGTGTGTCCACCCCATTATGGATTTCAGTGCAATGAAGATGTTCCGTGGAATTTCGAAGTTTCTACAGATCTCATTGATTGTTTCTGGGGATCCGTCTAAGTTAGAATATCTAGACTTCATATCTCTAATGATGGTCCCGGTAAACTTGTATGGCTTGTTTTTGATGTAAACGATATAAAGATCCTTAGCCTCGTCAAAATAATAAGCAGAGCTGTGCTTGTATTTTTTATAAGCTGCCTGTGCTAATTCTCTTTCCTCCTTTTCCTCTAATTCTATCTGATCTTCACTTATCTCTGACTCTTGCTCGAATTTCTTTTGAATCTCTTGCTCTAGGTCTGTGTTGTCGTCAACTACTGGAGTCTGCAAATGAACTGAAATAGCTCTTCTTAAACTATCTATATGGGATGATCCTAAATCAATGGAATGCTTCTTTACAATTTCTCTGGCGATTTCGGAGTGGTTGAATCCCTTCTTTAAGAGCTGGTTTATTTCTTCTGTGAATTTGCTGACTATTTCTCTAAGAGATAATTTACTCATATTTTTTATGATATTTGTCCTTAAGGTTTAGGTAAGGAATTTTCTAATATATGGGCGTTTCTTAAAAAGATTTCGGCCTATTTCTAATTATATACCCTACAAAACTTCAAAACACAAAAAAGCCTGATCTCTCAGGCCTTATTCTTTTTTGGTTCTTTATTGTAAACAATTATTCTTTCTCCTTCCTAATATCATCGCTAATAGCACCGACTATCTCCAACAAACCTATTTCTTTTTCGAGCTCCATAAAATATTCAGTAATGTATTTACATTTCTCGTACTCTTCGGTTGATTCATAATAGTCCAAAAGAGAAGTTTTGATAGCATCTCTTTTCTCTATCAACCTCGGGTGCAGAATAGCTTTCGTCCCCATGGTTTCCATACGGCGAATAGCATTCTCGTAAATATCTCTTTCTATTTTCTTTGGTGCCTGGTCCAATTCCATGTTTTATATTCGGGTAAGGTTCTCGTCCTCTTTTAAAATTTCAAAGAGGTCGTGACATTTTTCATATTCTTCAAACTCTTCTAGGATTGTTAAACAATCTTTCGAATTCTCAAGCAACGTGCTCTTCTTCCCAAACTTTACAATGTTTGAGTAGATAGTAAGTGCCCAGTTTAGTTCATCTATAGTTCGAAGAGTTTTCATGATTTCCCATTCGAACTATATATTTCATTTAGCTTAAAAAAGAGAAAGCATCAGTCCCTTTTTGGAAAGGAACCCCAGAGACATTGGGTGCGTTATATTCAACCATAAGTAGTCTGTCTCCCTCTTTATTTCCATAAACGTTTAGAACTTTTACGGTCTTGTTGGTTGAATTTTCTCTTAGGATATCCCCTTTAGAGACGTTTATCCCGTTAATCTGTGCAGAGTTTGTTAAGAAATATTCGTTTTTGTCCATGTTTCAAATTCATTAATTAAACTTTTTGTCTCCCCACAAGTTTCGTATCTTTCTAGATCTTCCGACCAAAGGAGGTAATTATTTAGGAAAGTTCCATAGTCATCCTTTTTGATAATCATCGAAAATCCCTCTTCATTGTCTAAACCACCCTCGTCCAGATGGAATATAATTACAAAGGAATATCTTTTTTTAACTCCCTTCTTTACCTTTTGGTAGATGATTTGCCAAAATGCATCCTTTTCCTCAAAGGACATATCGTCGCTAAAAATCAGGCTATCCTGTGGATCTTTCATTTTTTATTTTTCTAGTTCTACCTCCTTAATTTCTGAAGATAAAATGCTTCCTATGAAGGAAGTTATTAAGTATGGGTCCGCGTTAGATCCTGGTCTTCTGTCCTCTAGGTATCCTAACCAATTTTTGGCAGTATCTAGAGGAATTCTAATGGAAGATCCTCTATCACTAACCCCCCAGGAAAACTTTTCTATACTTTGGGTTTCGTAGTTTCCAGTTAATCTCTGGTTGTTGTCAGAACCATAGATTCTGATAGCTTCTCCGTGTTTTCTTTCCATGTCCTTGAATATGGCTTCGAAATATTCCTTTCCCCCTGTTGTTCTCATCACTTCGTCGGAGAAGTTAACGTGCATACCAGATCCGTTCCACTCTGCTTCTACCCCCATTGGTTTGGGGTGATAATCTACTTTAACTCTGTATTTTTCTGCAATCCTATTGAGTAGGAATCTAGATACCCAAAGATCGTCTCCAGCATTTTTATTTCCTTTAGAGAAAACCTGATATTCCCATTGACCGAGCATTACCTCAGCATTTGTACCAGTGATATTTATTCCGCAAGAAAGACAAGCATCCATATGCTCTTCCGAAATTTCTCTACCAGCACTGTACGGGTGACCAACTGAACAATAATATTTGCCCTGTTTTTCTGGGGTGTTGAAGTTTTCGAATCCAAGTGGTTTGTCATCCTTTCTATTGTGCCATCTTAAAACATATTCCTGTTCAAAACCGAACCAATGCTGATCTGTATCTACTTCTACCGAAGATCTAGTATTCGTCTCGTGTGGAGTACCGTCGGGGTTCATGACTTCGCAAAGAACCAAATATGAGAATCCCCCACGAAGTGGATCTTGGTAAAGTTTAACGGGTTTAAGAATGCAATCGGAAGAACTTCCTTCTGCTTGATTGGTTGAGCTACCATCAAAAGACCAGTAAGGTATATCTTCTAATTTTGGCATCATCAAAGCCAAAGGATTTTCGATGCTATCAGCTCCGAAATCCAGAACTTTTACTTTTGATCTTAAATTAGGTTCTGGTTTATAACCATCTAGCCAGATGTATTCAAGTTTAATTTTCATGAAACAGTTTTTTATTTTTGCTCTTTGATTATATACCAAAGGTCAAAAATATTTTCGACTTATTTCTTAGAAAATTTTATGATTGTTTTGACTGGAGACCCTCAGCTTTTTTACTGAAGTCTTCATATTGAATGATTTTTCCTGTGGTTCCCCTCTCCAACCCGAGGGATCCTTTCTCCGTACCAAAGGTTCTTTCGTCAAACCACTTAACGAAATTATCAAGTGTTTTAAATTTTTTGTTTGGCTCTACTACTGGAAGTGACATAATCTTTTTTCTCTTATTTATCAAGAAAGAACATTTTGGTTAAAATTCCAAC
>Ga0180432_10002906_pt1 | contig 25205 bp, 27 predicted proteins | sample SS_ome_10_FD_132414 | JGI IMG/M metagenome (GOLD analysis project Ga0180432, IMG submission 132414) | Hypersaline lake sediment archaeal communities from the Salton Sea, California, USA - SS_1_MS_2 metaG | ecosystem: Environmental > Aquatic > Non-marine Saline and Alkaline > Hypersaline >... | reverse complement strand
TTTGTCAAAAGGAGCACAAGCATAAGCGACTGCTATTATGCGCTTGACTCTGCTCGCTTTACTGACTCAAAATACATATGCAACTGCACAATGGGGAGGTTTTGCGATGACTGTTTTGGCTGCCATACGCTTGCAGAGTCATCCTGGTGCATAAAATGCAGCCAATGCCACAAAAATACCAGGGGATTTGAGCTGTGGATGTGCAAAGGCTGCCAAGAGTGCTATTATTCATTTGGGCTTGACAACTGCCAGGATTGTTTGTTTTCATTCAATTTGAGGGGAAAAAGGCTGCGCATAGGAAACCTTGAGCTTGAAAAGTCAAAATACCTGCAGATAAAAGAAAAACTCACACAAGAAATTGCTCAAGAGCTTGTTTCAAAGAAAAAAGCACCTTCATTAATAGAAATAATAAAAGCAAGCAGAAGAGAGATGCCTGAAAAGTTCCCTGTTCCTTTAAAGCCAACTGACTTTGGAAAGCTTGATTGCGCACCAATAGAAAAACAGTTTAAGAATACAAGCAGCCTGATATTTGAAAAGCAGCTTTTTGGCGGAATGGGCAAATACTCTAACTGGCTGCTGAAAAACACAAGGAGGATAGATGATGAAAAATCAATTGCATCCGGGAAAAAGCTTCAAATTGTGTATTATGGGAACTTTGACAAGCTTCCAAGAGACAGGCTTATTAGCGAAGATGAAGCATATGAATATGGAAAGGCAGTTTCTCTTTCTCCTGAACAAGTAGAAACTTTGACAGTGAAAAATGCGCATGAAAAAATAGGAAAACTCGCATTTGTTTTCCCTGAAATATTTGCAGGAAACAACAAAAACATCATTGACTGCGCTCTTTCATTCTATTCTTCTGACTGCTGCAAAAGCTCGCCATCTGTATATTCAAAATTCTGCGGCTATAGCTTCTGGCCAAGAAACTCCTCATACTGCTTTGGCACAGGCTCTGCATGGGGCTCAGAATTCTGCATAAAGTGCTACAATTCATCAAAAATCATACGCTGCTTTGAGTGCGACAGCTGCCATGATTGCGCTGACTCGTACTTTTGCCATAATTGCGACGGGTTAAGGGACTGCATGTTTTGCTTTAATGTAAAAAACAAGCACTATGCAATAGGAAATTCTGAGGTTGGAAGGGAAAACTATCTGAAAATAAAGAAAATCGTGCTTGAGGAGATTTATTCAAAGATCAGCAGTCAAAAGCAACTTAAGGAAAATATTTTCAACATTGGCTGCAGGAAAAAATGATTGAAATCCTACTTTTTCTTCCTGTCAACCATTTCTTTTGCTTTTTTTGCTATGTGCTCTGCTGACAGGCCAAATGCTTTTACAAGCTCCCACGAGGCACCTGACTCGCCAAATGTATCATTGACCCCAATCATGTCAAAAAGCACTGGTTTTCCATAAGTTTTTGGTTCAGAGAGGATTGCAGATGAAACCAAATTGCCCAGCCCTCCTTTTTGGTGCTCTTCGCAGGTAAGGACAGCCCCTGTTTCAATTGCTGCAGAAACCAAAGATTGCTTGTCAAGGGGCTTTAAAGTTGACATGTTCACAACCCTTGCGTTAATCTTATACTCTTCTTTCAATATCCAGGCAGCTCTCATTGCCTCAGGCACTTCTGGTCCGCATGCAACAAGTGCAATGTCTTCATTTTCATTTTTAGAGTCAGTGGAGAGGCTATGCTCAAATGCATCAATGAATTTTTCCTTTTCGCCTCTGTAATGTATTACAGTTGCAACCCCAAACTTGTAAGGGGTTTTGTCACTTGTCACAATTGGCGTTGCCTCTCTTGCATACCTGATATAGCACGGGCCTTTTATTTCATCTATCATTGCTTTTGTTGCCCTTTTTGTCTCATTTGAGTCGCAAGGCACAAGAAGGTGCATATTAGGCAAGCCAGCTATTTGGAATATTTCCTCAAGCGCCTGGTGGGTTGCGCCATCTGGCCCAACAGAAACCCCTCCATGGGCGCCAGCAATCTTTACATTCCAGTCCCCATAGCAGACAGTTGTCCTTACCTGGTCAAGCGCACGGCCTGCTGCAAAAACTCCGTAGGTGCCAAAAAAAGGTATTTTTCCCTCTTTTGCAAACCCGGCTGCTACACAGGTTCCTGACTGCTCTGCTATTCCCATTGAAAAGAACCGGTCTTTCCTTTCAGGCTTTTTGCTGTAAAACATGTTTATGCATATTGAGCCTGATATGTCTGCTCCAAGAGCAACAATGTCCTTGTTTGCGTTCTCAGAAAGCTCTTCTCCAAACCCTTTTCTTGTTGGCTTCATGTCAGCCTGCATCTTTTCCTGCGAGTTCCACCAGTAATTTTCTGAGAATTTTGGCATTGAGTCATCAATTTTCCTGTCAACTTTTTTCTGGTGCTCTTTTGCAAGGCTTATCATCCCATCTTTTGGCAGATAGTCAAGCTTAAGCTCCTTGAGCGCTGTTTCAAGCTGCTCTAAATTTGGCGCCTTGCCATGCCAGCCAGCCTCATTTTCCATGAATGAGGCTCCTTTTCCCTTAATTGTTTTTGCTATTATCACAGTTGGCTTTCCCTTTGTTTTTGAGGCCTCTTCAAATGCATTAATAAGCTCTTCAACAGAATGACCATTGCAGGAAATAACATGCCAGCCAAATGCCCTGTACTTTTCTGCTAAAGACTGCACACCCATTACTTCCCTTGTCCAGCCGTCTATTTGCAAGTTATTGTCATCAATAATTCCAACCAGATTGTCAAGCTTGTAATGCGCTGCCTCCATTGCAGCTTCCCATATTTGCCCTTCCTGCTGCTCTCCATCTCCCATAATGCAATATGCCTTGTAATCCTTTTTGTCAAGTTTTGCAGACAAAGCATCTCCAACTGCAACGCTCAAGCCCTGGCCCAATGAGCCGCATGAAACCTCGATTCCTTTGCACTTTTTGCAGTCAGGATGGCCCTGGAACGGGCTTCCAAATTTTCTCAGGGTGGCAGTGTCTTTTATGTCAAAGTAACCACAATAGCCAAGAGAAGTATACCAGGCAGGAGCCTTGTGGCCTGCTGAATAGAACAGCCGGTCCCTTCCATCCCAGCCAGGCTCATGAGGCTTGTGCTTCATTACCTTTAGGAACAAAACAGAAGCAATGTCCATCACAGAAAGGCTGCCCCCCGAATGGCCGCTGCCTGCGCAATACAATGATATCAGGCAATAGCCCCTCATTTCATTTGCAGCCTTTTTTATCTCATCAACCGAGAATTGCTTCTCCTCCCCTTTTTCATTTATGATTCCCATATTATCCCCTTTTTAGCCTTGAGGGCTTTTCTTTTTATCAAGCTTGTCCACATAACTGCTGCATGAATTGCAAATCAATCCCCTGTCCTTTTCTGTTGTTTTGCGGATAAGTTTTGCTGGCACTCCTGCCACCAGGCTGTTTGCAGGCACTTTCATGCCCTCAGTGACAACTGCCCCTGCTGCAACTATGCTCCATTCGCCTATTTCGCAGCCAGAAAGCAGTGTTGAGTTCATGCCAACAAGCACATTGTCAGCTATTCTGCAGCCATGCACAATTGCCCCATGGCCAACAGTGACATTGTTGCCTATCTTCACATCCTTTCCATGCAAAACGCAGGTTTCCTGTATGCTGACATTGTCCCCGACTTCAATATCCCCTTCATCTGCCCTTATGCAGGCAAAGGCGGCAATATATATATTTTTCCCAAGCTTTGCTTTTGGGTCAACTTCTGACTTAGGATGTATAAATCCCACTTAGTCACCACCAGGTTATTGCCCCAACCTGCCCTTTGCTGCCAATTACTTTTTTCATCCTGCCTAGCCCTTCAATGATATCTTCCTTTGAAGCAACATAGCTGAGCCTTATATGCTGTTCAGGGTCGCCAGGATTTCTTTTGCCAAAGTGTATGTCTGAAAGCACTGCAACCCCGTGCTTTAACAACAGCTTTCTCATTTCTTCAGAGTCTTTTAAGCCAAGCTTTTCAACCGCTTTTGTCACATTTGGATATGCATAAAAGGCGCCGCCAGGCAAATGGCAGCTGATCCCGTCAATTTCATTAAGCAGCTTTACAATCAAATCCCTTCTCTCCTTGTAGCTTGCAACCATTTTCCTGCTCTCATCCTGCGGGCCATCAAGTGCCTGCTTCATTGCATATTGGACCATGTGGTTTGCGCAGCTTTCAGTATTTGTAACCCATCTTGCCATGTGCTGGGCCAGAACAGGGTTTGCCATAAAGCCCATCCTCCAACCAGTCATTGCATATGTTTTGGAAGCGCCGTCTGAGATTATTGTGCGCTCATACATTTCAGGCAAGGATGCAATGCTCTTGAATTCCTTGTCATACATGATTTGGCAGTAAATCTCGTCAGCATAAACCCAAAAGTCATGCTTTTTTGCCAAAGCAGCAACCTCTTTCAAGTCATCTTCCTCAATAATGCCCCCAGTGGGGTTGTGCGGCGTGTTGATAATCAGCATTTTCGTCCTGTTGCTTATCTTTTCCTTTAACACATCAATATCAAAGCCGAATTTCTTCTTTTCAGAAAGCGGAAGCGCGACTGGAACAGCTCCGTTTGCAATTATCTGCGACTCATAAATAGGATAGCCTGGGTTTGGGTAAATGACCTCATCCCCAATTCCATAGTCAGTTGTGCATGCGACTGCAAATGCAATGAAAGGCTTTGCACCGTTTGCAATCACAACATGCTCTGGCAATACAGTGATTTTCCTTGTCCTTGAAAGGTATTTTGCAATCGTTTCCCTTGCTGCAAGAAGGCCGGCAGAGTCAGTATAGCCGGTCTTTCCGTCATTTATTGCAGCTATTGCGGCATCCTTTATGTTTTTCGGAGTGTCAAAATCAGGCTGGCCAATGCAAAAGCTGATAACTTTCTTGCCTTGGCTTCTCAATTTGTTTACCTCTGCAAGGACCTCAAAAGCGGTCTCAGTTCCCAATTCCATTGTTCTTTTTGAAACTTCCATATTACCTACCCTTTCTTATTCAGAAGCGCAGCTTCTTTCCCACACAAGCAAAATTATGCACTTCAGCTCAATGTCACATCATCGCAAATCATCCAGCCAGAAGGAAGGATGCAGCTGTAGTCTTCCCCATACTGCAAAAATGCCTGGTATGCGCTCACAAGGTCAGGGCAGTTTTCTGTGCAAATTCCTTCATATGTGCCCATCCTGCCATAATAGTCCCTTGCGCGTGCAACGCCAAAGTTTGAGTTTGCGCATGGATAGCAATCAGGGTCAATGCTCTGCAAATATTCGCTCTTTGCTACTCCTGGCTCGCTGCAGCAGGTGGCACACACTCCGCAAAGCACATTTACCCTTATGCTGCCGCAGTCATTTGACTTTTCCATTAGGTTGCTGGTTATTGCCGAGAGAACTGGGCTAGTTTCACAGGCAGTCAAATTAATCTCTTCAGTTTCATTTGATTCATTTTCCTCTGGCTCAGGGAAAATTTCTGGGCATGGATAAAAGTTGCAGCTATTGTCAGGGTCTCTTCCAACGCTTGAGCCTCCAGGGCAAACCTGCAGGTCAGCAGGGCATGTTTTCACTTGCTCGTCCTTGTCACATATCTGGTTTGAGTCAGCATCCAGGCAGCAGTCTGTTCCAACCTGAATATACGGTGCTTCGCATTTTACCTGCTCTTCAGGCTCTTCTTCTGGTTCAGGAATTATCGGCTCCTCTTCTTTTGGTGTTACTGTTGGTTCTGCTTCAGGTTCCTGCTCTTCATCAGTGTCGCATATGCTGTTGTCATTTTCATCAAGGCAGCAGGAGTTTCCAACCAGTATGTATGGCTTGTTGCAGACCAAAGGGGGTTCGTCTGGTGCATTAGCCTGTATGCAGCCAAAAGCAACCATGCTAAGAACAACAAGACCAATAATAAACATTTTTCCCATTATCACCACCCCTTGCAGCGTGTTTGAACTGCAATGCTTTTAATTTTAAGGCAAATCTGCTGGTTTTCTCTGCTTTTGCCTATTACTCAGCAGGCGCATAGTCATAATCCAATGTCCATGTTGTTGTGCCCTGGGGAGAGGTTACCTCAAAGCTTTCCTTTACTTTCCAATCCTCCATTTCAAATATGCTCAAGACCTGATAAGCAGCATCATAGGGCAGAATCATGCCGCAGTCTCCCTGGTAAGTGCTGCTCATGTCATTCACAGTCTCAGTATAAGTGACCCATTCAGCATTATTTTTCTGCGGGTCACTGAAAATATAGATTTCTGCATCCTGCATCTCAAACCTGATTTTCAAAGGTGCGCTTTCAATGTCAGGATAGTTTTCAGTTGATGAGCCTGTTCCTATTATGCTTGATGACACCTGGATATAGCCCTCATCAATCTCGCTTGTGTCTGATGAAGTGCATTGCATGCTCCTGGTTTTTAGCCTGTATTCTCCATCCCCAGCATAGGAAAGTACATCATTTGAAACAAAGGTGGTGTCAATGTTTTTCAATGAGCCAGCAGAGCTTTTTATTGTAATTGTGGTTGTTCCAGAAAGCTCGCCAGGGTATTCATCGCTTGCTTGCTGCTGTTCTTGGCTTGTTCCCTGCTCTTGCTCAGCTTGGTCTGTTTCTCCTCCCTGTTCCTCTTGCTGCTGTTGAGTGTTTTCTTGCTCTGTTCCTTGTGACATATTCTGTAAATCCTCAGGCTCTTGTGCAGGGCAGCCAAAGAGCAGCATAAAAGCAAGCAAGCCTGCAAATACAATTTTGTTTCCCATTTTTATCCCCCCTATATTGTCCTGTCAATCTGCTCCTTTATTTCCCTGTGCCCAATGTTTCTTCCCTCAGCAAGGTCTTTTTTTGCCCATGAGATGAGAAGAGGCGCAAGAACAGTTGTAACAGCAGAAAGAAGTATCATTATTGTAACTATCCTCTGGTCAATTATCCCAGTTTCAAGACCAACAAATGCCACTGCAAGCGTTGTGCTAAGCTGGGGTATTGTTGAAGCTCCTATTAGCCTGCTTTGCGCTTTTCCAAAGCCTGCAAGCCTGCCTCCAAAATAACCGCTCACAAGCTTTGAGAGAACAGAGCCAGCAATAATTGCAACTGCAAGAAGGGCAGCATCCCCTATGTTCCCAAATACTGACAGCTCCATTTCAGTGCCTATTATTATGAAAAATGCAGGGATGAAAAGCCCATAGCTTATTGCATGGAGCTTTTTCCTCAAAAGCTCGCTTTTTATTGACTCTGAAAGAACAAGGCCTGCGAAAAAGCCTGCAATAATTGCATGCATGCCAAGCAGGTCAAATATGATGACAACAGCAATAAGGGTTGCAAAAACAAGGCGCAAATCCTGCTCAAACAGGTCCTTGTCCTTCCTGCTTTTCTGGAACAAGAACCACCTAAGCCTTGGTATTATGAACTTCAAGGCGAGCATTGAGATGAATACCAGGGGATAGAAGATTATGAGCGGCATATCTGTTGTCGGGTTTATTGTCTGCAAAGCAACTGAAAGAAGCACAAGGCTTGTGACATCCTCAAACATGGTTGAGCCAACAATCACCTTGCCAAGCTTTTTGTTCATCAGCCCCATTGCTTCCAATGAAGGAATTACAACTGCAATTGAGGAGGAGATGAATATTATGCCAAGCATTATTGCTGCAACAATGCCATACCCAAAGTAAAGTGCAATTCCAAACCCAACTAAAAAAGGGATGCTTCCATTGAGAATGGAAATTTTTGCAATTTTTGACTTGAACTTTGCAAGGCTTGACAGGCGTATTTCAATGCCTGCCATGAACATGAGGAAAATAAGGCCAACACTGCCAATAAAGTCAGTTGTTTGCGTTGGCTCAAATATATCAAGAAAATAAGGGCCGATTATTATGCCGGTTGCAATCAAAGCAACAACATATGGAAGGTGGAACCTGCGGAAAAGCTCTGACAGGAACAGCCCTGCAGATATCAGTATAAGGAAGGACAACAGCTCTTGTGCCACAAAAGAGTATTTTCCCTGCCACTATAAAAAACCCATTCCCCATTTCTCTTTATGGCAAAACTGGCTATTGCCCCATTTATTGTGCTTTTGCTTGCTTCTTTTCCAGCATTTGCAGCACAAGTGCAAACATTCATTGATTCATCATTTGAGCCAGACCAGGTTGTAAGCGCACAGGAGCTGTCAGGAGCAGACTATGTGCTCATACTTGCAGATGGGCAAGAGACATATGTTGTTCACAGCAGCACAGCACAGCCTATTCTTGAGGCTCATCTTATAGAACAAGCGCTTAAAGAGCATGTTAAGAGCCAAACAGGGGTACAGGCACTTGCAGATTCTGCAGCAGCCCTTCCAGCAAAAATTTTAGAGGCAAAGCAAGAATATGAGAAGGACTGCATGAGGCTTACTGGCACTGATATGCATGATTGCACCAGCAAAGAGACATGCATACTTGCCTGCAAAGCAAACCCAAACTGCGACATTCTCCTTTATGCTGAGGGATTTTGGGAGGAAATACTTGGCTGGACAACTCAGAGAAAAAACTTTAGCCAGCTTGTATTGTCCTACCAGGAAAATATAGACAAAGTAACTTATGACGAGTCAGTGGCAGATGAGAAAATAGACAAGCTTTCAGGGCTTTTGCAGGTTTCTCAAAACATCACGCAGAGCGGCCTGTTCCTTAACAGGTCTGATGAGGGGTGCATTGGCTTAAATGCAACAAGGCGCTGCTATGCATACTGCCCAAAAGTGGATTACTCAAGCTTGTTAATTGAGCAGGAAAAGTCAAACATGCTCTCAATAAAGTCAATACATTCCCAACTTGCACAGCAAAAAAGCCGCTCTCTTCAAATACTTGAAAGAACAAATGAAAATGAGCAGCATCTCTCAACCAGGGAAACCAGGTTTGCTGAGCTGAGGCTGTACATGCTAAATGAAATGATAAGGCTGGAAAAATCCTTGTCAAACCTTTCAAATAAAGTAAAAGACCTGTCAATTGAAACCTCAATACAAGAGCTTGCCAATCTATCAGAGGAAATAATAGAGCTTGGGGAGGATGGCTATTACAGGCAGTCGCTGGAAAAAGGAAATGAGTTTAAGGCAAAGGCAAATTACACTGCCAAAAAAATCGAGTCAGCCCTTTACCAATACCAACAGATGCAAGGAGCAATAGCGTCACTTGAGGACAAGCTGGACAAGGCATCATACCTTTTGGATGACCCGGCGCAGCAGGAATTTTCATCAAACCTGTCACAAATCAAGTCAAATGCCTCTGCTGTGCAGACAATGTCGCAGATAAGCCAGGCAATGTCAGATATAGGTGCAATTGAGTCAGAACTAATGGTTGCAGTCACAGATGCTGCGCTTGCAAAAGACCTTGAGGCTGACTTTAACCCAAAACTCCCTCCAGTAAAAGGAATCCCAAAAGACTTTGTGTGCCTGCCAGCAGCAGCTATTCTGCTTGCTCTGGTATTTGTATTTCCCCAGCCAAGAAAAAGCTAGTTTGTGGCTGCTTTGCTATGGACAAGTGTTTAAAATGGGTTAGGACAATAGACAAAAGGAGGTCATGAAATGAAGGGAAGAATTTCAAACTACAGGAGGGGCGCGCACACAGAATACACCAACCAGTACATAGTACAGGTTGACGGTGTACAGGACCGCTCATCTGCAGACGGCATAGTTGGCAAAAGGGTTGTATGGAAAACAGCAACAGGAAAGGAAATAGTGGGAAGGGTAAGAAAAGCCCATGGCAACTCTGGCGCAGTGCTTGTGAAATTTGACAAAGGGCTTCCTGGCCAGGCAATTGGAACAGAAGTGGAACTTTCTTAATCTTCTTCAAAAGTGGTTTTTATGGAGTACAAGTTCTTAGAGCATACTGCTGACCTGTTGTTTGAGGCATATGGCAAAACATATGAAAAAGCGCTTCAAAACGCAGCAAAGGCAATGTTTTCTGTTTTTGGGGATGCAAATGAAAAGGAAAAAGCTTCCTTCAAACTGTCAGCACACAACATAGAAGAGCTAACTGTGCATGCTTTGGCAGACTTATTGGCATACATGGATACGCATGAAATCGTTTTCTCAAGAATTGAAGTGAAAAAGTTTGATTCAAAGGCAAACTCCCTTGAAATTGATGCTTGGGGCGAGAAAAAGCAGCCAAAAGACTCAGTAAAGGCAGTCACTTACCATGAGCTTATGGTAAAAAAGGGAAAAGATGGATGGACAATAAGGATATTGCTTGATGTCTGACTACTTTTTGCTGTTGAAAAGGGGCTTGCCATTCTGCTCAAAGGGAAGCTTCACATAATAAATTCCTTCCTCATCCTTCAGGACAACCGGGTTTTTTGAAAGAGAGTTTATGTCAACAAGAAAAACCCCTTCTGTAAGCACCTTTATGTTTTCAACATCCTCAGAGGTAAAAGTGCTTCTTGCATGGTATGAATAAGGGGCCTTTTTTTCCTTTTCAGGGCTTTTTTTCTTCTCACCATCTTCCCTTATGAATGAAAAAACCTTTGAGCCGCAAGGGCAGCCTGCATTTATCTCGTCAATTGTTGTGGCTATCCTGCCGCATCTTACACACTTGTGCATAAAACCACTTTTTGAAAATCAGGAAAGCTTTTGTGCAATTTCCTTGTAAAGAACCTCCAAATTCTCGCCTGTCATTGCTGAAACCTCAACAAAGTCATAGCCTGGAAAGGCTTCCCTTACCTTTCTTGTATTTGCAGAAGGCAGGTCTATCTTGTTTGCAACTATGACAATCGGGATATCCCTTGCCTCAATATTTCCCATTATTGTGATATTAACCTGGGTATAAGGGTCTTCAGTGGCATCAATTATGAAAAGCGCAGCATCAACCTTGTCCATTGTTCTCACTGCCTCAACAACCCCTCTTGTTGCTTCTCTTGCCCTTTTCTTTGCCTCCTCCTTTTTCAGCCCATACTCAAGAAAATCCCGGTAATCGACCTTTACTGCAATGCCAGGCATGTCAAGGAGGCTCATTGTCAGCTTAAACCCCTTGAGCTTGAGTGTCACATGCTCTTTTTTTTGCACTTTCCTTGTTTCATGGGGCACTGGGCTTACTGCGCCAAGCGACTCATCTGCGAGGTCAACGCATATCCTGTTTGCAAGCGTGGTCTTGCCAACATTCGGGCTCCCATATACGCCAAGGGAAAGTTCTTTTTTCCCCCTGAGCACTTTTCTGAGCCAGTCAATTATTCCCTTAAGCATCAAACCACTTTTATGGGGATTTTTTTCCTGCCAAGAATTATAAGTTTTCCTTATACTCCACTTTTCCGTCTTTTATCTCGAATTTCCCTTTTGCAAACTTCCCAACAATCATTGGCAGGCCTATATGCTCCCTTTCAAGTATCTCTGCTGCAGCCTCTTCTGCGTCCTTGCAGCCTGAGATGTCTACCTTTTCCTGGTGGATTATTGGCCCGCCGTCAAGCGAGGAATCAACAAAATGTATGGTATAGCCAGAAACCTTTTCCCCGGCGTCAAATGCATCCTTTTGTGCGTGTGCCCCTGGGTATTTTGGCAAAAGGGAGGGGTGTATGTTTATTATTTTCCCTTTGTATGCTTCAAGAAGCTCCTTGTCCTTTATTATTTTCATATATCCTGCAAGCACAACCAGGTCAGGCTCAAGCTCATCAAGCTTTTGCTTTATCCCTTTATCCAGCTCTTCCCTGCTCTTGTGCTCAATCACAAATGAAGGGATTCCATTTCTTTTTGCCCTTCCAATAGCCTTTGCAGAGGCATTGTCCGTTATAAAGCCAATTATATGGGCAGCCACTTTGCCAGACCTTATGCCTTCAATGATTGACTGGAAGTCGCTTCCCCTGCCAGAGGCAAGCACAACGACCGTTATTTTCTTTTTTGCCTCATCTCCGCTGCAGTCAATCACGCCTTGCTCTGTTACAATCATGTCAACTGCAACATCATGCGATTCTGTTGGGACTCTCTTCATTATCTGAAGCCCATATGACAGCCCTACTTTTGTTCCTTTTATTTTTGAAAGCAATGAGTCATAGTAGCCCCTGCCATAGCCTATCCTGTGCCCTCTCCTGTCAAACGAAACCCCTGGCACAACTGCCAGGTCAATCTCTTTTGGGTCAACTTTTCTCTCCTCTTTTTTTTGGGGCTCCAATATTCCAAACTCGCCAAGCTCAAGCTCTTTCATATCACCTATAGAATAAAGCTCAAGGCTGTGCGTTTCCTTTATGGTGGCAGGAAGGCAGACCTTTTTGCCAAGAGACAGTGCGCTTTGTATTATTCCGTCAGTATGGACTTCTGCCCCCTTTGAGGCATAAACCAACATGCATTTTGCAGAATCAAACTCAGGCAAGTGCAAAAAACAGTCCATTATCCTTATGCAGTGAACATGGCCCCCCTTTGAGTGATGAAATTCCCTCTTTTCAATCATCCTTTCCCTTAATTCCTTCTTATCTGCCCCTTTTTTCTCGTCCATCCTAAGCACCAACCCTCATTATTGAACTATCCTTATTTTATCCTTATTGAACAGCTCAGCCAAAAGGTATATAGAGCCTGCTATTATGACTGCTCCAGGCTTTCCTGCCATTTTTTTGGCTTTTCTGAGTGCAGCACCAGGATTTTTCACAACTGCTGCTCTTGGAACTGCCCTTTTCATGCTTAAAAGCCTGGCTGCCCTTTTTGTAGAAACTTTTGTGAGCACAACCATGTCAAACTCTTTTGAGAGCTTCCTGAGAACTGTTCCATAATGCTTGTCTTTCATTGCAGAGAACAAGAGCACTTTTTTTCGGGCTTTTATCCTTTTCACTTCCTTTGCAAGCGCGGCTGCGCCTTCAGGGTTGTGCGCGCAATCTGCAATTACCAATGGAAACTTGGAAATTGCCTGCAGCCTGAATTTTGGCACTGCAGAACAAAGCCCTTTTTCAATTGCCTTTTTCGAAGCCCTGCAAAGAAATGAGGCAGCAAGGGCAACACAGGCATTTGATATCTGGAACCTGCCAGGAGCGCAAAGCTGGATGCAAAACCTGGTGCCTGAAAAGGTTGCATCAAAGCTGTACTTCCCGTCTTTTTCCCTCTCATTTCCCAGCAGAATGCTCTTTGAAACAAAAACAGGCTTTGCCCCTCTTTTCCTGCACTCTCTTTCCACTGCCTTTTGCGCCCTTTTGCCAATATTTCCGCAAACAACGGGAATTCCTTTTCTTGCAATGCCGCACTTTTCATAAGCTATTTTCTCAATTGTGCTTCCAAGCCTTGCTGTATGCTCAAGGGAAATTGAGGTTATTGCGCCTATTTTCGCATTAGCGGCATTTGTGGCGTCAAGCCTGCCGCCAAGCCCCACTTCAAGCACAGCAAAGCCAACTTTATTCCATTTGAAAATCAGGAAAGCCATTGCAGTTATAACCTCAAAAAAAGTCGCACGTATATTGTTCTTTTTGCAAATCTTGATTACCTGAAGATAAGACCTGACAATGTCTTTTCTCCTTGCATTTTTTCCACATATCCTTATCCTTTCTGCAAATTCGCAAATATGCGGGGAAAAAAAAGTTCCTGCCCTTTTGCCGTCAGAGCAGAGGATAGAGCCAATCATGTGCACTGTTGAGCCTTTTCCATTGCTTCCTGCAACCAGGATGCTTTTGTAGCTGTTTTGGGGGTTTGAAAGCAAAGCAAGGATTTTTTTTATCCTGTTAAGCCCAAGCCTGCTTCCAAATTTCTCTAATGAATATAATTTCTGCAGGACTTTCCCATACTCGCTTTGGGGCATAGGCTCACTTATTTTCTCCTTTGCTTGTAGCACTCAAGGGCGTTTTCAAGAAGCATTGCAACAGTCACAGGCCCCACCCCTCCTGGAACAGGGGTAATTAAAGAGGCCTTTTTGCTCACTTTCTCAAAATCAGCATCTCCAACAAGCTTTCCTTTTATTCTGTTGGTGCCAATGTCAATCACAACTGCCCCTTTCTTCACCATATCTTCGCTAAGGGCGTTTGGCTTTCCAACAGCAATGCATACAATGTCTGCCATGCTTGAGTGCTTTGCAATGTTTGCTGTTTTGCTGTGGCAAACAGTCACAGTGCAGTTCTCATTCAAAAGAAGGGCTGCAAGCGGCTTTCCGACTATCCTGCTCCTGCCTATTACAACTGCATGCTTTCCAGAAAGACCAACGCCGCTTTGCTTTAGCATGCGTATTACCCCTCTTGGAGTGCATGCAGTCACTTTTGATTTGCCAAACATTGCATTTCCAAAGTTTTGCGGGTGAAAGCAGTCAACATCCTTTTCAAGAGACACCTTTGCAAGCACATTGTCCTCATCAATCCCTTTAGGGAGGGGAAGCTGCACAAGTATTGCGTCAACATTTTCATCCTGGTTCAGCCCAGTTACCTTTTCAATTATCTCATCTTCTGTTGCACTTGCAGGCAAAGTTACATTTTTTGACAAAATGCCAGCTAGTTTGCAGGCATCTGCCTTTTTTTTGGTATAAACAATGGAAGCAGGGTCATTTCCAACCAGGACTATTGCAAGGCACGGGGCAGGAGAAAGTCCTGCGGCCTCTTTTTTCACCTTTTCAATAATCTGGTCAGCTATTTTTTTTCCGTCAATTATTTTTGCAGCCATCTATCCCAACTCTGGGTAAAGGGGAAACCTTTTTGTAAGCTCAAGAACCTCCTTTTTTACCTGGTCTTTCACTTCCTGGTTTTCTGGAGCAGAGCAAACCCTGTTTATCATTTTCCCTATTTCCTTCATTTCACTGGCCTTCATTCCCCTTGTAGTAAGCGCAGGCGTTCCAATCCTTATCCCGCTTGTCACAAAAGGGGACTGCTTGTCATAAGGGACAGTATTCTTGTTTGCAGTTATTCCTGCCTCTTCAAGGGCATTTTGCGCCTCTTTGCCAGTAATCTTCATGTTTGTCAGGTCAATCACAATAAGGTGGGTGTCTGTTCCCCCTGAAACCAGTTCCATTCCCTCCCCTAAAAGCGAATCTGCAAGCGCTTTTGCATTTTCAACTACTTTTGCAGCATATTTTGAAAACTCGGGCTGCATTGCCTCTTTAAAGCAAACAGCCTTTGCAGCAATCGCATGGTCAAACGGGCCCCCCTGCAGGCCAGGGAATACTGCCTTGTCAATAGGCTTTTGAAATTCCTGTTTGCAGAGTATTACTGCTCCTCTTGGGCCTCTCAGGGTTTTATGCGTGGTTGAAGTAACAATATCAGCATAAGGGAATGGCTGGGGGTGCGCGCCTCCTGCTATTAGGCCTGCAATGTGAGCCATGTCAACCATAAGAATTGCGCTGCAGGCATCAGCAACTTCGCGGAACCTCTTGAAATCAACCTGCCTGGGGTAAGCAGTAAAGCCAGCAACAACCAGTTTTGGCTTTTTTTCCTTTGCCTGCTTTTCAAGCAAATTAAAGTCAATCAAGTGTGTTTTTGGGTCAACATTATATGCAATTATTTCATATGACTTGCCTGAAAAGTTCACAGGCGAGCCATGGGTAAGGTGGCCTCCAGATGACAGGTTCAGGCCCATTATTTTGTCGCCAGGGGAAAGAAGGGCAAAATAAGCAGCCATATTTGCCTGGCTTCCTGAATGGGGCTGCACATTTGCATGCTGTGCATTGAAAATCTTTTTTGCCCTCTCAATAGCCAAATTTTCGCACACATCAATGAACTGGTTTCCCCCATAATACCTCTTGCCGGGGTAGCCTTCTGAATACTTGTTTGTAAGGATACTGCCTTGCGCTTCCATTACTGCCAAAGAGGTGAAGTTTTCTGAGGGAATAAGCTCAAGGCCCTGCCTTTGGCGCTCAAGCTCCTTTAGGGCAAGCCCATGTATTTCAGGGTCAGTTGTTTCCAAGTATTTCATTTTTTCACCTTACTTGCTAATCGCCCTTTCAACTATTTCTGGCGCCTCTCCTATGTAGTTTTTTGGGTTGAACAGCTTTTCAAGGGCCTTTTTCCCCAAAAGGTTTGTGACTTGCTTTTTGCCAAGCAAAACATCAAGCAGGCTCTTCTTTTTCCTGAAGGCTTCTATGCTGCAGCTTCTCATCAGCTCATGCGCCTGCTGCCTTCCCATGCCCTTTGAGGAAAGACCAATCATTATCCTCTCAGCCATTACCATTCCTTTTGTAAGCTCAAGGTTCTTTTCAATATTTTCAGGGAAAAACTGCAATCCTGCAAGTATTTTGTTCATCTCCTTGAGCATATAATCAGTCACTATAAAGCTTTGGGAGAGCAAAAACCTCTCATTTGCAGAGTTTGTCAGGTCCCTTTCATGCTCAAGCGCAATGTTCTCAAGCGCTGTTGCAACATTTGCCCTTACAACCCTTGCTAAAGAGCATATTCTTTCGCACTTATGCGGGTTTCTCTTTTGCGGCATTGTTGACGAACCAACTTGCTTTGAGGCAAAAGGCTCTGCAACCTCCATTATCTCAGTCCTCTGCAAATTCCTTATTTCTTTTGCTATTTTCTCAAGGGTTGCCCCAATCAGGGCAAGAACAAAGACAACTTCTGCATGCCTGTCCCTTTGGATAACCTGGTTTGTGACCTTTGCTGGCTTTAGGCCAAGGTACTTCATTACAAGCCCCTGTATTTCACGGCCTTTGCCTTGAAAGGTTGCCATTGTTCCTGCAGCGCCTGACATTTTGCCAAAAGAAATTATTTCCTCTGCCCTTTCAAGCCTTTTCAAGTTCCTTTCAGTCTCAGAATACCAAAGCGCAAATTTCATGCCATAAGTTGTAGGCACAGCATGCTGGCCATGTGTCCTTGCAATGCACACCATGTTCTTCTTTTGCTTTGCATGCTTTTTGAGAAGCTCTGAGAAAATCAGGAGCCTTTTTCTCAGAAGGCAAATGGCCCTTTTCAGCAAAAGAGCAGTTGCAGTGTCCTCAATGTCATAAGATGTTGAGCCCAAATGCACAAAGCCGCCATATTTTTTGCACTTTTCAGAAAGGGCCTTTACCATTGCCATCAGGTCATGGTGTATTTCTGCCTCTATTGCAAGCACTCTATCAAGCTCCACATTTTTGGAAGCTTCCTCAATCTCATTAGCAGCATCATGAGGCATATTGCCAAGCTTTGCATGCGCCTTTGCCAGGGCAACCTCCACCTCGAGCCACGAAGCAAGCTTAGCTTTGTCATCAAAAAGCGCATTCATCCCAGTCGCATACCTGCTTTCAATCGGCGAAACAGCCATACAAACACCTGCCCAAGTCTGCACTCTAGCGCTTCTTTATTTGCTGAGACGACAGACCTCCCGTAATAAGCTTATACTCAAGCCAGAATTTAAATGTGTGCCTTTATTTGTCCCTTTCCTTGCCTTTCCTGTCCTTTTGCCACCTGTCCCTCTGCCTTGCAAGCTTTTTCAGGCTAAGGTACGGCTTCTTGCTTTTCTTTTCAGGTGGCTCATCATCTGGCATATCAATCCCATTATAAAAATTATGATAACGAATAGTCAAGTGTTGTTTGTGCATGCAGGTCAAGAGTGTCAAGCAGTCTTACTTTTGTGTCATTTTGTTTGAGTATCAATGGAAGTTCTGTGCAGCCTAAAATCACTCCGTCAACCTTGTAGCTTTCTATTATGTCAAGGAGCTTTTTCTTTGTCTCCTCCTTGAAAACCCCGATCACAAGCTCATCAAATATTATATCATTTATAATGTCTTGTTCTTCTTCTTTTGGTGTTATAACTTCAATCCCATATTTTTTGCAAACCTCTTTGTAAAATGAGGACTGCATTGTGAATTTTATCCCTGTGAGCAGCAGTTTTTTCGTACCCTTTTCCTTTGCTTTTTTCGCAGCGGCTTCAACTATGCTCAGCATAGGGACTTTTGACCTGTTTTTGATTTGTTCAAAGACAGAGTGGGGAGAATTGGCAGCTATGATAATAAAATCAACTCCTGCGTTTTCCAAAGAGTTGATTCCAGTCATAATGTACTTAACATAGCCTTGCATATCCTTTTTGTTTTCAAAGTCAGTGAGTTTTTGAAGGTCAAGACTGAATATGACAACTTCAGGATAATAATAGTCCTTATGCTTTTCATAATACTTTTGATGAAGCAGCTCATAGTATTTGACTGTTGACTCGTGGCTTATTCCGCCCAAAATCCCGATTCTTTTCTTTTTCTTAACTATAATAAACCCCTACAAATCTACCTATAGCGCTTTTCCCACTCTTCCCTCAGTATGATGTTTTTCACGTCTTTCAAATGGTCTGTTGCAAGAATGCCATGCAAATGGTCAATTTCATGCTGCACAAGCTCAGAAAGGTCGTTTTTAAATTCCTCAGGTTTTGCCTTCCCATTCATATCATAATATTTGACACCTATCTCCTTGTGCCTTTTGATTTTCACAAAAAAAGCAGCATAACCAAAGCTAAAGCAGCTGTCCCAGACCTCAAACTTCTTAGGGCTTTCCCAGATAATTTTTGGGTTTACCATGTAAAACTCCCCTTCATCCTTTAATGAGAAGAATATGACGTTTTTCATATAGCCTATCTGAGGAGCAGCAAGCCCCCTTCCTATTTTCTCTCTCTTTTGAAGATATGTGAGTGTGTCCTTTAGGTCTCGTGCAATCTTAGGGAGTTCTTTGTCAAACTCACTGACATTAGAGCACTTTTGCCTAAGCTTTTTGTCTCCAAGTTGCAATACTTTTCTTACTGCCATTCAACCAACTTTAGGTAAGTTATCACGAGTGCGGACGCCGGGATTTTCACAGAGCTACTTCCCACCAAGGGGAGGTAGCAGGAACCCACCTTATGAAAATATTGTGGTTCCTGCTTTGAACCCGGACCATTGACTTTCTTCGAGCCTCTCCAGTTTTTGCCGAAGCTTTTTAGGCACGGCAAACCAAAGGTTTGCCGGTTGTTCTGCCTCAGCAGAACAGCACCCCAAAAAAGCTTCTTGGAAGGCCAATATACTAGCCAGGTTATACTACATCCGCAACCTGTTGCAGATTAAGCGAATTAGGGTTTAAAACAATTGGGGCAGAACATAGCTCATGGCAAGCACCGGCCCAAGAGGCATAAGAGAAGGCAGAGCCTCTGGGCAGGCGTCCACAGAGTATTTGGTAATGCTTGGGGCAACACTTGTCATTGCATTGGTTGTTGTGGGCCTTCTTTTGTTTTTCCCAGGCACTTCTGCCAGCGCAGCTGAGACAGAATCATTGCTTTACTGGGGCAGCCAGGTAAGGCCAATCAAAATACATTCTGCAATAGGCTATGACTCGTGCGCATATGGCGACCCTTGCCCTGTTGGAGGGGGAGAGAATGGCAGCTCTGTTTACAGGCTTGTGCTTGAAAACAGCGACTCAGGCGCAATAACTCTGACAGGCGTGAAAGTTGACGGCTCCTCAAGGCAATTATGCATTCCAGGAGAACAAAATTCCTCGATTTACCTGACTCCTGCAAAAGAAACAGTTGTTGATGTTGTGGTGCAAAGCTGCCCTGAAGGCGAGGAAGTTGAGGCAGAAATAATGTTTATCTACAGCAACAAGCACCTTTCAGGAATGGTTGAAAAAGGCACAAAAAAGCTTGTTTTCAAGTGCGGCACTGGGCAGGCAACCTAATGCTTTATATTTATTTCAGTTGCTAATGGTGGTAACATCAGGAAGAGGTTGGTAAAATGGGGAAAATAAAGGCAATTCTATTGTGCTCATTGTTTTTGCTTGCACTTGCTTATGCAGGGCCAAAAATAGGCTATATTATAGAGCAGTTCAAGGTTTTCAACCCATCTTCACTTAATGATGATGCATGCGCAAGCGGAGTATATGGAGGCTATGAGTTTTTCCTTGTCAATACTGGGGAAAAGGAAGTTGACCTGATAAATGTCCAGGTTAACGGGGCTTCAAAAACATTTTGCCACAAGTCAGGCCCACTCGCATATGAGATAGGAAAAGTGCACTTTGGTCCAGGAGAGGAAAAGAGCATAAGAGTGCAAGAAGGCTACCTTTACTGCAAGCAAGGCCAAGAAGTATTCATAGACACAGGCCTTGTATACACTGGAGACTACCTGAACAAATATGAGCAGTCTGAGCCACTCTCTTTTGAGTGCACTCTTGTCCCTCCCCCGCCTCCAAGGGACAGGTAAAATCTCTCTCTTTTCATACACAAATGCTTTTATTTTCCCTAGTTTCTAGCTTTTGGGTGGGCGGTTCTCCATGGAACTCGTAGAAAAAACAATGAAGGACAAGTCATTAAAGTCACTTTTCTATGTCTTGTCTCTTGTCATCACTGCAATAGTATTATCATCAATATTCAGCTTCAATGTACAGCAGACGATTGCAACTGTGCTTGTCATTGGTCTTGTGCTTGGAACAGTCCTGTTTTGGGAAATCCGCCTTTCATTTGCCCTGATAGGCTCATTTGTGCTGATAGCATCAGGGCTTCTTAATATTGAAAAATTCATTGAGTTTTCCTCGCTTAACATCATCCTGTTTCTTGCCGGGATGATGATGTTCATAGGCTATCTTGAGAAAAGCGCGTTTTTCGAGTATTTGATATCAAGGGTAATGAAGCTGGTTGGCGGAGGGGGAGCAAGGCTGCTTTTCCTTATTCTTTTTTTCTCGGCATTTTTCGCTGCAATTGTTGATGAAGTGACTTCAATACTTTTCATGCTGTCAATAGTGCTTTCAATCTGCGCCCGCCTCAGGGTAAACCCTGTTCCATTCGTAATGCTCACAGTATTTGCAACAAACATAGGCAGCAGCGCAACAGCAATAGGAAACCCAGTGGGAGTTATGATTGCCCTTAACGCAAAGCTTTCTTTTGCAGACTTTTTGCAGCATGCAACACCTGTTGCAATTGCTGCCCTTCTGATGCTTTTCCTCCTTGTTTTCCTTTTTTTCAGAAAAGAGCTAAAGGAGTTTTCCGAGAAGACAAGGGCAACTCCCCTTAAGGACCTTTTTGAGGCCCATAAGCCAGTAAACAGGCTTTTCAACTCATTTTTCTTTTTGCTGGTATTCACTGCCCTTGTTTTCCATGCGCAAATAGAAACAGCTGTCGGGCTTGAGAAAAATGCAATGCTTTTGGGAATTGCACTTGGGGCAGCAGGGATTGCTCTTTTGCTTGAGCACAAGAATGCCCGGCAGTTTGTTGAGACAAAAGTTGACTGGTGGACCTTGCTTTTCTTTATGCTCCTTTTTGCATCTGTTGGGGCTCTTGAGCAGTCAGGAGTAATCGAGATAGCTGCAAAGGGCTTTGCAGAAATATTTGGTGGAAGCAAGCTTTATGCGTCATCTGCAGTAATGCTTCTTGCAGGAATGCTATCCGCAGCGCTTGACAATGTTCTTGCAGTTGCAGTATTCCTTCCTTTGGTGGAAGATTTGCAGGCAACTGCGATTGGAGGCTCATACCTTTGGTGGTCACTCCTGTTTGGCGCAACCCTGTTCGGCAACCTGACAATGATAGGCAGCACTGCAAACATAATTGCGCTTGGGCTTCTTGAAAAAAGAGGGCTTCCGCGCGTATCGTTCATGCAATGGATAAAGGCCGGGGCTGTGGTAACGATTCCGACGGCAGCAACTGCATTTGTGCTGCTTTACCTGCAGCATCTGGTATAGGGGTGTAAACATGTTTGTAATAAAAAAGAACGGGGAAAAGCAAAAGTTTGACAAGAAAAAAATAATTGCAGGCCTTATCAGGGCTGGGGCCGGAAAATACTCCAAGGAAATAGCCAATAAAGTGGCAAAAAAGCTCAAAGGAAAAAAGCAGGTCAAATCCTCGCGCTTAAGGGAAGAAGTGATAAGTGAGCTTCACCTTTATGATGAGAAAAAGGTGCCTGATTTTGTGAATTTCAAGAAGGCAATAAGGCACCTTTCAAGCCATGAGGCATTCCTTGAGAACAGGCTTCAGGATTTGGTTGGAAACTGCGGCAAAGTCGAAGGGGTTTATGGCGGCTTCAGAATAACTGTCACAAAGCCAAATGACTTTGACTATTGTGGCGTTCTAAAGGAAATACTCGCAAAGTCAGGCCTTCACATAATTGTTGAGCTTAGGGGCAACAAGCTTGTGATAATTGCCCGCTGATAGGAGAAGTTAAATCATTTATGCGAAAAAGGGACGAATATGGCAAAACTTGACGAAATTGACAGGAAAATACTCGAAATCCTGCGAGAAAACGCAAGGCTTACAAACCAAAAGCTTGGGAAAAAAGTCAGGCTTTCTGAGCCAGCTGCAAGAAGAAGGGTCTCAAACCTTGCTTCACGCGGGATAATAAAGAGATTCACAATAGACATTGAGCAAGGAGGGGGGGTTTCGTCCCTTGTTTTGATAGCAACTTCCCCCCACGGGCCGGCTGCAAAAATCCTAAGGCAACTGCAAAAAAGGCAGGACATCGGAGTTGTCTGGGAGCTTTCAGGCGACACAGACATAGCGCTGACCCTTTATGCTCAGGACATAAACGAACTTAACAGGAAAATAGACGAAATAAGGAACATGCCGGGCATAAAAAGGACAAATCTTTCTGTGATTCTGAAAAAATGGAAATAAACCCTTTCTTTTGACGAAATCCGCAGCTAAATATATAAATAAAGACTAAAAGGGCTATATAATCTACAAAACAGTATTTTTTAGTTGTAAACAAACGAAAACCATTTAAATAGATGCCAGCAAAAGCAGTTAAAATCACACATAGGAGGTTTGATGAGAATGGCAAATGCAGAATGCCCTGAATGCGCAGGCAAGATTGAATTTTCAGAAAACACTGAGGTGGGCGAGGTCCTGTCTTGTCCAGACTGCGGTGCAAGATTAGAGGTAAAAGGCATAAATCCGCCGCAACTCCAGCCTGCCCCAAAGGTAGAGGAGGACTGGGGAGAATAAGGGTGGTCAAAAATGAGGCTTGGAATTTGCTACACTCTTGTGTCAGCTGAGAACAAGCTGCTGCTAGCTTCTGCAAAGTCAAAAGGGGTCAAGCTTGAAAGAATTGTTGACAGCAATGCAGCCCTTGAGCTTAGCGCAGGCAGAAAAAAAGAGTATGACACAATTTTGCAGCGCTCAGTTTCCTACTCCCGCACCATTTACCTTAACTATTATTTTGAGCAGCAGGGCACACAGGTCATAAACTCATACAAGGCTGCCAGGATATTTGGTGACAAAGCACTCTGCTCAAGTGAGTTGGCAACAGCAGGCATCCCAACACCAAAAACATTTCTTGCCTTTTCGCCTGAAACAGCTGTGCAGGCAGCAGACAAAATTGGCTTTCCGCTTGTTATAAAGCCAGCAATTGGCTCATGGGCAAGGATGGTGCACAGGATAAATGATGCTGATTCACTGCAGGCAGCGCTCGAGTCACGTGCGCAGATGGGCAACCCCTGGCAAAAGGTCTACTATTTGCAGGAGCACATAAACAAGCCAGGCAGGGATATCAGGGCATTTGTGATTGGAGATGAAACAGTCGCAGCAATATACAGACACTCAACTGAAAAGTCTGGCTGGATTACAAACACTGCAAAAGGCGCGACTACAAGCAACTGCAAAGTCACGCCCGACCTGTCTGAGCTTTGCCTGAAGGCAGCCTCAATTGCAGGCTCAGGAGTATATGCTGTTGATCTGATGGAATCAGAGAAAGGGCTTGTGGTGCATGAGGTAAACCATACAACCGAATTCAGGAACTCAATTGAGCCAACAGGGGTCGACATCCCAGGCAAGATAATAGAATACTTAATTGAAAGAACAAAAAGGTGAAAACATGGCAAAAAAAATATCAATAATAGGCGCTTCTGGCTACACAGGGGGCGACCTTTTGCGCCTGGCCCTTGTTCACCCTGAAATTGAAGTGTCTCAAATCACGTCAGAAAGGTTTGCAGGAAAGGCAGCCTTTAAGCTCAATCCAAACCTTCGCGGCTTTACAAAGCTTGAATTTGAATCAGTCAAAAAGCTCTCAACAGACATTGACACAATATTCATATGCACGCCCCACAAGGCAGCAGCCCCATATGTAAAGCAGTTCTGGGAAACAGGGGCAAAAATAATTGATTTGTCAGCAGACTTCCGCCTTCACAACAAGGACACATATGCAAAATATTATGCTGTGCACCCTCATCCAGAGCTGCTGCAGCACGCAGTTTACGGAATCCCTGAGCTTCACAGGGAGCAGATAAAAAAAGCAAGGCTGGTTGCATGCGCAGGCTGCCTTTCAACATCAATAATACTGCCCCTTGCCCCGCTGATAAAAAGCAGGCTGATTCCATTCAAGGGAATAATAGCTGACTCAAAAATAGGCTCATCAGCAGTCGGGGCTGCATTTGACATTTCAACACACCACCCAGAAAGGCAGGGCACAGTGCGCTCATACAAGCCTTGTGGCCACAGGCACACAGCAGAAATAGAGCAAGAGCTTTCTGAAATTGCAGGCTCTGATGTTTCAGTGGGTCTTACCCCGCATGCGACTGAAATGGTCCGCGGAATCCTTTCAACAGTGCATGCCAGCCTGGATTCAAAAATCTCAAATATTGATGTTTGGAAGGCCTATCGCGCATTTTTCGCAGGCTCGCCATTTGTGAGGCTGGTAAAAGACCAGAACACCCTTTACAGGTACCCAGAGCCAAAGCCAGTTGTCGGGACAAATTTTGCAGACATTGGGTTTGAAATTGATGCTGAAAAAGGGAGGATAATACTGATGAGTGCAATTGACAATCTTGTAAAAGGAAGCGGGGGCCAGGCAATACAATGCTTTAACCTTATGAATGGCTTTGATGAAAAAGCAGGCCTGTGGTCCCCTGGCTTTCATCCATTGTGAGGAGCTTTTATGCTGATTCTCAAAATAGGCGGAAGCATGGCAAACAATGCTGCCTCTCTTGCAGCTGACATAGCAAAACTTGGGCAAAAGCTGGTGATAGTGCACGGAGGCGGGCCGCAAGTGACTGCACTTGAGAAAGGGCTTGGCCGCGAGCCAAAATACATTAACTCAAAGCAAGGCTTCAAGTCCCGCCACACTGATGGGGTGACAATGCAAAACTTTGTTATGGCTGTGGGCGGAGGAGTAAATATCTCTCTTGTCCGGCAGCTTAGAAAAGCAGGAGTTTCTGCAGCAGGAATTTCAGGGGTCTCAGGGGTCTTATTTGCAAAAAGGAAAACCCTGATTTCCTTTGAGAACAGGAAGGAAAAAATCATAAGGGATGATTATTCAGGGAAAATCATTCGCACAGATGCAACAGCCCTTAGGGCACTGCTGTCAGCCGGCCTTGTGCCAGTGGTTTCCCCTATTGCGCTTGGGCAGGAATTTGAGGCACTTAATGTTGACGGCGACAGGGCTGCAGCAGCAATAGGGGCAGAGCTTTCAGCAGAAAAGTTAATCCTTTTCACAGATGTTGA
>Ga0180432_10002905_pt1 | contig 25206 bp, 18 predicted proteins | sample SS_ome_10_FD_132414 | JGI IMG/M metagenome (GOLD analysis project Ga0180432, IMG submission 132414) | Hypersaline lake sediment archaeal communities from the Salton Sea, California, USA - SS_1_MS_2 metaG | ecosystem: Environmental > Aquatic > Non-marine Saline and Alkaline > Hypersaline >... | reverse complement strand
TGAGAAATTCAAATATTATTACTGAAAATTATCGATAAAAAGCAGACCGCCATCTAAAACGAATTAATTATCGGACTGGACGTTACGAGCTCAACCGTCAACCGAAGCCAAAAAACAGTAATTATGTAATGTAAGAGGGCGCAATCTATTTTGGAGGGACAAACCCCCTCATGGAGAGTAAATAGTTTGCTCGATTTATTGGTGCCCGGATGGGGTCTCCGGGGCCGGAATCAAATAATTGTTTTTATCTTAATATTTTTCATATACAATGTCCTTTATATGAAGGTGAGTACTCGGCATTGAGACATGTACGGTTAATAAACGGACCATACCGGGATAATTATACATCCGGAACGATCGGGTCCCGACAACGGTACCAATAAAATCCATGGCATCAAATCCTTGGCAAATGTATGGTGAGGGATATGAAAATTCTTCTGGTAAAGCCGCCGCTGAATCCCAACATGGTCACAACCACGAGGATCGAGCCGCTCGAGCTCGAGTACCTTGCCGCAGCGGTACACGAACATGAGGTTGATATACTTGATATGCGTGTCGACAGGAACCTGTCGAAAAAGCTGAAAAATTTTAAACCTCATCTTGTCGGAACGACCGCGTATACCTGCGACGTGAATACCTCTAAGAGAATACTGCGGGAAGTGAAAACGCATGACAGCTCGATCCATACGGTCATCGGAGGCATTCACGCGACATTCGTGCCCGATGATTTTGCAGAGCCCTACATTGACACGGTATTTCTCGGCTACGCGGATTTTACCTTTAAAGCGTATGTCGACACGCTCGAGCAGGGAGGAGACCCGGGAAACATCAGCGATCTGGGTTTTGTCAACGGAAATAAAATCACATTTACCGAGAGCAAACGCGATGTCGGAGACCTGGACCAGCTTCCCATGCCAGCCCGGCACCTGATAAGAAAATACCAGAATAAATACCGGGATGGGTGGGGAGATAAAAAAGTAGCCTCGGTTATGTCGAGCCGGGGATGCCCGTTCCGCTGCACCTTCTGCGCGTGCTGGAAATTGATGAACGGAAAGCTGCGGACACGGAAAGTTGAATCCATAATCGAAGAGATACAGAGCCTGCCTGAAGAGGTCGACGTCATCTATTTCTGTGACGACAACACCCTGTTCGACATTAAAAGGGCGTGGCATCTCAGTGAAATGATACAGAAGCTGCCCGTAAAGAAGAAGATAAAGCTGTACGCCCGTGCCGACACTGTCGTGAAGCATCCCGATCTCTTTGAAAGCCTGCGGGAGGCGGGGCTCGAGTATTTGACGGTCGGCTTCGAATCGTCGAAGGATGAAGAACTGGAGAAGCTGAACAAGAAGGTGTCGGCCGCAACGAACAACGAGGCGATACGAATACTGAAAAAGCTCGGTATCTTTGTCCTGCCCAGTTTTATCGTGGACCCGGATTACCTCGAGGAGGATTTCGAACAGCTCTACAATTATGTGGATGAAAAGTGTCTCTTCAGGCCCATTTTTCCGGTACTCACCCCCTCACCGGGAACCGACCTCTACGAGGAAACCCACGACCGGCTGGTCATCAGGGACTACGACTACTACGACTACACGCATTCGGTTCTTCCGACAAAGATGAGCCGAAGGGATTTCTACCATCAGGTCGCGGACCTCTACAGGAAGAGCTACTCCATCAGGCGGTTTATTCGTTTCAAGATCAACGGTTCGCGTTCATTCCCCGCTGACTCCGAGGACTTTTACGCGTACAACGCGGACGGCTTCTCATTCTTCACGCTGCTGCTTGCCAACCTGGTGGCCCTCCCCATGTTCATGAAGCTGCGAAACACCCATCGATCCGAGCCGCTGGTGTAAAGGGGTCAATCCCCTTGAGAGGATAAACTCTTTGCATGACTCTTATTTGACGGCGGTAAGCCGCCTCTCTTGGTCGACAAAACACCGCCTCCTTCTAGGGCAAGCTCAATCGAAGTTAAGCCAACCCACTGTGGTCATCACCCGGTTTCAACGAATCAAGCATCTTGTGTTTGGCTCCTTTTCATATATTGTGGTGCCGGCATTATCGGAACGCAATTCCTCTATAACCTGATACGGTGCGGATAAAGACGGTGGCCGGTATCCGTTTGCTGTTTTCAGCCGTGCAGTCAGGATCCGTTGCCGGACGTTTGTATGAGAACACGGGTATTTATCTTGACCAAGTTATTGTAAATTTATTAATTATTATAATCTCCGGGCGTACGAAAAACGGGGGCATTACTACTTAGAAAAACTCCTTCACATATCCTTTTTCATAATCCCAGATAGAGACGTATATTCAGGGAGAATCATGAAGCTCAAGAAAGAGGAGGTATGCGGCAGCGGGGACCCGTCAACGCCGCTCTGCCGGACGATTGTCGTCGGTATGCTCATCTGCCTCTCGTGGGCTGCAGGCTTCTTCTTCCATTCCGTCCTTCAGACCGAGATCATCTATACGCATTTCATCTACATCCCCATTGTCGTTGCATGCATGTGCTGGGGGCGCAGGGGGCTCTTCGTCGTACTGGTTCTGGTTGCAATAATCACCTCATACCACCTGCTCGGCATTGCAACCTGTCCCCTGTGGCACGATCTCATCAGAATTGCGTTTTTCATTATTGTCGCACTCTGGATATGCTCCCTCAGGCGGCAGGTCGAAAAGCGCCAGAATATGCTCCAGGTATCGGAAAAGAAGTACACGATGCTCATAGAGGAGTCTCTTACCGGCATTCTCGTGTGCAGGGAGGATCGTATTCTGTTCGCCAACAGGAAAATGATCGATATACTCGGGTACCCGAAGGGAGAGCTCATGCATAAGTCGATCCGGGATCTGGTCCATCCCGATGACTTAGAAAAGATAAAATATATGGTATCAAGCGCTGTGCAGGAGGATGACGCCGGTTCGATTTGCCAGTGCCGTTACCTGTGTGCGGACGGACGGGTCCTTTGGGCCGATGTGTCGAGAAACGACACGATCTACGACGGTGCGAATGCAGTGCTCATGAATGTATACGACATTTCGAGGCGAAAGGAGAGCGAGGAGAAGAGGCGCGAGCTCTCAGAGCTTGCGAAGAGGCAGGAGGAGCAGCTCGTACACAATTACAGGCTCGTGGAGCTTGGAGAGATGGCGGCTGCGATCTCCCATGAGCTCAACCAGCCCCTCACCGGAATACATAATTACGCGAAGAACGCCGTCTATATGATCGATCACGATATCAACGGACCGAAGGAGGTGAAGGACAATCTCAAGCTCATCTCCGAGCAGGTAAAAAGGGCTTCGAAGATCTTAAATCAGATGAAGGAGCTCGCCAGGAGAACGGAGCTCCATATAACGAGCGTAAATATCAACGATCTTATAATGGAGTGCGTGGACTTTCTTCACCCTCAGATGCGAAGCTCCAAGGTACGGGTCAATCTCGATCTTGGAGATGATCTCCCCATGATTTTCGGTGACTGGGTGAGGCTGGAACAGGTGCTCTTGAACCTGTTTACCAATGCACGGCAGGCCCTTGAGGATGTGTACAAACGAAACCTGTTTATCAATACGGCGGTTGATGTTGTCGACGATTCATTCATATGCATCGAAATAAGGGATACGGGAATGGGTTTTTCGGAGGAAGAAAAGGAGCAGCTTTTCAAGCCCTTTTACACGACGAAAGCACCCGGGGACGGGACCGGGCTGGGGCTTTCGATCTCACTGCGCATCATCAGGGAGCACAATGGCACGATCGAAGTAGCTTCCGTACAAGGGGAGGGATCGAGCTTCAAGGTACGCCTCCCGATAAAACGACAGGGTGAAAACACAGAATGACGGCGAAGAATTCAAACCGCGTGATGATAATCGACGATGATGAGGCTGCACGGCTCTCCATTAAACAGATGTTGAGTCTCAGGGGATACAAAGCAAAATGTTTCTCATCCGCGGAGGCTGCTCTCTCCTGGACCGGCATAGACGAGACCGAATGTATCCTGACCGACGTGAAGATGCCCGGAATGGGTGGGGAAGAGCTGCTGGTCGAGCTGAAGCGGCGGAAGATATGCGCGCCCGTGATACTGATAACCGGGCACGGGAGCGTTTCCATGGCGGTACGGTGCCTGAAGGCCGGCGCCTACGATTTCGTCGAGAAGCCCTTCGAATCTGATATTCTTCTCCTCTCCGTGAGGCGCGCCGTAGAGATAGCCGGGCTCCGAAAGGAGAGTACGGTGCTGAGAAAACGGCTCAGGATGCTCGATCCCGGTATGGATGGAAGGTTCGACATGATCGGCAGGAGCCGTATCATGCAGGACCTGTACGACCAGATAGAGATCCTGGCCCGCAGCGATGCTACCGTACTCGTTACCGGAGAGACGGGAGTGGGCAAGGAGCTCGTTGCGCGCGCGATTCATTCGCAGGGCAGCTGCTCGGAGGGACCCTTGGTCGCACTGAATGCAGGTGCGCTTCCCGAGACGATGTTGGAGAGCGAACTCTTCGGTCATACAAGGGGCGCCTTTACCGGCGCAGTCGCTCCCAGGGAGGGTGCGCTGGTCACTGCTTCCGGCGGGACGCTCCTTTTGGATGAAATAGAGAGTATCTCCCTCTCGGCACAGGTGAAGCTCCTGCGTGTCCTCGAGGACGGACTCGTGCAGCCCCTGGGCAGGGACACTCCCCAGAAGGTCACTGTCAGGCTTATCGCCACCTCAAAGGCAAATCTTTGGTCCGAGGTCCTGGAGGGACGGATGAGGGAGGATTTCTACCATCGCATCATGGTCCTCAACATCAACGTGCCTCCTCTCAGGGAACGAAGCGACGATATCCCTCTTCTCGTTCTGCACTTTTTACACGCCGTCGCCGAGAGGAACGGCATGCCAGTCTCGCAAATATCGGAAGAGCAGATGGCCCAGCTTATACATTATCAGTGGCCCGGTAACGTACGGGAGCTGAAGAACGCAGTTGAGCGTATGGTCATCACCTCACTCGGTGGAAAAACGGGTCCTTTTACCCCCGATGAAAGCCTGTGCGCTCCTCTCCTTCTCTCCCTTCCCTCAACGCGGGGCAGGCTCCGTGATGAGATGGAGAAGACCGAGCGGAGTGTGATAGAGCGTGCGCTGAAAGAGAGCGGCGGGGAGATCAACGCAACCTACCGGTCGCTCGGAATTTCCAGAAGAGCGCTTTACGAGCGCATGAAGAAGTACGGCCTTGATAAGGATGATTTCAAGGGTGAGCGTGTGCATGATCCTCCCATGTACGGTTGATACACATCATTCCCCGGTTCGAAATACCGAAAACCTTCACGAATGCACAGCCGGCCAGGCCGGATTCAGCCCCAGTCTTTATAACCTATCTTAATTTATAACAATAAATAAGAGATATTTAACCCTTCATCATTTCCCGACAAACCGGTAAAACCGGCTCTCCCCACTTCTGGCGCATACTGTGGCACGAAACATGCTATTCCTGTTTTATACGAGGTGCGAGATGGAGAATACGGAGAAAGAGATTTTCCTTGACGAGCTTGCCGCCCGTATAGGAGCGCGTATCTTCAACGTTCCATGCGGAGACGATAGGAAGGGCGGCCGTAAACCGGTTCAATTCGTCTATGCCGGGGATAAGGTGAGTGAATTGCTGAACGCCGCGGAGGAAGATACGCTGCTCGTAACGAACCTCTCGAATCCGCAGCTGTTTCGTATCGCCGAGCTCATGGACATTCCCGGCATCTGCCTTGTGAACGGTGCACAGCCGCCCGGCGAGATGTTGAAACTCGTACTTCGTAACGGCACCGCAATACTCGTCTCGGATGAGGGGTTGTTCGAGACATGCGGCAGGATATACGGCTGCCTTTTCGGTTACATGCGAGGGGAAGCATGATACGGGAGTCCTATCCCATATGCGGCGGAAGCTTCGAGAATGCGGGAGTTGCGTCGAGCCTTCTGAAGGCCCGGTTAAAACAGATAGGTGTTGATCCCGCGGTACTTCGAAGGATCATGATCGCGGCTTACGAAGCCGAGATGAACGTGGTTATACACGCGCATGGCGGCAACATGCAGGTTTCATTGGACGACAGGTATCTCGATCTCGAGGTGAGAGATGAAGGGCCCGGTATAGAAGATATCGACCTCGCCGTGAAGGAGGGTTTTTCGACCGCTCCGGACGAGGCCCGCCAGATGGGATTCGGAGCGGGTATGGGGCTCCCCAATATAAGGAAAAACAGCGATTATTTCCGCATCGAATCGCAGGTCGGAAGAGGTACCTATATTAAGGCGACGATCAACCTCCGTCCCTGTGAGGAAAGCATCGAGCGAAAAAATTCGATTGATGTGAAGGCGGAGCTCTGCAACCGATGTCTTGCCTGTGTCAGGGAATGCCCGACGGGCGCATTACGGGTTCACGATCAGGGGCCCGAGGTACTGGCCCACCGGTGTATAGACTGCGCCCTATGCATAGATGCGTGCGGACGCAACGCGCTCGGGATGAAATCAAAAAGCTTATCTCACGGCGTGGCCGGGGAGAGGGCCATTGTCGTTCCCTCCGCCCTGCTTGTGCAGTTCGGCTTTTTCGTGGATCCCGAAGACGTGATCGGCGTTCTCGGGGAGAAGGGATATAATCCGGTGCTCAATGGGGCAGGTTGGGAGGTTTCGCTCCGAAGCGCAGTGAGCGCCTATGCCCTGGAGGAGAACAGCTCCCTTCCCGTAATATCCCCGGTGTGTCCCGCGGTGGTGAACCTGGTGGAAACGAGGTTTCCATCGCTTATACCCAATCTCGCTCCCTTCCTCTCACCCATCGAGGCGTTGCTCTCGGAAAACACGGACAAACCGGCGCTCTGCATCGGCCTCTGTCCGGCGATGAGCACTGCGATCCGGGCGTGGTACCAGGAGCCCGAGGTCATCGTGGCGCATCCGAGTATGCTCTTCGAGGCGCTTTCCGGAAGTTTTGCTCCGGGCGGGGGCGTGGCAAGCCGGGAACGGGAATGGATTAATTCGAAAAAACCTCCAACAGGGATCCTCATTATAAGCGGGATGGCCGAGGTAAACGACATGCTCGAGCGGATGGAAAACGCCGACGTTCGGGGCATCGATGTGGTGGAACCCTATCTCTGCTCCTACGGGTGTTTCGGGTCTCCCCTTCTGCCGGAGAACAGCGCGGTTGCCCAGGCCCGGTTCCGCGCGTCGTCGCTCTTTAACAAGCCGGAAGGGAGGGCGGTCAGGAGAGAGGGCCTCTATTCAGCAAGGCGCGGGACAAGGCTCCATCCGAATATACAGGAGGCCATGATTCTGTTCTCGAAGATAGACAGGGTGTGCACCGGGCTCCCGGGAAGAAACTGCGGGAGATGCGGGGCCCCCTCTTGCTTTGCCCTGGCGGAGGACATTGTGCTCGGTCGTGCGACGCGTGACCAGTGCGTCTATATAAATAACAGCGAGATCAAGGAGAGGTGGAATTGACCCCTCCGCACCCGGAGGATATCGGAACGGCAAACGGGTTTTACCTGCGTTTCAGGGGTTTTGAACTGCGGGACAGCGAGTGGTTTACGGGATGTCATCCAATTGATGGGAATAAATCGTACAGGGAGGATAGAGATGAATGCTGGAACGGCGGCTGATCAGAAGATCAGTCCGGATGAGGAAAAACAACTCGATGGGAAACTTGGGGAGATACTGGATGAATACAGGGATAAGGCGGGTGGTCTTATTCCGGTTCTCCAGATCGCGCAGGGTATGTACGGGTATCTTCCCGAGAAGGTGATGAAACGAATTAGTCTCGCCCTGGATAAGCCGTACAGCGAGGTTGCGGGCGTCGTGGGATTCTATTCGTTTTTCTCGACCGTGCCGAGGGGGAAGCACCTCATACGGGTGTGCCTCGGGACGGCGTGCTACGTTCGGGGAGGAAAACAGGTGCTCGATGCACTGAAGGAAGAGCTTGGGATCGATGTGGGGGAAACGACCGGGGATGGCCTCTTCTCGCTCGAGATCGGCCGGTGTTTCGGGGCGTGCGGGCTTGCTCCCACAATTATGATCGACGACGACGTGCTGCAAAGGGTGAAGCCCTCCAGGGTCCGAAATATACTCGACGGGTATAGGAACGAAGACAAAGGAGATCCACATGAAGATCGGCAGTTTTGAGGAATTGAATAAGGTGCGGGATGAAGTGAAGGCGGATATATCGATCAGGGGAGATTTGAAGGAGATGCAGGTGATCGTTCACATGGGGACCTGCGGTATTGCTTCGGGAGCGAGAAACATACTGAGCGCACTCGCAAGAGAGATCAGGGAGCGAGGAATAGATACTTTGACGCTCAGGCAATCGAGCTGTATCGGTCTGTGCGATCAGGAACCCATCTGCACTCTCCTGGACGGTGAGGGGAACGAGTTCAGGTACGGCAGGCTCAACGCTGAGAAGGTAAAGAGGATCGTGCGGGAACACGTGCTGAAAGGCAGACCCGTTACGGAATATCTCGTCAAGGACAATGAGAGAAGGAGATAGAAGAGATATGAATATCACAAAAAACCATATTCTCGTATGCACCGGGGGAGGGTGTGTCGCTTCGGGTGCGCTGGAAGTATCGGCGGCGCTGAGGGAAGCAGTGGGCCGGTTCGACCTTGAGAACGATGTAAGTGTGGTGGAGACGGGATGCCTGGGGCCGTGCGCGGTAGGGCCGGTTGCGATGGTTTACCCGGACGGGGTTCTGTACCAGGACCTCAGGCCGGAGTATGCATCCGAGATCATCGAGGAACACCTGCTCAAGGGAAGGGTTGTCGACCGTATGGTGCATGAAGGCGGGTCCGAGGACCGGCTGCGAGCGGCGGGGGAGTCGGATTTTTTCAGGAAACAGGTAAAGATCGTGCTTAGAAACTGTGGGCTCATCGATCCGGTCCGTATAGAGGAGTATATAGCACGCGAGGGGTATCAGGCGCTCGGCAAGGTACTTACGGAAATGACTCCCGAGGAGGTTGTGGACCTCGTAAAACGCTCCGGGCTCAGGGGCCGCGGCGGCGCTGGATTTCCCACCGGGCTGAAATGGGACTTTTGCCGCAAGGCCGCAGGGGACGTGAAGTACGTTCTCTGCAATGCCGACGAGGGCGATCCCGGTGCATTCATGGACAGGAGCATACTGGAGGGAGACCCGCACAGCCTCGTCGAAGCGATGGCGATCGCCGCGTTCGCGACAGGGGCAAAGAGCGGCTACATATACGTGCGCGCCGAGTACCCGCTCGCAGTCCGGCGTCTTACCACCGCATTGTCGCAGGCGCGTGAGTACGGGCTGTTGGGCGAAGGCATACTCGGAACGAATTTTTGCTTCGACCTGGAAATAAGGATGGGTTCGGGCGCATTCGTGTGCGGGGAGGAAACGGCGCTCATGACCTCGATAGAGGGAAAACGCGGCGAGCCGCGTCCGCGTCCTCCCTTTCCCGCAAACAAGGGTTTGTGGGGAAAGCCGAGCCTTCTCAACAACGTTGAGACCTATGCGAATATCCCGGTCATAATTCTCAAGGGCGCCGAATGGTACGCGTCCTTCGGAACCGATAAGAGCAAGGGCACAAAGGTATTCGCACTCGCAGGCGCGATAAACAACACCGGGCTTGTCGAGGTGCCGATAGGCACGCCGCTCGGTGAGATCATCTACGATATCGGGGGAGGGGTGAAGAACAACAAACCCTTCAAGGCCGCACAGATAGGAGGTCCCTCGGGAGGGTGTATCCCAAAGGAGTATCTCAACGTGCCCGTCGATTACGAGTCTCTCAACGATCTCGGCGCGATCATGGGCTCGGGTGGAATGATAATCATGGACGACGATACCTGCATGGTCGACATGGCGAGATTCTTTCTGGAATTCGTCCAGGAGGAGTCGTGCGGGAAGTGTGCGCCGTGCAGGATCGGTACGAGGAGGATGCTCGAGATCCTCGAGAATATATGCGAGGGTAGGGGAGAAGAGGGCGACATCGAGAAGCTTGAAAAGCTCGGAAACATAATTAAGGACACCGCGCTCTGCGGTCTCGGGCAGACCGCTCCGAACCCCGTGCTTTCCACGATACGGCATTTCAGGGACGAATTCGTCGCGCACATACGCGACAAGAGGTGCCCGGCCGGCGTCTGCCCGGAGCTCGTACGTGCACCCTGTCAGAACAACTGCCCGGCGGGCGTGGATGTACCGGGCTTCGTGTCTCTCATCGGCGAGAAGCGGTACAGCGAGGCGCTCAAACTCCACCGCGAACGGAACCCTTTTGCGCTGGTGTGCTCAAGGGTGTGTTTTCACCCGTGCGAGGAGAAGTGCAGGCGGCAGACGATCGACGAGGCCGTTTCGATACGCCGGCTGAAGCGGTTCATGGCTGATCGGGAAGAGATGATACAGATTCCGGAGATCAGGCACAGTGAGCGGAACGCGAAACGCAGGGTGGCCGTTGTCGGCGCCGGACCTGCCGGGCTCTCCTGCGCGTATTTTCTGGCACGTCTCGGCTATAAACCGAAGGTTTTTGAAGGAGCGCGGGTAGCGGGCGGCATGCTCGTCCAGGCGATACCCGCCTACCGGCTGCCGCGAGATTTCCTCATAAAAGAGATAGAAATGATCACCTCCATGGGAGTGGAAATCGTAACAGGCAGGAAGCTCGGAAAGGACTTTACCCTGAAGGATCTCGAACAAGAAGGGTATGAGGCGGTATTCCTCGGGATCGGGGCTCCGGAGGGGACGATCCCGGTACTGGAGGGGATCGGGATTCCGGGGGTCGTGCAGGCGATAGATTTCCTGAGGGAGTACAACCTCGACGGGAAGGCCGCTGTCGGCGGGAAAGTCGTGGTGGTGGGGGGAGGCAATGCCGCGATCGACGCGGCGCGTACGGCCTTGAGGCTCGGCGCTGAAGACGTATGCGTGCACTACAGGAGGACACGCACCCAGATGCCCGCTTACGAGGAGGAGGTCGCGGAGGCCGAGAAGGAGGGGGTTCGTTTCGAGTTCCTGAGCGCGCCTTCGGAAATAGTGTCTAAAAACGGACACGTGAGCGGGCTTCGCTGCGGAAGTATGAAGCTTGGAATGTTCGATCGTTCCGGCAGGAAGAGCCCCGTTCCCACGGGAGAGAGTGGGGTGGTGGAAGCGGACGAGGTGATACTCGCGATCGGCCAGACCCTTACGTCCGATCGCTGCTTCGGAGAGAACGGCCCGGTACTGGGGCGCAGGAACTTCGTCGAGGTCGATCCATTGACCGGCAAAACCTCTTTGGAAGGGATTTACGCGGGCGGTGACATGGTGAGCGGCCCGGCCTCGGTCGTGGACGCGGTTGCGGGCGGGGAAAAGGCCGCATACGGTATCGATCTGTTCCTCTCAGGGGAAAATCATGCGTTCTGGAGATCGGAAAAAACGGTTGACACCTTCTTCGATCCGGACGAAGACCCCGTGGAGTATGAACGGGCCCCTGTAAAACTCGTTGACGTTGAACAGAGGAGTGGAAACTTCTGCGAGGTCGAGCTTGGATGGAAGGAAAGCGCCGCGATCCGCGAGGCGAAGCGGTGTCTCCGTTGTGATTACAGAGAGCAAAGCGAAGAACAGAGGAGATAATAAAGATGCCAATAGTGCAGATAGACGACCTCTCAGTAGAGGTCTCCGAGGAAACAACGATACTGGAAGCCGCCCGAAAGGCGGGAATAAACATACCGACCCTGTGCTATCTCGAGGGGGTGCAGGCAATCGGGGCGTGCAGGGTGTGTCTCGTCGAGGTCGAAGGCGCGAAGACGCTCGTGGCATCATGCGTGACACCCGTGACGGACGGGATGAGGGTTCACACGAACAACAGGAGGGTGCGCGAGGCGCGCCGCACCGTGGTCGAGCTCATACTCTCGGATCATGAGGGGGACTGCCAGACATGCGACCGGAACGGGAGCTGCGAGCTTCAGAAGCTCGCGCAGGATCTCGGCATACGGGAAATTTCCTATCAGGGAAAGAAGAGCCCGGGTGCGATCGACGCAAGCACGCCCGCACTGATGAGGGATACCGGAAAGTGCATACTCTGCCGCCGCTGCGTGACCGTGTGCAACGAGCTACAGGGGGTGGGAGCGCTCTTCCCGCAGAGCCGCGGGTTCGGGACGGTTGTGGGACCGGCATTCGATTTGGATCTGGACAGCGTTGTGTGCGTTCAGTGCGGCCAGTGCGCGGCCGCGTGCCCCGTCGGCGCTATAGGGGAGAAGGACCAGGTGGGCGAGGTCTGGGACGCGCTCGACGATCCCCGGAAGCATGTGGTGGTGCAAACGGCCCCAGCCATCAGGGCCGCGCTCGGCGAGTGTTTCGGTTATCCGCCGGGAACGCTCGTGACGGGCAAGATGGTGAGGGCGCTTCGCCTTCTTGGTTTTGACAGTGTATTCGATACGGAGTTCGCCGCGGATCTCACCATTATGGAGGAAGGCACCGAGCTCCTGACCAGGCTGAAAAAGGCACTCGTTGACGGGGAGGAGGTGGCTCTCCCGCAGTTCACGAGCTGCTGCCCGGCATGGATAAAATACGCCGAGTACCTGTACCCGGAGCTGCTTCCGAATATCTCCACGTGCAAGTCGCCGCAGCAGATGTTCGGCGCGGTAGCGAAGACCTACTATGCCCGGAAGATAGGGAAGGATCCGGAGGATGTCGTCGTGGTTTCCGTGATGCCCTGTACCGCGAAGAAGTTTGAAAACGTGCGGCCCGAGATGTGCGATAGCTCCGTCCGTGATGTCGACTTCGTGCTCACCACGAGGGAGCTCGGAAAGATGATAAATGAGGCGGGGATCGATTTCAGTTCGCTCGAAGATGACGTCATGGACAGTCCCATGGGCAGGTCCTCGACAGGCGCAGCCGATATCTTCGCGAACACGGGCGGGGTCATGGAGGCCGCTCTCCGCACGGCATACGAGATCGTCACGGGCTTGTCCCTGCCGTTCGAAGGACTGCATATCCGGCCCATAGCCGGACTCGAAGGGGTGAAGGAGGCCGCAGTGAAGATCGAAGAGACGCTTCCGGAATGGTCCTTCCTCAGCGGGCAGACCCTGAGGGTTGCGGTTGCGCATGGTCTTGGAAACGCACGAAAGGTGATCGAGCGAATTAAATCCGGCGTTGCCCGGTACCACTTCGTCGAGATCATGGCCTGCCCCGGCGGGTGTATCGGGGGAGGAGGGCAGCCGAGGCTCACGTGCGACGAGGTGAGGCTGGAGAGAATGAAGGCGATATTTCGCGAGGATGAGGGGAAAAAAATCCGTAAATCGCACGAGAATCCTGAGATAAAGATGATCTACGAAGAGTATTTCGAAAAACCGCTGGGCGAGCGTTCGCACCATCTCCTGCATACAGTTTATGAGAAGAGGGCTCGCGTTTAACCGGGTATTTATCGAGGAGACAGTTTATGGAGGTGCAAAAAAAGGTACTTCTGGTCGACGACGATGCGGATTTTATTGCCATGAATAAATCCCTGCTTGAGCGTCACCGCTATAAGGTGCTCGTTGCCTACAACGGGCAGGAATGTATGGAAAGGGTGAGAGAGACCGTTCCCGACATCATCATACTCGACATGATGATGTCCACGAGGAGCGAGGGATATAGACTTTCGAGGAAGCTGAGGAGCGCTGAGAGAACGAAGCTGGTACCGCTCCTCATGCTCACCTCGGTCAACATGACGCTTCCGGTCAAGGTCGAGCCCGATGCAAAGTGGCTGCCGATCGATCTCCTTATTGAGAAACCCGTTGAGGCAGAGCTTCTACTCGCGGTCGTGCGGGAAATGCTTTCCGACGGCGGAGGAATGTAAACCATGCCCGAACCGGATAAGACCGTAATAATCGTGGATGACGACCATGATTTTCTAGAGATGAATCGGCGGGTGCTCGTGCAGAACGGCTATCGGGTACTCTGCTGCACCAATTACGAGGATGCGCTGCGCTGTATCAAGAAGCATCGTCCGAGCCTTGTCGTGACGGATCTCATGATGGATTCCATGGATTCGGGCTTCGTTCTCTCCCGACGGATAAAGCAGGACCCCGAGTTGCAGGGGATCGCGGTAATCATTGTGACCGCCGCTTCGAGCCGTCACGGTTTCGACTTTAAGCCGCAGACACCCGAGGAGCTCGCCGGCATGAACGCGGACGCCTATTTCGACAAGCCTCTGTCCTGTCCCGTGTTTCTCAAAAAGGTGAGCGAGCTCACAAGGGGCCGGAAGAAGGGGTAGGCGAGATGATAAACAAAGACGTTCGTATCCTTGTGGTCGACGACGACGAGGGGATCAGGGAGGGATGCACCAGGGTACTGAGGAAGGAGGGCTATGAGGTGCTCTCCGCGGAAGACGGGAGAGAGGGGCTCGGGCTCCTGCGGCTGCACAAGGATTTTGCCGCTGCCGTCGTCGACCTTCAGCTTCCTTATTTGAACGGTATCGAGCTTACCGGACACATACACGAGGAGGACCCCGATTGCGTCATCCTCATCGTTACCGCTTTTGCGTCGATTGATACAGCCGTGCAGGCGATAAAGAGGGGAGCGTACGGCTATATATCCAAACCCTTCACACCCGAGGAGCTCCGCATTCAGGTCGAAAAAGGGCTGAGCAAGAGGGAACTCGCGCTCGAGGCGCGGTTGCTTCGTGAAAGGGGGAGAAAGAACCTCCTGGAGATCGCGAAGGAAAGGTCGCAGTGCAGTACGATTATAAAGTGCATGGCCGACGGGGTGCTCGTGATAAACGGGGAGGGGCGGATCGTATTGAGAAACGCGGCCGCGGTTCGGATTTTCAACGGTTCCGGCATACCGCCCCTGCCCTGCGATATCGATACGCTGCACTGCCCGAGGCTCTGTGACATCATCAAGTCGATCTTCTCGGAGGACGCCTCCTCGTTTATCATTTCCGAGGAGGTGCCGCTGGGAGACAGCACCTACATGGCGAATATAAGCAGGATTACGGGCGAGGGCTATGGAGCGGTCGTCGTGCTTCGCGACGTAACTGCAAGAAGGAGACTCGAGAAGGCGAAATCCATGTTCGTGTCTCTCGTCTCACACGAGGTGCAGAGTCCACTCGCCGTGATTGAGGGGTACCTGGGTATCGCCCGCAAAAAGAGCCTCGGGGACGATCCGGCAAGTTACACGGGGATTCTGGAGCGTTCGCTTTTAAGGGTTCAGACGCTTCGGACCATGGTCTCCGAGCTTATGAACCTGACCGCGCTGGATGTGGGAAAATTCTCGCTCAAGCGTTTCCCGATCGATGTACTCGGGGTTTTGAAGGACGTAGTCGAAAGCTGCCGGGAACGCGCCCGGTCCAGGGGGATCGATATCGTGCTGGAGACGGGTGCTGCTCAAGAGGAGTTCATGGCCTTCGCCGACGAAAATGCTATCGGGATCGTGTTCAGGAACATCGTGGAGAATGCCGTGAAATATTCACTCGAGGATGGAAGGATCGAGGTATGCGTCGATGACAACGACTCCCATGTTGAGATAGCGGTCAGGGACGACGGGATAGGAATCAAGACCGGGGAGATGGGAAAGATCTTCGAAGAGTTCTACAGGGCGAAGAACAGGCAGACATCGTCCATACCGGGCACGGGCCTGGGGCTTTGTCTTGTAAAACGAATACTCGAGCTCCACCACGGCACGATTTCGGTAAGCTCGGAGTACGGGAAGGGGAGCGAGTTCATCATCAGAATCCCGAAGTTCGAAGAAGAGGAGGATACCGGTTGTATGCCTTGAGCTTTCCCCTGTGACCGGGTGATCCAAGAATAAAAGACTGGATGCCCCGAATAAGTTTACCCTTTAGCTTGTCTGGAGGGCTTGCCCCACGTCTTTTTCGAGGGGCCGGGGCATGATAATGTATATAAGGAGGTGCCCTGTTATTCTGATTTCTTCTTTTCCACCCGTCGTAAAAAACGCTCTACGTCGATTACCGCGCGGGTGTGTTTCGCCTCGCCGATCTGCTCCGTCTCATCGAAGATCCGTGCCTTGAACTTCACGAGGGGCTCATGGATTTCGGCGATTTCAGCCTTTATCGATACGGTGGCGCCCATGGGCGTGGGGGCCAGGTGTTTTATATCGAGCGACACGCCCACGCTGGTATGCCCCTCAGGCACATGGGGTTCAATCATCTTCATGCAGGTGTGCTCCAGGAAAAGGACCATGGCTGGAGTCGCATAGACCCGCAGTGAGCCGCTCCCGATATGGGAAGCAGTCCTGTTTTCATCCACAACTTGAGTGTCCTCGATCGAATCACCCGTTTTCAACGAATCAAGCATGAGCTGTTGTGCTCCTTTCGGTGTATTCAGCGTGTCGGTATCGGTTACTAACCATTACAAAAACAACCGGAACTCTGTAAAAAAACGGTACATACAGGATTATGCGTATGGAGGAGACAGTCAAGCGTTTCATTAGAATTGATAATGGTCCGTTTGATATTGGTCATCGTGCTTGATCACGAGGTCCGGTGACTTGCCCGCTCTGACGCTGCGGGCCTAGCGATCCATGCCGAGCGTAACCGCAGGGTTCAGGTTTCCACACCTGGTGATCCTATCGTAACCATTCGCGTGGTTCTACGAGTAACGGGGATAATGTTTTTCCGGCAATCGCCTCGGGAGGGCTGATGTTGAAGACCGTTTTCCGCGGGCGCGGCCAGTGCGGACCTGCGGTATCACCGGCTTCAAAGGGTCCGATGTCGGGCCTGCCGTCGGCATTATCGTTGAATCCGTGGATCCTCACGCCGCTGTCAATCGCAGGGCTTCCTGAGGTCAATCCGAAATCCAGCGCGCCGGCGTCACGAAAGAGCAACTCCTCCATACCGCCGAGCCTTATGCCTCCGTTCCGTAAAAGAGCCTCGGCCGTCTCACGGTCGGCATCGGCTGCAACGACGATGTTGCAGGCAACTTCGAAAAGGTCCTCGCTGCCCCGCGGTCCGTTCGGCCGTTTCATCTGTTCCGTAAATATGAAGATATTATTCTTGAACTCGAAGGTCTTCAGCCATTCCCGGGGCCACCGTTTCTCGTTCCAGTACAGCTCCGCGGACTTGACCCAGAAGAGGTTATGGAAATAGTAAAAACCTCTTCCCCTACCATAACACTGCGATTTGATGATGGTCCAGGGATGCCAGCCGTGCTCGTCGTATCCCACCACGACGTTGCGATACACGTAATGCGGGCCCTCTATGTGATTCGGCCTCTGATGTGAGATCGGACCTCCCGGGGAGCTTAGGAGCAGGTTATGGTGGAATCGAAGGTTCCTGGAACGCCCTTTCCTGGTCCACGTTTCCAGTTCCACGTGGTTATCGTAGCAATGCAGAAAAACGTTGTGGTGCGCTTCGCTGTCATCGAACCCGCCGAGCGCCAGGCCGTCGAATACCTGGTGGACGAAGCAATGGTGCAACTTCAAGCCCCGGGGAGACGGGTCCCTCTTTCCGGCAGTCGAATATGCGAGACTTCCCTCGTACCAGTTCCCGGGATGATATTCCTTGGTCAAGGGATAGACGACCAGCCTGCCGCTGTTTTTCTTTCGCGTCTCTTCGGCGAACTCCCGGTATCCGGGATAGGAGTACTCGCACCACTCCGCAAGGCCGTCATCGCCGAAAGCCGCGCCTTCGCGGCAGTATTCGAAAATACAGTTTCGCACCACACCATGGGGTTCGCGGAAGACAACACCGTACGTTCCGCTTCCCTGTATACGGAATCCGTCGAGGATTACATGGGGGGACCGGATCTCGATCAAATTTACGATCGGCTTTTCTCCCCATGTGGGCGGAGAAAACATGACCCGCCTGCTGTTGGGGTTTTCACCGCCCGGCAGGCGGAGGTAGAGCCTCCCGTCTTCCCAGGCAAACCCGGACTCTGGACCGGTGACCTTACCGAACCGTCCCCTGGTCGGTACCGTCAGATTCCGGAGATGGTCTTGTTTCATGTACCGGAAGAGGAATTCCCTTTTTTCGGTCCACCCGAATAATGACGGCTGCGGTCGCTGAACCGAATAGATTCCGTCCCCTTCCGGCTTCCATTTTACCTTTCCTTCCGCCGCTTCCCGCCACACCCCGCTGATGACGGCCACACCCCGCGGTTCCGAGATTATCCAAACCGGTTTTTCCTTTGAGCTTTCCAGGTTCGTGAATACGGGACGCTCGTAATAGACTCCGGGGCCGACAACGAGCTTGTCTCCTCCCCGTACCGAGTCAGCCGCCCTGGTGATGGTTTTAAAGGCCTCGGAAGGGCTGGTTCCTTCATTGGAGTCGTTTCCACTTTCGGAATCAACATAAAGGACGCGCCTTATCTTCTCATCCGCGTTCGAGATATTCGTACAGGCCGCGATAAGAGAGAGCATGCAGGCGATTACGATGCGTCTTCTCATTCTTTTTTCAGTATTGTTTTCACCCGAGCTCTTTGAGCAGTCCGTGGGCTTCTGATAGATCAGCGGTGTCGAACCCCTCTGTGAAACGGCTGTATATGGCCGCCAGTATCCGCCGGGCTTCATCTTTTCCCCCCCGTTTCTTCCAGAACCTGCTCAGGCTCATTGTCGCGCGGAGCTCAAGGGACAGCGCACCCTGCCTGCGGGCAGTTTCTAGTGCCTTTTGAAAGGCCGTCTCAGCCGCTGTAACTTCACCTCCCCGCATGAGGAATTCCCCCCTGATGCGGTGCAGCTCCGCTTCGTAAAAACGCTGTTCCTTTTCATCTGCCATGCCGATCGCTTCATCAAGGGCTTTCAGGCCTTCTTTAATTCGACCCGCGTCCCCGCATGCCTCCGCCAGAAGGGACAGGTGATAGCTCCGATGTATTTCCAGACCCGCTGAACGTGATTCGGCGAGCCCTCCGCGTATCAGCTCGATACCTTTTTCCGTCTGACCCTGCTTTACCAGGACCCAGCCGCGCAGGGGAGTGGCCCACGTCTTCCACATGGGGAGTTTATACTCGTCCGCGAGCTCAATCGCTTCTTCCACTCGCTCCCGGACTGTTTGAACCTCACGGCACAGGTAGAATACAACACTGCCTACATATAGGGCAAAAACAAGGCTGAAGGGATGGCGCCTCTCCCTTGCATGTTTCAGGCCGTTGTTCGCGCTTTTTCTCGCCCTGTCAGGAAAGCCGAGATGCCACAGAATCCAGGATCCGTGCGTCATGAGCGCCATGCCGGGGTCCTGCCCGTAGGTCTCCGCATGGGTATGGTGCTTTTCCGGATCATAATGATTGAAGCTTTTGTCGAGATAATCCTTCGCTCTCTCGAATTCGCCCGCATACAGCGCCGTTTCTTCGGTCATGCGACAGGCCTCCATGAGGAGTGCGGGGTCTTCGATGTCCCGGGCAAGTTCGAGCGACTGGGTGGCCAGTTTCCCGCACGTCTGAAACTCCGATCTGACCAGGTTATGCCCCCACAAACCGTAGATCACGAGGAAGAGCTGTGACCGGTTTTGCACCTTTTCGCAGAGCTCCCGTGCCCTGTTGTAGGCGGCCGCCACCTCCGGCGCGCTGTAGCCCTTGGCTCCGGCAAGAGGCGCGTAGAGTGCTATCTGCAGCGCGAGCTCCTGCTCGAGACGCTCCGGGATTTCGGGGAGGTTCTTGAGCAGCTCAAGGCCCCTGTTGAAGTGGTCCACCGCCACAAGGTGCGCCGAACGCCTGAGAGCTCGTTCGCCCGCCTCACGCCAGTACGGAATCGCCCTGTCAAACAGGCCCGCTTCCGTGAAATGGCGGCCCATCAGCTCGGGATTGGAGTTCGCGGTCTCGGGAAGCCTGTTCTCGAGCACGATGGCTATGGTTTCATGGTACTTCAGCCGTGTGTTTTTCAGCAATGACTGGTAAACCGCGTCCTGCGTGAGTGCGTGCCTGAAAATGAAGGTCGATTCGGGGTATATGCCCCGCTCGTAGATAAGCTCCACTTCCTTGAGCATCGATAGCTGTGACAGCAATTCCTCTTCAGGGATCCGGGTTGTTTCCTTTATCACTCTGAAGCTGAATTCGCGGCCGATCACGGACCCCAACTGCAGCGTTTTCCTGGCACCTTCGGGAAGCGAGTCGATGCGTGCCATGATCACTTCCTGAATCGTTGACGGCAGAGAAATGTCCCTGAGGTCTTTAACAGCAATATACCGGTTGTTTTTCCTGGTTATCATCTTGAGGTCCCTGAGGGATTTCATGAACTCCTCGATAAAGAAGGGAATACCCTCGGTCCTCTCCAGAATGAAATCTTCGATATGGCGATCATGTTCTCTTGTACCCAGGAGGTGGGAAACCATGATAAGACTCTCCCGGTTTGAAAGCCGGTTCAGGTTTACCTGGCAGTGATAGGACTTCCCTCCCCAGGTATGTACGAAATCCGGACGATAAGTGACTATCAGCATTACCGTCGCTCCGGAAATACCAACCAGCACATCCTTCAGGATCTCCTCCGAGCTCTTGTCAATCCAGTGAAGATCCTCGACAGCCACAATCAGCGGGCGCGCTTCAGAGCCTTTCAGTACGATTCTCTTTAAAACTCCAAGAATTTCCGCCTTTCTGGCCTCAGGACTCAGGGGGATCTGATCGATACCGCTGTCGTGCACCGAAAGGAGCTCCAGAATAAAGGGCAGTATCCGGGTTTCATCCGTACCGAGGAGATGGAGACCCTTTCGTACTTTGTCCCTGATATCCGAATCAGTGTCGGTTCCCTGTATTTCGAAGTAAGCCTTCAGTATGTCTATGACGGGATGATAGGCCACCCCTCTGCTGTACGAGAGACACTTGCCCTCCAGGAATGTTATGTCTTTATTGGACACGGCTTTTCTGAACTCATAGAGAAGGCGTGATTTGCCGACTCCGGCCTCAGCAATGATCGAAAAGGCCTGCCCTCGGCCCTGCCTGGCCCTCTCGAATCCGTCCAGTAAAAGGTCGAGCTCCCGCTCTCTCCCTATAAAAGGAGTAAGGCCTCTCTCGGCGCTGATGTCGAACCGTGTTCTCCTCGTGCTGGGGGCTATGACCCGGTAGATCCTCACCGGTTTTTTTCTTCCCTTGACCGTTCTTTCTCCGAGTGCTTCGAACCTGAACATCCCTTCGGTGAGCTTGAACGTATCCTCACTTACACAGGTGGTGCCCGGATCAGCCAGGTCCTGTATCCGCGAGGTGAGGTTCACAGTATCGCCGACCGCCTTGAACTCCACCCGAAGGTCGTTTCCCAGGGCACCGACTACTACAGGTCCGGTATGCAGGCCGATCCTCATTTTCACGGACAACACGTCAGGATTGTCCTGATGTATCCGGTCGCTGAATCCCGCAATTTCCCGGTGTATTGCTGAAGCGGATCGGACCGCTCTCTGGGGGGCGTCTTCGAGAGCAACAGGGGCACCGAAAAGGGCCATGATCCCGTCCCCCGTCATTTCGTTTACCGTGCCTTCAAAGGCGTGTACGCTGCGAATGAGTATTTCATAGACACGGTTCATGACCGCGTAAGACGCTTCAGGGCCTAGCCGTTCGGCGAGGGAGGTATAACCCTCCATGTCGCAGAACATCACCGTGACCTGTTTGCGTTCGCCTTCCATCTTTTCCCCTTGAGCCAGAATTTTCGCCGAGAGGTCTTTCGGAAGGTACTTTTTTATAAGGTCCAGCTGTTCCTCTGAGGACGGCTTGCCGGGTGAGACCACCCCTGGTTCAGAGAAATTATGGCCGCATTCCCCGCAGAAATTGTCGGATGGCAGGCTTTCGCAACCGCATTTGGGGCAGACCTTCACCAGCTTCATGCCGCACTGGCTGCAGAATTTATTGTTTTCCGGATTTTGCGTATGACAGCGCGGACATTCCATACAGAGGTTTTCCCTACCTGCAGGTTTTCGTCCTCTCAGATTATAATAGTATCATGTCGCCGCTTTCATCTCAATAAATAGAGTGAACTTTGAGTTTCAAGAAATATGAAGAATGAGGAGTTTTCACATAAATAAGACGTACTATTTCCGGTTCCGGTTGACTTTGGAAATTAATGAAACAAAATACAAATAAATAGCATGTTTAATAACTGTCCTGGGGTTTAAAATGAAAACTCGAAGCTCGTGAGACCTTATCAAATGAAAAAAACGCTTCATACTATAATACACCCCCGCGAAGTGGGACGGTTTGTCGCCTCCTCTTTTAACCTCTCCGTGCCGGTTGCGTGCAGGCTTCTCATTTCCGGGGTCAACGAGGTATACCGCATTGAGTCGGATAGCTCCCGTTACATCGCCAGGCTCTCCAGGGTGGAGCGGTACCGGCCCCACAGCGAGGACGCATACCGCTTCGAGCTCGAGGCCCTCGGGTTCCTCCAATCACGGAACATGCCCGTAGTGGGGCCGGTCGTGGCAGAAAACGACACGCCCCTGGCCGTGCTGGAAACCCCGGAGGGAAAGCGCTACTGCAGTCTTTTTCCGTTTGCGCCTGGAAAATCAGTGTATCCGATGGACAGAGATCAAAGCTTCACGGCAGGCGCCGTGCTCGCAAAAATACACAGCACGCTGGATGATTTCAGCACGGACCTTGAACGATTCCCCCTGGAAGACGACTACCTGCTCGAAAGGCCCGTACGGCTTTTTGAGAGGTTGTATGAAGACGAGCGGCCAGGGGATTGTGATTTATTACGCGGTGTGGCCGATGACTGCGGAAAAAGACTCTCCGGGATCGACTCGTTGGCGGGCGAATATGGTGTGATACACGGCGACTACTGGTGGGGGAACTTCCGCTTTACCGCGGAAGGCGGCATAACGGTATTCGATTTTGACTCTATGGGCCTGGGCAGGCGGGCATATGATCTCGCGTGCCTGGTCGCTTTCAACCGATTGTACGGAAATCGCATGGAGGGCGATGTAATCGATGCGTACTTTCAGGGCTATCAGTCGGTCAGACCGCTCAGCGATGATGAGCTTTTCCTGCTTCCCTACCTCGAAAAGGCCCGGCTGATCCGATCGATCGGCGGGTGGCTTTTCTACATGGATACCATGGGTCAGCTCTATTTCGAACCGCGCATCAACCGGGCGCTCGAGGTACTCGCGGACCTCTACGAGTAGTTGTGAGCATACTGGAAATTAAAAGCATCGTCACCCGACGGATCGTACTCCTCCCAGGTCGTGTCCGCGTCGTCGAAACTGTTGACCCTTACCAGGCGGCCGTTGCTGACGTCCATCACATAGAGCCTGCGGTCCGGCAGCATTCCGAGAAGTACGGGATTGCAGAACTGCTCGTCGCCGTCGCCCGTTGAGCCCCAGTTTACGCGGTTCGTTCCGTCTATGTCGAACCGGGCGACCCGATTGTTCGAATCGGACGGGCTGTCCGGGTAGTTCGGATCGCCGCTGTCGCTGATATACACGTAATCGCCCGACGGGTCCACTATGACACGAGCCGGGTGCAGGAACTGATCCTCGCCGGTACCGTCCATAATCCCGCCCCCGGTGAAATCCTCGGGCTCAGTGTCGTACAGGTCATCGAAGACGCGGAGGTCCACGCCGTACTGGTTCCCATGCAGAACGAGGATGCTGTCATCAGGGAGCACAGCCACACCGGTCAGTTGGGGAAATAAATGGTATTCACCGAGATCGTGGCGCGTGCCGGAATCGGATTCGGAAACGTCGTCGAAAGAGACGAGGTTCCGGACTGTTAGGTCATATGCCCCCTGCTCAGCCACCAGTATCCCGCCGTCCGGATTCAGGGCGATCTGGGTGGGAATGCAGATCTGCTGCTCGCCCGGAAGGGGCGATACCACGACGCTTGTTTCCGGGTCCGGAGGGAATGTTTCCAGTTTGATGAGCGAGGCGGGATCGTATTCTGAGCATGGAGACGTGCCCGGAAAATCGAACGGGTCCGCGTCCGCGATATAGATGATCCCGCTGTCATAGTCGACTTCGACCCAGAGAGGCCCTCGAATATCGTAAGTGTCCCCGTCGGTCGTTATCTGGTCGATCTCCTCCCGGCTCGTGCCCTCCATGTCGTCGATCCGTACGATACGCGCGTTCCCTGTATCGGGAATGAATATCTGCGGCGGAAGTTCCACGTCCCCGATATCCACGGTCGTACGGGAGGTATAATCGAGCGATTCCAGCTGCTCGGCGGTCACATCGCGGGTTGCGGTCACGAAAAATTTCTTGGAAAGGGTAACTGTAAAAGGCTCGACCGGTTCGGTCGTCGTATACTCGAACTGAATGATCCCCTGCGCGTTCGAAGTCCCTTCCACATCGCCGTCGATCGTCAGATCGGCGTCGGGAATCGGATTGTCGTTGGCCACGACCCGCAGGGTAATGTCATAAGTGACCTCTGTGGGCTCCGGCGGCTCTTCATCTCCATTATCACCGCCGTCTCCATCGTCTTCTTCCCCGACAACGTCACCGCTGCCCCCACCTCCTCCCGAGGTTCCGTCACATCCACCGGCCAGAAAGGTGAGGAGGACAGCCAGAGCGACAGCAACGATGATCCATCTGAGCTTTCGTTTATCCATGTTTGTTCCCCCACAATATTTGATGGGAGCCTTTGTTTTGAAATTGATCTTATAATTAAAATCCTCTCAGGAATCCGCTTTCCCGACAGAATACCGGCGGATGTTTTCTATTGGAAAAATAAAAGCACCCGTTACTATAACGCCAGTAATAATATATTCTGTCAAGGAAAATGACTGTACGGATTTCAGAATTTGTTCTTTTTTGACAGAGCCGTGGCAATAAACCGTGAGAGCGGTGTGTATCCGGCAGTGTATTTAGGATACCATGCGTTTTCATGGAAATTCTCTCATATGAACCACCATGGATATTAAAGAGGGAAAAAATTGGTGATTTATTGTGTACGTTAACCGACTAAGCCGTTATATTTCGAATGGCATGAGTCGGAATTAGGATTCCGGTTTCAAAATGTTCATACCACGGATTTGCAATCGGCCTGCTCTTGAAAACGCCGGTGATGGTAAATAGAACGAACTTTTCTGAATACAATTAAGGAGAAAGGACGCATGATCAATACGATGAATCATGTGGGATTAAGTGTGGCGAACCTGGAGGAAGCGGTCACGTTCTACACCGAGGTGCTGGGCATGGAGGTGGACTACTACGCCCATCACGAGGGGGAAGCGCCGAGCCGGGTCACCGGGGTCGAGGACGCGGTACTGGAGATCTGCATGGTAAAGAAGGGGGAGGCGAGGATAGAGCTGATCGAGTATGCGGGCAAGGCGGTAAAGCCCGAGGAATACAAGCCGCAGAACGAGGTGGGTTTGGTGCACATATCGTTTGCGGTATCGGACGTGGACGAGGAGTACGGCCGGATCAGGGCGCTGGGGTACGAGGCGTACGCGGACCCGATGGTGAC
>Ga0180432_10002904_pt1 | contig 25218 bp, 18 predicted proteins | sample SS_ome_10_FD_132414 | JGI IMG/M metagenome (GOLD analysis project Ga0180432, IMG submission 132414) | Hypersaline lake sediment archaeal communities from the Salton Sea, California, USA - SS_1_MS_2 metaG | ecosystem: Environmental > Aquatic > Non-marine Saline and Alkaline > Hypersaline >... | reverse complement strand
ATCTGTGAATCGGGTTACGAGATCGACGACGTCGTCGACATCTACGCCCTGCCCTACCCCGGATTCGCGTTCGACCATTGGGAGGCCGAGGGCGGCATTCTGGGTGATCCCGACTTCCCCTGCACGACCATCACGCTCACCGACAACGCCTCGGTGACCGCCTAGTTCATCGGCCCCGTACCAGTGGTCTCGCTCGACTGGACGGGCCTGGGCGACGGGAGCTCGTGGGGCGACCCGGACAACTGGTGTCCACCGATCGTGCCCGACGAGATCGGCGAGGAGGCCTCCAAGGCCGTGATCGACGGGGACTTCACTGTCAATCTCGACATCTCGCCGAAGATCACCCTGCTGGACGTGCTGAACGGGGCGGAGCTGCAGGTCATCGCCGCCACGGGCTCGCACGCCCTGACCGTTAGCGGTCACGAGGACGAAGCGGTCATCAACCACGGCGTCCTGCGGGCCAACGACGGCGAGATCTTCACGATCACCACGCCGGGCATCGACCAGGATCCCGACGGTGCGATCGAGGCGTTCAACAGCGCCAGGGTGGTGGTCGTCGACGCTCTCGTGTCGCACGGCTTCGTGCAGGTGGGCGGCGGCGGCCTGATCGATTTGCAGGGCACGGCCACGCTGGACAACGTCGGCGTGTCGGACCTGATCGTGCCCGACACGCAGTCGATCAGCCTGGACGGCGTGGCCATCAACGTGAACAACATCTTCGTCGACGCCCAGACGGCCTCCACCCGGCTGAACGCGCTGAGCGAACTGACGCTCCGCCCGCCGCCGGACTGGGTGGAGCCCTCCGAGCTGATCCTGGGCCACGGGACTTTCGCGTTTCTGGGTGACGCCGGGCAGGCCATCATCAACGACGTCGGCCACGAGATCCTGGGCGCCGGGCTGATCCAGGGGGCGAGTCTGATCAACCGCGAGCTGATCGAGGCCGGCCCGACCGGGCCCGGCGGGACGGTGCCCGAGACGCTGACGCTTCAGGCGGAGCTGACCTCCAGCGAGGGCGTGCTGCGGGCGGTCGAGGGATTTACGCTGGAGGTGGCCGGCCCGGTCGAGCAGACCGACACCGGGCTGATCGAGGCCGGTGAGCAGGGGTCCGTGGTGATCGACGCGGCCGTCTCGGAACCCAACTACCTGGCCTTCCGGATGCTCGTGCTCCAGGACTGTACCGTCGACGACGTGTGCGACCGTCTGGACATGAACCGCAACCAGGTCTACAAGGCGAAGTCCCGCGTCCTGCACCGCGTCCGCCGCATCCTGGCCGAACTGGATCCCGACAGCACGGACGACACCTGAGCCCGCGTCGCCCCCGCAAGCCATCCACTCGCGGCGTAGCCCGATAGAATGCGCGAGCCCGGAGTCGAACCGGGACGGGTTTCCCCACAGGAACCTAAATCCTGCGCGTCTGCCAATTCCGCCACTCGCGCGGGGCCGGCGCTCAACCGGCGTGACCCGAAGAGTTTCATGGTCACTCGACCAGGATTATACCGTGCGGCGTTGCGGTGCCCAGGGCGCCACCGCGGGCGGTCACGGGGTGGCGTGCCGGTTGCCCCTCTCGGGCGGTCGGGGTTCTGACCGGTGCCCGGTGCGTTGTCGGCGGGTTCGTCACAAGCAGGCTCTTCTCTGGTAGCATGCCCGGGCGCCGGCGGGGCTGCCCCGTGGAGAACGCGCGACAGGGATGCCTGCGATGAAGATCTCGGAGTTGGTGGAGCGGTTTGGCGGAACACTGGAGGGCGACGGATCGGCCGAGGTCAGCGGCGTGGGCGGCGTCGAGTTCGCCGGGCCGCAGGACGTCACCTTCGCCGTCGATGACAGAATGCTGGCTTCGGCCGAGGCGTCGGCCGCCTGCGGCGTGATTGTGCCGGGCGAGGCCCGGTCGTCGCCCGCCAAGCCGCTGATTCGTTGTGATTCGCCCAACCGCTACGCCGCCGAGTTGCTGTCGTTCTTCCACCCGGTGCCCGCGGCCCGGCCGGGCATTCATCCGACGGCCGTAGTGGATGACACCGCCGAGATCGCCCCCTCCGCCGAGATCGGCCCGCAGGTGGTCATCGGCGGTGGCTGCCGCATCGGCGAGCGGGTGCGGCTGATGGCCTCGGTGTCCGTCGCGGACGACTGCTCCATCGGCGACGACACCGTGATCCACCCCAACACGACCCTCTACGCCCACACGCGGATCGGCACGGGCGTTCTGATCCACGCGGGGGTGGTGATCGGGGCAGACGGCTTCGGCTTCTTCCCGGATGCGGGCGGGCTGCGGAAGTGGCCGCACGTCGGCAACGTGGTCATCGAGGACGGGGTGGAGATCGGGGCCAACGCCTGCATCGACCGGGCCAAGTTCGGCACCACGCTCATCGAGCGCGGGGCCAAGATCGACAACCTGGTGCAGGTGGCCCACAACTGCCGCGTGGGCCCCGGCGCCATCCTGGCCGGCCAGGTCGGGCTGTCGGGCAGCGTTGTGCTGGAGGCCGGCGTGGTATGCGGCGGCCAGGTGGGTATCGCCGACCACATCACCATCGGCGGTGGTGCCCGGCTCGCCGCCCAGACCGGCGTCATATCGCACATCTCGGCCGGAACGGCGCACATGGGCTCGCCCTCGATGCCGCGACAGGATGCCCTGCGGGCTCACGCCATGCTCAAGCTGCTGGCCAAACACGCCAGCGCCGTGCGCCGGCTGGTTCGGAAGGCGGGCGGCGGGCCGTCCGAGTAACCCGGGTCTGCACGCGGACCAGGGGGTGGTGCCCGCCGGCGGTGGGCCGGCGAAGATCCTGTCGGCGGCCTCGCAAACGGCCTGCGGCCCCACACCCATTGAAGCAGCACTTCTTCGCTCGACTTGAAAACGGCCAACCGGAACCGGCGTCAGACCGACCTGGGCCACGGTGTGCCGAGAATCACCGCTGTTGATCCTGGCGTGGTGGGTTTCGGCTGCGGCCTGTGTCGTTACCAGGCCTTTCTGTGGCGGTTGGGCGTGGCCCTGTGGCCGCGCCGCGGGCCGTGCGTGCAGGCATTCGGGCGCATCTCGCGGCCGGACGACGGCGATGAGTTACGTAAGTCGTGATGGCAGGCCAACCGATACAACGGACTGAGGACCTCGCTGTCCGAACAACGCCCAGGAGGTGTCATGCACCGCGAGAACACGTACGCCCGGCCGGGGGTGGACGCGATGACGGCCACAGCCGAGCCCCCCGGAACACTCGGCGAACCGCTGGAGCTGCTCAGACGATACCATGCGGGTCAGCAGGAGCTGCGTCGGGGAGTCTGCCTGCTCAACGCGGGGCAGTACGACCAGGCCGCCCGGGCCTTCACCGCCGCGGTGGCCGCCAACCCGCAGGGCCTTTCCCTGCCCCGGCTGCTGGCCGCCTGCCACGTCGGCGACGGCCGCTTCGACCTGGCCGCCGCCAACCTGGAACAGGTGACCCGCGACGAACCGGACGACGTCGTCGCCCGGATCCGCCTGGCACTCACCCTGTGGAAGGACGCCCGCCAGCGCGACGCCATCCGGCTCCTGCGCCGGGCGCTGATCTCCCATCCCGATTCCGCGGAGCTGCACTTCCAGCTCGGCACGCTCCTGGCGGCCGTCGGCGAGATCACCGAGGCCGAGTTGCGCTTCGCCCAGGTGACCGCCATCGACCGCAACCACAGCGAAGCCCTGGTATCGCTGGCGCTCTGCTGCGCCGCCCAGCAGCGGGTGGCCGAAGCCCGACGTTTCCTGGAACGGGCCCAGCGGCGGCGGCCGCACGACGCCCGCATCGGGCTGCTGCTGGCCCAGGCCGCCCAGAGCCTGGCCGATCAGGGCACGCCGGTAGCCCTGAACGCTGAGATCCCCCCCGCGGAACAGCCGGACAACGAGGCCATTGACCAGCTCAGCCGCATCGTGCAGGCCACGCCGGACTTCATCGACGCGTTCCTCGCCCTGCCCACCAAGGACCTGGACCACGACACCTTCGCCATGCTGGCCGAGACACTCAACCGGGCGCTCGAGCACCAGCCGGACAACGTCTCGCTGCGCGTCGCCCGGGGTGGCATCCTTGACCGCCTGGGGCGGGCCGAGGAAGCGATCCAGGACACCGAGCAAGCGGTGGACCTGGACCCGCGCTCGATCAAGGCCCTGCTCCAGCTCGCCCGGCTGTACCAGCAGACCGACCGGCTGGCCGACGCCCGAGCCCGCCTGGAGGAGGCCCTGGAGCACCAGGCCGAGTATGCCGACATCTACTACCTGCTGGGGAACCTGTATCGGCACGACGGCGAGTTCGATCGTGCCCGGTGGGCCTACGCCGAGGCACTGAAGATCAACAACCAGTACGAGGCAGCGCGGACGGCACTGGACTCACTGGCGGCCTAGCCCTTCGGCGCGGGGAAGCAATGTCCTATTTGCTGGAAATACTGGGTCGGGGGCTGCTGGCCGAATTGTCGGCCGCGTTTCGCGGTCTGCTCAAGGATGACGGCCACTACTCCACGGAGGAGTTGCGGGCAGCCTACACCCGCTCTTCGGCGTCGCCGGAGCCGGCCATCCTGCTGGGTGCCCGCCTGCTGGCCAGCCGGGACTACGCCCAGGCCCGCAGCGCGTTCGAGACCGCCCTGGCCATCGAACCGGAGAACCTGGCGGCTCGCGTGGGCATGGCCTGCGTGTGCGACGAGCTGGGCCGCAGCGAGGACGCCATCGGGCACCTGAACATCGCCCGCCGCGATCATCCGGGCGACGCCACGGTGCTGTTCGCCCTGGGGTTCTGCCACGAGAAGTGGGGCAAGGCGGACCTGGCGGTGGCGGAGTACGAGGCCTGCCTGGAGGCGGCGCCGAACCTGCGGAACGGTCACGAGCGGCTGGCGGCCATCTACCTGAAGGGCAACCAGCTGGACCGGGCGATCGAGCATTACGAACAGGTGAGCTGGTACGAGCCGGCGGACGTGGTGGCCGCCCTGACCCTGGCCAACCTCTACCTCCAGGCGGGGCAGACGGAGGAGGCGGTGCGGCGGTACCAGTACGCCCTGACCATCGAACCGGACAACTGGGAGCTGCGCGACGACCTGGTGGCGGCCTACGAACAGGCCGGCCTGTTCCAGGAAGCGGCCGAACAGCTCAACGAGATGATCAAGGGCCAGCCGGAGTTCCCGGACAACTACCTGCGGCTGGGCGACCTCTACGCCAAGATGGGCGACGAACCGGCGGCGCTGCGGCAGTACCTCACCGCCGTCGATGTGCACCCTGACTACCTGGAGGCCACCATCAAGGTCGGCGTGACCCACCTGCGGGCGGGCAAGTACCTGGACGCGGCCAAGTGGTTCAGCCGGGCCGTGGAGATCAACGACCGGCTGCTGACCGCCTACGTGGGACTGGCGGTCGCCCAATACGAGCTCGGAGACAGCGAGGAGGCCATGGCCAGCTTCGAGATGGCCGCCAGCGTCGAGCCCAACAGCACGCTGCTGTTCAGCGAGACGGCCCGCCTCCAGCTCACCCTGGCGGCCAACCGGCAGGTCGACCGCTATCTGGCCCCGGCGCAGATGGCCCGAGAGGATTCGGCCGCCCTGGCCCCCCCCGTGGCCGACCTGATCGACCGGCAGATCGAGCGGCACCGGGCGACGCTCGAACGCCGCCCTCACTACGCCGATCTGCACTACCGCCTGGGTCTGCTGCTCAAGCACCGGGGTGACACCGGCGAGGCGGTCGAGTCCTTCCGGGAGGCGACCGAGATCAACCCGTCCTACACCAAGGCGCTCATTCAACTGGGTCTGTCGCTGCACGAGCTGGGCCGCAGGGACGAGGCCCTGGCGGTCCTCCGCAGGGCCCTGGGTGCGGATCCGCAGGCCGTGGAGCTGCACTACCAGCTCGGCCTGATGTACGCCGATCGTCACCAGTTCGATCTGGCCGTTGCCCACTTCGAGCAGGCCGCCGAGACCGATCCGGGGAGCATCGACTTCCGGGCCAACCTGGCGCTGGCCCTGCAGAACGCGGGCCTGATCGACCGGGCGACCGCCACCTGGCACACCCTCGCCGAGCTGCTGCCCGAGGCCGGCCAGGAATGCGAGCTACCCGGCAACGCGCGCCGCAAGCCGTCGAGCTGACCCGCCACGACACCGCCGGCCGCCACCGGGCGAGCTTCCGGCTTTTCGCTCGACCCCTCAGATCCCCAGGGCTATACTCCGCACCCGGCGCGGCAAGGAGAGGCGTCAGCCGTTCCGGCCTGTCTCTGGGGCGGGGCGGTGCAGGCAGACTCGAACACGGAACCAGGCAGATCCAGCAGACGGAGCGCCACGGCCACAGGAGGTGACAAATGATGACCAGGACGATGCGCGGGTTCATGATCGCGGCAGGGTGCCTCACCCTGGGCATGATGCACGGATGCGCCACCGGCGGTGGAGGAGGCGGCGGCGGAGCCCCGGCCGCGGAGGAGATCACCTACAACGTCGACCCCCTCGAAGCGGGGACCATCGCGGTGACGGAGGACGAGACCGCGACCTCGGCGGGCCCCGCGGATCTGGGCGGGGAGGCTCCCGCCGGGAGCACCGCGGGCACCATCTCGGTGGCCGCCGAGAACGTGGACTTCGTCGGTGACGAGGGCATGGCAGTGCGCGAGGCGGAGATCACCGTGCACATCGCCCCCGGCGCCGCCGAGACGCCCTGCGCCGACGAGTTCGAGGTGCTCCGTTTCACCGCCACAGCCACGAGTGACGGAACCACGACACTGGAGGGGGCCAGTGCGGCGCTCGATGCCGACGCCATCGAGCTGGTCAGCCAGCGCGGCTTCGCCCTCTGTTTCGAGGTGGTGGCCAACTTCGACGGCACTGTCGAGATCGACTTTGTGGACATCTCGCTGACCGGCGCGGCGGACGGCAACGACAACGTCGACGGCGAGGAGTTCTACACCTGCACCTCGCCCGGCGGCGAGGACGAGGGCGTGGAGTTCGGCGAGCCGGGGATGACGCGGGTGGTGGCCAGCACGCTCGGTGAGGGCCGGCACATGGCCCTGGTCGACGACACGGTGCTGCTGGAGGGCTGGAACCTGGTGTACCAGTTCGACCAGCCGGTCCGCACCTGCGCCGTCATACCGGAGCACTTCACGCTGACCGAGGTGGGCAGCGGTGAGGAGATCGCCCTGGCGGCGGAGAACCTGGCTCATGCCCACATCGTGGAAGGCGGCGTGGTGGTGGCCAGCCAGATCAGCATCACGCTGCCGGCCGCGGTCCAGGCCGGGGCAGACTACGAGCTGGTGCTCAGCGCCGCAGGCCTGAGCCTGGACGGCGAGTTCGCGGTGAACAGCGGCACGAACCTGGCGGCCAACGGCACGCTGCCCAGCGGCGACGGGGTGGCCGGCGGCGACTTCGTGCAGCTCTTCCGGGCGGTGGGCGTCAGCGACTACCTGACCGCGGCCCCCGCCGCCGGCGGGATGGCCCTGGATGAGGCGGACCAGCTCTACATCGTGGCCGAAGAGGGCCTGTACGGGCCGTTCGACGCCCCCGGGCAGGTGACCGAGGCCGACCGGCTCGGAGCCACACTCCCGCTGCTGAGCAGTCGGAACGTGGTCTGGACCGCAGAGGGCACCCTGATCGTCAAGGGCCGCTCGGACGGCAAGATCTTCGAGGTGGACCCGGACACCGGCGCGCCGACGGAAGTGGCCATCGCGGCCGATCTGGACAGCTACCCCAAGGCGTCGGTGCGGGCGCCGGAGGGCTACGCCAGCATCGAGCTGGCCGGCGTGCAGCCCGGCGACATCCTCTTCGCCGACGACTCGGGCATCTCGGTGCTCGACCTGCCCGGGCAGGCCGGCCAGAAGGGCGGCGTGGACCTCGTCGAGCGCAGCGACATCAGCAGTGCCTACGTCAACCTGTGGACACCCCCCAGGCGGGGCAGCCGTCCCGGCGAGATCTACGGCGGGCACAAACCCGAGGAATCGGACGGCGGCTTCGAGATCCATCGCATCCTGCCCAACGGGCTGACCGATCGGGCTGTCCTGCCCGGCGCCCTGTTCGGCTTCGAGGGCAGCAGCGCCACGCATCTCGAGGACATTCAGGGGCGCCAGGAGTTCCTGCTGCTCGGCGATCTGACCGACACGACCACCCTCGACACCAAACAGCTCTTCCCGCAGGGCTTCGACGGCGTCGGCGTGTACGTCTACGAGGTCGACCGCGACCGCCTGCAGCTCGTGGCCCCGCTGCCGCTCAAGACCTTCGCCTTCGACTTCGCGGCGTTCTCGCAGGTGGTGCTGACGCCGGACTACGCCCGGGCCTACGTGACCATGCCGACGGCGAACCTGGTGCTGGCCCTGGAAGGCCTGTCCAACGAGAACACGGTAGGCAACTGGCCCTGCGACGACATCCATGATCTGGGCGTCGACTTCGCCGACGGCGGACCGGCCCAGGTCGTGGCCACGTCCTTCGGCGTCGGCCGCTACCTGCTGGCGGGAGCCCCCACCGTCGTGGAGTTCGAGTTCGACCGGCCAGTGCCCTACTGCTCCTTCACCGCGGACAACGTCACGCTGATTGACCGGGACGACCCTGCCGAGGCGGAGATCAGCCTGGAGGCGGGAGACGTCAAGCGCATCCCCATCTACGACGGGAGCATCATGCTGGCCTGCCGGGCGATGATCGACCTTCCGCCGACGCTCGAGGCCGGCCACCGTTACCAGCTCACGCTCTCCGGCGACGGCTTCAACCTCGACGGCGAGTTTGACGGCACGCTCCCCAGCGGCGACGGCAGTCCCGGCGGGGACTTCGTCCAGACCTTCCGGCTGATCGCCGGCAGCAACTTCCTGACCGAGACGCGGAGCGCGACCGGCCTGACCCTCGACAACAGCGGGCGGCTGTTCGTGGCCAACGAAGAGCAACTCTTCGGTCCCTTCGCCACACCGGCCGAGGTGACCGCCGCAGACGAACTGGGCGAGCTGCCCCTCCTCTCGGGCGGCGGCCGGCCCATCGCCGCGGCGAACAACGGCAACGTCATCGCCGCCGGACGCAACAACGGGACCGTGCTGACCATCGACCCGGAGACCGGCGCGGTCACGGAAATCGGGCGCCAGGCCGGCGGGACCTTCGAGATCGACGTGGTCATCGCCCCGCCGGGGTTCACCGCGCCGGGTGTGGCCGCGGGTGACATCATCGTCTGCAACGAGGGACGGGGCACCGTGCCCGACCTGATCAGCGGGTCCGGCGCCACACAGATCTTCAGCGACTCCGACATCTCCAGCGGCTACACCAACTTCTTCGTCACGCCGCCGGACATTCTCGGGCCGCCGCTGCTCTACGGCGGGTACCGGGTCAGCGCCGCTGATGTCGGGTACACCTTCCGCCGGATCACGCCGGACGGCGACCAGGTGGACCTGCTGCCCGAAATGCTCACCGGTGTGGACGGCAAGGGCGGGGTGCGACTGCCGGACTACGACGGCGAGGCGGAGTTCCTCATCCTGGCCGACTTCTCCCAGGCGAGTTCGCCGCAGTTGCCCACCGGGCAGATCCGTGCCGCGACGGGCGGGCTGGAGCTGCTGGTCTACGACGTGGCCACCGGCCGGCTTCAGATGCTCGGGGCGCTCTCCCGAGGATTGGAAGGCGCCTTCACCTCGCCGGAGCCCGACCTGGCCTTCTCCGACGACCTGACCAACGTCTACGTCACCCAGCCGATCACCCGGACCGTCGTGGAACTCACCGGGTTCGGCAGCGAGTAGAACCACCAGGCACCCGCCGAAGTGCGGGCACCGGCATCAGCAGAGGGCGGGCAGGTCTTCGGACCTGGCCGCCCTCGTTTCTTCGCGCCGGGCGGTTGTGCCGCAGAAGGCCCCCGGTCTCGCCAGGCATGCCGCCGCGCGGCAGAGCGCTGCAGAGATTCGGTCAGACCGACAGCCGGATCAGAAGCTGACCGGCAGGTGGTGGGACTCGGCGATCCCGCGGGCCTGATCCACCGGGATCCAGGGATCCTCACTCAGCCGGGAAGCGAGCACCGGATGCGGGTTGCCGGAAGGGATCGGCGGGCTGTGCCCCCAGGCGACCTCCTCGGGAGGAACGCGGAGGAGCAGTCCGGTGTCGTGGAGGACGTACGCCCCGGGGGCGTCGATATCTCCGTACTCGACCAGGGGAAGTGGATCGCAATTCGGTTCGATTGACGTGGTCATTACCTTGCTCCCAACGACCATGGCCCTCGGACAGCAGGAACCTGCCCCCTTCCCCTGCACGGACCGCAGGAAACGGTCCGCAGCCTGCCCGGCTCCGGGCAGTAGGAATATGCGTTCCTTAATGATTATAGCGTGTCCGACCTGCGGCGCCCACCATCTGCGCAGGTTGAATCCGACGGGCTCCGGCGCGGCAGCTCGCCCGGCGGGCGGCCTTACGGCGTGGGGGCGGACACCGCGTAGCGGGCGTTCCAGGGCCGATCGCCGCCGGTCTGCCGGACCCCCCGATCGGGGTTGGCGGCCAAGTGCCCGAGGATGTGGCAGACGGTCTCCACCTGGTCGGCGGCCCCGACGGCCGCGGCGAGTTCCTCGGCCGTGTGGTCCCGGCCGGGCGACCCCCGCAGTTCGGCCAGCACCCGCCGCTGCAGATCCACGACTCCGGCGGCGGCCTGCTTGCCGGCCTCCACGCCCGGCTGATGGTAGGCGTTCACATGGATCAGCGAGGCGTACAGGCCGACGGCCCTCTCGTAGAGCGCGATCAGGACACCGACGGTTCGCGGTGTCAGCTCATCGAGGGTGATGGTCAGAGACTGCCGGCCCTTCTCGTGCAGGGCCTGGCGCGTCCCCAGCAGGAAGCCGTGCAGGTAGTCACCGCTGGTCACATCCTCCTCGACCGTGATGGATTCCGCCGCCCGATCCCGGCGGACACCGACGAAGGTCACGAAGAAGTTGTGCAGGCCCTCCCGGAGCTGCTGGACGTAGGCATGCTGATCGGTGGAGCCCTTGTTGCCGTAGACGGCCAGGCCCTGGTTGACGACTCGGCCGTCCAGATCGGTCTCCTTGCCCAGCGATTCCATCACCAGTTGCTGAAGGTACCGGGCCATCAGGGCGAGGCGATCCTTGTAGGGGATGATGACCATGTCCCGGACACCGCGGCCCTCCCCGGCGTGGTACCACATCAGGGCGAGCAGGGCGGCCGGGTTCCTCGTGATGTCGCGAGCGCGGGTGAGGCGGTCGGCCTCGCGGGCCCCGGCCAGCAGGGCATCGATCTCCAGCCCCTGCAAGGCGGCGGGCAGCATGCCGACAGCGGAGGTGACGGACGTTCGGCCACCCACCCAGTCCCACATGGGGAACCGGGCCAGCCAGCCCTCGCCCTCACACCGCTGATCCAGCCGCGAGCCGGCCTGAGTGATCGCCACCGCCTGGCTGCCGAGCCGCAGGCCGGCCTGCTCGAGCCGGTGGGCCACTTCCAGCAGGCCGTTGCGCGTCTCCACGGTGCCGCCGGACTTGGACACCACCAGCACCAGCGTCCGCTCCAGCCGGCCGCCGATCCCGTCCAGCGTCCGGTCAAAGCCGTCCGGATCGGTGTTGTCCAGGAAGTGGGGAACCATCCGATCGGCCGAGCCGCCCAGGGCGTCGGCGAGGAACTGCGGGCCCAGCGCCGAGCCGCCGATGCCGACCAGCAGCAGGTCGGTGAAGGCCCCGCCCCGGGGGGCCGGAATCCGCCCGGCGTGAATTTCTGAGGCGAATCGCCGGACCTGCACCAGCGACTGCTCGACCTGCTCGGTGATGGCCGGCTCCGGTGCCAGCTCCGGCGCCCGCAGCCAGTAATGACCGACCATCCGCTGCTCGTCCGGATTGGCGAGGGCGCCGCCCTCCAACGCCTCCATGGCGTCGAAGGCGGACCGGCAGGGAGCGGTCATTCGCTCGAAGAACCCGTCGTCAAAGCCCATCCGCGAAACGTCGACGGTCAGACCGACGGTGTCGCAAACACACAGGCAGCGGCGGTACCGGTTCCACAACTCGATCGACTCCATGTTCTTGTCTCCCCGGCGAACACTCCGTGGCGGGAGTGAGGTCTGCGCTCGCGGCTATTTCCTGCCGTACTGCTCGATCAGGGCCGGGCCGGCCACCTGCAACACCTCGTAGTCACAATAGGCCCCCTGGCGGATGAACACCAGGCAGGCGTCGCGCTGATCGTCTCCGGTGACGCCGCGTTCCTCGAGGAGCTTGCGGCTGACCTGGAAATCGGCCGAGCCGCTGTCCAGCGGGTCCGGTCCCATGGCCTCCTCGAGTGCGTCGAAGAAGCCGGCCTTGAGCAGGGCGCGGGCAATCCGAGGCTCCTGGTCAGCCACGTCCTCCGAACGGGGCGCCCGCAGAGCGTCCTCCTCGGTCTCCCCGGGAGCAAGCTCGAACCAGACCGCCCCCCGCAGGTACTGCTCATAGAAGTCGTTGGGGATCCGCTGCAGGATCCGGCGAAAGCGTTGCTCGGGCAGGAGGTCGGCGAAGGAGGCGTGGCGAAAAGTCAGGCGGGTCCGTCTCCACTTCCTCGACGTGCCCACCTGCACCTGGATGCCGGGCATGGCGGGCGCCAGCAGTTGAAGGAGACGATCACGGATCAGGGCGTGCTGCTTGCTGGTGGCCATGCGCACAGAACCTCGGAGCATCCCAAGCATGCCTGAGCCCCTCCAGCCCTGCTGTATCCGCCCGCTGCGAGAGTGTCAAGGTCCCGCTATTCAGTCGTTTAGGCGGCATTGCTCGGGCGGAGATGCCGTCCTGCCGGGTAGTGAGGGCTGGGCAAACCGGGCAGTCCGGCGGCCCGGCCGGCGGCCCCTTGTAAAGCCGAAAGGCTTGTGCTACGATTCTCAAGATCGTGTTACGAACCCGGCCGTGTGCGGGCGGTCGATGAACGATCGCCTGCTCCGGCAACATTGGAAAGGAGTGACTATGATGCGTGGTTGCAGTCTCGCCGCCGCCCTGCTGGTGGCCGTTGCCCAGACGCCCGCCAACGAACCCGATTGGGAGGTCATGCCCTACACCCCCCACGCCGAGTTCCAGGCGGTGGATGGCGACGGAGCCGGAACGTACCCGGTGATGGACGGCGACCCGGTCCGCATGCGCGGTGTCCTGCTGAATCGCTCCGCGGAGATGCTCGACCCCACGCCGGGCGCGCCGGGCTTTCTGGGCGGGCTGTGGCAGGTCTACGTGCAGACGATCGACGAGGACGACTTCGGGGGTACCGCGTGCTGGATGGGGCAGTACCTCGGCAAGATCATGGGCACGCACCCGGAAGGCAGCTACACGGACGAGGAATGGCTCGCGGAACTCGACCGCCTGGAGCACGATGCGGCCACGGGTCACGAGTTCGAGCCGGGCGATCTGGTCGAGATCCGGGCCCGGGCACCGGGGCTGCACTTCCGGGGCAAGACCAACATCAACGAGCAGCACAGCGACCACCCCCTGGCGGACTTCGACATCGTGCTGCTCGACGCGGGCTACGGCCTGCCCTGGCCCGCGGTGATCACCCTGGAGGAACTGAAGGACGCCGAGGACGCCTTCCTCTTCGATCCCACCAGAGAGACCGGGCCCGAGCATTACCAGGGGATGCGGGTGAGAATCAACGGGGTGACGCTGGTGGACGCCACCGATTGGGGTCCCGGTGCCGATCTGCTGATCACGGACGACAGCGGACGGACCTTCCCCATCAAGCTCGGTCTGGGCGGAGGCTACGACACTTACGACGCCCCCACAGGCGCGTTCGACGCCGTGGGCGTGCTCGATCAGGAGGACCTCGACGCAGGTGACGGCCTGGTGGACGGCTACCGGCTGTGGCTCATGGCGGATTACGATGGCAACGGACGCGTGTTGCCCATACCCTGCCCCGCCGGTGACCTGGACGGGGACGGGGACGTGGATCTGGACGACGCGGGCGGGTTCCACGGTTGCATGGCCGGCCCCGACGCGGCTCCGGCCCCCCCGCCGCCGATGACCACCGAGGACTGCCTCGACGAGCTGGACTTCGACGCGGATGGAGACGTGGACCTGGGCGACGCCGCCACGTTCGCCCGGGCCTTCGGCCAGGAGTGAGTCCATGACCGGCTCTCCGGCGAAGCTCACCGCATCCGGCAACCCACCGGCCCGGCGGGCGGGCTTCACCCTCATCGAGCTGCTCGTCGTGGTGGCGATCATCTCGCTGCTGATCGCCATCATCCTGCCCAGCCAGCGGAACGCGCGGCAGCAGGCCCGGATCGTCCGCGCCCACGCTGACCTGCGGCAGATCACCATCGCCCTGGAGGGCTACGCCCTCGACAACCGGAGCAAGTTCCCGCCGACGCGCTCCGCGTGCGGCACCGACGTCAACTACCAGTTGCCCGTGGAGTTGGCGGAGGAGAAGTACCTGCCGGTCAGCCCCAGCAAGATCCCCCAGGCCCACTTCCTCGACATCTTCCAGCCGGAGCACACCTACAAGTACCGGGCGCCGGGCCCGATCTGGTTCAACGGCAGCCTGTTCGACTTCCCGGACAGCGAGTGGCGGCCCCGGGCGAAGATCTGGGTGCCGAAGGATCTGCCGCACTGCAAAAGCCCGGAGGGACAATACTACGCCAACCGCGACGGCGAGCCCCGCAGTCCGGTGGACTACGCCGTCTGGAGCGTGGGCCCCAGGCCGGACTCGCCGAAGTTCCCCCGGTTCGAGGGCAGCGAGTCGATCGACGAATCCCGGTTTCCACTGCCGCGGGCGTTCTGGCTGGCGCGCAGCGGAGACACCGGGCTCATCACCCACTTCCGCACCCACACCGGGCTGATCCACATGAGCCCGTAACGACAGGAGGCGATGGAATGCACACCACCCGCGCGGGTCTTGCCCGACTCTTCCGGAGGGTCCTGCCTCTGCTGGCAGCCCTCATGCCGGTCTGGGCAGCCCCGGTTCTGGCGCACGAGGTGGGGGACCGCACGCCGGCGGTGATCGACACGGACCTGGGCCTCGACGACGCGGTCGCCCTGGCCATGGCCCTCCAGCACCCGGACCTGCACCTGGTTTCCATCGTGGCCTGCGAGGGTGTGGCCGGCCGGGAGCGGGCGACCGAGCACGCGGAGCGCATCCTGGATCTCTTCAACCGCCGGGACATCGCTCTGTATGCGCCGGCGGTAATCGACCGAGCGCAGCCGGTGCCCCCCTTCCGCTCCTTCGCCGAGGCGGCGGTCCGAGCCGCCGTGCCGGAGGAGACCGAACCGTTCCACAGGCGGTTCGCCGCCACCGCCTACGCTTCCAAGGGCGGCAAAACGGTGGTCTTCGCCCTCGGCCCGCTGACCAACCTGGCGGCTGCACTCGAGGCCCGCCCGGCGCTGCGCGGCGAGATCCTCCAGGTCATCGTGGCCGGCCCCGCCGACCCGGCGAAGAGTTGGAACCTGGCCTATGACGCCGAAGCCCTCTCGGTCGTCCAGGCGTCGGGCATTCCGCTGGCCTTCGTTGCCCCCGGCCAGCGGGCCGCCAAGCCCGATGCCTGGCGAAGTGGCGAGCTCAACATCGGCCCCGGCACCTCGGTCGGCGAGCGCTTCTTCCTCCGCGTGCTGGCCGACCCCCGGGTCCGCGACCACTACGTCCGCACCTTCGGCGCCTTCCATGATGAGCTCGCCCTGGTCTACTACACAGATCCGCCCCTGTTCACCCCGATCGGCGGAACCGCCGTGTTCACTCCGCGGAGCCACGAGACGCTGGTGCCGGCCGTGCAGCGTCTGCTCGGCGAGGGCCGGCAGCGCAAGGCCCGCGTGGTCCTCATCCCCGGCACGCTGCCGGACACCATCCTTCAGGAGGACCTGCGGGCCCGCAAGGCGGCCATCATCGCCGCCCACGGCCAGACCGAGTGGTTCGCCCAGCTCATGCTCAACGAACTCCACCAGCACCTGGGGGCGTACTCGATCATCGGGGTCAAGATGGGGCTGCGGGCGGCGGAACTGCTCAACGCCCCCCAGCACGCCATGACGGTGGTCTCGCACACCGCCGCCGGGCCACCGGTGAGCTGCCTGAACGACGGGGTGATCGTGGCGACCGGCTGCACACCCGGCCGGCGCCTGTTCCGCCACGAGCCCGGCCCCGCCGGCTCCACGGACGTGAGCTTCACCTACAACAACCGCACCTTGACCCTCCGGGTCAGGGATGACTACCGCCGGAAGGTTGCCGCCGGGATCCGGGCCCTGCTCGCCGAACACACGCTGGAGGACCACGAGTACTGGCACGGTGTCCGCAGGCTCGGCCTGGACATCTGGGAACGCTGGCACCGGCGCGATCTGTTCGAGGTCATCGCCCGGTCGCAGACCGCGAGCCGTTGAGCAGCCGGAGCGGCGTGCCGCCGGGCGCTCACCGGCCGGCGGATCCGCGCAAACTCCCGACCTCGTCGGGACTTGTTGCGTTCGCGGCTCGTTACAATGCGGGACGGTGGAGACACCGCGGCAGGCGGGAACCTGATCCCGCAGAGCCGCGCTACAGCCGCAGCCTGGCCGCCAGACTCAGGCGCTCGGCTACGTTGTCCCAGTCGATGACGTTCCAGAACGCCGCGACGTACGCCCCTCGCTGGTTCTGGTACTTCAGGTAGTAGGCGTGCTCCCAGACGTCGAGCACCAGCAGCGGCACCGCCCCCCACATCGTGCGGTTCTGGTGTTTCTCCGCCCCGAAAACGAGCAGTCGCCCGCTGAGCGGCTCCCAGGCGAGGATCCCCCATCCGCTGCCCTGCACGGTCCTGGCTGCGTGGCTGAACTGGGCCTGGAGGCCGGAGAAGCTGCCGAAGTTGCGGTCGATCACCCGGGCGAGGGCGCCCTTGGGCTCGCCGCCGCCGCCCTTGGTCATGTTCTTCCAGAAGACCGTGTGCAGGGTGTGACCCGAGCCGTGGAAGGCCAGGCGATCGGTCAGGCTGCGCACCTCGGCCATCGCCGAACTGCCGCCGTCCTGGCGCACGCGGGCCAGCTCCTGAAGCGCGGCGTTCAGGCCGCGGACGTAGCCGGCGTGGTGCTTGTCGTGGTGCAACTGCATGGTCTGGGCGTCGATGTGCGGCTCGAGGGCGTCGTAGGCATACTCCAGCGGCGGCAGCGTGTACTCCCGCGGCGTCGCCTCGGGCATGCCGTGCTGCGTCTGGGCCGCGGCCTCCTCGGCGGTCAGGCCGATCCAGCCACCGGCGGCGGCCAGGGTCCCCAGTGAACCGAGCATCTCGCGACGGGTCACCTTCTCCATGTCGTGGCTCCTGCTGATAATGGGCTGCGTGTCGCCATCCCCGCCGCCGCGCCGGCACGCGGGACCGAACGGAAGATTATAGAGCCGCGGGCGGTGATGACCCGGGCGGTCGCGGAAAACGATGCCGGAGGTGTTCCGGGCGGGGCCCGGCCCCGAGCCGTCACTTGCCGCAGTAGTCGATCAGGCGGGCGATCTCCCGGCGGAGGTCCTTGCGGTGCACGATGCGATCGACGAAGCCGTGCTCGAGCATGAACTCGGCCGTCTGGAAGCCGTCGGGCAGTTCGGACTTGATGGTGTTGGCGATGACCCGGGGACCGGCGAAGCCCATCATGGCGCCGGGCTCGGCCAGGATGACGTCGCCCAGGCTGGCGAAGCTGGCGGCCACCCCCGCCGTCGTCGGGTCGGTGGCCACCACGATGTACAACCCGCTCGCCTCGTCGAGCCGGGTGAGCGCCGCGGAGGTCTTGGCCATCTGCATCAGCGAGACCATCCCCTCCTGCATGCGGGCCCCGCCCGAGGCGGTGACGATGATCAGCGGCTTGTTCTCCTCGGCGGCCAGCTCGATGGCCGAGGTGATCTTCTCGCCGACCACCGCTCCCATCGAGGCCATGATGAACGCCGGGTTCATCACCGCCAGGATGACCGAGCGGCCCCGCACGTAGGCCCGCCCCACTACCACCGCCTCGTGCTCCCGCGTGGCCTTCTGCACCTGCTTGAGCCGATCGCGATACTTGATCCGGTCCTTGAAACGCAGCGGGTCGGTGGAGATCAGGTCTCCCAGAAACTCCTCGAAGGACTCGGGATCCACCAGTTGTTCGATGCGGGTGCGGGCATCAATCCGGTGATGGAAGCCGCACTCCGGGCAGACGTGGAGGTTGTCGGTCTTGTCCTTGCTGTAGACGGTGGCACCGCAGGCGTCACACCGCGTCCACAGGCCCACCGGCACGTCGGGCTTCTTCTCCATGGCCCGACCAGTTACCCGCAGGGCGCAGGTGCGTCAAGTCACCGGGGCCCGCTCGTCGGCAGCGGGCTTCGCCCGGTGGTGCCCGCCGGCGGCGGCAGTGCGGCGGCGACCGGCACCGGTGAGATGCTGGTGACAGAGCGTACAGACCAGCGCCCCGGAAACGGACCGGCGCAACCTGCGGTTGGGCCAGCCGCAACGGGCGCAGACCCCCGAGAGACGGCGGGAGACCGCCGGTCGACCGGCCCCGGCGTCGTCGTGGCCGCACCATGCCCTCCGGGCCCGGCGCTGCTGGACGCGCCAGATGCAGACGCCCACAGCGGTCCAACCGACGACGAAGACCATCAGAACGACCGCCAGCAGCATCAGCAGGCCGATGAGCAGGTAGATGTTCTGCCCGAAAAACACCAGGCTCTGTCCCAGTGTGGTCACGCGAGCCCGCTCCTGTGAAAGAATCCTCCGACGGCGCCGGTATCCGGGCGGCCCAGTGATTGGTTGACGCGAACGTGGCGAGTCTTACACGCCGCCGGGTTTCGCGTCCGCAGGATCACCACAGCCCCTCCAGGCTGCGATCACCTCCGAGCGGGCGCCCCCTGCCCGGCACGGCCACCCGCCGCCTGAGTCCGGTAAGATGTGCAACGGGGTTACGGAAGGGGGTGGTTTCACCCAGGACGCCGTCCGGTGCGGCGCATCACAAACGGGGCAAGAACGAGCGATCCGAAAAGCGGCGCCTCGATTCCCAACGCACCGCAGGCCCCGCCGGTGGTACGCCGGACGGCCGGGGATTCGCCGTCGTGGCTCGACTGGGCGGCGAGCTGCGCCCGGTTCACGCCTGCTTCGATGTCGTCCGCGGCGCTGCTGTCGAAGGCCTCGCTGAGCAGATCCGCCAGACCCTCGAACCCACGACCGAAGACCGCCGACACCCCGGTACCGCCCGGAAGGTTGGCCGCGGCCGCCGTGAACGCAGCCCGCAGCTCGAACTCCTCGCCAGCCCGAGCGGAGTACACATACCGCAGATCCTGTTCGGGAATCAGCAGGAGGTGCACGTCGCCCAGCACGGAGAAGGCCTCCGCCAGCCCCGCGTCGCGGTCCCCCTCGGGGTACACCGTCTCGAAGGGGCCGAAGAGCAGGTCGATCTCACCGTCGACCGAGGCACTGATCTGCCCGCCCGGCCCCCCTTCGAGCCGGACGGCGGCGCGAAACACCTCCGTCCCGCCGGTGTCGCCGTCGCCGGACTGCTCGACCGTGAAGGTCATCTCGGCGTCCAGTCCGGTCAGATCCCGAGCCCCGTCCTGCGACCAGACGATCACCGCACCGGAGAGGTAGACGCTGCTCTCCACATCGCGTTCCACCTGCGGGCCGGAGCCCAGCTCGTCCTCGCTGAAGCGAATGAGGCGCTCTTCGATTGCCACGGCTCTCACCTCGTAGGAAACCGCGGGGGCGATCGAGAAGCAGTTCACCTCCAGGGCCAACTCCTCCGGGTTCCCGTCCGGCGGGATGGTCGGCTCGTAGAAATCGGCGAAGCCCTGGGAAGCCGCCACCAGCGACTCGTCCTCGGTGGGCAGAACGAGCTGCGCGATCACGCGAATGGGCAGTTCCGTCGAGGTAACCAGGAACTCCTCGAACGACTCATCGAAGGAGACCGGCTCGCCGGCCACGAACTCCTGGGTTCGGGCCTCCAGCGTCGCGTCGAAGCGGACCAGCTCCCCGGCGGCGGGAGCGGCGCTCCACGTCCCGGCGGACAGCACGACCAGCAGCGCGGCAGCAGGCGGCATCTTCATCAGATTGCTCCCCGTCCTCGATCGAGCGCCGGGGCGGTGCGTGTCCGGCGCTGCAACCGCAAAGCATGACTCGGCTTCAGCCAACGGCGGCCTTATCAGACTATACGATCGGCCGGAGGACAAGTCGAGTTACGCCGCTCGGCGCCGCCGGGTGAGCAGGTAGCACGCCGGGACCAGCAGCGGCCGCACCACGAACGTGTCCAGCAGAACACCGAAGGCGAAGGCGAAGCCCAGCTCCTGGAGCAGCGACAAGCCGGTGGCAGCGAGCGACCCCAGGGTGGCAGCCATGATCAGCCCGCAACCGCTGATGACCGAGCCCGTCCGGACGATGGACCGTCTCACCGCCTCCGGGGGCGGATGGGCCCCGCGCTCCTGCCGGATGCGGGACACAACGAAGATGTTGTAGTCCTGCCCCACCGCCACCAGCACGACGAACAGGAAGAGCTTCACTTTCCAGTCCAGGCCGGGCTCGCCCGCCACCCGGGCGAAGAAGAGGTCGGCCACCCCCAGGGTGGCCAGGTAGACCACCAGTGTCGCCAGGAGCATGCCCACCGCCATCGGCAGGTCCCGCACCCAGGCCAACACGATCAGCGCGATGGCCGCCACGACCAGGACCATGACCCGCCGCTGGTCGGCCTGGGAGACATCGCGGATGTTGAGGATGTACGGCGTCAGGCCGGTGCCGTGGACGCGGGCTTCATCACCGAGCGCGGTCACGGCCCAGCGCTGCACGGCATCAAGCACCCTCTCACAGGTCGACATGGCCCGCAGGTCGAACGGAGGCGCGTCCATCATCAGCTCGAACCGCAGGCAGCCGGGATCCGGACTGAGGTAGTAGGGCACGGCCAGGTCCCGGCCAACCCCGGCAGCCAGGGCGGCCGCGGCGGGCTCGTTTGAACGCACCCCCAGCGGATGGGCCAGGCTCCAGACGTCGGTCACGCCGTCCTGCCTCAGGCAGAGATCGGTCACCGCCCGGGCATGGGCCGACGCAGCGCTCGCCTCCGGCGGCGGCGACGGCAGTTCGATCAGGCACGTCCAACTGAACAGGTTGCTGACGCCGAAGTGTCGCCTAGCGATCTCCTGGCCCCGGGCGGCGCTGCTCTCGGGCGGCAGGATGCCCAGGGCGTCGTAGTGGTAGTCCACGTTCAATCCCGCCCACACCGGTCCGGCGAGGGCCGCCAGCAGGACCACGGTGACCACTCCGGGGCGCCGGCTGATGATCCGGGCGGCGGCGTCCCACACCCCGCCCGCGGGGGAACCATCGGCCGGCGGCGGGGACCGGCGCGGCCAGTAGAGGGCCCGGCCGAGCAGCCAGGAGAGCGCCGGCACCAGCGTGACCGCCGCCAGCAGGGCGACGATCAGGGCCAGCCCCAGGGCCCGCCCGGCGTTGTGCGACGGCCCCAGCTCGGCCGCCAGCAGCATGAAGAAGCCGCAAACGGTGGTGGCGGCACTGGCCGTGATCGCCGGCCCGGTCGCAGAGAGGGCCTCAACAAAGGCCTCCCGGGGCACGCCTGCCCGGGAAAGCTCTTCCCGGTGCCGCGACATCCAGAACAGCGAGAAGTCCACTCCCGAGCCGAACAACAGGACGACGGTGAAGGTCTTCTCGGTGGCGCTGATGTCCCAGCCGACCAGGACCAGGAGGTTCAGGACGGTGATCGCCACGTAGACGCTGACAGCGATGGAGAGCAGAGGCACCAGGGCGGCCAGCGGCGCCCGGTGCACCACCGCCAGGATGAACAACAGGGCCGTCACCGTCACCCACGTGGTGCGGTGGTAGGCCTCCTGGGACGCCGCCGCCAGGTCGCGTCCCAGGCCCCCTTCGCCGGTGACCGCCATGGCCAGGCCCTCGGGCAGCCCGGCGACGGCCAGCGCCTCGATCCGTTCGACCTCCCGGCAGGAGCGGTGCGTGACGTAGTTCGCGTCGCTCTGCACGATCACCATGGCGGCCTGGCCGTCGGGACTGAGCAGACGACTGCGCAGAAACGGATGGCTGGCCGGCGACTGGACCCGCCACGACCACCCCTCGGCTGCGGCCTGGTTCAGCCGGGCCGTCAGGGCAGCGAGATACGTGCTGTCTTCCGCGGTCAGCCTGGGGGAGCGGCTGAACACCAGCACCGTGCGTGTTCGCGAGGCCAGGTTCGGAAAAGCCTCATGCTCCAACTGGAGGGCCACGTTGTACGGCTGGTCCGCCGGCATCAGCGACGGCGGTTCGACGGCGGCGATGCGTTCAGCGGACGGGCTGACCCGGCTCAGCACGACCGCCGCCACGATCCACCCGCCCACCCACAACCAGGCTCGGCGGGCCACGCTCTGTCCCAGCAGGCGGAACATGCGGCGGTTCTAGTGCCCCGGCGGCGGCCGGTCAACGTGGCGCGCCTCGGGATGGTGTCGCCGGTCCTGGAACCTGCCGCCCCTACGCCAGTTCCCGGATTCGGGCCCACTCCTCGGTGAACGCGTGGCAGGCCGCCTCGTCGAAGAGAACGAACCGCACGAGCCGCGGCAGGTCGGAGCGGCGCAGGTGATCGAGGACGGTGGTCAGGGCGATCCCGGCGGCGTCGCCGAGCGGGTATCCGTAAACGCCGCAACTGATGGCCGGAAAGGCCACGGTCTCACACCCGTTCTCCTCGGCCAACTCCAGGGAGGTCCGGTGGCAGGCGGCTAGCAGTTCCGGCTCGCCCTGCTGCCCGTTGCGGTAGACCGGGCCCACCGTGTGGATCACCTGCCTGGCCGGCAGGGCATAGCCGCGAGTGATCCGCGCCGAACCCGTGGGACAGCCGCCCAGCGTGCGGCACTCGGCCAGCAGCTCCGGACCGGCCGCCCGGTGGATGGCCCCGTCGACGCCGCCACCGCCCAGCAGGGAGGAGTTGGCCGCGTTGACGATGGCGTCGACCTGCTCCGTGGTGATGTCACCCCGGACGAGCTCGATACGGTCGTGCAGGGAGGTCTTCATGATGGCTGCTCCTTTCCAGGTGCCATAGTCGGACACTCGGGCCAGTCCTCCACCGGGAAGGGTCGGCCCTGCCGATGGTACCAAGCCGCGACCAGCGCCTGGAGGTCGAGCGGGGTGACGCCCGGTGAAGACCGGAACGCCCCGGCGAGTCTCCGCAGGGCACGGGTGGATTGCGGCCGGGCCCGCCGGTCGAAGCTGATGCCGCGGAAATCGCGGACCAGGGCACGGGGCGCAGCGTCGGGGCCGCCGGGCCAGGTCAGGAGGAACGATTGCGGCCGGGGGTCGGCCCAGATCACGCCCCGATCGGCCATGTCGGCCAGCAGGCGGCCCAGGCAGGCAAACACCGCCCGCCGACTTACGATCCCAGGCACGGCTTCGACGGCAGGATGGCCCGAGTCGAGTACATCGGCCAGGGGCAGGCTGTCGGTCCGCATCTCCGTCAGCAGCAGGTCCCCGCCGGCGGGTGGCCCATCGCTCCCGTAGAGAGCCGCCAGCGGCCATACGCACGGCAGGTCGCGGTGCCGGAGTCCATGACCGACCGCAAAGGCCCGCTTGGCCGTCCAGGCCTTGTCCATCCGGGCAACGCCCACGGCAAATCCGCCGGCGCGCACGCAGACCCGGGCGGCTCCCGCCTGCTCCGCTGACCGGCCCGCGTACACCTCCCGCCACTCGTTCAACCAGGTCCGCCAGGCGTCGGGACTGCGGTCCGGGTGGGCCGGCTCGGGGAACTCCTCGCGGTTGCGAAAGCGCAGGGCCACCAGGGCGCGGCCGCCGAAGTCCGGCCGGATGATGGCGAAGTGGGTGCCGCTCCGCTTCAGCCGCCGATCCCGCCGGGCGTAGAGTGCCGCGGCGTGACTCCGGCTGGTGTCCGAGATCCGGCGGGCCCACCCGCGGAGAACCTCCCGCGAGGGCGGGGCCCCACCGCAGCGGTGCGTCAGGTAACAGCTCAGGAACCGCAGCCGCATGCTCCGCGAGGTATTCCGACGGGACCAGAGGTTCAGCGGGGCGAGGTTGGCCGCGGCGCGTTCCGCAGCGACCTCGGTCCTGAACGAAGCCCCGTAGAGGTCGACATACAGCGCCTCGCCGGCACAGTCCGCTGAAACGCGGACCAGGATGTTGCCGGGATGCCCGTCACGATGGACGAAGCCGGCCTGGTGGGCGCGGGCGAGCAGCCGGGCCACCGCCCGGGCGACAGCGCGTCTCCGGGGCGGCGCGGCCTCCCGGGCGGACCGGCCCAGACACCGCCAGGCATGGGGCAGCGCCGCCGCACCCTCAGCCGCCTCCGTGATCAGGACACTGTGCGTCCGCCCGAGCCACCCCCGCCGGATACCGCAGGCCACCATGGCGACCACCGGCACGCCGGCGCTCTGAGCACCGGTTCCCACCCGCCACTCCTGGAGCAGCGGCGGCCCGCAGCAGAGGCAGCGCAGCCGCTTGAGCAACCCCTGCGTGACCACCTCCTTCACGAAGAAGACCGCCCCGGCCCGCCGTACCCGCCAGACCCGGCGCACAGGATTCCTCTTGACGAGTTCGGCGCCGAGATCTGCGGCCAGACGGAACCAGTCGCCGGAAAGCAGGTCTGCAGAGCGCTGCCGCCAGGAGGGGGCAACAAGCCAGATTGCGCCTTGGTTGGTCTGTGCTGGCATGGCCGCCGTTTCGACGGGACAACGAACGTGCCGGATCCTCGAAGCGACGATTTCGGCGAGGACTTTCCCGTGGTCTGGCCGACGCGGGGACCCTACTGGCGAGCCTGCACGATGTCAAAGCCCCCTGCAGGCGGACCTTCTCCCGACCGGTGTTGCCGGGCAGAGCGAGTCGAACGACGCGGTGGACCGGCATTGCGGACCCACGCCCCGGGGACGGGTCACGCAAGGACGCGCCCGTGCCGACCGTTCTTCCCCACCGCTCCAGTGTAGCTGACAGCCGCGCCACGCGCTCTCTGGGCCCTCCAGATCCGTTTCCGGCCCCCGGGCAGCCGGCAGGCCGCCGCCTGATCCCGACCCCTGGAACACGCGTTTGGGACGCGACGGCCGGTCAACCGGTCGGCCGGAGGCGATTGGGATGAATTCCCAGGTTGCGTCACCTGCCTCCCAATTGGATCCTGTAAACGTGGATAATCTAGATAATCTGGGTAGTCCATAGGGGGGAAAGGGCAGGCACTGTTAAACCCCTGATTTATTTCCAAACCTCAAGGCAGATTCGACGGCGACGGGCCCATGCGAGAGCGTTTCTCGCGGTCCTGCCGTCTGAAGCGTGCAGTCGTGGAGACGAGAGTATGTTCCGTTGTGCTTTTGCCGGTGTCCTTTGTGGTATGAGCTTGCTGGCTTTGTCCGGCTGCGGATCACCTCAGAGCGCCTCGGCGGGCACGACAGGGATCGATGCCGAGGAGACTTCCGTGGACGGCCCCGGCGTAGCCGCGGCGT